>Ga0157369_10000055_pt1 | contig 161739 bp, 172 predicted proteins | sample C25metaG_FD_113461 | JGI IMG/M metagenome (GOLD analysis project Ga0157369, IMG submission 113461) | Corn rhizosphere microbial communities from Kellogg Biological Station, Michigan, USA - C2-5 metaG | ecosystem: Host-associated > Plants > Roots > Rhizosphere > Soil | place: USA: Michigan... | reverse complement strand
AGCGCCCCTAATAAGAGTACGCAGACTGCTGCGAAAATTAACCATGCTTTCCTACTCACCTATAAACTCCTTTTGTTACTATACTAAGTGTAGGGTAAAAGCAATGCCGTCGCAAGGAATTATGCGGTACAATAGGGAATACAATGATTATAGTCATGTTAATCGCCATCATCGCCAGTTTCGCATTACTTTTGATTGTTGGCGCTATGCGACCAAAGCACAGCGGCTTGAGTCGCTATGAACTTGATCGCCGCCAGAAAGATGGTGACCCAATCGCTATTGCCTCTGCCCGGCGTGAGAAATTATTACCAGATATATACACCTTGCAGCGTATTGTCATGGCGGTACTGCTTGTTATAGTGACCATGCTTTTGCTGGCGAGCTTTGGATGGCTCGTAGGGGGATTGATAGCAATGATAGTAGCTATCAGCTACGGTACTATTCTTCGTCTTCATCTTATTCAGCAGACTGCCAGGACGACATATGAGCATTTCGAGGAGCGCCTTCTTGCCTTTATTGAAAGACATCCTCGTTTCACTCGCTTTATTCGCCACGCCCCACACACGCGTAGCGCAACAGTCCGGTTGGAGTCTCGCGAACAGTTGCAATACTTAATTTCACAGTCGCAGCGTGTCCTTAGCGCGGACGAAAAGTCGCTTTTAATTCACGGCCTCCAGTTTTCCGGCCGAACCGTCAGTGAAGTGATGACCCCGCGTCTTCGTATTAAAAGTATTGACGTAAAAGAGATGCTTGGCCCACTAGTGCTTGATGATTTGCACAAAACTGGCCACAGTCGATTTCCTGTCGTTGATAAAGACATCGATCATATTGTCGGTATGCTCTATGTGTACGATCTGCTGAGTTTAAATGTGAAGCAGTCAACGACGGCTGAAAAAGCAATGGATCCTCACGTTTACTACATCCGCCAAGATCAAACACTTCAGCAGGCTTTGATGGCATTCCTACGTGCACATCATCACCTCTTTATTGTCGTCAACGAAGAGCAAGAAACTGTCGGTATTTTAAGCTTGGAAGATACGATTGAATCATTAATTGGACATAAGATTATTGATGAGTTTGATTCACATACCGACCTTCGTCACGTTGCCCGCCGCCGCCTATAAGGGGATCACTGGTTTTATAGGGGTGAGAGTGGTAGAATGAAGAGAATATGACAAGAACACTGATCCGAGAACTAGCTGGAATTACCGGCAGCACAGCAACTATTAGCGGTTGGGTCCATACGCGCCGCGATCATGGCGGGCTTATCTTTATTGACCTGCGTGACCATACGGGCATTGTCCAACTGGTTATTCAGCCAGAGCACGTTGAGGCGTTTGCCACTGCTGAACAGCTTCGTGATGAGTTTGTTATTTCTGCAACCGGTACGATTAAAGAGCGTGATGAAGCTTTGAAGAATCCAAATATCGCCACCGGCAATATTGAGTTTGTTGTCGATACACTTCGTGTTCTTAACCGTTCTGAGCCATTGCCGATTCAAGTTCATAGCGACTCAGCACAGTCGAGTGAAGAGCTCCGTTTGAAGTATCGTTACCTTGATCTTCGTCGAGCTAAAATGCAAGAAACACTCCAGAAGCGTGCAGGTTATTACCGCGTGCTACGTCAGTATATGGAAGCGCGTGAATTTATTGAAGTGACGACGCCGATTCTTGCCAACTCGAGCCCAGAAGGTGCGCGAGACTTCCTTGTTCCGTCCCGTGTTCATCCTGGTAAGTTTTACGCCCTTCCACAAGCACCACAGCAGTTCAAACAACTTCTTATGGTTGGTGGCGTCTCTCGTTACTACCAAATTGCGACCTGCTTCCGAGACGAAGATCCGCGTGCCGATCGTCTCTATGGAGATTTTTATCAACTTGATCTCGAAATGTCATTCGTCGAAGACGGTGAAGTTGTCCGCACAACTATGGAGCCGCTTATTAAGCAACTTGTGACTGAGTTTGCTGGTAAGACTCTTCTCCAAGAGGACATTCCGCGTATTCCATACCATGAAGCAATGGATCGGTTTGGGTCTGATAAACCAGATCTTCGCTTTGATATGGAGCTTGTTGACTTGTCGGCTATACTCTCCGGGACTGGCTTTGGCGTGTTCGCAAATACGATTGCAGATGGCGGCGTTGTCAAAGCAATTTGTGTTAAGGGAGCAGGCGTCTTAACTCGCTCGCAAATTGATCAGTATACCGCTATTGCAAAGAGTGAGGGTGCGGGTGGACTGGCATATATTGGCTTTGAGAACGGTGAAGCCAAATCGCCAATTGCTAAGTTCCTCTCTAGCGAAGAACTAGCGGCAATTCAAACAAGCCTTGGTGCAGCGGATGGTGACATGATCTTCTTTGGCGCTGACAAGCGCGAGGTAGTAAATAAGGTGCTTGGTCGCCTGCGATCTGAGTTTGCCGACTACTTCGATCTTAAGGATCCAAATAAAGTGGCACTTGCTTGGATTGTTGACTTTCCATTCTACGAATGGGACGACAATGCAAAGAAGATCGACTTCGGTCATAACCCATTCTCAATGCCAAAGGGTGGCGTTGAGGCACTCCGCACAACAGAGGATAAACTCGCCATTGTTGCCGACCAGTACGATATGGTCATGAACGGATATGAGATTTGTTCGGGGGCTGTTCGAAACCACAACCCAGATGTGATGTATGAAGCATTTGGTGCGCTCGGGTACGATCCAGCATATGTAGATGCTAAGTTTGGCGCGTTGATTAACGCTTTTAAATTTGGTGCCCCGCCGCACGCCGGCTGTGCCTTTGGTGTTGATCGTATCTTCATGGTGCTAACTGACGAAACGAATATTCGTGAGGTGGTTGCGTTCCCGAAAAACGGTTCAGGGGTCGACCTTATGATGAGCTCCCCAAGTAGTGTTGAAGAAGCGCAACTTAAAGAGTTGTCCCTTAGTATCGATATTGAATTATAATACGCTCGTTTCATGCATAGAAAACACAAATACAACGCCTAATTATCAGGCGTTGTATTTGTAGGCAGCTAGCGGAGATTAGTAATATATATCACAGCGTATATTTCAATCTCACGTATTATGAGTATATGTAGTAACTAGTACACCGAAAGGAGAAGTTTTCTACATGGAATCTAATACTGTGATTACATTATTAACAATTGTCGTGTCACTACTGTCGATTGTTATTATCGGCCTACTGACTGCAGCAATTGTTTTGTTAGTCAAAGTCCGTCAGATGGCAAAGAAATTAAATGTAATGCTAGCAAATGCGTCAAAGGCAACCGAATGGCTTTCACCGGCCAAGTTGTTTTACGAAGCTCGCCGGGCATTTCATAGATAAAAAGGAGAAGCTATTATGGGTAAAGGAGCAAATGTTGTTGCCGTCGCCGCTGCAGGTTTTATTGCAGGTATGTTACTTGCACCAAAGAGTGGCAAAGAGACGAGGCAAGATATTAAAAATAAGGCACACGATGCTAAAAAGATGGCAAGCGAAAAAGCTGACCACATGAAGCACACTATGAAGGATGGCATGCACACCTTTCATAGGGGGGCGGATGGGGCAAAGTCTGAACTGGCAGATTTGACCGAAAGTGCAAAGGGCCACGCTAACCGCGTCGCAGAAGAGGCAAAAGACTTTGGCCGTGAAGTAAAGCAACGCGCAGGTCGCGTAGCAGATAAATCGAAGGGCAATACTGTCTCTAGTGATGATGTTGAAATTGATATTAATCGACGAGCAATGTAGCGAGAGGGAATACTACCGTAGGTCAGCCGCATCTCGCGGCTGATTTCTTTAGACAATTAAACACTTATGAAACATGTTTTAATTTACATCCCTGGTCTTGGCGAACGGTATGATCAGTACCGCAAGCGGGCGCTGAGGGCATGGCGTATTTTTGGAGTTGAAGCGCGACTCCTGCCAATGAACTGGTACGACGGCAAGTCATATGAAGGCAAGTATGACACTGCGAGTGCCGTTGTAGCTTCGCTGCTTGATGATGGCGTGAAGGTGTCATTGGTGGGTGAAAGCGCAGGCGGGAGTATGGCAATTAACCTCTTTGCCAATCACCCGCGGGTGGCGAACCTGATTACGATTGCTGGAGTAAATACTTCTACCGCCCCCGTTGCAACAACAACGTTGCGGCGAGGCCCCGCCTTTGCCATTTCACGCCAGCATGTCGGGCCGTCACTTGGGAGTGTGCCTGCGCAGCGACGCCGACATGTCCACACCCTGAGTGGACTACGCGATGATGTGGTTCGCTGGAATGATTCGCATATTGAAGGTGCACACAATCACCGGGTCTTCACGATTGGCCATGTAATGACAATTGCAACTTGCCTGACGCTGTTTAGCGGCTACGTGATTTCCTTAGCAAAAAAGACAAACAGCGTATAATAAGCATATGCTTGATGACCAAAATGCTGATCCCGCTATTAAAAATAATAGTGCTCTCCAATCTGACTTACAGCAACGGCACTTTCTCGCCGTCTTTTTCCTTAGTTTTATGTGGGGAGTGTTTGGAGTAGATCGCTTCTATCTAGGAAAGATCGGCACAGGTCTTCTTAAATTGCTAACTTTCGGTGGACTAGGGATGTGGGTGGTGATTGATCTTGCTTTAATTATGTCCGGAAGTATGCGCGATAAGCAGGGGCGACCAATGCGAGAGTTTCTGCGCTATAAGCATTTTGCGGTAAAGACGGTCGTCCTGTTCGCGCTACTGACGGGGGTGGTAACGCTTATTAGTGGTGGGGTAACGGTCTACGTTCTTTATCAAGTCGCAACTGACTTATTGCAACATGGAGGCGGTGATTTGCAGCACCTAATTCCTTCAGGTGTGTCACCGACAGATATGCAGGATCTTCAGAACTTCGCACAGTAAGATTGTATTACTGCTTAACCTTGCATTTATTACAACTATGTGCTAATATATAAAAGTTAGATAATCAAACACAAACAATACCAACTCTGAGTTCAGCTGAATTACTAAAAAATAAAAAAAGGAATACATATGGATACACAGACAATCATTACGCTGTTGACTATCGCAGTTGTATTGCTGTCAACCGTAGTGGTTGTCATTTTAGGAATTGCAATCGCAATCTTATTGAAAATACGCAAAATTGCTAATAATATCGATGGGGTACTTCAGAACCTTGTCCAGGCAAGTGAATGGCTCACCCCGACAAAGGTTCTTGGTCAAATCGTTAATATATTTCGTAAATAAAGGAGAATACAAATACTATGAGTAAATCGTTTTTTAAAGTAATTGCCGTTGCCGCTGCTGGATTTGCCGCTGGTATCCTACTCGCACCAAAAAGTGGTGAAGAAACCCGTAAAGATATTAAAAGCAAAGCGCGTGACGCAAAAAAATATACCGAAGATAAAGCGGCGCTTGCTAAAGAAATTAGCGTGGAAGGTCTCGAGACCGTAAAAACCGGTGCCAAACAAGCTAGTAATGAAGCGACTGATTTTGCAAAAAGCACAAAAGCATCAGCGAAGGTTGTTGCTAAAGAGGCTACTAAGCTTGGTGCTGAAGCAAAGACACGAACGAAGCGTGTCGTAAAAGATGCTAAGCAAACTGTAAAACAAGTCAAAAAGGATGCAAAAACCCATATCGGATAAAGTGTACTCTGACTGATTATGATCGCTCTCTCTGTACTGAGGGGGCGATTAGTTTATATGACAATATCTGATTGTAAGCGCTGGTATTCGATACCGGCACCTTTTGCGGTGCGACTAAGCATCGCATCACTTAACTCTTTGCCAAGCTCCGATAAGATAGCATCGTGCGTAGGAAAAGCGAAGCGTGGCTTTACTGCCAGAAGAAAATCCATCGCCTCACCAATTTTTAGCCAAGGTGCGGCAGCGGGTAGTGCGAGTGTATCAACCGAACGATCGGGAATGGTTAGCGAGTCGCCAGGATAATAGAGTAGGTCATTAATGAGGACGCCAAGGTTGTGGGTTGGGGGAATAGACGCGTGGATTTCAGCATGTTTGCCGCCAAAGAATTCCAGATCAAACTCTGGGATGGCTATCTTTTCACCGGCCGCCACTGCTTGGCCGCGATGATCGGGCATAAGATCGATAATGGCTTGATCGGCAATCAGGAGAGATTGTGGGTTTTTATTATAAATCGCGCTGAGGATATCAGGATCGAAGTGGTCAGCGTGCTGATGTGTAACTACAACAGCCGTGACATTAGCTGGGGGGATAAAGTCCCCGCTGAAATTACCCGGATCAACCACAAGTAGGTGGCCGTCTTTTTCAACAGTAAAACAGGCATGTTCATATTTTGTTAGTTTCATACGTATTCCTCCTTAAACCATTTAGTGTAATCGCGACGCGTTTTGCTGATCTTCGGATCAATAACAATCTGGCAATATCCTGCTTCGGGGTTCTGTCTATAATAGTCTTGGTGCTCTGGCTCAGCGAGATGGAAGATCTGTAGGGGTGCAATTTCAGTCACAATTGGTCGGGGCCAGCGCTGCTGGGCACGCTCTTGGGCGGCATAAAAAAGCTCCTTTTGGTCATTGTCTGCATAGAACATAACAGAACGGTACTGCGTCCCTTCGTCCGCACCTTGTTTGTTGAGGCTGGTCGGGTCGTGGATGAGGAAAAAGATATCCAGGATAGCGTCCGGAGGGATGACTGTCTCGTCAAATGTTACTTGCACGACTTCGGCATGGCCGGTGTTTCCGTTTACCACCCGCCAATAATTAGGGATACCGTCGCCGCCGGCGTAGCCGCTTTCGACGCTAATAACACCCCGAAGCTGCGCATAGACTGCATCCAAACACCAGAAACATCCGCCACCTAAAACATACTTTGTCATAATTCTATTATACGCCGTTATACTAGAGAAATGACCGATGCACAATTTCAAGAACTAATCTGGGAGCGGGGGCGAGAGCTGTACCGTAGTATGCCATGGCGTGAAGATACGCGTCCTTATTACGTTCTCGTCAGCGAGCTAATGCTGCAGCAGACGCAAGTTGACCGTGTCATCCCAAAGTTTGAAGCGTTTATTAGTCGCTTTCCTGATGAAGTGGCGCTTGCGCGTGCCTCGCTCGCAGACGTGCTGATACTTTGGAGCGGACTTGGTTACAATCGTCGCGCAAAATTTTTGCATGAAAGTGCAAAAAAGATCATCACTGAATTCAACGGGGCCTTCCCTTCTACAGACGTGGAGATACGTTCACTGCCTGGCGTTGGGCCGGGTACGGCTGGTGCTATTTTGACGTATGCGTTCAATATCCCGGTGCCATTTATTGAGACAAACGTGCGTACAGTTTACTTTCATCATTTCTTCCCGGAAGGAGATAAAGTTGGGGACAAGGACCTCCTGCCTTTTATTGAACGTACGCTTGATCATGCTCATCCTCGAGAATTCTATTGGGCGCTGATGGACTACGGGACGTGGCTGAAGAAGAATGGAGTGGGGCGCATTACCCAAAGTGTGCACTATAAGAAACAGGCGCCACTTCAAGGAAGCTTGCGCGAGATGCGTGGGATGATCATTAAACAATTAGCTGAGGGCGATACGGCATTTCGTACTCTTCAAAAGCAGTATGAAGGTGACGAGCGATTCCTTCGTGCAGTTGAGGGGTTGATGGCAGATGGGCTTGTGACGCGAACTCAAACTATCTTGCATTTGACCAAATAGGCTACTTCGAGGGATAATAGAAATAATGAATCGAATCTTGAGCCTTACTTTCATGATTACGGCGACGCTTGTCGTCGGTGTTATGGTTAGCGGGTCGGCGAAAGCGGAAGATGCTGTACCAATGACCGAAGAGCATATTGCACGGATTCGCAACAGTTGTGTCGATACACAGGCGATATTAACGCAGCTTCACGCGACCGATGCTGGGCTTCGTGTTGACCGTGGTCAGTTATATGAGTCGATTGCGACAAAATTAATGGGTCCCTTTAATAGCCGTCTTGTCTTAAATCGTATTAATGAAGAAACTCTGCTCTCCACTGCTGCAGAGTATGAAAAACAACTCCAGACTTTCCGTTTGCGCTATCAGCAGTACGAAGAGGCTATGTCAGCCACGCTTCGCATTAATTGTGTCAATCAGCCGGTGGCATTTTATGACAGCGTTGTCGATACACGCGATAAACGTCGCTTGACGCACGACAGTGTCGTAGAGCTTCATCGAACAATCCAGAAATACAGTACTGCAGTTGATGTATTTGCCAAAAGTCTTCAGGTGGATAAATCATGACCGAAGAAGATCTAATCGCTGACGCGCATCGCTTAAAGGGCTGGGAACGACATCGTTTCCTCCTTATGATTGGCGCCAGTATTGTGGTGGCAATTATGCTCGTTGCTGTTTCAATGAAACTATATAACAGTAGTGGTGCAGCACAACTCGATTTAAGCCGACCAGGCTACGAGCACGTCTCGGAGAAATCGTTGCAGTCAGAAGTCTTTAAAGGCTATTCTGCCGTTGGTGAAGTGACGCCGACGACCATCAAGGAGTTCCAGGCTATGTACGCGAAGCGCGCGAATCAAGCAACGAATATCGATGCTTTCGGCGGTGATGTGATGAGCGATACGGCACTTTCTCTCGATGCTCCAGCAGCACCTACTGCGCCGGCCCAGTAAGAACTCTTATCTAAAATTAGAGATCGATCTTATTTTTTTCGAAGGCAACGAGAAGGCGTCTGCGCATTTCAGCGGTAACTGACCATTGGTCTGAAGGCTGTGTTTTACCCGAGATAAGGAGGTTAACCGTTGAAGGGGTAAACTCACCAATTGACTCAAAAGTCGGCGCATCGATAATCTTAGTCTTCCACTTTTCTTCCTCAGCAAGCTTCTTGCCGGTTTCGTTAATTAAAGCGATAATTTTCTCAAGCTCATTTGAAGGGTGGACGCCAATTGTAAAGCGCGCCATGCTATAGCCCATGGTTTTGTTAATAACATGCTGAATACTACCGTTAGGGAAGTAGTGGACATTGCCATCGGCGTCACGAATGACAGTGGAGCGTGTGCCTATCCGCTCGACCGTGCCACTATTGCCGTTGATGTCAATGATGTCGCCGACGCGGTATTGATTTTCAGAGATGATAAACAGCCCAGATAAGAAGTCTTTGACGAGCGCCTGCGACCCAAATCCAATAGCGACGCCAACGATACCTGCGCTAGCAAAGAGTGGCGCATAGTTGATGTTCGGAAACAGAATATTAAGCAGCATAATACCACCCGTAGATATAACGAGGATCCGCCAAATGTTAACGAATAGACTGACTAGGGTTTTTTGACGCTTTTCGACGTCTTTACGGTGCCATGTGCGTTGGCGTGTGCGCTCGACGGCACCCTTAACGACGCGCCGAAGAATCATAGTGCCGATGAAGTAAAATGCGAGTGTAATGAGGATGATAAGTGCAATGTCCATACCTGCTAGTATACCACGGCTAACAGAGTGAAGTGACACTACTTCGACGTGATGACGAATCCTTGCTACACTACATATATGAATTTAAATGACTACCAAACTGCTGCACTCCGAACAGCCGCACCCCGCGATAAAAAGAATGAATTTTTTCACTTAGTCCTTGGACTTGTTGGAGAATCTGGCGAGATTGCCGAGAAAGTAAAGAAGATCGTCCGCGATCATGAAAGTGACTTGGCGGTCCTCGATAAGGCTGATCTAACTAAAGAGCTTGGCGACGTTTTGTGGCACGTTGCTGTACTCGCTGATTATTTTGATATCACGCTAGAGGAGGTTGGTGCAACAAATATTGCCAAGCTTGCCGACCGTTTACAAAGGGGTGTTATTCAAGGCAGTGGCGACAACCGTTAGGTTAGTCGTTTAGCCTTTGGCGTAGCCAGCTATCGATCGAGCCTGCGCCCATGCCTAATACAAGCTTGCCTTGTTGGCGAGCTATCTGAATTGCTTGCCAGAGGTCATTATCAAGGTTGGCGCTGTAGACCGCTCGTCGGTTTGTTATAGACTGCGTGAGTTCGTAGGGAGTGAGTATAGGTAAGTCAGGATCTTCCCGTGAGAGGTAGGTTGGGAGCCAGTAAATGGTTTCAGCGAGCTCAAACTGATCTGTGTATTGTTCGCGGATCTCATGCTGACGCACATTCTGATGTGGTTGGTAAACGAGGACGACGTTCTCTGATAATTCACCTGCGAGTTGTAGTGTGGCGGCAATCTCAACAGGGTGATGACCGTAGTCACTATAGAGATTGTCATCAAGACGCTCAAAACGGCGATCAGTGCCAGGAAATGACTGCAGGGAGGAAAGTGCTTTGTCGGGACTACCGAGCTCTAGGTATTCAATTGCTTTGGCAACGAGCGTAGCGTTGCGTCGGTTATGCGCACCTGGCAAGCTGATATCCATTACTTCGTCGTCACCTAAAATCCAACCGTACTCCGCAGGTGTGTCGATGATGTCGCTATCGTGCTTCCATAAAATAGCCATATCAGACTGGGTGAGGAATTGGTGGAAGGCTGCGAGATAGTCGGCTTCCGTTGAGTAGGTATCAGGGTGATCGTAATCGACTGACGTAATTAAGGAGAGGTGGGGGAAGAAATGAAGGAAGTTTCGATCGAACTCGTCACATTCGTAGATGAAATAATGGCTTTGCGGGTCAAATTTACCACTGGGACCGAAGCTAAGAGTCGTCCCGACGGAGTAGCTGACAGGAATGCCAAGCTGTTGCATGGTCCATATCATCATACCGGTTGTTGTGGTCTTGCCGTGAGTACCGGCAATCGCGATAAGCTTTAAATTCTTCTCTTTGATAATGTGCGCCAACAGTTCATCGCGTTTGGCTGTTTTAATACCAAGCTTTTTAGCGAGTAAAAGCTCTGGATGGTCGACTGGAAGGGCGGCCGTATGAACAAACCAGTCGATAGGTGTAGCTTGGTGGCAGGCAAGTAGAAAGTCGCCATCTTGGCCTATAGTAATATTCATGCCACGACCACGGAGCTCACGGGTCAAGAGTCCTTCGGTAGCATCTGAACCCTGTACACTGTAGCCAGCGTCATGTGCAATTTCCGCTAGCGGCCCAATGCCGACGCCGCCAATGCCCGAGAAGTAGATATTCATATCGCTAGTATACCACTTACGCTTCAGGTAACAGTAGTGTATAATAAAAAACAACGCACGAAAAAAACAAATATGCTCCAACAACTTATTCATAAACTACTCATCCGGCGTCATTTCTGGCGACATGCGACCTTTTCTGAGGTGGCTGAATTGTATGCCTCGCAAACGCTGCGCATGATGGCTTTAAATATTGCTTCAATGATGATGTCGGTCTATTTGTATCGCGAGGGGTATTCTCTGGTCTTTATTGCGGCGTATTGGTCGGTTTACTACCTCTTTAAAGTCTTCCTGTCATTCCCAGCAGCACGATACATATCTCGATTTGGCCCCAAACATGCCATTTTACTATCGAACTTACTGTATATCCCAGCCATGATTATCTTTAGCTTTGTACCGACCGGCGGTATCCTAGCGATCACATTGACCGGAATCTTGCAGGGTGTGTCGGCGACGTTGTACGACCTCGGCTATCTGATTGATTTTTCAAAAGTAAAGAACAGCGAGCATGCTGGTAAAGAAATCGCCTATATGAATATTTTCGAGAAAATAGCAAAAGGCCTGAGTCCACTTATTGGTGGTTTGCTTGCTTTTGTTGCTGGCCCGCAGGCGACGATGTGGGTAGCGGCTGGATTGTTTGCGGTCGCGTCAATTCCACTTCTTCAGACTGTCGAGCCGACAAAGTCTCGTAACGGATTTGTCTTTCGGGGTTTTCCGTGGCGTATGGCCTGGCGAAGTATGGTTGCAGAAACGGGTGTCGGATTTGATGTCGTGGCGTCAGGAACGGTATGGTCGCTGTTTGTGGCGATTGCTATCTTAGGCACGGACGGCAATCAAGTCTATGCGCAGCTGGGAGCTCTTATGTCGGTAGTGATGCTCGTGGCGATTGTATCGTCGTATGCGTATGGCCGCATGATTGATAAGCGTCGCGGTAGAGAGCTACTCTTTTACTCTGTAATGGCGGATGCGGTCGTCCATGCGACGCGGCCGTTTGTTAACACGGCTGGTGTGACTGTCAGTGTGAATATTGCTAATGAAGTCGCGACAACCGGCTATTCGATGGCGTTTACTCGGGGTCTATTTGATACAGCAGACTTATCTGGGTTTCGCATTACCTATCTAGCTTGCATTGAAGTAATGGCTAATCTAGGTGCAATGCTCGCAGGTGTGATGTTTATGCTTGCAGTTATGTGGTTCGGGGATGTTCCTGGTATGCGCTACTTCTTCTTTGGTGCGGCGGCTTTCGTGATGATTATCGCAATTCCAAAATTCCATCTCTATCGAAAATAACGCTCATGCTACAATAAAGGGAGTATACGAGGTGGGATAATTTTTAGTGGCAGATAAGCGACAAGTTCGGCGAAGCATTAAGCAGTTGCAACGGATAAAAACGTGGCAATTATTAGTGTTGCTCATACTTATGGCATTCGTTTCAGCCACCTTTCTGCGTCTTAATAATATCGGCATGGCTGAACGCCGCGATGCAGTGAAGGCTGCCGATACGACCCCTGGTCAGGCCGCCGACAGCTCAATTACCCAGAATAGGTTGTATGATCTACAACGGTATGTGGCAGCCCATATGAATACAGAGACAGGCCCCTTCTACTTAGAGGGGCAGTATCGTCGAGATGCTCAAAAACTCGTTGATCAAGCGAAGGAAAGTAATGGGCCCGGAATTAATATCAACGCTGAAGCAGAGAAGGTTTGTAAGCCACAATTTACCGTCTGGTCACCAGCGTATGTACGGTGTTTTGCAGATGAGCTAGCGAAATATCCACCTTCAGCGGGGCCAGTACAAAAGGTTACCCTTCCGAGTACGGAGCTATATCGTTATAGCTTCTCGGGGCCACTGTGGTCGCCTGATTTTGCCGGTTGGTCAGTTGCTCTCTGTGGGGTGATTACGATTATGATTATTGCTCGTCTGTTGAGTCTTGCTGTTCTACGGATGTTATTGAAACGCCATTATAGGGGTATTTAAATATTGACACCGGTTACTAGAGGGGGTACGCTAGCAAATGTAAATCGCTAATAGGAGGTATAAAAACTTTATGGCATACAAGCACACTAACTCGAAGGGTATTACTTACTACCTACACAGCACTGAAGTAACACTACGTGGTGGTAAGCCACAGACTATCTACTTCTTCGCAAAGGTAGAAAAGAACGCAAAGGGTCAACCGACTGATCTTCCAGAAGACCGCGAAGTTAAAGAAAACCCACGCAACGGTTTCCTTACAATTAGCAAGAAAAAATAATCTTGAAACATTAGCACGTTTGGTGGTACAGTAGTATCAAACAAACAGGTGCCAACTAAGCCCCCGAGGATAGCAAATTGTCCAAAGGGGCTTTTTTGATGGTTTTTGACGATTAGAGCTGATTATGGTATATATGAATCATGCACGAACGTCCTTCTGAACCGACTGAATTTGACGACGCTATCGAAGAGAAGATTGCCTACATTATGGATACGCGTGGCTATTCGCGTGCCGATGCTGAAGCGGCAATTGACACAGGCAAAAGAAATGTCGACTTGCCCTCTCCGCTCTCATATGAAGCACCTGTACAACAATCTCCTTCGATAGATGTACGACAATCACGAAGGCGCTACGCTCGTCCTGCGGTCGGCGAGGACAGTCTCGACGTATTTACTGGCTATATTGGAGAAGAGCAGGCGAATATAAATGCTCGTGGCGTTGCCTTGGTGCGAGCAGCCCTACGAGTTGATCAAGTAGAGCTAACGCCACAAGAGCGAGCCATTGCGCGCGCAAAGTTAGAAAAGCGCGGACGCCGTTACTAAAAGCTACTCCCTGGACTTTAAAGTTCGAGTCAACTAGTTCTAGAGAACTATAAGGTTAAAAGCCTGCGCCACCTGGCGTCCATACTCCCCATCGATCGAGCCAAGAGCCGTCTTTCATCGCCGTCGGCACCTGCGCCCATTCATCCGCAGGGATGGATGTCTGATAGAGTCGAATTAACTTATAGTTAATGCCATTGGAATTATAGACGTACGTGTTATTCGTTATCCCGCCAGTTGGGCCATCAGTAATACTCGGAAGACTGCTTGTTATTGTCGGGGTGAGACCTGGTATAAAAGCGTTGCCGTCTTGGCGCTGATACTTCCAGTTGCCGCCAGTCGAAGGGTAGCTACCATTGGCGGCGTTGTATGCCTCAATGTAACGCTGGAGTGTTTTGACGTCCGATTGCATCTTTGAGAATCGTGCTCGAGACTGAGCGCCATTATAGGCGACGATAGTTATTGCCGCTAAAATGCCAATCACAACAATCACTATTAGCAGCTCGACAATTGTGAAGCCTCGACTGTTATTTTTTGTGCCAAGTTGTATGTTTGTATGAGCCCACATTTGTAGCTTAAATTATGAGCCATAAGCAGAATAGGGTCAAGGTGACGTGCGAGACGCAGTTGCTGGTATAGAAAATAGCAGACCAAATGATCTGCTATTTTCTATGGTGGCCACAACTGGTATGGAATGGAACCGGTTTTACTCAACGCTTAAGGGCTGGCATGAAACGCTGCATGCGTTTGACGGTAACAGATTAATTAATAACAAACTAGTATAGAACCAGTAATATCAGGCATAGAACAGGCATAATGAGTAATACCTCTCCGATGACAGATCATCTAGTGAGTACACAGTGGAAGCCAGGCGTATCAGGTAATCCTACAGGAAAGCCAAAGGGCACTAGGCATCTAAGCACATGGATTAAAGACGCTCTGGAGAGTGAAAGTGTGGTGTATGAGCTGCCGACTATCGTTGCTGACGGCACCTTGCCAATTGAAGCGATGATTGCAGCGATGATTCAGCGTGCAATTAATGGTGACGTGAGAGCGTTCGAAGTACTTAGTAGATACGGTTATGGGTTAAAAGTTGAACATGTTTCTGTTGAGCTACCGCGTCCTATACTTGGCGGACTCAGTCAGTCGTCGCAGAATGATGGCTCAGCGACGTAAATAATATAGTTGCTCTCGCACGGCCGATATTGGTGAACGGTCGGATTAATTGACTTATATCGTTTAAGGTTAAAATCTATGTAATTTTACTACATTATTATGATGCAGCAGACTGTATAATATACACATGAACGATAGCGAGTTAGAACAGGTCCCCAATGCTCAGAGTGAGTTTGACAAAATCCGACACGTCGACGCAAACGGCGCTGAATTTTGGCATGCTCGCGAATTAGGCGAAGCACTGGGTTACACCGTGTGGAAAAGTTTTTCAAAGGTGGTTGCTCGTGCCAAGATCTCGATGAATACCGCTGGTATACCTGTGGATAACCATTTTGAACAAGTGTTCCAAATGGTTTCGATCGGTTACGGTAACCCTCGTGAAATTGATGACGTAAAATTAACTCGGCTCGCTTGTTATGTTATAGCCCAAAATGGCAATCCTACTATCAAGCCTAGGGTTGCTCTGGCTCAGGCATATTTCGCTAAGCAGACTCGCATGAGCGAAGTGCGTCAGCAGTATGAAGAGGATATGAAACGTCTTGCGGTGCGACAAGAGTTCACCCAGTCTGATAAGCGCATTTCTGGAGCAATTCTAGAGCAAGACATTCATCCACGAGGGTTGGGTATTATAAAAAAGGAAGGCGACACTAAGTTCTTCGGTGGCAAAACTACTCAAGATATGAAAGCTCAGTATGGAATTGTTAAAAAGTCCACGCCTTGGGCTAATCGCGCCCCTAACGTTGTACTTGCTGCAAAGACGCTCGCCAATGAGCTTACTGCTTCGAATATAGAAAAGTATGGGATCTCAGGTTTTCCTTCTATACTCGATGAAAATAATGAGAATAATCAAAAAGTCAGGGAGACACTGATCGAAAGAGGTGTTACGCCAGAGACTGAGCAGCCAGCTGAGGATACAAGTGTCGTGGAGAGGCGAGTATCGCAAATTGATAAAATGGATTATAAGCAGCTGGAATAAAGCATGAATTTATTCACTAAATCATTTCAAGATGTAACGTTCGAAGATGTCGTCGAGTCTTGCGATGAGGGAACTATCGAAAACGCTGTACTGGATTACAAGGCTGTCGTTCCTAGGGATTTATCTAAACACTTTGCAACTTTCTCTAACACGCACGGCGGTTTGATCATTATTGGCGTCGAAGAGGACGAAAGTACAGGCAGGCCAAGTAAATACGAAGGCATAGTGTACGACGCTAAGGATATTGACAGGATTCATCAGTTTGCAGCACAGGTGAGTCCATTTCCGCGCTATCAGGTGAAGCTAACTAACGAAGTAGGTGGTAAAGTTTTCGTATTGATTAAGATCTATGAAGGTGACCAGCCGCCATATATGTCTAATTCTGATTCAAGTATTAAAATCCGAACTGGTAACGTCACTACCCCTCTGCGCGGCATTGACTCCCATGAGTTAAATAGATTGTATGAAAAACGAAACAAAGCGTTCGAGCAAAGGGGTGTAGCGATTGCCATCTCTACGAAGTTACGCGACACGTCGCTAAAGATTGCTCAGAATGAATGGGAGGTTGCTCGCCAGAATCAGGAGAATTTCCTTTCCACGTACAATGTGGGAACGAATGTATCCAATTTGAGGGTAAGTGTGATGCCTGTTTCGCCTGCTGAGCCAATTATATATTATAGGCGCATCGTCAGCGACGTTGAAAAGTATCGCGCTCGCAGCAAATACCTCGGTGAATTTCCAGCCATCAACCTGCATACCGTACCTGGTGGCGCCATTCATGCGGATTGGCATAAAGGAGATAGTTCTTTTAGCTACGGATACATAAACGAAAATGGATTAATCGACAGTATTGACGACGTCTTGAGGCATGATGAAGCAACTGGAGTTAGAAACGTCTATATGAATAGCATTGTTGAATATATCGTTAGACAGCTTAACGTTGCGCGTGATTTTTATAATAATGCCGATTTTTTTGGCCCTATCAAATATATCATAACAGTCGACAACATACTTCACACCATGCCCTACCCAGTAGTCCCAGATGGTGTTTACCACTCGCCAACAAGAAGGAGTAAGGTGAATCGTATTGATTCAGCTGAATGGGAGATCGATGATATCGACACTGTTATCTTGAACGATACAGCACTGTTAACGAACAAAGTGGTTGAACTAGTCAAACGAATTTACTGGGATTTCGGACTGATTTATAATGACGAGATAAATATACGAAAATACTTACAAGAGTTAGGTTGGAGTCAGATGCTTGAGGATGAAAGCGACGGTGAATAAGCCTACCGCAATTAACGACGTATCTCTTCAGTCTGTAGACTTTTTTATATCACTTCCGTCATCGTTAGATATCGCGAATGGCGTCAACTTTTCAATAACGGAAGCCGATGACGGCTTGGAGATGAATGCAGTAAGATTTGTTGATAAAGACGGCCTGAGCAAGCGGTTTAGTAAACGAATTATGATTCATCAAGTGCCACATGATTTTGATCAAGAAGGCGTGATGGCAAGTACGGAGGCTTTTAATACATTCTATTCTGGAGTAGCTGAAATAGGCAATCAAGATAGAAAGCCATTGCGCTTTGAGGGCAAGGTTACGGTTGCTCAGGTGTCGTGCATCACCGACCGTCGCACAGTCAACCAGGACTATCTGACGGATCAATTTGATTCTGCTGTCGCGTCATTACGTGATTATTTGAAGATGTATCATATGGTCACGCAGAGTATGATTGAGTTGGTGACACGGCAGAACACGTCGCTTACAGTTCCTTATGCGGTGGAAGATATCGATGAGAATGGTAACTACATAGGTGAAAGAGAATCGCTTGAAAAAGGGATTTTTATGGCCCACAACAGATTTTATTATAGTGATGTAGGTAAGCATATATCCAAGGATATGCTAAATCATATTTTTGAAGCCTCTTCGACCTATCTTGGAAATTCATTCGACCAATTTTACAACGTCAGACGCGAAGCGATGCTGGCTTTTGACAAAGGTAATTCATTGATCACGTGTATTCTTGTTGGCGTTGCAGCGGAAACTTTACTCGATGAGTTATTCCTATCGCTTTTATGGGAGGAAGGGTATACGCCAGCGCAAGCCAGGGAGTTGCTTAGGGACGAAAATTCCGACACAACATTCAAGAGGGTGCAGCAAGGAATTTTTAATCAAAAGCTAAGCGGCTTCGGAACCGCCAATGACAAAACGGCAGTTCGCAAGTGGAGATTTAAGATTCTTGAGATGAGAAATAAAACTGCACATGTTGGCTATGAACCATCCCAAGCAGAGATGAAGGAAGGGTTTGATGCGCTTGCAGAGCTAGTAAGTTTCATTGTCGACAAGTTATGTGACAACATAGAGAAATATCCATTATCCACTGACATGATCGCTGGATTTGAGGGTATGAAAAAACGAGGTATGACCAATCGCTTCAAACAAATTACCCAAGACTTAATTTACCCTACTAATCCACAGAGAACATTTGGTAACTGGAAACATGAAGTTGAACGGCTGCATGGTAACCATCCTTATCTAGGAAAATATGCAAATGCTTCTCCGATCTTCATGAGGCACGCCAATGGAGAGCTTATGTGGCTACTTATGGATAAGCAAAAAGGCCTTGTGGCTCGTATCCCTGACCAAGACTTAACCAATCACCCTGAGCTACAGTCTTCACTGAATAATCTTGTGGAGATTGCCAAAGCCAAACGTCCAAACTCCAACACTACAATTGCGGTTACGGACTTTAAGCCTACCTATAAGAAGCAGAAGGATCAACTCTGGTATCCGTTCTATATTGTTTCGGACACTGCCAATATAAACAGGTGGCAAATAAGCTACCTGCCGCCTGTTTAAATAGCTGCTATCGATTCACCTCGACTACGCGCTTCTAGTAATTGTTGTAGCATTGCAGGTATGCGCTGCTGTTGGGAGAAATAGCCTGCATTTGTCTTATACATGCGGCGATTAGATCGTCTCTTGAAGGTCCTGACGGCGGTGTTGGCGTAGCGGCAGGTGCGGTCCCTTGATAGATAACAACATTAACAGGATTTAGGGTGATGTCAGAGGGCTTATAACCTGTTGAGTCTGCGGTGCACGAATCTATGCTGCCATCCTTTGGCGCAACTGATGATGTCCTGGTTTCGCCTATGGTCAACCAGCTTACAGGCTCATAAACGGTCTGATATGGTATTCTCGTTTTTGTACAAACAGGTGCAACATACTTGCTTCTCGATGGTGTCGAGGAGCTAGGGATGGTCTGGCTTGACGTTGTCGGTGTCGGTGTACTCCGTCTGCTCTGGTCGACAGTGCTAGCGGACGGTTGTGCTGGCGTATCGAGGTTATCGGTTGTATTCTGGGGTGTTCTGGTTTTATTATACTGACTCTGCTGATTGGTTTGTGTGCCTGCGTGCGCACCTACATATATAGCGTAGCCGAGTATGATTACCGCTATGGCAATTATGGGGAGTGTGGTTCTAGGGATTTTCTTAACTTTGTTTAATAAAGGCATAGATGTATTGCAGTATACTCTAGTATCTAGTTGTGCGCCAAAAGATGTGCGTATTTGGTTCGTGTCAATTATAATAGAGATAACAATTTAATTACTCGCTACCCAAATACGGAGCAGTTATACACGAAAGGTGTTTATGGCTGGCTCCGTATTTATTTCAAACAACAAATTACCAATTTCCGTGGGACGAGCGCGACAGATACTTGGAACCGAGTCAATAGATATGACCGATGATGAAGTGGAGGCGATGCTTCGTCGTGTCGTGACCGCTACAGATGTAATAGTAGGGGTAATAACTGATTCCAAAAAACAGCCAGCCATTGCGGAATATGATCCAATCTATGATAATGAAGCGTAATCATGAAGGCAGTAGCATACATTAGAGTTTCGACTGAAAGACAGGCTCAGAACAATCTGAGTCTTGAGGGCCAGGAGAAACAGATCAGAGAGTATTGTAAAAGCCTTGGCGTCGAGTTAGTGCAATTATTCTCAGATGCTGGTGAGTCGGCAAAAACCGCCGATAGACCACAGTTGCTTCAAAGTCTGGAATTTTGCAGAAAAAATAGAGATATAGATCTGTACGTCGTCTGGAAATTAGATAGGTTGTCTCGAAATGCTGATGACCATTCGACTATTAGAGTTATGCTCTCAAAAATAGGAGTTGTTATCAGGTCAGTTACGGAGGCAATTGACGAATCACCCACCGGAAACCTCATGTCGACAATTTTGTCAGGGTTTGCGCAGTTTGATAATGAATTACGGTCGTTGCGTAGCACCGAAGGTGTTAAGCGGCGGATCGAACAGGGTGGATGGCCGCATGCAGCACCGCTTGGGTTCACGAATATAAGAGATGAGCTTGGTAGGCCCACGGTTAAGATAAATCAAACAGGACTTGTCATCGCAGACTTGATGCGAGAGTTTATTCGAGGTGGGATGTCGGTCCAGGATATTCATAATAAGATTGACGAGTATGGTATAAAATCACCCAGGTCAAATAAGAGGGTTGGTTATCAGACGGTAGTTAATATGTTAAGAAATCCGCTGTATGCAGGCATGGTTTACAGTAAGTCTATCGACGAGCCGATAGAGGGGCTACATCAAGGAATAATTACAAAGAGCGAATATAACAGCATTCAGATGATTCTAGACGGTCGCAGCCAGAAAGTTGAAGTAGCGAATGTGGCAGAGTGGCCATTGAGAGGCGGTTTTATCAAATGTCATCACTGCGGCAATAGTCTTACTGGTAGTTCACCGACAGGAAGGAGTAAGAGTTATCCGATGTATCACTGCACTCGATGTTCCGCTCGTAAGCTTGGCCATAAAGTGAGTGTGTCTCGTGACGATCTGCATCTACAATTTGTACAGTTATTAGAGGACATAAGACCATCAGATGTGCATGTAAAGCTGTTCAGAGAGGTATTTTTAAAGAGATGGAACGATGTTCATTCAAGCCAAATGAATGAGCAGGCGCGGCTGACGCAGTTGCTGTTTGATCTTCGAGCTCGTAAGGCGCGTGTTATTGATCTATTCGTCGATGGCTCGTTGACACGTGAGGAGAAAGAGGATCGCACTGCGCAAATTGATTCGGACATTCTTAAGTACGAGTTAGCTGTTACCGACAACGCCGACGACGTCACTGCCGCTGAGGCTGTGATAGACTTTGGAACCGAGCTGATGCATAACGCGCCTAACCTCTGGAGATCTGCTAATTTAAAAAATCGCCAGCAATTACAGCGAGCGATTTTTCCTAATGGACTGACCTATAGCTTCGTAAGTGGGTTTGGAACCGCTGAAACGAGCGAATTATATGAGGTCATGCGGCAATTTGATTCGGTTGGTTCTAATCTGGTGGGGCTGGATGGAATCGAACCATCTACCAAGTGGTTATGAGCCGCCTGCTCTAACCGATGAGCTACAGCCCCGCACTTTGAACATTATAGCGCAATGACACCTGTTAGGCTATAATAGTCGGTGAAACATAATGCAAAAAATAAACATTCGTCGCCTCTATTACCATCTTCGTCATCGCTACCTAACGATGAATAATATTGTCATTGCTGTCGCTTTTGTGATTGGTGCAAGCTGGGCGTGGGGATCTATCGGGATGATGCAGCGCAATTATAACCTTCAAAAAGAAGTTGATACAAAGGCACGCTCATTAAAGCTTGCTGAGTTGGAGACGCAGAATTTAGCTTACGAACAGCGTTACTATCAAGGGACTGAGTACCAGGAGTTAGAGGTGCGAAAGCGACTTGGGCTAGCTAATCCAGGGGAGCATATGCTGATTTTGCCGCCGAACACAGAAGCAGCGAAAAACGCCGACACGGTTGCTACTGAGCCAACGAGGATAGTCGAGCCAACGAGTGACTTCCAGCAATGGATGAATTTCCTGTTTGGTGGTAACCGACGTAACTTGCAATAAAGAATCTCATCTGTTAGAATTGTTAATGTATCGCGGGGTGGAGCAGTCTGGTCAGCTCGTGTGGCTCATAACCACAAGGTCGTAGGTTCAAATCCTACCCCCGCAACCAAAATTATATATAAAATAGAGATTGGCTTTCATGCCAGTCTCTATTTTATTTTCGTCCTAATCCTGCATTGTTTGATATAGTGAAAGTTATGAAAAAGTTAGACATGCTTGATATTCATAAATCAAAAATAGTTATTAATCAGGCTGACACGAGACTTATAAAATTTCCTAAATATAATAGCGCAAGCCTACGCGATGTCTATGATTTTAGTATTAATGGAAAAACCTTGAGAGAGCTGATACATACGAACGATAACGCGGCTCCAGATTTATCCACTGGGTTACAGAGTGCTTTTGTAATAAAAGAACGCAAAATGTACATTAATCGCCTACTGGGTAAGACGCAGGCCGACCTTGCTAGTGGTAGGGTTGCACTTTTAGTCTGTCCTATCGATGGTGATCTAGAATGTGGGGCTGTTGGATGTAGAATTAAATTTAATAACATAGCCAAGACTGTCACGTGGTACGATTTTGCTTGGGACGGCAATAATGACACCGGTACCGACGATGATGATGAAGATGCGAAGGTGAAAGGCTTAGGTAGCTTCACTTTTGACGAACAACAGTACTGCGAACTGATGCTGCAGACAATAGACGATTTATCGGCAAATGCCGCGATTAAGCCTTAGCTCCTGAATTGTTTGAACTATGATAGTCTTAAAATAATGAATGCATTTAGACTATTTAAGAAAAAGTTCACCCGAAGCCCGTGTGAAGTGTGTGGCTACCTGACTCATGGGGCGGAGGAACGAGGTAGGTATTTCATATGTCCAGTATGCTTTTGGGAAGACGATGAATTTCACGAAGATCCCGACGAGCCGTGCGGTGGTCCGAACTATGAGATTTCGGTAAATCAAGCGAAAGTTAACTTCAGGACTTTCGGTGCATATCGTAAAGATATGATTCCACATGTCCGGGAGCCTAAGCCGGAAGAGATACCGCCGGTGCATGATTAGGGCCGTCAGTAGCTAAGGTTATATACTTGATTATATGTAGTTAGGTGGACAGAAGTTGACTACTGATAAATCGGAAGACCCAACTTTTGACGCCCAAGAAGAAACGCCCATTGAAGCATGGGCGTTTCTTTGTATGAATAAAGGGAAAATAGCAAAATGTGATAGTGGTAGCGGGCTGCTTATTCGCAGCCCGCTACCTTGGACGAAAGGTGTTATGGCGTTGTTATGGCAGGCGGGAGGGTCAGAGTTGACGCCAGGTCGCCTGATCTTCCCGTGAATGTCAAACTGCCGTCGGCATTTTTAACGTAGCTTAGTCCGTGGGGGCTAGGGCCTGTTGTTTCGAGGCAGACAACGCCGACATTTGGTACGATTCGTGCAATTCTCGATGCAGAGTGCGGACCTTCAATGAAGAGCCTGGTCAGTTCCACAGCGTACCTCCTTGTGTCGTTTTGCAGTGAATCCTGCGATGAGTTTTCGGACAGAAAACTTCTGATTACAGTAGTACATTATCTGCAATAAGTCAAATAATATAGCCTCTCGAGTCTTCTCGGCATCTGCTGCTAAAAAAGAGAGAAGCGCACTTGATCTCTCTTTTTTTAGTAGCTTACTCTAGCTAGCTATTGAGTCTGTCGAAGCAGGGCTGTAAGGTATCAATTTAATGTGCCTGTTGTAATGCTTCAGGTCGAATATGTCGTGGTAATAAGAAGCTAAGGGCGAACACGAGTCCCAGGATGCCCATTTGGTAAACAAGGGCTATCTTGAAGCCACTAATGAAATTGTCGGTATTAGCCTTTTTAATGTTCTGTGTAACTGTATCGGCTATTTTTGTTTGCGCAGTAAGTTGAGCTGGTGACATAGTTGCTTGCTCGGCTTTGCTTGGCGTAAGCTTCTTGCAGCTGTCGGGAGTAACAGTCGAGTCCTTTTCGGCGTTGCGGTCGACAAAGCAGGCCCGTGTACCCTCGATAATTGCATTTTGGGCCTGAACAGGCACCTGTGCGTTAGTTAAGTTTTCGCGAATCGAGGCTGCTGTTGCGTCAAAGCTGGTTGCGGCGTGGTTGGTGAGCTGGCCAAAGAAGAAGACGCCAATTAAAGCAACACCAATTGCGCCACCGAGCTGCTGAACGGCATTAAGGACGCCCGAAGCGGCACCTGCGTGTTTGTGGTCAACATCTGTCAGTGCGACAGCAAATACCGGCGACATAATGAGCCCCATACCCATACCGGTAATAAAGAGGCCGGGGATGAATTCCCATGGTGTGGTATCAAGGCCGTTGCGGCGAACGAAGAAGTACAGCACCCATAAGCCAATTGCCATGACAACTGTCCCAAGGGTAAGTGCATATCTACCAAGTTTTGGAATGAGCTTTTGGCCAAGTACGGCAATGGTGATCGATATACCAATAGCAGTTGGGATTCCTGTCAGCGCAGCCTTAATAACTTCATACCCAAGACCAATCTGCAGAAGTAACGTAAAGGGCAGGAAGAATCCAGCCATCGCTGCCTGGAAAACGACATTAATCAGTAGGCCAGTAATGAAAGTGCGGGTTTTAAATAGCACTGGAGGGATTAACGGTGACCCATCTTTTTTATTTTTTCGCAGTAGCCACCAGCCAAACAGGGCTAGGAAAGGTGCTGCGGTTGCCATGAGTGTAAATATCCATAGCGGCCACCCAAGCTCGCGTCCTTGAATCAGTGGGAAGACGAGGAGGAGTAAGGCTGCGACGATAATACCGGTTCCGACAAGATCTAGTTTTAGCGGGTGCGCTGATTTACCATCTGGGAGGTAACGCCAGCCCATGAACAGTGCAAAGAGACCGACGGGCACATTAATTAGAAAGACGGGGCGCCACTCGAGACCCCAGATATTAAAGTGGATCAAGATGCCGCCGACGACCGGTCCAAGACTCGCTGCGATGCCGGCAAGCGCACCAAATATACCCATTACTCCGGCTCGTTCTGATGGCTTATACATAATCTGCATCATACTCATCACCTGCGGCACCATAAGAGCAGCCATTGCCCCTTGAATGAGACGCGCAGCGACCAGGACTTCAGAATTCCAGGCGAGCCCGCATAATAACGAGGCAATAGTAAAGCCACTCACTCCAATCATGAAGAGCTTTTTATAGCCAAAGACATCACCCATGCGCCCACCAGTGATGAGCAGGGTGGCAAAAGCGAGTGAGTAGCCGGCAATAAGCCACTGAATTGTCGCATAGCTTGCGCCAAGATCGGCTTGAATGGAAGGAATTGCAATGTTGACAATCGTAGTGTCAAGCAAGTCCATGACGAACGCGAGTGCGACAATAATGAGGGCGATGGTTCTCCCTCGACTAGTTAGCTTACTGGCATGATGATGAGCTGAATGCGTCGGGTGGTCAGATGACATAGTGGTCCTATGGGTTAATAATATATTTTATATAGTATGCGTGATGTGATGGAATAATACTAGCTAATGGAGTTGTCCGACGAGTGCGAGAAAGGGTTCGGTTAGTAGAGTTGACTACTGCGCACCTTGCGTATATAGTGTCGCAACTTCAGATGCAGAAAGGGCACGGTTATAGAGGCGAACATCGTCAATTGAGCCGTTAAATGTGCGCTCAGCTTGGCTTGCACCTTCATCACCAATATTACGCCCAATAGATATTTGCGCGGTTGGTGCGGCTGGCGCTGCGCCAACGTAGCTGTTGATCTTTGTGCCGTCGAGGTAAATTGTCGGTGTACTATCACTAGCGAGCGTTAATGTAATGTGATGCCAGCCAGCTGTCATTGTGGCACCCGTCATGACCCAGCGTTTCTGAGAAAAGAGGATTGTAACTGTGCTGTCGGTACTAGTTAAGTTAGTGCCTACCCCGATACTATAGCCGTTATTGCCACCGACATGTGCAATTGTTCCCTTTGAGACGCTAGGCTGAATCAAGGCCCAACCACTAAGTGTGACGTTGGCAACTGCCATTGCCGGTGCTGCACCAGATATGTAGCTAGTTGTACCGTTGAAACTATAGGCGCCATTTGCTTGGCCGTTTTGTCCTGTCGTTGCGACGGCGCCAGAGATAGTCCCGTTATTTCCGCCGCTTTGGTCATTGGCGTTGCCGTTGAGCGCCCACCAACCTGCCGAGCCGTTATTATTGCTGCAGTTACCGACTTGGGACTGTGAAGTTCCCGTTATGAAATAGGAGGTCGACCCTGTTGTGGCAGTTAGGCAGTAGGAAGCCGGCTGGTCAGTATTATTAACTGTGTATTGGTAGGTGACATTTGACGAGTTCTGAATCCCAATATCTGACAGGGCGGCAGGGTACGCAGTTGGATTGTCTACCTGGTAAAGAGAAAACTTCTTCGCTGCCTGTGTGAGGGCTGAGGTGACCGTCGATACACGAGCTCGATCTTGTATGCCGTTATAAGCCACTATTGTAATAGCAGCTAAAATGCCAATGACGACAATGACAATCAATAGCTCGACAATTGTAAAGCCAGGGTGTGAGGTGGAGTGTTTATTGCTCATAGGGCATTAACGCACTAATTTACTTGCAGCGACGCGGACTGCTTCGCTCCAGCTTAAGAAGGCATGTGGTGTGCTGGCAACTTCGCTAGCCGTCAGGCCATACTTTACCGCTAAGGTTAGTTCATGGATGATTTCACTGGCGTGCGGGGCAACGATAGTGGCACCAAGGATAACGCCGCGCTTGTCGGTGATAATCTTTGCAAAGCCGTCACGAAAATCTGACGTATTACTGCGGGCAATGATATTTAATGGCGCAATTGCTTTATTGATAGCAAGATCGCGTTTAATGCAGTCGTCTTCAGAGAGGCCGACTGAGGCAATGCCGGGGTGGGTAAAAGTTAGACGCGGTGTGGCGGTATAGTCGGGGCTGAGCTTTGATTTCGGGTGAATGAAATTATGTGCAGCAATCTGACTTTCAAGAAGTGCTGTATGGGTATGATTATTGTGTCCAAGGACATCGCCGGCAGCAAAGATATGGCGAGCGGACGTTTGGAGATACGCATCGACACTAATGCCTTTTGGTGTATAGCTTACGCTGGCGTTTTCAAGTCCGAGATCAACTGAGGGCATGCGCCCAGTGGCAATGAGAACTTCGTCAACTTTGACCGATTTTTCGACACCACCACGACTATAGGTAACTCGCTTGCCAATACCATCTTTAATAACAGAAAGCGTACGCGTCTGAGTTAAGCTTGTGACACCTTTTTGCTCGCGGAGGACGCGCTCCATGAGCGTACCGACTTCTTCGTCTTCGCTTGGCAGGATGCGGCTTGCAATGTCACAGAGATAGACTTTTGTGCCAAAGATTGCCATGAGCTGGGCGATTTCAACTCCAACGGTCCCAGCGCCAATAATGTAGAGACTTTTTGGTGGTCGCATCGCCTCAAGTATTGTTCGTGGAGTAAGATAGGGAACGTCATCTAGTCCTTGGATATTTGGTGCCACCCAGTGGGAGCCGGTTGCCACGAGGAAATGGCTAGCAGAGAGGTGTCGGCGGTTAACGCTGATTTCATGTGGGGTTAAGAAGTGAGCAACACCAGTAAAAGTTGCTATCCCCTCTTTTTCATAATAGTTTTTATTTCCACCGGCGCCAGTTCGCTGAACAGCCAGTTCTTTCCATGTACGTAGCGACGGGTAGTTGTAGCCAAGAGTTGAGGAGCGGAGGCCAAAGCGAGCACCGTGACGTGCTTCGTCGTAGAGTTGTGCGGCGTGGAGCAGGGCTTTTGTTGGGACGTCACTCCAGTTCGGAGAATCTCCACCAAAGGTATCCGCTTCGACAATGGCAACTTTTTTCCCTGCACGGGCGGCTAGAGTAGCGGCTGCACTGCCGCCAGCACCGCTACCGATAACGATCAAATCATAATCAAATGTTACTTTTTTTGCCATAGGTGTGTCTCCTTAGATAACCAAACGGTGGTGTTTATATAGATACGCGGCTTCGGGGTGGAACGATTCAAGTGTTTCGGTTGCCTTGCGGCGTAGGTCTGCACTCGTTACTTCAGGTTTTGTTTCGAGCCAGATAATGACAGCGTTACAGACATTAGTGGCGGTGGTATCGGCAACTCCTTCGGGACTACGGACGCTGAGGCAGGCGGCACGGATGCTAGCATGAAGTTTTTCGCGTTGAAACGATTCGCTTGGGCGCCGGCCCTCACGCTTAATGATGTCAATTGCCTTGGCGCTCATTTCTACAACGCTCCGTGAGCCATAGCCGTGACGGCTATAACCTTATCGACGTACAGGTAAAATCCCAAGATAAGTAGTCCACTGCCAGCGGCAAACTGCAGGAAGCGTTTGTTATTTTCACGCCACTTCTGAATACCACCTAACGTATGCCCGCTACCAATTAGTCCATTGACAACCAGTAGGCCAAGCAATGAAATAAATGTATAGATAGCAATACCAACAAGTTGCATTGCCGGATCGAGTTGCCATAATGACAATGCGGCGACGGTCATTGGCGCAAAAATGAAAATCAGCTCTCCGACGACGCTGCTCAGTCCAAGGCCAAACGCCTCGGCGCTATATTTAGTGTTCTTTGTGCGATCGCTGAGATAGCGTGCCATGCTACGAGGAATCCATAAGCTTGTACCGGGGTTGCGCCGATAGTAAAATACCCATACTGCAACGCCTAGGCCAATAAGGAGTCCTGTGCTTGAGGCCCAGGCAACAGCAGGGATAGCGTGATCAAAGCCTTGCTGGAAGATAAAGGTGAGGAACGAGAGAATAAGGACGGTCATGACGCCGACACCCAGTGAAAAACTGTTCGTGAGGCGGAGTAATTTAGTATGCGCCGTTTTTTTACCAATGGCGTGACCACTCATGAGAGTCAGCACACTAACGCTTAGTTGAAAACTAGCGTGGATAAGGGCCGCGAAGGCGATAATGGCAAAGGAATTTATCATTAGTTTTTGTTTTTTGTCTACCTTTGTCTTAGTTATAGCATAAGCGTCCTGATTAGGTCAAAACTAATCCACTTTACTATTGCTTTTTTATAGCTTTTATGCTTAAATAGATACATCAGACAACAAAAACAAAAAGGACGCAAAAACAATGGAATTGAACTCCACGAACATTGAATCGGTTACCGTTAGTGACATCTTAAACCTTGCGAGCTGGAACCGTCAGCGGACATCTGAAGAACTACAAGATTTCATCCGTACGCACCATAATCGCCTTCCTGAAGATACTGAAATCGAGTAATAAATTTCACAGTTTTTAAACTCAGTCTGTGGTATTGTGGCAATACAACTAATAGGAGCAAAATGCCATGAATACCGATCAAGACCAACAGGTTACCGAAGTGCGTGAATCTAATACTGTGCAAGATGGCACGAATGTTCGCCGCCAATCAGTCGCGACAACCAATAATGTCAGCGGTAATGTCGTTGCCAAGCGAGTTGTTTACTACATTGCAGGATTCATCATTGCCCTACTAGCCCTTCGTCTAGTCCTCCTCCTCCTAGCGGCAAACCAAGGTGCACCATTTGTCGATTTCGTCTACGGATTAAGTGGTATCTTTGCGTGGCCGTTTTACGGTATCTTTAGCTACCAGCCAAGCTATGGTCAGTCGACATTCGAGATTAGTACTGTTGTTGCAATTATTGTTTATGCGCTTATTGCAATGGCCCTCGCGCGACTCTTTACGCTCACCAGTCGACATCCTGATGTCGTCTAGTAAATACGCTGCCGCGCCATGTGTGCGGTGATCCGTGTTGTTCATTACATTAATCACATAAATTGCATCACTCGTGCCTTAGGGTTGATATGCATTTATGTGATTTTTTTTACATTAATATATCCGTCATGGCGGTACTATTAACAATGCATCAGTGTAGTAAAGCAGAAAAGGAGGTAGGTATGTCACATAACACGTTTGGCGATATAGGTCCTGGGCTTGGCTCAGATTACCCTTACGCCCGTAATCCATATGGTTTATATCCAGATCCTCTAGACGTACGGCTGGACGAGGAGTTTGATCCGATCACGCATGAGTTAACTGATGATGCAACTGAGATATTTGGTCGCCGTGAAGAACGCTATGGCGCTGAGCTTGGCGGTCTGGCAACGCGCGTTGACAGTGCGATGATGGATGATGAAGATGTTGATGGCGGGCAGGGCAATCGCTCATGGCTCGACGATGACGATTCGGAAGATTAAGCAAAAAAGGAGGTAGGGTATGCGACGGTCTGTCGCGGTGATTACCGGTATCATTTCCCTTTTCTTCGCCGCTTTAACGAGCTCCAGTGTTTTTGCGAGCGCCAGTGCAACCGGTGGCACAGCACAGTCACCGGCTGCCACGGCTGGTTCGGAGGCGCGTGCGCAAACGACATCAATGCCGGTTGCGTCTACGCCAGCTCGGCTAACCTTGACTCAGGCGGGTGGAGCATTTAATTATGTTGCGCTAGGAGACTCGGTTGCCGCCGGGGCGGGGTTGTCTGCGTCGGCTGGGCAAACGACGGCCGACACTACGTGCGATCGCTCATCATACGCCTATCCTTACGTTATTGCGCAAACCTATCACCTAAGCCTTGCACACCTTGCCTGCAGTGGGGCAAAAGTTGACGAGGGAATATACGACCAACAAGACAGACAGGGGATTGAAATCCCAGCACAACTTGACGTTGCCTTTTCGTCAATTGCCACCCCAACCCTCATCACCGCTACTATTGGTGCGAATGACGTGCGTTGGACGCAGTTTATTCGCCAGTGCTACCTCCTACGTTGCGGTACGAGCATTGACGATATCCGAGCGAAAGTGTATCGGGCTGATCTTCGCATCGAACTTTACCGCATGCTCTATGAGATATATACCCGTAGCGGTGGCAGTCCACCACGTGTCCTGGTGAGCGGCTACTATTCACCGATTGAGACGGCACAATGTCTGCCTACTGATCGAATTACTAATGCCGAAGTGGCGTGGCTGAAGATGCAAACGGAAAGTTTAAATCAGGCGATTCGCAGTGTTCTCCCCTATTTTAGCTTCGCGCAATATGTTCCACTTGATTTTTCTGGTCACGAGCTTTGCTCGGCGCAGCCGTGGGTGCAGGGGATGGAGGCCGCAGCACCAGTTCATCCAACGATTGACGGCCAGGCGGCAATAGCCCAAGCATTTATTCGCGTGCTGCAGGAGCAGTAGAGTCGCCTAACGAGGTTTTATTTTTTTATGTCGAGTGGCATGAGAATGACGTGTTAAACTAACAGCAAGATTGATTAGGTAGATAGGGAACATTGATGCCAGAAAAAGAATATGTCATTGAGGTTAAGGATTTAAAAAAATCCTATGGTTCAAATAACGTCCTGAAGGGAATTGACTTACGAGTAGAGCGCGGGACGATGCTGGCCTTACTTGGCCCAAATGGCGCCGGCAAGACGACTACCGTACGTATTCTAAGTACCCTTTTAAATTACGACAGCGGATCGGTTGTCGTTGAAGGTTATAATGTGGCGAAGGACGCTGATAAGGTGCGAAGTGTGATTGGTCTTACTGGTCAGTCGGCCGCTGTTGACGAGCTTTTAACGGGTCGCGAGAATCTTGTCATGATGGGGCGACTTTATCGGCTAACAAAACAGAGTGCAGCGGCCCGCGCTAATGAACTTTTAGAGGAGTTTGACTTAGTCGCCGCGGCCGATCGTCCAGCGAAAACGTATTCTGGGGGCATGCGTCGTCGCTTGGACTTGGCGGTAAGTCTTATCGCCACACCGCCAATTATTTTTCTTGACGAGCCAACTACTGGACTTGACCCGCGATCGCGCATTGCTATGTGGGATATTATTAAAAGGCTGATGGCGAACGGGACAACTATTCTCCTCACGACCCAGTATTTGGAAGAAGCGGATCAGCTTGCTGATCAGATTGTGGTGATTGATGGGGGGAAGGTTATTGCGGAAGGAACCGCGACTCAGCTAAAGAATAGCGTAGGTAAAGATCGCTTAGAGCTTACTTTTAGGGACGCACCGGCGCTCGCCGCCGCCCGCGAGGCATTGGACGGCGAATTAGTTTCGTTTGACGAGAAGGAACATTCAGTTTCAATTGCTATTAATGATACGAACGAGGACGTCAAGAAGGCGCTGGATATTCTTTCGGCAAAAAAGATCGAACTGGTCACGATGGCAGTGCATAAGCCAACGCTCGACGATGTCTTTCTGGCATTAACGGGTAAACAAAAGAAGGAGGAAGCGTAGAATGGCCACTGAATTAGAATTCGAAAAGAAGCCAAAGGCCGTCCTCGCGTTTATTGACTCTCTTATTATGATTAAACGGAGTAGTCAGCACATTATCCGCAATACTGATCAGCTCCTCGGTACCTTTTTTCAGCCGATTATGTTTCTCGTCCTGTTTGCGGCCGTATTTGGTGGCGCAATTTCCGCAGCATTGCCACCCGGTGTTAGCTATCTCAACTTCTTGATGGCTGGCATTATCGTCCAGACTGTCGCTTTTGGTTCGACGACGACAGCTATTGCTGTCTGTAATGATCTGCAAAAAGGTATCGTTGATCGATTCCGTTCACTACCTATGACGAACCTTGCGGTTCTGAATGGACATGTCGTCTCAGATCTTTTCCGAAATAGTATATCGACAATTGTGATGTTACTTGCTGGTCTAGTCATTGGCTTTAGGAGCGGCGCAAGCTTGGCTGATTGGTTGCTTATTGTGGCGATCATTTTACTTTTCACCCTCGCCTTTTCATGGCTATCTGCTATTGTTGGCGTACTGGCAAAGAGCGTAGAGGGGGTGCAGTGGTTGACGTTTATTGTTATCTTCCCGTTGACGTTTGCTAGTAGCGCCTTCGTCCCAACGCAAAGTATGACTCCACTACTCAAAGCGTTTGCGGAGAATCAGCCGATTACGCACGTCGTTGAGGCGGTCCGAGCATTAATGTTAGGTACACCTGCTGGCGATCATATTGTGCTTTCTATCATTTGGAGCATCGGTATTCTCATTATTGCAGTGCCAGTTGCATCATGGTTATTCCGTCGTAAGACATCAAATTAATACGTCAAGACCATCGCGTGGCCGGCGTAGTTACCTATCGATTAATAACAAAATGTTACTTTCTTATTATTGGCCATTGTGCGAGTGACTTTGCCAAGAAAACAGCAATACAATGTGATTAATATCACAGTAGATTTTATAGTGTATATGCTTTAAAATAACCGCAACAGGTTACGGCTTATTGATGGGAGTCAAAGAGTGATAGGGGTAAAACAGTTTGCAATTAAGCGTCGTTCGACGGAGCAGGTCCGTAATATAATTTTATTAAGTGTCATGGTACTTGCAGCAATCATTTCGCCTGTAGGTCAGGCTTTGGCGGAATCGACAAACGAAGGTGAGTGGACGACGGCCGATATCAACGTTAATGGGTCATCGGGTGGCTGGAGGAGTATAGCTTCGTCCGACGACGGAATGAAACTTATTGCGGCAAATTGGAATGTTAATACTATTCAAACCTCCAGCAACGGTGGTGTTACTTGGACGGCGCATACTTTAGGGCGGTGGCCGTTTAATGCGGTAGCTTCATCGGCCGACGGCATGACGCTCTATGCTGCGGGTGCTAGTATCTTTGTATCTACAGATGGTGGCGCTAGCTGGGTGGAGCGTAGCGCTACGGCCGGGGGGAGTAGTTGGCTTTCAATTGTCTCATCAGCCGACGGTACTAAACTTGTGGCCGGGAAATACGGATATATCTACACCTCAACTGATAGTGGCATTACTTGGACTGAGCATGCTTCAATGGGGAATGGCTATTGGTGGGATGTTGCTTCTTCGCCCGATGGCACTAGCCTTATTGTGGCCGATAATACCGGTAGTGATAATAATGGCGGCTCCGTCTATACTTCAACCGACAGCGGCGTCACCTGGACCGAGCGTTCTACTTTGGGAAAGCGCATCTGGGATGGTATTGCTATTTCCGCGGATGGCAGCAAGATGGCTATATCTGTAAACTATGATAGCGCAAATGATACTGGCGGCTATATCTATACGTCGATTGATGGGGGTGCTACCTGGATTGAGCGCACTTCTGCGGGGGTTAGGTATTGGAATGGCATCGCCTCATCAGCAGACGGTAGTAAGCTGGTAGTCACGGATGGTGATAGTGGCTCCGTCTATACTTCAACCGACAGTGGCGTCACCTGGACCGAGCGTCCTTTATCTCATCCTTGCTTTTTAGGGAGTGTCGTCTCGTCAGCTGACGGATCAAAAATTATGGTCGCGTGTAACTATTATGGACCTTTATATAGCTCGGTCGATAGTGGTGTGACGTGGACAGCTGTTGACTCCGTTCAAACATCCAAGAACCAATGGAGGTCACTATCCTCTTCGGCTGACGGAACGAAACTTATTGCTGGCGGGTTAGGGAATAATGGAGCTGGCGATTATGTACATACTTCTAATGATGGTGGCAATACCTGGGCTAAACAGCAGAACCTCGGGGTGGGGTACTGGTCGACCGTTACATATTCGGCGGACGGTACGCATCTGGCGGCGGCTGATCCGTATGGACCTAATGGCGCTGGTACCGGTGGCTATCTATATACATCTTCCAATGGTGGTGCGAGTTGGGTGAAACAGACCTCCCTTGGTGTGCGTTATTGGATGAATGTCAAAATGTCATTTGACGGCATGAAAATAGTAGCTGTTTCCGATACGGCCGTTTTGGTTTCAAATGACAGTGGTGTGACGTGGACCGAGCGTGCGCCGACCACCGGCCTTCATAGCTGGTGGTCGTCGGTGGCTATGTCTATGGATGGCTCAAAGCTTTTTGTGACTGATGGCCATGGGAGTGATATCGACTATGACGGTGGCTACCTGTATACATCGTCTGACAGTGGTGCCTCGTGGGTAGCGGTGTCCGCCTTGGGAAAAGGGCACTGGTTAGACATGGCCGTATCTGCTGACGGGAAAACGATAGTAGTAACCGATTTCTATCATTATTTGTACACATCCACAGACGGTGGCGCTACCTGGGTAGAACGAAAGCCGGGTGATGTGCAGATGGGATGGTCTAGGGTTGCTATGTCGGCTGATGGGCAGAAACTAATAGTAACGCCAAATAACTTCAACTTCCCTCCATATGCATCAGCTGACGGAGGTGATACTTGGTTTCCTTTAAACATTTTAGGATTGACTGATAATTATGACGGCTGGGGGCCGGTCGCCTCGTCGTACGACGGGAGAAAAGTCGCGGTGGGGGAATTCACCGGGAAGATTCACATGGGGATGTTCCCCTATCAAGCGGTGGACCCAGTTTTTCCAACAATACCTCCAGTTGTGAATACGCCGCCCCCATCGCCTACACCTGCCACCCCAACGCCTGTCCCGGTTGCTTCATTAAACCCGCACGAACCTTCGGCACAGCGGTCGCTGATTCCGAGGACTGACACGGGTAATGGTGATGCCATAGTGAAGACAAGTGATGACATATCCGCTTCACCTGCCGATCAGCTCGAAGCTGGTGTCGCGTTCTATTCCGGCAAGGGCCAGGCTCTAAGGCTGGAAAAGGGCGAAGTGGTAAAATTCCGGGCGGCAGACGGGGGGCCGCATACCGCCACAATTGATCGTATAGAAGGAGATAAAGTAACTTTTACGCTTCGTTCGACTCCTCAGACCATCAGTCTCAAGATAGGGCAGACAGGAAAGTACGACGTCAATAATGACGGCAGGTCCGATATCTCGGTCACGTTAAATAGCATTGTAGATGGTGTAGCCAATCTTTCGTTTGCCGCTATTCCTTCTGCACAGCAAACTGCCGCGAAATCTACGCCCGCAGTGACGGCGACTCCGTCAAAGCTCGGCCTCATGCCGATATCCCTGATAGCTACCGGCGCTCTTGTTGGCGTAGGTCTGCTTGTGCTGATAGTAAGGCGATTACGCCGAGGCTAAAGAAATCGCGTGATATAGCGAAGCTTATTTCGCTATATCAACAGAGAGTAATTTTAGCCACAAGCGTTCTACCAAGAAAATACCCCCATCTTGCGATGAGGGGATTTTCTTGGTAGCAGCGACAGGGTTCGAACCTGTGACCTTAGGCTTATGAGTCCTACGCTCTAACCAACTGAGCTACGCTGCCACATAAGTACTGATTGATTGTATCAAAGTATATGTAATATTTCCAGAGGGGTTATAAAGCCCTATTAATCACCTTCTATTGTAGGGTGGTTTCGTCTCGACTAACTGATGGCTGAGGCTGCGAGGCGGGTGGCGTCTGGAGTGGTGTAGGTGGGGTAGAGGGAGGTATGACTGGAGGTGAAGTTACCTGAGGAGGTTCGATCGGAAGTGGTGAAGATGGAGATATTTGAGATGTTTGTGTTGACGTCGGGGCGACAAGCGGCATCTGTCGTTTCCAAATGCTCAGTCCAATCCAGAATAGCGCTGCAATACCGCCGACGATACCGCTAATAAGGGCGAGCTTACTTAGGATGCCAACACCAATTGTCTTTATAAGCGGGATAAAGATAGCCGCTGCGGGAGTGGTAAGTATGTTTGCGAGCCCGAAGTCACTATCCTTGGCAAGCCAAACAACCACGAGTGCAGGGGTGAGAAGGAAAAGCATGCCAAAGAAAATCCGTCGAGCGAGGCGCGCTGCAGCAATGAGTCGCTGGCCACGAACGGTGACGGTCAAGATAATGACGATACTCATCAAGGCGACAATGGGAAGAGCGAGCAAGAGAGTGTCGATAGTCTTATGGACAGTAGGGAGGTCACTAAGCGTTGAGGTTCTTGACGGCTGGCTGTTTGCTGACGCGCTTTTTGTAAAGGATTTTTCCGTCAGTGGCGCGGTAAAAGCACCAGACTCGTCCAGGCTTTGTGTGGTTAGTTCCGTGGCGAGCTGTCCGACAGATACGTTTGCCGGTCGACAGACGGATTGTTGGGCAAGTTGGGCGGATCGACAAATAGGGAGGGTGGCGACCTGTGGCTCAATGGACTTGGCTAGCTGAGTAATAATGACGTCACGCTTTTGGTCAATTGGCACGGAGAACTTAAACTCTGGGGATGTGCCGTCAATCCAGTTGTAGGCATTATCAATCACACCTTCGAGCTGTGTCTGGGTGAATTCAGGTGTAAAAGCGGCGCTAAAGGCTGCTTTAACAGCTTCCGGGGAAGCACTTATCTTACTCGTTGCAGATTGGGTGTTATCTGGCGAGCTACCAGTTGAAGGGGGCTGGACGAGGGCTGAAATAATTTGGCCATCGTAAATTTGACTTTCTTTAAGCCATGTCTTCACCACCGAGCGGTCCATTATCGTGGTGTTGATCGTGAGGAGGTAAACAAAGCCGGAGATTGCCACCACGTAAACAAAGCTGGCCAGGCCAATTAAAATTGCACGCAAAATATTCATAGAGTTATTCTACCTTGTTTTTGTGTTTACCGTAAGCGAGATTCGCTAGGGTAACCTGATAGAATGAGAGGATGAAGATTGCCCTCCCGAAAGTATCCACTCATTTAGAGCATGTGTCCATTGAAAGAATGGTGGATGACGGGGAATTGGAGCTAGCATATCTGAGTGACGTTGGGGCTATCAATTGCAATGTAGCCGCCTTGAAGCTCATTGATGTTCGCTTGGAGCGCATTCAGTTTACGGGAGCGCATTTTAGCCGTATTGTTGCTCGTGATGTCGTCGCGCGTCAGATAGACTTCTCTCAAGCATATCTTGATAACGGACTACTAGTCCGGTCGGAGTTTACTAATTGCCGTATGACTGGCGTAGACTTTAGTGCGACCTCAATCCACGACGTCACGTTTCGTGACTGTAAACTAGATGGGGCTGTTTTTGCAAAAGCAGATCTGCGCCGCGTCGCCTTCATTGGTTGCTCACTTGACGGCGTTGATTTAACAGCGGCACACTGCTTTAGTGTCGAATTGGCGTAAAGAATATGGTTGTTCTTACAAAAACTAACTAGAGGGTTTTAGCGCGGCGGTGTATAATAAAAGTACTTCCGCGTGATACTCACTGGCCGTAGATGGCAAAGCGTCCCTCACGAATGGATCATTCAATTGTCTTCGGATGTTCACTAGAAACGGGTGAATAGACGGGCAATACAGCAGTAAATCGTTTCTCAAACTATAATTTTGAGGATTTTTGCTATGAATGATGAAACTTTACTAAATGAGCGCATCGAAGTTATTACAGTGTTTGGCGAGGGATTAAATCCCTGCCGGCCGGTGCGCTTCCGCCGTTCAAGTGGTCGTGAGATTGAAGTGACTGAAATTGGCCTGCGCCATCCAAGCGTTCAGGGGCGACGTATGATTCATATCTTTGATGTGACGGATGGTGGGGCGGACTACCGCCTGGAGTTTGATAGTGAACGACTCACCTGGCACCTGACGCGAGAGGCGGATCACTATGAGTAAGGCCTATAATACCGACCGACCGCTGGTGATGCACATCGACCTCAATTCTTGTTTTGCGACTGTTGAACAGCAGTCACGTCCATTGCTGCGTGGCCGACCTGTCGCAGTTGTTAATCGACGGACAGAAAACACCGCAATTATTACGGCGAGCTATGAGGCGAAAAAATATGGCGTCAAAGTGGGGATGCGCTTCAAGGAGGCGAAGCTTCTTGTCCCTGACATTATTGCCGTCGAGACCGATCCCGCAAAGTACCGCTTTGTCTATCACAAGATGATGGATATGATGAAGACATATTCACCACATGTCGTAATGAAAAGTATCGACGAGGGGGTAATTGATTTTAAGCATGCGACGGCACAAATGCGCGCACGCGATCTTCGCGACATTGGCGAGGAGATAAAGCAGCGGATGAAGGATGAAATTGGAAGTGCGATGCGCTGCAATGTCGGAATTAGTACCAATCGCTTTTTAGCAAAAACAGCGGCCGGACTTCATAAGCCGGATGGACTGGATGTCATTACACATGAGAATTTGCGTGAAACTTTTGCCACGATGGAGCTTACTGATTTGACAGGTATTGCGAAGCATAATGAGCACCGCTTAAATGCAGTTGGTATCGAGACGCCACTTCAGTTTCTTGATGCTAGTGCCGAGATACTCCACAAGATGGTCTTTAAAAGCGTTTGTGGTGAGGAATGGCATCAGCGACTGCGAGGCTATGAAGTTGATGATCGTGAGTTTGATCTAAAGACGGTTGGACGACAATATGTTCTCGAGAGCCCTCACTTATCTTCAGAAAAAATATTACAGCGACTCCATCACTTGGCTGAGTCCGTGGGTGCGAAACTGCGCAGTCAGAATAAGGTGGCGCGCGGTGTGTTTGTATATGTTAAGACATATGAGCGTACATACTGGCATGCGCGGCGGATGTGCGAAATGCCTTTTTACAGTAATCAGGCTATCTATGCCCTTGCAAGCCAGTTGTTTGCTGGCGCCCCGGGGCATATTCGTGAGATCGGGGTGAGCTGTTATGAGTTGGGCGATGACCTTGACCCGCAACTGAGTCTATTTGGTGACAAGTTAGCGACTGAAAAGCAGCTCGTGGCTGCAATTGACGAACTGAATGGACGGTACGGCGACCGGACGATTCACGCGGCGGACACTTTAGGGACGGGGATGTATGTTAAGCAAAAGATTCCGTTTGGAAGTACGCGTTATCTGTAGTGGGTAAAGATGCTCACGATAATCTACTCGTCGCCGCGCAGTAGTTTATACTAAGATCATGGATAAAAAGACAATTCTATTTTTTTCGACGATCTTTAGTATTGCCGGCGCATATGTACCGATACTATTTGGTGATACAGATATGCTGAGTGGCTGGAGTATTCTCGGCGGCCTCGTTGGTGGTATCTTTGGCATCTGGTTAGGTGTTGTCGTTCTTAAACGGTGGGGGTAATGTAGCACGTGCGCTATCTCGTTGCGGTTAGTGGGGGGATTGACTCGGTAGTGCTGCTCGACCGTTTAGCTCGGCAAGTTAGGGGCGAGCTAATAGTGGCGCATTTTGATCACGGTATCCGTGATGATTCTGCTGAGGATGCGCGGTTTGTCGCTGGTTTGGCTGCGCATTATGGAGCACAGCTCATATCCAAGCGCGAAGAGCTGGGAGCTGAGGCAAGTGAAGAGCAGGCGCGTCGACGTCGGTATGCGTTCTTGCATGCCGCCGCTAAAAAATATGAGGCGGTGATTGTCACGGCGCATCATGCTGATGACGTTATTGAGACAATTGCAATTAATCTTCAGCGAGGCACGGGCTGGCGTGGTGCGGCGGTGTTGCACACCGTGGGAATTGAGCGGCCACTGCTCGGGATGAGCAAGGCTGATATTCGCACGTATGCACTCAAAAATCGTTTGGAGTGGGTCGAGGATAGTACGAATGCAAGTGAGGTCTATTTACGCAATAGAATGCGACGACGGATTGGCGGGGTGTTAAGCGTAGCACAAAAGACGGCACTTCTAGAAATATGGCATCGCCAGCTTGAGTTGCGGATGCAGATTGAGGATGAGGTAGCTGCATATTGCGAGCAGGGGGAATTTTCGCGTCATTATTTAACACAGGTCGATGAACTATCGGCAATTGAACTTCTCCGTGCTGTCATAGTACGCCAGACCTCACTGAGCCCGACGCGTCCGCAGTTAAGTCGAGCAATTTTGGCGATAAAGACAGCGAGACCCCATTCAACTTTCGAGCTTGGAGGTGGAGTAAGACTATTGTTTAATGTGCGTACATTTATTGTTGAAACCCCTTAGCGGTGCTATTATTAGAAGAGTGATATTTTCTTACGTGAATTTCTATTTGAAAGGATAATTAATAGTTTATGGCAACGAATCAACAACCTCCTAAGAGGAAACTAAACAACATTGTACGATTAAGTCTTTTTTGGGCTATTCTCGTTTTTTCCGTGCTTGCGATTATTGCAGTAACAACTCCAAACAACGACCTCAAGTCTGTTGCGATCTCTGACGTTATTAAGCGAGCGAATGCTGGCGAGATTAGCAAGATCGAAATCCAAGGAAATGACTTAAAGATTACCCCAAAGAACGAGACAAAGGCGACTGAGAAGTCAACGAAAGAAGCTGGAAGTAGTATTACTGAGCAAGGGTTACAGCCAGGTAAGACCGTTGTCTCGGTTGTACCGCCATCTGAAACGGGTAACACTATTTGGAACTTAGCTATCATTATCGTCCCAGTGCTGATCATTGTCGCTTTCTTCATGTTCATGATGCGTCAAGCACAAGGTCAGAACAACCAAGCGATGGGCTTTGGTAAATCAAAAGCGAAACTTTACGGTATTGATAAAGAAAAAGTAGTATTTGACGACATTGCCGGTAACGATTCCGCTAAACAAGATCTCGAAGAAGTAGTTGACTTCTTGAAGCACCCAAAGAAGTACGAAACGCTTGGTGCAAAAATTCCAAAGGGTGTATTACTTGTTGGTAACCCAGGTACTGGTAAAACAATGCTTGCCCGTGCTGTTGCTGGTGAGGCAAATGTGCCATTCTTCAGTATTTCAGGTTCTGAATTTGTTGAAATGTTCGTTGGTGTCGGTGCAAGTCGTGTGCGTGATCTGTTCGCGAAGGCGAAAAAGAATGCCCCAGCTATTATCTTTATTGATGAAATTGATGCTGTTGGGCGTAAGCGCGGTAGTGGCATGGGCGGTGGACATGATGAGCGCGAGCAGACACTTAACCAGATTTTGGTTGAGATGGACGGCTTTGAAACGGGCACAAATGTTATTGTTCTTGCAGCAACAAACCGTTCTGACGTGCTCGACCCTGCGCTACTTCGCCCAGGTCGTTTCGATCGACGGACAAACATTATGCTTCCTGAACGTAAAGACCGCGAAGCAATCCTCAAAGTTCACTTTAAGAACAAACCAGTTGATGAGACCGTTCGTCTTGAGGCGCTTGCTGCTAAGACGGCAGGTTCAAGCGGTGCTGATCTTGCTAATATCGCAAACGAAGCGGCAATTGTTGCTGCGCGCCGTAATGCGAAGAAGATTAGTAATGCCGACTTAACCGAAGCCTTTGAAAAGGTAGCAATTGGTCCAGAGCGTAAAACAAAGGTGATGAGCGAAGCGGAGCGCAAGATGACTGCATACCACGAAGCTGGACATGCGATTGTCGGCCACGTTCTTCCGGACAGCGACCCAGTCCATAAGGTGACGATCATTCCACGTGGCGGCACTGGCGGTGTTACATGGTTCCTTCCACCAGAAGATAAAAGCTACACGAACGTATATGAGTTTAAAGATATTCTTGCTCGTGCAATGGGCGGTCGTGTTGCTGAAAAGATCCTTTATGGCGCCGATGGTATTACAACCGGTGCTGGTTCTGATCTGCGCAAGGCAACAGAAATTGCTCGCGATATGATCATTGAGCAGGGTATGGGCAGTAAGCTTCGTGACCAAGTTTTCCACGATGACAATGGTGGCATGGTCTTTGATAAGATGACGCACGAGCGTCCGTATAGTGATGATACGGCAAAAGAAATCGACCTTGAGGTTGAGGCGCTTATTAAAGAAGCTTCACGCCGTGCGGAAATTGTTATTACGCAAAACCGTAAGAGCCTCGATGCACTTGCTGACGCACTTCTTGAAGATGAAACGCTTGAAGAGACTGAAGTAAATAAGATTCTAAAAAACGCTATTCTTCCAAAAGAAGTCATGCTTCACGAGTCAGTCGCCTAGGTAATCTATGGGCCGAATCCAAGCCGTTGTCGCGAAAGCGAATAAGAAAGTGCCGATTCAGCTTGCAGCCGTGCTGCTTGCTGGGTCGACTTTCTTGTCGGCACTGCTCGGGATTCTACGTGAACGCTTCCTAAACAGGGCTTACTACGATACGTATCCTACAGGGATTGACGCGTATACGGTAGCATTTACGCTACCGGACTTTATGTTTATCATCTTAGTGTCAGGCGCGCTAAGTGTTACCTTTATCCCTGTTTTTAATCAACGATTGGCAAAAGGTAATAAAAAATCAGCCTGGGAGCTATCGACAAGTTTAATTAACTTTATGGCGCTTGTGACACTGGCGGCAAGTATTTTAATTATTATCTTTGCTGAACCAATTGTGCAATATATTGTCGCGCCAGGGCTCGATGAAGCAAGCCGGGCACTCGCGGTAAGCATGATGCGCGTGATTGCGGTGAATCCGTTCTTGTTTGCAATCGCAACAGTGATTGCCAGTATGCAGCAAGCTATTGGTCGCTTTACGTTTTTTGCTCTTGCGCCAACCATCTATAACGTCGGTATTATTATCGGTACACTTTTCTTTACACAGGGTATTAGTATCTTTGGTTTGCGTATATTCGACGGTGGCATCATGGGGGTAGCCCTCGGTGTGGTCTTAGGATCCGTCATGCAGCTTCTTGTTAGTACGGTTGGGTTATTTGGACTCGGCTTTGATTACCGGTTTAAAATCTACTGGAAAAACAAGGGCTTCCGAAAGGTACTTTCACTCTTGCCAGCCCGTTCTCTTGATCAAGGAATGGACTATGTCGTGAGCTTGGCAGAGACGAACCTTGCCTCGCGTATGGGCTCGGGGGTTATTCGCGCGTACAACCAGGCGCTTACGCTTCATTTAATGCCTATTAACCTTATCGGTGTAGCGATTAGTACGGCGGCATTTCCAAGTTTGACGGAGCGACTTGGCGAAGGGCGAATGGATCTATTTACGCGTGAGCTGCGAAGCACGCTTCGTGTCATTATGTGGCTTATCTTGCCGGTTGCCACAGTTACCTTGTTCGCGCGTAGCTATGTGGTCAATTTCGTGAAGGAGGGTGGTGACCCACTGATGGCTAATCTTCTTGGCGCACTTGCGGTGGCTATCTTGTTCCGTTCTATTTATCACATTGCAGCACGAAGCTTTTACGCACAGCAGGATACTAAAACACCGCTCTATGTCTCGATCTTTGCCATTGCACTCAATATTGGACTGGCGGTGTGGTTTACTTTAATTCTTGATCGTGGCCCTTACGGACTCGCCTGGGCGCAGTCAATTGTTGCTATGACTGAAGTAGGGATTTTGTTCTTTATTATGGCGCGGCGTATCCCGGACTTGTTTAATCTTACCTTTATGCACGCAATTGGTCGTATGTTAATTGCGACAGCCTTGATGGGGATTATTACCTATATTCTCGTAAAGATCTTCCCACTGCGTGGGGCAGACCAAAAATTCTTTGAAACGCTGCCAAAATTTGTGCTTATTGCCTTGGTGAGCCTTGGTAGTTACGTATGGATAAGTCGCTCCCTCAAGTTGACGGAGGCAAATCCTGTTATTAAACGCGTCAAGTCAGTCCTGTTTGGTTTGGCTAGGTAAAAATGGTATAATATACCTCTATAGTATGAATCAATCTCAAATTAGAAATTTCTGTATCATTGCCCACATCGACCATGGGAAGTCGACATTAGCTGACCGTATGATGGAGCTGTCTGGAACGGTTCAAAAGCGTGACATGAAGTCGCAGCTCCTTGATACGATGGACCTTGAGCGGGAAAAGGGTATTACTATTAAGTTGACACCGGTTCAGATGCACTATAAAGACTATACCCTTAATCTCATTGACACACCGGGTCACGTTGATTTTAGTTATGAGGTTAGCCGATCGCTTGAAGCGTGTGAAGGTGCGGTTTTAGTTGTTGATGCCAGTCAGGGTATTCAAGCTCAAACGCTGGCGAACGTATACTTAGCGCTTGCCGCTGATCTCACTATTATTCCCGTCTTAAATAAGATTGACCTGCCTGCTGCCGATGTTCCACGTGTCTCGGCAGAAATCATTAATCTTCTTGGGTGCACTGAAGAGGATATTTTAAAAGTAAGCGCCAAAACAGGTGAAGGAGTACTGACAGTTCTTGACGCTGTGACGGAGCGTATTGCACCGCCACAGGGAAGTGCGACTGATCCAACTCGTGCCCTTATTTTCGACAGCTACTACGATGACTACCGTGGTGTTATTCTCTACACACGTCTGGTCGACGGCTCTGTGAAAAAAGGCGACACGATTGAAATGCTCGCTACAGGCGCAAGTGGACTTGCTCTTGAGGTGGGCGCCTTGTCCCCAGCAATGACTGCCGGCCCTGAGATTGCAACGGGTCAGGTCGGCTATATTGTGACTAACCTTAAGACAACACGAGATGCACGGGTTGGCGACACGGTGACGGTAAAACGCAGCCACGCCGATGTCATGCTCCCTGGTTATCAACACGTTAAGCCTTTTGTGTATGCTGGATTTTTTCCAGTTTCAAATGAAGATTACATTGAATTAAAAGAAGCAGTTGAGAAACTGAGCCTTAGCGACTCGGCCTTGCAGTTCGAGCCAGAGAACTCTCCGGTTCTTGGGTTTGGTGTTCGTATTGGCTTTCTCGGCCTCCTGCATATGGATATTGTGCGTGAACGTCTTGAGCGTGAATACTCACTCGACCTTGTCGTCACCAATCCAAGTACTGACTATCAAGTGAAATTGCAAAACGGCGAAGAATTAGATATCAAATCCGCCTCAAGTCTGCCTGATCCTTCACGAATCGCCGAAATTCGCGAGCCATGGATTAAGGGTGAAATTATTGTTCCGCAGAATTATATTGGCGCGGTAATTCAACTGATTGTGAGCAAGCGCGGACAGCAAAAGAACCTTAGTTATATCGATGAGCGTGCGCTGATTAGTTTCGAGGCGCCACTCGCAAACTTGCTTACAGACTTTTACGATCAATTAAAATCAGTGACCAGTGGCTATGGCTCATTTAACTACGAGCTTGATAACTACCGCGTAGAAGATCTTGTCAAAGTTGACTTCTATGTGGCTAGTGAAATTGTTGACGCGCTGAGTATTATGACACACCGTTCTGAGTCGCAGCGCCTTGGTCGTGAAGTAGTCGACAAGCTCAAGGAAGTTATTCCACGTCAGAACTTCCAAGTACCACTCCAGGCGGCTATTGGCGGTAAGTTCATTGCCCGCGCCGACTTGTCCGCATATCGCAAGGATGTCACGACGGGACTATATGGCGGTGACGTCTCTCGTAAAAAGAAGGTACTTGCTAAGCAGGCGAAGGGTAAGAAGCGCATGAAGCGTTTTGGAAAAGTTGATATTCCATCCGAAGCCTTTACCGTCATGCTGAAGCGCGACTAATCTGTTACAATAGATAGAATGAATGGTATTGATGAATTAATCGGATCGTATGAACCATCTGATTATGCGACCGAACTCGTACAAAAAACAAAAATTATATTGCTCGTTGGCATATCTGGTGCTGGCAAGGATACAATTAAGAAAGAGTTGCTAGCTCGACCTGATTTTCGTGATATCATTTCGCACACCACCCGCGCGCCACGTGTCAATAATGGAGTTATGGAACAGGCCGATGTGGACTATCACTTTATTGATCTTGCGGTAGCGGAAAGCATGTTGCGCGAGAAACAGTTTATTGAGGCTAAATTCGTCCATGGAACAGTCTATGGGACTAGTGTTACCGAGCTTCAGCAGTCATACGACGAAGGTCGGATTGCCATTACTGACGTTGACGTTCAAGGAGTGACTGAATATAAAGCGCTATCGCAAAATGTCATCGCTACCTTTATTATTCCACCAAGTTACTCCGTTTGGCGTGAGCGTCTGTCTCAGCGCTATGAATCTCAGGAAGCATTTGCCGCTGAATGGGATAAGCGTCGAAATAGTGCTGTTGATGAACTGACGCACGCCCTTGAAGTGCCGTATTATCATTTCATTATTAACGACGACCTTGATCGTGCGGTGACTGTTGCAGGTGAAATTGCTCACCGGCCTGATGTATTCCGTCGAAAAGACGACGAAGCCCGTCTCCGCGCTCGTGATCTTTTAACAGCCATCCAAACCAGTCTGTAGGCTAGCGCGCATTACGTTGCGCTATGCGATAAACAGTCTCACTTATTTCTAAACTGAAGGGCATGATTTAATCATTTGTTACCTACCGCCGTGGCTGATACCTACTCATGAGAGAGGGTTCATATCGGTCGTCTTACGGTGATTATCGCCATTATCACTCTGTTAAAGTAGGTTAACTTAGCACTCTGTTTACAAGAGTGCTAAGTATGCGTTAAAATAGAGCTATGACCAACCGTCAAATAGCTATCCTAGCCGCGATTATTGAACAGTACGCCGAAATTGCCGTGCCAGTGGGTAGTGTAATTTTAGCAAAGTTATTTAACGTCTCCAGTGCCACAATCCGAAGTGAAATGGCACGTCTAGAGGAGATGGGCTTAATTATGCAGCCACACACTAGTGCAGGGCGTATTCCTACTGACCAAGGCTATCGTTTTTACGTAAATACCTTAACCGAGCAGCATGCTAAAGAGCAGTCACAGCAACTTGATCGCAGTGCGAGAGCGATTGAAGCACGAGTGAATACATATGGCGACCGAGCTGACCGAGCGATTCGCAGTGCCGTCGATAGTCTCGTTGATTTAACGCAAAACCTAGGTTTGGCCACTATTGGCGACGAACTATACATGAGTGGAATAGGTAACCTCTTTTCGCAGCCTGAGTTTATGAGTGGTACCCATGCACAATCTGTAGCTCGTTTGCTGGATAATCTTGAACCATGGTTACGTGAAGCGGCCCCGAACGAGCCTTTAAATGTTTATATTGGTTCCGAGAACCCAATTGGTAAGACGAGTGGCGCGACGTTAATTATTAGCCGCTTCCGCTCCCCGTATAGCGATCGAAGCTACATTGGTGTCCTTGGGCCAACCCGTCAAAGTTATGGCAAAGTAATGCGACTAGTGCGCCATGCCGGCGCTATGTTGGAGGAGGTATTGTAATGGATATTATTACCACGATCATAAATGGCTTTGTGGCGGTTTTTACCGTGATTATCAACGCTGTCGTAGCTGTTGTTCAGGCAATTGGTGGTGCGCTCATTAGCCTCGTTAATGCTATTGGAAATCTTTTCTAAGGCGACACTATGGCAGAGTGGTTCGGTCATCTACTTGCAGGAGTACCGGGGTGGTTGTACCTACCGGCATTAATTATTATAATTGTAATTTCCGTTATTTGGTGGCTAGGCGAATTGACTGTTTTTGGCCAGCCATCTGGAACGCGAGCAAACTTGGGGGAGAAGAATCATGACAAAAAGTAAAAAAGTAGAAGAACTCGAAACGCAGATCGCAGAACTTACGAGTGACTTGCAACGAACACGCGCAGATTTTGAAAACTATCGTAAGCGTAGCGAAGGTGACAAGGCAGCAACATATCAGCACGGACAATCGGCGGCAATCTTAAAGCTTCTGCCGGTGATTGATAATATTGAACGCGCCGTTGCTTATACACCACCTGAATTAAAAGACAATAAATGGGTCCAGGGTATTGCTGGGCTGGTTAAGAATCTTGAAAAAGCCCTCAGTAGCCTTAATCTTGCACGAATCGAAGCGGGTGCTGGGGCGGAATTTAATCCCGATCTCCATGAAGCTATTCAGTTTGACGACGAAGCAGAGGGTGATAAAGAAGTGATCGCAGAAGAGCTTCAAGCGGGCTATACCCTCAACGGTCAACCTATTCGCCATGCGATGGTAAAGGTGACGCGCAAATAATTCACGTCCGCTTTATTTAGTTATATATTTCACATACAACCGCATGACTCCCTTGCTACTATAGACAAGTTAAATAAGGGAGATGAATTCTATGGATGATGATACCAAGCACATTGCAATGCTCGTACACGACTACTTCGAGCAAGCCGAAATGGAGGATGTGCGAACGCTACTGCAGCAGGCGGGATACGTCGTTGACCTTATCGCTCCAGACAAGGAAGAGGTGCATGGTATGCACCACGTTGAGATGGGTGATAGCTTTGACGTTGATATTCAACTTCATGATGCAGTCCCTGAGGAGTATGATGCGGTTGTTCTACCTGGTGGGGCTGTAAATGCTGACCAGCTACGCGTCGTGCCTGATGCGCTTAACTTTGTTGAAAGTATGTATAACAGTGGAAAGCCCGTTGCGGCAATTTGCCACGCTCCATGGGTTCTTGTCTCACTTGGCCTCGTGGAGGGTAAGACGCTGACGTCATATCCTACTTTGAAAGATGATATTCAAAATGCTGGTGGTACTTGGATCGATCAGGATGTTGCTCATGATGGAGTAATTATCACTAGTCGTAATCCTGACGATATTCCCGCGTTTGTAGAAGCAATTAACGCTAGCTTGCAGTAATATCGCCCAAATGTAGGCAAAATTAGCACTCTTGACACAAGAGTGCTAATTTTTTACAATGTAGATATTGGCAATCACACGAGTTGAGTGCTAAAATAAGAACATAGATTTTTACAGATAACATGACAAACGGAGGAATATAATGGGTAAAATTATTGGAATCGACTTAGGTACAACCAACAGCGCATTTGCCTATATGGTTGCAGGTAAGCCAGAAGTTATTGCTAATGCCGAAGGTAACCGAACGACGCCAAGTGTCGTTGCGATTAACAAAGGTGGCGAACGTCTTGTTGGTCAGGTTGCACAGCGTCAGCGTGTCACGAACGCTAAGAACACCATTTACGGCGTGAAGCGACTTATTGGTCGTAAGTTTAGCGACAAAGAAGTGCAAAAAGATCACGACATTATGCCATACGAAATCGTTAAAAAGGGTGACGGCGTTGCCGTGAAAATGGGTGATAAAGATTACTCACCGGAAGAAGTATCAGCTATGATTCTTTCAAAGATCAAAGCCGACGCTGAAGCGTTCCTTGGTGAAAAGGTGACAGAGGCAGTCATTACTGTCCCTGCCTACTTTGATGATTCACAACGTCAAGCAACAAAAGATGCCGGCAAGATTGCTGGTCTTGAAGTAAAGCGTATTATTAACGAACCGACAGCTGCAGCGCTTGCCTATGGCTTGGAGAGTAAAAAAGACGAAAAGATTGCTGTCTTTGACCTTGGTGGTGGTACATTTGACGTCTCAGTACTTGAGCTTGGCGATGGTGTCTTTGAAGTACGTTCAACTAATGGTGATACTCACCTTGGTGGTGAAGACTTCGATAACCGTATCGTTAACCACTTCCTTGATGTCTTTAAGAACAACGAAGGTATTGATTTGAAGTCGGATAAAGCAGCAATGCAGCGTCTGAAAGATGAAGCGGAAAAGGCGAAGAAAGAACTTTCTTCTACAACAGAATATGAAGTTAACTTGCCATTCCTTACTGCTGACGCCGAAGGGCCAAAGCACTTCGAATATAAGCTTACTCGCAGCAAGCTAGAAGAGCTTGTTGGTGATCTAATTGATCGTCTTGCAGAACCTGTAGAGAAAGCTTTGAAAGATGCTGGCGTAAAAGCAAGCGAGATTGACGAAATCGTTCTCGTTGGTGGTATGACTCGTATGCCGGCAGTCGTTGAAAAAGTAAAGTCGATCTTTGGTAAAGATCCACTCAAGGGGGTGAATCCAGACGAGGTGGTTGCTATTGGTGCGGCGATTCAAGGAGGTGTACTGGCTGGCGACGTGAAGGATGTTCTTCTTCTTGACGTAACCCCACTTTCTCTCGGTATTGAGACAATGGGTGGTGTGACAACTAAGCTCATTGACCGTAACAGCACTATTCCAACAAGCAAATCTGAGACCTTCTCAACAGCTGCTGATAATCAGCCGCAAGTTGAAATTCACGTCTTGCAGGGTGAGCGCGAGATGTCAGCTGACAATAAGTCACTTGGCCGCTTTACGCTCGATGGTATTGCTCCGGCTCCACGAGGTGTTCCACAAATTGAGGTCACATTTGATCTTGATGCGAACGGTATTTTGAATGTTACCGCTAAAGATAAGGGAACTGGTAAAGAGCAAAAGATCACTATTTCTGACAGCGGCAATCTTTCAAAGGATGATATCGAAAAGGCGGCAAAGGAAGCTGAAGCGCACGCTGAAGAAGATAAGAAGAAGCGTGAAGCAGTTGATGCTCGTAATAGCCTTGAGAACGCAATTTACCAGGCTGAAAAAATGCCGAATGAATACAAGGACAAAATTAGTGATGAGGACAAAAAAGTTATCGCTGATGCTGTCGAAGAAGCTAAGAAGCACACTGACTCGAACGACAAGGAAGAGCTTGAAGCTGCAAGTAGTGCTCTGCTAGAAAAGATTCAAGCCATTGGCGCAAAGCTTTACGAAGCTGCCGGTAAAGAGGACGCACCTGCCTCTGAAGATGGGGAATCAAAGAAAGATGAGCCAGTTGAAGGCGAAGTTGTTGACGATAAGGACAAGAAATAGTCACCACGTACATTACTAAAAAGAGCTGCCTCGGCGGCTCTTTTTTATACGTTTAAAACACGCCAGTATAAGGACAGTGTAAGCGTTGCCGCTAAGTATAACCGGAGGCATGTTGCTTGTGTTTACCTCATGAAACAGGTACAGTATTAGGGATGGACAATATACAGACCGAACTTTCTAAGATTTTTAAAGGTGAACTTGATACAACTGCTGGGACGCTAGAATTTTATAGTCACGACGCAAGCTTATTTGAGCTCCGCCCTCAGGTGGTAGGCTTTCCAAAAGACGCAGATGACATTAAGGCGACGGTTAACTTTGTTAATCAACACCGTGCCCAGTACCCTGATTTAAATATTACTCCACGCTCTCGTGGTACGGATATGTCAGGCGGGGCAATTGGCGAATCAATTGTTCTTGATATTAGTAAGTACATGAACGTCCTTCATGAGGTGACCCCATCAAGCGCACATGTCCAGCCAGGAATGCTTTTTCGGGAGTTTGACGTAAAGACGATCGAACAAGGCAGTATCTTGCCGAGCTATCCGGCAAGTCGCGACCTAGCCTCAGTTGGTGGGATGGTCAACAATAACTCCGGTGGTGAAAAGTCACTCGAGTATGGCAAGACGGATAATTTTGTGACCGAATTAAGAGTAGTGTTAAGCGATGGAAACGAATACGTCGTTAAGCCGCTGACCCGTGATGAGCTAAACGTTAAAATGGGGCAAGACGACTTTGAGGGTCATCTATACCGACGTACTTTCGAGCTGCTTGATAGTAATTATGATGAAATCCTGGCGGCTGCTCCAAAGGTCAGTAAGGATTCAACTGGCTACCATTTGTGGAATATTTGGAAACGCGACACAGGTATCTTTGATCTAACGAAGTTATTTGTCGGTGCGCAAGGTACGCTTGGTATCGTGACAGACGTTAAAGTTAATCTTGTCCCAAAGCCAGCTCATTCGGGCACGCTTGTTTGTTATATGCGTGATATTGATCAGCTTGGTGAAGTTATTCCGACTGTCTTATCGCATAAACCGGCAACATTTGAAAGCTTTGATGACAATACGTTGTGGCTTAGTTTTAAATTCTTCTTTGCCTTTATTAAGAAACTCGGCTTCTGGTCGTGGATAAAGCTCGCCTTGCAGCTGATTCCTGATGGGCTCGTGCTCGTTCGAGGTGTGCCACAGTTGATCTTATTGATTGAGTTTACGGGTGGAAGTGTCGACGAGGTGAAGCACAAAATCCATCAAACAAAACTTGATTTAAAAAAGTATAACTTTACGTATATGGAAGAGGATGAGACGGAGGCGAAGTCACGTAAGTTCTGGCTAATGCGCCGAGAAAGCTTCAACTTGCTTCGTAGCAAAGTCAAAGACAAGCATACGGCGCCGTTTATTGACGACTTCATTGTCCCACCGGCACGCCTAACCGAATTCTTGCCACAGCTTCGCGTGATCATTAAGAAGTATAATCTTCTGGCTACAATTGCTGGACATATGGGTGACGGTAACTTTCACGTCATTCCGCTTATGAAGATTGAAGATCCGAAAGAACGAGCGAAATTAGAGCCAGCAATGACTGAAGTAAATAACCTTGTTATTAGTTACGGAGGATCGGTGTCTGGTGAGCATAATGATGGTATGATTCGCGGCCCATGGCTTAAAGAGATGTATAGCTCGAATGTACTTGGCTATATGGTGGAAATGAAGGAGTTGTTTGATCCGAATAACATCTTTAATCCCCACAAGAAGACTGATGCTAATTGGGATTATAGCTTTAGTCATATTCGAAAGAACTTCTAGTAAAAAGTATAAGGATACTACTAGCACTCTTGTATATCGAGTGCTAGTTTTATACAATAGATATAGATGAGTAAACGTGATTATTACGAAGTACTAGGTGTCGCCAAGGGTGCGTCAGCAGATGAAATAAAAAAGGCCTATCGCAAGGCTGCGGTTCAACATCACCCAGATAAAGAAGGTGGCGATGAAACGAAATTTAAAGAAATAAACGAAGCCTATGAAGTTTTAAAAGACCAACAAAAGCGACAACGCTATGATCAATTTGGTCATGCTGGCGTTGGTGGCAATGGCGGCGGTGGTAGTTATGGTGGCAATCCGTTTGAAGGATTTGGCGGTCAGAACGTTCATTTTGACTTTGGTGACGGTGGGCTAGGTGATATCTTTGGCCAGTTCTTTGGAGGTGGGGCGCAGCAACAGCAACGCGGGCCAAAGCGAGGTCGTGATGTCGAGACAACGCTAACTCTAACCTTCGAACAGGCTATCTTTGGTGTCGAAGAGGAAATTACCCTCGATATGGACGATGAATGTTCTCACTGTAAAGGATCAACTGTCGAACCTGGCTATAGCATGAAAGTATGTCCAACTTGTAAGGGCGCTGGCCAGCAGGCTCGTGTTATGAATACGATCTTTGGCCAAATACAACAGGCTGTGACCTGTGAAACGTGTCATGGCACAGGAAAGATTCCTGAAAAAGTCTGTACGGTCTGTAAGGGCAAAGGCACGGAACGCCGTAAGCAAAAGGTAACACTGAAGGTGCCAGCGGGCATTGATGATGGATCAACAATTCGTTTGAAAGATCGCGGCGAAGCAATTGGCGCAGGCGAACGGGGAGACTTGTATGTACATATCCGAGTGAAAGCACATAAGAAGTTTACGCGAGAGGGTGACATTATCTTGTCAGAAGAGCATGTCAGCATGATCGATGCTGCACTTGGGACGGAAATTGACGTTGAGACTGTTGACGGTACTGTACGCATGAAGATTCCAGCTGGAACGCAGAGTGGTACTGACTTTAAGTTGTCAAATCATGGTGTTCCACATCTTCGTGGAACAACGCGGGGGTCGCAGATTGTTAGTATTATTGTTGATACACCAACGAAATTAACAAAGAAACAAAAAGACCTGCTTGAGCAATTCGACACCTCAAAGCGCACTATTTTTTAAGCAAATTCATCCGTACTGAAGTCACTAGATAGAAGCGGTGATTGGCGAGGTGAGTGGCAGTATTAACTGACGAGCTTTTAGTCTGGCATATTCATGACGCTTAAGGTAAGCTAAGGGTAGTTTAAGCGGAGTAGGGAATGGCTGGTTTTTGGTTTCTAGTGACTGTCGTACTAATTGTAGTACTGTTAACAAGGCGAAAAAATAATGACGAGTATGCACAGGGATACTGGAATGGTTATCGAGCTTTCGGTGACATGGTGCGCGATCTTATTGCTCAAAAGCGTATTGATGAAGCGTCACTACGATCTTTAATTGAAATTGGCGAAACGGGCGGGGTCGCTCAGCCAGCCGCTCAAACGACACAGCCAGCCACCGCAACCGAATCCGATTCGACCGTGTCCGATCCAGAGGCGCAATTTTATGCTGATACGTACACGATGGAGGAGGATGAAGATGAATTGCCTCTGACTGAGATTGAACAGGCGACGGTAGCCAGTATGCCTGCTGCTATCGCTACTACACCAATAACGGTTGAAGATCTCGCAACTCAAAAGGCCACCCGCTCTCTTCGAAATTTAAATATTATTCTGTATACTGCTAGTTTCCTTCTCGTGGCGGCGGGCGCGCTATTTGTGGCGTCATCATCCAGTCCTCTCACGAAGCTCATTAGCGTCATTATCGTCATTGCGGCCTTTTATATATCTGGCTATGCTATATATACACGGAGCTTACGTCTTCGTCCCGCAGCACTTGCATTTCTCGGGACGGGGCTTGCGCTCATTCCGTTTGCAGGCTTTGCCCTTCAGCAATATACAAACCTCAGTACGGCGCAGTCGTGGCTGCTGACTTCGGTGGTAGGGCTAATTGCCTATTTCCTTGTTGCTGTCCGTTTGCAGAGTCAATTAATCTCCTATCTGACAATGGCATTCGTCTTGTCTCTCGCTGGCTCGATGACAGCCGCGGCTGCTTCTGCGATTGTCTGGCAGTTTGTCGTAATCATTGTTGTGTCATTGCTCGCAAGTATTGTCGCGTATCTAAAGCCGAAGTGGCTGCCAAGTGTCTTCAGTCAACCTGTTGAGCGATCAGGACAAATCGTCACTCCTGTAGCCTTAGGGGCAAGCCTCTTTGTATTCGATAGGCTTCGGCTGAGTGGGTATGAACTTGTGTTCACTGTTGCAACCCTGCATTATATTGTTGCTTGGCTGCAGTCACGTGAGATATTTTACGAGACGATAGTTCGCGTACTGTCGTACTTTACGCTGCTACTAGTGACATGGGATATCTGGGATGGTAACGTTGCCGTTATTGCCTTTAGTTTCGTTCTCCTACTGACTGTCCAGCAGGTCTACTCTCTTTACATGGCAGCAAGACCAGGCCGTTTCGCTATCGAGCAGACGTGGCTCGTCATTCTCTTTAGTTTGCAGATTTTGCTCGTTCCATTTTGGACGCAACATGCATTTGCGGCAGAGTTCTCAACCATTGCCCTGACGGTCATTGGTGCTACTAGTCTTGCGGCCGCACTACGCCTTCGCCGCGTCGGTTACGGGCTTATTGGTCTTGGGATTTCGCTTATCCTACCATTTATCGTTGCCCGCAGTCTCCTGACGCCAGCACTACCCTGGTGGGCGCTTGCCGTATGGTTTATGGTCGCAGCGGTAGCCGCACTTTGGCTATACGCTCGATGGCGACAACGTTCGACCGCTCTTCGTTACTTTATGACTGGAGCATACATTACTTATCTCTTCTTTGCTTTATGGGTTGCTGGGCTACAGCATTCGATTGGCTTCACGACTATTATGTACGTTGCAGTGGCTGGTTTTATTCTCGTTGCTTCATATGTAGCACGGAGTCCAGCAAGTCAGGTGGCCATAGCGCCATTCATTCTCCTTGCTGCTGGATCCCTAGGTGGTGGGTTGTTGCACATATCTGGGCCTTGGCTCGTGATGTTTACGAGTGTCGTGAGTGCTTGTGTACTTTGGGTAGGGACGATTATTCATGGCCACTATCAACAGGTGACGAGACAAACAATTATGCTCGCCTCGGGGCAGGTTGCCTTTCTACTGATGGTGACGGCAATTGCGTTTGGAAATCTAGAGGCAACGAAGATTGTCATTATGCTGGTATTGGTAGCATCTATTGTCTCACTGGCGCTGCGTTGGTTTTACGAGGTGCAGGCGTCTTATCTCAATATCATCTTTACTTTATCGTACGTTGTATTCTTTGTTGCAGCCTTCTTTGGCGCGTCAATGATTGATACGGCGTGGTGGTTGTCGGTGACAGTAGCGGGCATTATCATCTTTACGTTAGCATCCTATGTCGAACGCTGGTTGCTTCTTGAGGGCATTGCTGGCGGTCTGATACTTATTGCACTTGGGCAGGTTGCCTCGCTTATTACCTTACCATCACAATGGCAGCCACTGTTCATTTTTGGCGGGGCGGCAGTGGCTTATTATCTTGCTGCTCTGCTCCATAAATTTACAGGGCAGGGGCGGCGTCAGTTTATGATGATTGTCATGGCTCAAGTTGTTATGTTCTTTATTGTTTTTGGTGGCTTCACTGGACAGTACCGTGCAACGGTTGTTTCGTTTATTCTTCTCCTTGTATGGTCAGCGGTGTCGCTTGGGCTGCGCTGGCTGTCATTGGGCCGGTCAGAGCGTTATCGCTTCGTCTTGATGTTGTCATATCCGGTGTACTACTTTGGCGCACTAATGCTGGTCGGCTCTTTAGCTAGCGTCTGGGCATGGACAACGCTCATGGGCGCCGGCGTTGTATTGTCTTTGGCCGCCTCTTATATCGAGAAGCAGCGCTGGCTTCAGATTCTTGCGAGTATGCTACTTATCGGCACGCTTGCATTTGTTGCATCACTCATCGATATGCCTGGCCAATGGCGGGCGCTCTTTGTGTTTGGTGGTAGCGCGGCGCTATTCTATATCCTCGCTGCGATCCATCATCAGCTGCAGCAGAAAGAGCGCCAACTGCTAATGATCACATTGGCGCACGCCACGCTCTTGTTAATAATATTCTCAGTCCTCGCGGGCGCCTATATAGTTAGCCTTGTGTCATTTGTCATTTTACTGGTTTGGTCGATACTTCTGCTTGGCATTCGAATACTCCTTCGCGATCGCTCTCCGGATTACGTTTCAGTGTCACTGGCGTTTTATCCAACCTATTACGTCGCCGCGATGCTGGCGCTTCCATCACTAGCGACAGTCTGGAGCGTGGTCGCGTTCGCTGTCGGTGTCGTTATATTTTGGGTAGCCTCTTATGTGGAGCGACTGCCGGTGCTGAGTGTTCTTGGTGATATCTTAGTCATTATTACTATTAACATCTTCTGGGATATGATGCGCTTCAACGCTGAATGGAAGGTGGTCATTATGGCGTCAATCGTCTCCGCAGTGTTCTATGCAAGCCACTGGCTATTAGTTCAATTGGGTGATGGTTGGCGAGCGAAGATGCAGCTATGGGCGACATGGGCTGTGCTTGGCCTGGTCATCTTGATAGAATTCTGGGATCCAACGAAAGTTCTTGCTGTTTCGGCACTTATCACTGCCTTTGCTGGCACCCTGGCGGTTCATGGGCTCCAGACAAAGCGGCCAGCTCTTATCGAGGTAGCGGCGTACATTGCGACATTTGCTGTGCAGCGCATTGCTGCACAACTATGGCCAAGTCTTAATGTTGTTTTCTATGCTCACTGGTGGGCGTTCACCCTTGTAGTGATTGCGCTACTCCGGGTCCGCTACCAGCAGGAGCGACTCGTTATCGCCGCCAGTTTCATGACACTCTCGAGTGGGATCTATGCATTAACGCATGGTGGTAACTATCAACTACTCTTCCTTATTGAGCATCTCACGCTGCTTGTTGCCGGTGCATTGCTGTCAAGGAGTTGGGCGATATGGTGGGGGATTATTGCGTCCGCTCTTGCCGTCTTGTATTTCCTTCGTACATATACCTTCCTCCTGCTCGCTTTCCTAGGTCTGTTACTTATCGCTATTGTTGTATGGCGATTAATGCGAAGTAGCACTGCAGCAAAATAGCCCCCCAGACAATAAGCGGGGAACGAAAACACCAAGCCACAATTGCGGCTTGGTGTTTAGTGTATGGCGTAGACTGACATTTCGTGAAATGCCAGTCTTGCTATCTGCTAGCTTAGTGTGTGGTCCATGAGACTAAGGACTGTCATGTAATCCGGTTGTGGAATAAGGTGATTGGCGCTTTGTATGTGGAGAGTGTCGATGATATGCTGTTCCGTTATGTGATTACTTGTTTTTGCAAACAGCTCGCGTAGCTCTTCGTTGAGGGTGATAGTAGGATTGTTTAATATCAGATACGCCGCTACCTGACATTCTGTTAGTGTTCCAACGCACTCCAGTGGCTTAATAATATGTGGGTCAACCAATGACTGAATATGCGGTAGCAGTGCCGGGGTGGCAATGGCTTGATCGGTGTTGAATATGGCACGGGCTAACGCTGGAGATGTTCCTGTTGCGACAAGTGCGATAAATGCACACTTTGCACATTTCATGCACCAAAAGCCTTTTCGAAAACCATGATTACAGCTGATGAAGCTCTGCCAGACGTCGGGATATGATTCGAGAAGTTTTACGATTTGAACTTCATGAAGAGGGCGCAGAAGACTAAAGTAGCGCACGTCGATACCATGGCTTTGCAGGAGATGATTAATGTCTTGTTCAAATTCCAGTGATTTAGAGTACTGATGGTTAATGACAATGCCGTCGAGTTCGAGCGTAGGTTCATTTGCAGAGGATTCATTGGAGGCGATCACGTCTCGTTTGCCGGTCAAATAAGCAGTCAGGATTGCGGCAATCGCAATTGCTGCGCTTGTTGGGCAGTGGCCCTGGTATTGACCATCTGCTCGCCGCTCGTCCATTAAGCGCTTAAATACGATCGGGGTTTTTGATAGCACTTTTGCGGCTCGTGATTGGGCTACTCCGGTACCAATTTGGAACAGCTCAAATTCCAGTCCAGCTGCTTGTAAGAGGGAAGCGCTGACGAGACCATCTTTCCCGCCGCCATTGAGAAGAAGTCGACCAGCTAGCGGGCGGGTTGGCATGGTTACAGCCGCCTTCGTGTCTTGACCAGTAATGGCAGTCCTCGCTGCCATCGGTAGGGTATTGACGTAACGAAATTCGGCCATGCCGTTAAAGATTGTTTTTTCAAAAAATACACGTTCTGCATCAGTAATCGGAAAGTCAGTCGAGAGCTCGGTAAAGTATTGAATTGAGAAGAGGTAGCAGCTATGAATAATAGCCAGCCAACGAGCAAGGCGAAGAACGGTAGTATCTGTCTCGGCTGCGTGGGCTGTTAAGGTGAAGCGGTGAATATACTCTGTCGCCTCATAGGTGTATGTGGCAGTGATCTCCGTCTCAGTAATTGTAGGGTCGTGAATAATCAATCTCATTTAATATATGGTACACTAAGTTCTAAATGTTAGCGAATAAGCGTGTCCTCATACTCATTGATAAATACACGGGTCCAGGCAATAAAAACTGGACATTCTTTCAAGAGCAAGTAAGTCGTCATCTTGGCGATGACTTTGAGGTGCGTATGGGTGCTTTGCAGGACCTAACGTTTGAGATTGATGCCAGTGGTGATAAGGTTTATGATCGCAATCGCCACTTCTCACTTGGTGACTTTGACCTTGTTGTCTTTCGTTTTATTCGACGTGAGTATGCCCGTGCAGCCGCCTGCGCAAGTTATCTCCAACAGCGCGCTATTCCATATATCGATAGTCAGATCCAACCAGGATCATGGTCAAAATATTCCGCTGAAGTTCACCGCCGTAGCGCTGGATTAAATATTATCCCAAGTATCTTTAGTACGAATGTTATCTTGTCGGCAATGATCGAAGCTGAGGAGCTGCCATTTGGTTACCCTATGATCATTAAAGACGTCAATGGTCGCAAAGGTCGTTTGAATTTTATTGCAAACAGTAAAGAAGAGGCGGTAGGGATTTTTGCCGAACATGCTGAGGCTGAATTTATTGTCCAACAATTTATTGAGAATGAAGGTGATTACCGTTTGCTCGTTATGGGTGGAGAGGTAAAGCTCGCAATTTATCGAAAGGCAGTCGATGGATCTCATCTCAACAACACGTCTCAAGGAGCAAGCTCTTCGGTTGTGGACCCTGCAACATTACCTTCTGAGATTATTGCAGACGCCCTTACTGCCGCTCGCCTTGAGAAGCTCGAAGTGGCTGGTGTAGATATGATGATTGATACCCAAACTGGCCTGCACTACGTAATTGAAGTCAACTCTTCTCCTCAGCTTGCAACGGGAGCGGTGCCTGATATGAAAATGGACGCTTATGCAGCGTACCTCCGATCACTTATGAAAGCGTAAGGACTATTGACAAAACGCACTCATTGAAGTATAATAACGACATGAAATATGAAAGAGAGGGTCTCCTTCTTCCAAAACAAACAGAAGTTCCAGAAGATCAACATCTATATGAATCATTTCGCGCCGCCCACATAGATGGGCAGGAGACATATAAGGACCTGACTCTTAAAGCTGATAAGAAAGCGCACGTTCTTGCTAGTTGGCATGACGGAGAAAATGCTAGTTTAGTAGCCGACCATCTTGATGAAGCTGCACTTGAGACTCGCCTTAATTCGCTCACTTCGTGGAAGCGAGAACTTCTTACTAAACAAGATATTGACCCGGATATCAAACAGGCGTATCGATGGCGAGTCAACGAAGACATCGCCAGTATTTATATGCTAAAAGCTTCAGCAGCTGGTGATATGCGTAATTTCCGCCGCTGGAATGAATTTATTTATGGTGCACCTGATGAAGATATTTATCGCGGCGCACTTGATTGGGTTGCCAATGATGCAGATGTCATACTTGCGAAGCCTGATCAGCCAGCAGCTGTGATTGCTGCTGCGGAAAAGGTTGCCGCTTTACTTAAGCCTGAGCGTGGTTATCGCGAGTTGCTTGCTCCCGAGGAAGACACGTTTAAGGAAGTGCGCGAAGATCACCTCCGGGCAACAGGCTATTATGCACTTCTTCTTGCTGGCACGGATATTCCGCGAGAAGGCAAAATTACAAATGAGATCGGCGATCCAGCGCTTGCCCATATCGTCAAACATAACCTGCAAAGTGACTACGCTATCGTTGATGCTACGAGCAGCACCTGGGGTGTGACACATAGCAAAGAGGCAGTTGAACGCCCGAAAGCTTATAACATGCCATGGCAGCGATTTGTTGGCTTAGGTCCTGGACATGAGATTGGCAGTCACCTCCTGGAGCGTGTGAATGGTGCGCGTGGACCTGTTGCGCTTGCAGAAGATGGCTTGGACCGTTATGAACTAGGTAATGAAGGTCGTGCCGTAAGTCGCGAGCAGGTGCCGTATGAAACTTTTGATGAGTTCGGTAAACTCGTGCGATGGCGTGATATATTGCGCCGCGACATTGCAATTGGGTATGCTCATGGCGTTGGAGAGAACCAGCCCAAGCCTTCTAGCGATGTGTATGAATTTATGAACGCAATTGATATGATGTACCAAGCTAAATTAACTCCTGATGATAGTGAGCTCACTAAGCAAAAGGCGCAAGCCAAAACGGACGCATTATTAACACGTGTACTTAAAGGCACTGACGGTACCGGAGGGGCATATCTTAAAGATAAGGTGTACCTCGAAGGACATGTTGCTTGCTGGTTAACGGCTAATTTAGAAGGCCCGCAAGTGATTTCAGAGGGTGACCTCGGTAAGTTTGATATTAATAATCCACGACATATTGCTCTCTTGCAGAAAAAAGGCCTACTACCAGTTAGTGAATAGATATGAAGACATATTCTTTTCCGGTTGCAACGCACAGTTATTTTCGTATCACTAATCAGGAGGCAGCTCGCCAGGCATTTCTTGCGTCTGAGCACAATCAGCCTGAGTTTACATACGATAGTCAGTTTCGAGAATCAGTCGTCGAGCGCCGGTTGGCACGAGTTGACAGTACTTCGCCGGCCTATACGACTCTAGATCTAGTGTTGGCAGGTGCTCGCCTGAAACAGGCGCCAACGCAGGAAAACATTACCGCGTTTCGGATGAAAAATGGCCAGTTATTTGGTGAGCCAAAAAAACAATATGTGGATGCCATTCTGCTGCGGACGAAGCTAGCAGTGACGCAGGAAACTGCCGTACATTGGGAGTATATACAGGCTGCGCTCGGCGAACCGAAAGCCGATGCACACCATGACGGTCCGGATATGAACGTTTTTTTAAATTTGAAACACTACCTTGCCGACTACATGAAGGATTTTCACGTTACGCCCAAGGCGGGACTTATCGACTTACTAGACGAGGCATTAAGTGTCACTGGGTTAAAAGAGTTAGGATGGCAAGTTGAAGTACAGGCGGATGCAACTCACGCTCGCGTTGACCATCAACGTAAAAGGGTATTGATCGGTGCGCAGTACCAGCCACGAACCTCAAAGTCTGCTATGCGTATCGTTGTTCATGAAGTGTATGGACACGCCTTGCGCGGCCAGCGAGATTCAGTTGCTGACGGCGAGGGGGTTGCTATTCTTCTTGAGCAGTTACTTGCGGACAGGTATAAATTCAGGCGATCGTATCGTTATATTGCTGCGGCACTTGGTTGGGGTGTTGAATTACATCCCATGACGTTTCGGGAAGTATATGAAATATTGTGGCGAATGATGGTTATTATGAGTCGCTACAGTCCTGATGTTGCAAAACGACATGCCTTTGATGAGTGTGCCCGGGTATATCGTGGCGGCAGGCCGGAGATTGCTGGTACTGTTTATCTGAAAGATAGTGTCTATTTTACGGCGAATCTAGCGATTTGGGAGTATCTAGCACAAGCGGATTTGAAGTATAATGAATTTGTTGACCTTATTGAAGGCAGGCGGGGAGTATTGTCATGAAAAAAATTACCATAATTGGCTCACGCCACAGCGGCTCGAAGAATAATCCAAACATTCTCGCAGAACATTTACTCGCGCACGATTCGTCGGTGCAAGTCATCTACTGGGAAGATTTACTTTTTGCTATTAAGTCAAACGATGTCACTATATATGACCGTCAGCAGGTGCTATTTGCCGATACGCCTGATCTTGTTATTGCCTTGGGTTGGTATAAGAATGGCCGGAAATCTATCTACCGTGATATTGCTTACTCCTTGGCGCTCTACTTAGATAGTCGAGGTATTGAGTTTTGGAATCGTGAAATGCTTCATCAGCGCTCGACGTCTAAATTGTCGTGTATGATGCAGCTCGCACTCCAGGGCGTGTCGGTTCCAACGACTTACTTCTCGTTGCAGGCAGATTTGGCACTGGATAGCCAAGCTGTTCCATATATTGCCAAAGCAGTGGCGGCAAGTCGAGGTGTTTCAAATTATCTTGTGCAAACGGACGAGGAGCGCGCCGGTTTACCAATGAAAGATATGCACTATCTTGTCCAACCATTCTTACCAAATGACCATGATTTGCGGGTTATCTGCTTTGGCGGAAAGCCGGCGATGGTGCTTCGCCGTTCGCGCGCGAAAGACGCTGACACTCACCTCAATAACACCTCTCAGGGTGGCAGCGCGGAGTGGTTAGCACTGGAAGATATGTCACCTGAGCTATTGACAATTTCGGAAAAAATATGTACAATAATGAACAGAGAAATGGCGGGAATTGACTTTATTCCAGACCGAGAATCTCCCGTAGGATATAGCTGCCTTGAAGTAAACGCTATCCCACAGCTGACCTCCGGCCATGATATTAATAAAAAATTAGACGCATTTGTTCGATCGATCGCGTAGACGAAAAAGGAAAAAATATGAAAATTGGTATTATTGTTCGTACACCTGGCTACACTGTTCGTCGCCTACGAGAAGAAGCAAAAAAACGCGGTCACACCTTTAAGACAATTAAGTTCCCAGAGTGTTATGTAGAGATTCAACAAAATTCGCCGCAGGTGCGGTATCGCGGTGAATTATTAAATGACTTCGATGTGGTTATCCCACGCGTAATGCCAGGTATGACCACTTACGGCGCGGCTATCGTGCGTCAATTTGAAATGATGGGTGTGTATACGCCAGTTCGTTCAATCGCGATTAGTCGATCGCGTGATAAATTGCGCTCGCTTCAATTACTTAGTAAGGCTGGGGTTGGTATCCCAAAGACTATTTTCTCGCGTGAAACTGATGAGGTTGATGACTTGCTCGATCACCTTGATACGCCAGTTATTATTAAACTTGCGTCAGGTACGCAGGGTAACGGGGTGGTGCTTGCTGAAACGCGTAAAGCTGCGAAGTCTGTAATTCAAGCATTCTACGTTAATGACACGAGCTTCTTGATTCAAGAGTTTGTCAAAGAATCAGCCGGAACGGATATTCGTGCATTTGTTGTTGGTAACCAAGTTGTCGCAAGTATGCAGCGTCAGAGTCTTGACGATGACTTTCGTTCAAACATACACCAAGGTGGCTCAGGTACAGCAGTTAAATTAACTGACGAGGAGCGTCGAACGGCACTTCGAGCAGCGAAGGCAATGGGCTTAGCAATTTGTGGTGTCGACATGATGCGCAGCGAGCGTGGACCGCTAGTTCTTGAAGTTAATTCGTCACCTGGACTTGAGGGTATCGAAGCTGTCACAGGTAGAAACGTGGCCGGTAAGATCATCGAATATGTCGAAATGAACGCTAAGCGTCGTACCAAAAAGGATAAAGTCGGCGCTTAAATCCCCCTTATCCTTAACGGTGGTATAATGATGTCATGGTACAACAGGGTCACTTGTCATGAGTCTTCAAAAAGATCGTCTATCATGGGCATTAATTGGACTCCTCTTAGTAGCGGTCGGAGCTGCTGCCTATTTCATTCTCTGGCCGCAGCTGCAGCCGCATCTCACACTTCGTCTTGGTGACGGGGTATTTACCGCTCGCGTGGTGGGTGCTGAGGAATATGCGAAGCAGGGTGGTATACAGCCAGATGTGCAATTACCTGAAGGGCATGCCGTACTGTATGTCCATAATAGTGATGGCTCTTGGCTTGTTGATATGCGCAAGCGTCACGCCCTATCCGATATCGTGTGGGTAAATAGCGCAAAGAAAGTTGTCCATATTGTAAAAAATGCCTCCGCCGACAGTGTGTCTGGAACGGTATTTGGCTCTGAAAAAGCCGCCCGCTACGTGATTGAGCTACGCGGGGGAACAGTAGATGCCAAGGCTATTAAAATTAACGGTTTGGCTACGTTTGATGAAAGTAATACTGAAGGATTGAAACAATGACCTTTCTAGTAATATTGTTATTGATTATCGCTGTATTGTTTTTCATCGCGTTTCTTACTAAGCGACGTTTTGGTGTTCTTGGTCTTGCTCTGGCGGCTGGAGCTATGCTCAGCTCGCTCTGGGTTGCAGATTTGACGCCGGTTGTCGCACAAGTTGGTTTAGTGCTAGTAAAGCCGCCGCTAGAAAGTGTTGTCGCCACCGCGCTCACACTTCTGCCAGCAATATTACTTTTAACAAGTGGGCCAGCGTACCATTCAGGCATGCAACGTTTCTTCGGCGCGTTTCTTTTTGCACTGCTTGCAATTACCCTCCTGCTTGAGCCATTAGGATCGGCACTCGTCATTGATGGGATAGGTAAAGATATCTATGACGTTCTAGGGACCTATCACGTGACGATTGTCACGGTATGTTTAGTCGTGGCAATAATTGACGTGATCATCACAAAAGCACCTAAAATCCCGACCAAACATTGACAAACCACCCCTAAAAATGCTATTTTTTATAGAGCACTCGTGAAGGATTCTTCGTTCGTGCAAATTTACAAGACATGGAGCCGTAGCTCAGCTGGTTAGAGCACCTGCCTTTTAAGCAGGGTGTCCTGAGTTCAAGTCTCAGCGGCTTCACCAAAAGAACATCCCTTTTATCGCTACCGGGGGTGTTTTTTTAATGGGCAGTATTTGTCACACTAGTGGGGCGCTATCGGATTGAGCTATATCTGTTATAATAGAAGAAATATTCTATCGATTTAATGGAGATTTCTATATGTCAGGACACAGTAAGTGGTCAACGATTAAGCGCGAAAAAGGCGCAAAAGACGCCAAACGTGGCGCAATTTTTACAAAAATTGGCAACCAAATTGCCATCGCCGCTCGTAGTGGGGCCGACCCAACAATGAACTCGGCGCTCGCGCTCGCTATTGAGACTGCGAAGCAAGCTAATATGCCAAATGCAAATATTCAGCGCGCAATTGACCGTGTGAGTGATAAGAACGCTGCAGTCATGGAAGAAGCAACCTACGAAGGCTACGGTCCTGGTGGCATTGGTATTATCATTGAAACGGCAACGGATAATAAAAACCGTACGTTCCCAGAAGTGCGCAACGCTTTGACGAAAAATGGCGGACGCGTGGCTGAAGCGGGAAGTGTGATGTTCCAGTTTAACCGTAAGGGTGTGATTGTTGTTGCGGCAACTGGCGAAGAAGCGCTTTTGACTATTCTTGACGCTGGTGCGGAAGATGCAGTTGAAGAAGACGGGGCAATTACAGTCTATACTGACCAAAAAGAACTCGCCAAAGTACGTACAGCTATCATCGAAGCTGGTCTTGAAGTAAGTGAAGCAAGCTTACAATACGTTCCTGCGTCCGAAGTAGCTGTCGATGATCCAGAAGTCGCCCGAAAAGTCATGAAAATCATGGATGCGCTCGATGATCTCGATGATGTGGTAAACGTGCACACTAATGCCGACATTACTGTCGATATTGCTGAATAAAAGCATTTTACTGGCGATGAAAGCAAAAGGATAATCCATAGTAAAGCTGTGGATTTTTTCCTGACCCGCAAATACCGTATACTTAGTGTATGAGATTATATCTATCATCCCATGGCATTGGTAATCACGTCGATACATTACACGAAATGGTCGGTGATAATAAGAAGGTGCTCTATATCGACAATGCCAAGGATGATCTGCCGGAGCAGGAGCGAGCACAGCACGTTGCTGAAAAGCATGCGGAGTTTGAAAAGCATGGTTTTGAGTTTTATGAATTAGATCTTCGTAAGTATGTCGATAAAACTGATCTTCTCGCAAAGATTATTGTTGGAGCAGGACTGGTCTGGTCAGGTGGAGGGAATACCTTTTTGCTGCGTCGCGCCATGAAATATAGCGGTCTGGATACACTTTTAGTTAATCACTTAAAAGCAGATACTTTTGTGTATGGTGGGTCAAGCGCGGGCTCCATTGTCATGACGAAGACTTTGCATGGAGTTGAGATGGAAGATGACCCATATGTCGTTCCCGAAGGCTACGAAGAAGAGATTATTTGGACAGGGCTTGGAGTCATTTACCCCCAGCTCGTGCCGCATTTTGAGTCAGAGTATTTTGGTGAAAGTGCACAGGCGATGGTTGATTACTTCGAAGAAAACGGTCTTAAGTACGTCACGATTAAAGACGGTGAAGTATACGTAGTGAACGGACAATTTGAAGAACGACTTGCATGAGAATTATTGGAATAGACCCCGGAACGGGTATTTTAGGCTTCGGGGTTATTGACGCTCACGGCGGAAAAACGCAACTGGTAACTGCGGGTGTAATTACGACGCCAGCGCATACGCCTCTGGCCGACCGATTAGAGGAAATTTATTTAGAGCTTACGAGTATTATTGCTGAAACGAATCCTGAGATGATGGCGATAGAACAGCTATTCTTTGCACGCAATGTGACGACAGCTATGAGCGTAGCCCATGCTCGTGGTGTCGCTATGTTAACCGGTAAGCAAGCAAAGCTTCGTATTGAAGAGTATACTCCGATGCAGATTAAGCTGTCGCTTACGGGGTATGGTAAGGCAGACAAAAAACAAGTGCAAGAAATGGTCCGTGTCCAGCTGGGGCTTAAAGATGTTCCGAAGCCGGATGACTGTGCCGATGCCTTAGCTGCTGCGATCATGTGTGCCTTCGTGACGCGTACAAACTAGTTGAGGGCTGCTTTCAGGCGCTTCATGTCAATATGTGAGATAATAAGTAACGGAAAGTAAGTGACGGGCGGCGGATGCTGCTCTAATTGAAAAAGAGTTTATTTATGTATCGCCAGGGAAAATATACGAAGAAGGTTACTGTAGCAGATAAAGTAAAACGTCGCACAAAAAGACAGTGGCTATGGTTTAAGGGGTTATCTCGACGCAAAAAGATTGCAGTTATCGCCACGCCAATTCTTGCATTCTTGATTTTGACTCCACTGTTGACGTATCTGTATTACGCGCATGATATCTCAGACCAGGAGCGCCTGATGAATCGCAATAATACTGGTGTCGCCTTACTTGATCGGAATGAGCAAGTGTTCTATAGCATTGGCCGGGCAAAGCCTCATGAACTCGTTCCTCTTGATCAAATCTCTGATACAACGAAAAAGGCCTTGCTGGCGTCTGAAGATAAAGACTTTTACAAGCACGGTGGCTTTTCAGTCACCAGTATTTTAAAAGCGCTCTACGCTAATATTATCTCGCGTGATGCCACTGGCTATGGCGGCTCGACGTTGACGCAGCAGCTGGCTAAAAACACACTACTTACCGCAAATCAAAGCTTCCTGCGCAAGTACCAGGAGCTAGCAGTGTCTATTGCGATTGAGCAACAGTACAGTAAAGATGAAATTTTAGATATGTATCTTAACTCCGTTTACTTCGGAGAAAACGCGTTTGGTATCCAGGAAGCAGCGCGAATTTATTTCGGTAAATCGCCAAAAGACCTGACCGTGGCGGAGAGTGCTATGCTAGTCGGTGTGTTGCCCGCTCCGACGGCCTACTCGCCAATTAGCGGCAGCATGGAGTATGCAAAGCAGCGCCAAAATACCGTATTGACTCGTATGGTAAACAACAAGTTTATTACGGAAGATGAAAAACAAGCTGCCGTTGCTCAAGAGTTGAAGTACTCATCTGAATCTAGCACACAAAATACTGTCGCGCCGCACTTTGCCGAAATGGTGATTGAGGAATTAAATAAGAAATACGGCGAAGAGCGCGTAGCGCGTTCTGGATATCAAGTTCGGACCACCCTAGATCTAAATATGCAAAAGCAGCTTAGCGATAGTGTTGATAGTAATATTGCCTATATTGAGCGCAACGGTGGCTCAAATGCAAGTGCCGTCGCTATTGACCCTACGACAGGTGAAGTCCGTGCCTTGGTTGGTAGTGCGGATTGGACAAATACAGAGTGGGGTAAGGTGAATATGGTGACGACTCCGCGCCAGCCTGGCTCAAGTTTCAAGCCGATTTATTACGCCGAGGCGCTCGCGCAAGGTGTAGTTACCCCAGCGACTATTCTTGCTGATGTCCCAACCGATTTTGGTGGTTACACCCCACTTAACGCCAGTCGAACCTTTAGCGGCAACATCAGCGTCCGTAATGCTCTAAGTCGTTCGCTTAATATTCCATCAGTGAAAGTAATGCAGAAGCTAGGGGTGGATGATTCAGTCATTGCTGCAAAACGTATGGGTATACAACTAGATGACAAAACGGATTATGGGCTGTCGCTCGCACTTGGTTCGGTTGAGGCGCCTCTGCTGCAAATGACAAACGCCTACGCTGCATTTGCTAATCAGGGCAAGCAATTTAACACCACGACAATTACACGCATTAACGATAAGTTCGACAAGACAATCTTCACAGCATCAGAAAAGAGTAAAGAGGTGCAAACGCCACAAGGCTCTTACCTGATTTCAAGTATCTTGTCTGATAATAGCGCACGAGCACCAATATTTGGTTCATCTCTCACGGTATCGGGACGTACGGCGGCGGTAAAAACGGGGACAACCGACAATAGTCGTGATGCGTGGACTATTGGATATACACCGCAACTTGCTATTGGTGTATGGGTAGGTAATAACAATAATGATGTTATGCAAAATGGTGGCTCTGGGATGGCGGGACCTATCTGGGTTCGCGCAATGCAGCGCATTCTTGCCGATCAGCCAAATGCCGCATTTACAATGCCGTCAGGTGTGGTGCAGCGACCGATTTGTATCGGTACGGGAGCACTTGCTAACACGGCTGGGTCAAATACTTACAATGAATATTTCCTTGGCTCCGCCTTGCCAAAAGAGACTTGTACGGTAAAAAGCAAGGCACAGGAAGCTGCTGATAATAAAAAGCAGGAAGAGGAAGCGAAAAAGAAGCAGGAGGAAGCCGATAAGGCGGCGGAAGACGCGGCAAAGGCGGCAGCGGAGGCAGCGGCAGCCGAAGAGCAGCAACAGACAACTACCCCTACGACTGACCAAAATAGCTCCACATCAACCACGCCAACCTCCCCGACGACCACGCCAACCGTACCAGGTAGTGGTAAGACGCAATGATAGTAGTTATTGGGAATAGCATGAGATTAACCATGAGAGGTATGGCATAATAAGACTATGATTGCACATGTATCTGGCGTTGTTGCCGAAAAATTTAATTCCTCAGTTATTGTTGATGTTCACGGTGTTGGCTATGAAGTTGCCGTTGCTCTTGGTGATTATGAAAAGGCATTGCTCAATGAGCCGATGAAATTTTATACCTATCACCACATTCGCGAGCAGTCGCAGGAGCTCTTTGGGTTTACAAGCTTAGCTGCGAAAAAACTTTTCGAGATGTTGATCACAGTTCAAGGTGTGGGACCGAAGGCTGCCTTGGCAATATTATCTCTTGGCGAAAGTGAGGTCGTACGTAATGCAATTGCAAGCGGTGACGTCACGTTTATTACAAAAGCAAGTGGTGTGGGTAAGCGCATTGCAGAGCGCGTTATTGTTGATCTTACTGACAAGGTAGGACTTGCTATACGAACAAATGCCGATAGTGTCGGTGTTCCTCAGGAGCTTGCACATACCGATGAAGCTCTTGAAGCGCTCATGGCGCTTGGCTATAACCTAAATGATGCGACGCGTGCACTGGAAGGTGTTTCGTCAGACTTGTCGACCGCAGAGCGAGTGACACAAGCACTCCGAGGGTAATCTATGAAAATGTACGTCACTGGTCTCGCAGATATGCAGCGTGCAAGTGCGGCCATCGACGATGACCTTGAGCAATTTATCGAGCGTTGGTTACAGTCCTTTGACGCGGGATCAATTGCTGCAATTGAGGCGTACTGTGAGATTGTTGTCCGGGGCGGCAAGCGACTGCGCGGTATACTTGCCATGCAAAGTTATTATGCCCATGGCGGGACAGATGACGTGGTGGCGCTTGGCGTAGCTAGGGTCCTTGAACTTGTGCAGGCGTATTTACTTGTTTTAGATGACATTGCTGATCGCTCTAATACGCGTCGCGGTGGGCCGGCGGCGCATCGCCTTGTAGAGCACGCTGCACGTCGCCAGGAGATGCGCGGCGACCTGGCGCATTACAGCGAAGCACAAGTTATTAACGCCGCTCAGTGTGGCCTTCATAAGGCGGCGCAGGAGTTACTTGAGTTACCGGTATCTGATCTTGCAGCTCGTCGCGCGCTCCTTAGTCTTCATAGAAATATTGAGGTGACCGGTATTGGGCAAATGAACGATATGTACAACGAGTCAACAAATGAACTGCTTGATGAGGTAGCCGTTGAGCGGGTATTAACGCAGAAATCGGCGTACTATACGTTCGTGAACCCGTTAGAACTTGGCGCCTATTTGGCGGGTACTCAGCTAAGTGAGCCGCTTCATAGCTTTGGGCTACATACGGGCTGCGCCTTTCAGATTGCCGATGACCTCATTGGTACTTTCGGCATTGAATCGGAAACAGGTAAAAGCGCAAATGACGACATTCGGGAGGGGAAGATGACATTAATTGCGCAGTACGCCCTTGCCCATACTTCGCAGCTCGATCACGCACGACTACGGGCATTATTAGGTAAAGCAGGGGCAACGGATGCTGAGTGTGATGAAGTGCGCGCAATTATGATGCAGTCAGGCGCAAGGCGACATGCACAGGAGCGACGGGACTGGTACGCTACGCAGGCCGCCAAGGTGCTTACGAGCGACACATCAACTGACCCTGATTTCATCGCCTTTCTTGGGCGACTAGTGCACTTTGCTACTACGCGCAAATCGTAGCTTTTAGCAGGACATGTATTTGCGAGACGAAAAACAATAGGACCTGATAATCTGCTATACTAGAGACAGTATATGGCAGTAGAACGAATAGTAGATACAAGCGTCCACGACGACAGTGACGTTGATGAGCAACAGATCGAAGTCACTTTGCGGCCGCAGAGTTTTGCTGACTATGTTGGTCAAGATCGTCTCAAACGTAATTTGAAATTGACGATTGAAGCGGCTAAAAAACGCGGCGAGCCGATTGATCATGTTTTGCTGTATGGCCCTCCAGGGCTTGGGAAGACTACGATGGCGACCGTGATTGCTAACGAGATGCAAAAGAATATTCGTATTACCGCCGGTCCGGCTATCGAGCGAGCGGGTGACCTGGCAAGTATTTTGACAAACCTAGCTGATGGTGATGTTCTATTTATTGATGAGATTCATCGACTATCTCGTACTGTTGAAGAGGTGCTTTATAGTGCCATGGAAGACTTTAAGTTAGACATCGTGATTGGTAAGGGGCCAGCGGCTCGCTCGGTACGCTTAGATCTACCGAAGTTTACGGTAATTGGCGCGACAACACGAACTGGCGCACTAGCTGCGCCGCTACGTGACCGCTTTGGATTAATTCATCGCCTCGAGTTTTACACGCCTAGTGAAATTGCACAGGTAATTACGAGAGCAGCTAATATTCTTGAAAGTGAGATTCATACCGACTCTGCCGAGCTTTTGTCGACACGTGCACGCCTAACGCCTCGTATCGCCAACCGCTTACTAAAACGTGTTCGGGATTATGCCGACGTTAATGGCGACGGTATTATTGATGCTGTCACAACTAAAAAGGCACTGACCCTGTTAGAGGTGGATGAGCTAGGGTTAGATCCTGCAGACCGACATTTGCTCACTAGCATTATCGATAACTACGGCAATAATCCTGTTGGTCTAAATACGATAGCCGCCCTCACTGGCGACGAAGCAACGACAATTGAGGACTTTTATGAGCCATATCTCTTGCAGCTTGGTTTCATTGAACGAACTCCTCGAGGGCGCCGCGTGACCGCAAAAGCCTATAAGCACTTAGGTAAGAGTGCGCCGGAAACCCCGTAATCTTGATATAATGTAGGTATGGAACAAACACCCCAACCGCCTATTCCGCCTCGGGATCTCCCGGAGAACGCTCCACCAAAGCCAGTGGCTTATGATGCTAATGGCAATCCACTCTATGCGGCGCCACCTGAAAATGCCGAGCGTGGGTCGTCAAACCCTCAGGTCGTGTACCTAAGTCGACCAATTGAGCCAGTTCAGCCGGAACTATCGGCGGAAGTTAAAGAGCGGCACGAGCAGTCTCGCAAGCAGTATCCTGCATTGAACCTTAGCCCGGGTGAGTTTATTATCAGCGCGGTTCGTCGTCATCCTATCGGCTTGTTCGCTCCCGTTGCTATTACAATATTTCTCATCGCTGTATTTGCTTCAGTGTTGATTAATTTTCCGCTTATCTCGGAAGCGCTCGGATTTGCTGGTTCGGTTGAATTTGGCCCACTCCTATTGATTGGTTTCTTGATGATTATCTTGTTTGCAATTGGTGGCTACGTTGCCGTATGGGTATACCTAAATAACCGTTTCTTTTTAACAAATGAAAGCGTTATTCAGGAGCTGCAGATGAGCCTATTTGCACGAAAAGAGCAGACGGTGAGTCTCGCAAATATCGAGGACGCAAGTTTTGATCAGCATGGAATTATCCAGATGCTATTTAACTACGGGTCTATTCGCCTTAGTACTGAAGGTGATGAGACGACGTATCGTTTTACGTATGTCAGTAATCCAAAAAAGCAAATTGAATTGCTAAATAATGCCGTTGAAGCTTTTAAGAACGGTCGCCCAGTCGAACAGTAGAGACTATAGCTGGTACTAGCGATTAGTCTTAATGAAGTCTGCCTCTTTTTCGAGGTCGGCCCGGAGTGTATAGCCCTTGCAGCTATCGTTTGTGCAGTTAATGCCTTCGTAGTGATAATCTGAGCCTTTGTCACCAATCTTTTTGCCGTTTGGTGCAGTAAGAAGTGCTGAGTCCATGGTTGGGAGCGTCTTGTCGGTAATTTCGACAGGGTAATTCTTATTCTTAGCAAAGTAGGCTTCTTCAAGACTGTAGTACATGGCATTGATGGCGGTTTTGCGTTGATCATCCCGATGAGTCGCAGCGATATTGTTTTTCTGCACGAAGAGAACACTTGTTGCGATGCCTAAAAATAGAGCAACCACAATAACTTCAATAACTGTAAATCCTTGAGAGCGTTTCATTAGTACCTATTATAGCAAATTATATAGAACCAACGTATAATAGAAATTAGATAAAGAGGGGAATATATGGCGAAGAAATCGGAAAAACCAGAAATGGCTGAGAAGTCAGCAACAAACGAGGGTAAACTTAAGGCCTTAGGTTTGGCAATGGACCAGATCACGAAACAGTTTGGTGACGGCTCAATTCGTCGTCTAGGTGATACTGCGAAGGTGGATGTTGAACTGGTTTCTAGTGGTTCACTCAGCGTCGACCTTGCACTTGGCGGCGGTTACCCTAAGGGTCGTATCATTGAGATTTACGGTCCAGAAAGCTCGGGTAAGACGACATTGACGCTTCACGCAATTGCTGAAGTGCAGAAAAAGGGCGGAACAGCAGCCTTTATTGATGCTGAGCACGCGCTCGACCCTGCTTACGCTCGCCGCCTTGGTGTCGATACAGATAACCTCTATGTAAGCCAGCCTGATAACGGCGAACAAGCGCTTGAAATTGCGGAAACCCTCGTCCGTTCGAACGCCGTCGACCTCGTTGTCGTTGACTCAGTTGCTGCACTCGTACCGCAAGCTGAAATCGATGGCGACATGGGTGATAGTCATATGGGTCTCCAAGCTCGTCTTATGAGCCAGGCTCTTCGTAAATTAACGGGTATTATCAATAAGAGTAAGACAACTGTTATCTTTATTAACCAGATTCGTATGAAGATTGGGGTAATGTTTGGCAACCCTGAAACCACTACTGGTGGTAACGCCTTGAAGTTCTACGCTTCAGTTCGTCTTGATATTCGTCGCACTGGCCAGATAAAGGTCGGCGAAGATATTGTCGGCAACCGCACAAAGGTGAAGGTGGTAAAGAATAAGATTGCGCCTCCATTCCGCGTGGCTGAATTTGACATCATGTACAACGAAGGTATTTCAAAGACGGGCGACGTGCTTGACCTTGCTGTACAGCATGGTATTGTCGGCAAAGCTGGTGCATGGTTTGACTATAACGATGCAAAGATTGGTCAGGGTCGCGAAGCAAGCAAAACATACCTCAAGGAAAACCCTGACGTTTTGGCGGAGATTGATGCGAAGGTTCGTGCAAAGGTTGCCGATCTTTCTGGTGACGTTGCGCCAGTTGCTGATACTGTTGCCGCTACGTCTGAAGACTAACTTCTATTGTTGCCATGATTATTACTGGAATCACCGCCCAGCAAAAGGATAAAAATCGTGTCAATGTCATGGTGGATGGAAAATACCGATTTAGCCTCGATATTTTCCAATATGCCGATCTCGGTATTAAGATCGGTCAGGAATATAGCGACGAAGAATTGACGCTTCTAGAGACGGAGAGTCAATTTGGTAAAGTCTACGCGAGGGCGCTTGAGTATTGTCTCATGCGCCCTCATTCTTCGCGCGAAGTACGAGATTATTTGTATCGCAAAACTCGCGATACACGCACCAAGACGGGTGGCGTGAAAAAGGGAGTTGCCCCTGAGATTACCGAACGGGTCTACGATCGATTGGTTGAAAAAGGGTACGTTGATGATGATAAATTTACGCGCTACTGGGTAGATAACCGTAACCTCACAAAAGGCATGAGTCAGCGTAAGCTGCAGGCGGAGCTTCGCTCGAAAGGCGTCGAACCTAGTATTATTGACCGGTACCTCTCCGAGTCGAGTCGCACTGATGAAGATGAGATAAGTAAAATTATCGCAAAGAAACGCAACCGCTACCCAGATGATCAGAAATTGATGCAATATCTTGCCCGTCAGGGTTTTAGTTACGACGACATTAAAGAAGCGCTTACGCGTCTCGAGTAGACGTTTGGTGAGCCTGCTCGGCTTGCTGACTCTTACGGAATGGGTTAGTGTAGCCGCGACGCATCGCTTCGAGAGCTGGCTCGGGGATTTCGGCTTGAGAATGGACAATGATTTCATTGTTATTGATTTCAGTAATTTGAGTACGGTGGACGAGAAGGTGTGTGTCATTGAGACTCTTGAGTAATGGCCGCTTGACAAGCAGCTGTTGGATTAAAAAGGCGCCTGTTTCTAAGGTGTAACTATCGACTTTCCCAAGTTTATGGCGCTTTTCATCAATGACGGTCATACCAACAGGGTTGAAGTTTAACTCGTACACATCATGAAGTTTAATGATGTCATCGGTATTCACAAATTCATCGCTCGAGTCGACGATAAGTCCAATGTCACTAAATTCACGTACGTCAGCGATGCGAAGTAGTGAAGGGTGCTCATTTAGTAGGGGGCCTTCGAGTTCGTAGGCGACAATTTCAAGAGTCTTTGGATCAATGATTGCCTTGCTGGTGCGTGCGAGTTCACTGCCCGTTTGTAGTCCCATTACCGGCGCGTCAAGTAGTCGTGATCCAGTTATTAACATATCTTTAGTATAAACGTTTTCAGTCAACTACTCAACAAATGGATTAAGGCGTCCATTAAGTTGAAGTGGGCGTGGCGATGGTGCATCTGGTCCATCGCTAGCTGGGGTGAGGCGGTAGTCTGAGGCATGAAGCTCATCAACGCGCTGGCTGGTCGCAGTATCAAATGAGGTATTGCTTGATTGTGAAGTATAGCCATGCGGGTCGTCAACGGCAAGGATGTTTCGGTATACGATAAAAATGCCGACGCTTAACGCACCGAGTACGACAACAACGAAAATAATAATATGAAAGCGATGCAGGAAGCGCGGAAGTGATTGGGTGAATGTAGCGAGGTTAATGTCCATAAAAGCTCCTTCTTAACTCTGTCCCGGCTGCTTGGTAAACATTTTAATTGTCATGGTCTCTATCTTGATGTGATCCTTGTCGGGTCCACCGGAAATATTAATCCCCTGGACCTGCATTTTTGGTGTAGAGTGTTCGATGTCATATAAAAATTCAACAAAGTTCTTGACATTAACCGTCCCACCGCCGAGCGCAAAGGAAATATCAATGCCATCAGCTTGCGTTGCTGCTGGCGTCGCCGCACTCGCAGCGCCAGGGGTAGCTGCAGGCGTGGCTGCGGGTGCACTGGTGGCTGTGCCGACATTGGCTGAGGCAAAGGTGACATTACTAACAGAAAGGTCATTGGCTTTGGCGTGATTACGAATATCATCAATGGCTTTAAACTGCGGAAGGTCACTTTCGTGCTTAATGTTCTTAACCTTATCGACCGTACTCTGGCTTGCGGCAAGCTCTTTTTGAATTGACTGGAGTGTTTGGAGACTCTCCTTGCTGCCAGATGCATCTACCTTTTTGTGGCTAACTTCCACCGTGTATGCACTTAATTTCTGCTGACTGAGAATAAACCCTGCGGTAGCAAGCCCGGCAACGCCAAAAAGGAGCAGCGTAAGAAGAAGCCGTAGGGTCGTTGGCTTAAGGACGACTTTTTTTACCTGGCTCATTGGATTGCTCCTTTGTTGATTGTGACATTAATACTGATGATGTAGGGGTAGACGGCACTGTCGGCGCCTGAGTTGGCAGTGAGTGAGCCGTAACTGGCGGTGTTATTAAAGAGTGCTGAACCGCGAAAGGCGTTTAGTAGGCTGGTTGCTTGTTGTTCGCCTTTAATTTTGACCGGCAATACGAGTGGTGCATCCAGTTTGGATGGATCTAGTGCTAATGCATCAAGTGCAGTACCTTCAGGCATAACTCGTGCGAGTTCGAGATAAATTTTTGAGTATTGGATCTGACTATCGAGCAGTGTCTTTGCATCGGCGAGGTTCTTGCGATACTCGTCAGCTTGCGCTTGTACGGTGCTTAAGTTACCAACGCGAGATTGGTTGCTTGCAATAGTCGTATCTGCGGTCTGCATCTCTCTGGTAAGCAAAAGATACCCGGCGACAACGCTGAGTCCTAGGGCGACCGCTACAAACACTACGCCAATACTATATCGGAACAGTAGTACGTTCGTCCGTGCGGCCCGTAGCTGTCGACGCTGATCAAGAGGGAGGAGATTAATCATTTCCAAATCTCCTTCTGATTAATGCTTGCTAGGCCGGCAACAGTAATGTAGCGTGGGCGGAATTGCTTACTCGGCTGTGGAAGCTCACCAAAATCTAATTTCTGCCACGGACTAGCGACGCGAGCTGGCATGACGAGCTCATTCGTAAAGTAATCACCAATACCAGGAACATTACTACCGCCGCCCACAACAAGAACTTGTTCAATTTTGTGATCATCATTAAGACGTTCGTTGTAGTAACGGATAACTTTACGAACTTCACTAAGAATTCGCTGCAAACTTGGCTGTAGGGCTGCGGTAATTTTTGCTTGACGTGGGCCGGCATTGAGGCCATTTAATACCTTAAGCTGATGGGCATTCTCAAGGGCTACGTTCATTTTTTTGGCAATATCAAGGGTGAAGGTGTTGCCGCCAATGCCAAGGCCGCCACTGACGCGGATGGCGCCACCGTCTAGCACGGCAATATCAGTGCTCGCTGGGCCAATATCAATGATGAGGGTTGTTAGATGACCTTCTTCCGTCGCCTCGAGAACGCGCGCCACGGAATTAATACTTGGCTCAATGAGAATCGGCTGTAGACCAGCTTCAGACAATGCGGCAGTACAGTTGTCGATAAGAGTTCGTGGCACCGCCGACATGATGACGGTGAGTGTTTCTTTAGTGCGCGCAATAATTTCGTAGTCGACATACAATGACGAAAAAGGAATTGGAATATACTGATCAACCTCGACCTCTACTGCATCGGCGAGGCTTTTTTCAGCGCTGGCGGGCACCGTAAATGTCCGCGAAAAGGTTCGACTTGTTGGGACGCCAAGGACGGTGTGATTACTAGGCAGTGTACCAACAAGCTTCTCGCCGAGAAGTGCTTTAATGTTGTCCGCTAGGTAGCCGTCGCTACTATCAAGTGACTTTTGGACCTTCGCAGGGTCAAGATCAACAGAGCCGTACCCGAGTACGAGCCACTTTTTTGGGTCGACAGCCATCACCTTGATACCGGTTTGACTGATATCAAGTCCTATGATTGGCTTGTCCTTATGAAATAGTTTTACCATTGATGCCCATTAAAAGTAAGTTTGATATTAGTATAGCATGAGCGGTTTAAAATGTGTGCGATTAGCTTTTAATATTCTGAGCAAGTCCAGCGATTGGGCCCATGACGCTCGCCGCAATGAGTCCAACCATTGAACCCATCACCACGATCATGACTGGCTCAATGATGGCACTAAGGCCGTCAATCGCCACGTCAACTTCTTCTTCATAAAAGTCTGCAACTTTAAGGAGGACAACGTCTGTCTGGCCGGTTTCCTCACCGACGGAAAGCATTTGCGCGACAATGGCCGGAAAGAGTGTATTCTTTTCAATAACCGATGACAGGGTATCACCATTTTTGACCGCATCAGCGGCATCGAGCAGCGCCTTTTCGTAGACGACATTACCAACTGCGTGCGCGGTAACGCTCAACGCTTCCAGAACAGCAACACCGGCGCCCATCAGCGCCGCAAAGGTGCGAGAGAAGCGTGCAACTGCCACCTTCATGATGATGACTTTAATGCCAGGGATTTTTAACACCAAGTGATGGAAGACGATCTTGCCTTGTGGTGTTTTAATGTAGCGAAGCACGAGGACGACACCGCCGACAAGGGCAGGGAGGGCAATGTACCAATATGTTGTCATAAAGTGGCTAATCGCGAGCATGGCTCGGGTGAGTGCTGGAAGCTTTGCGTCGGGTCCACCAAGATCGAGAAGGATCTTACCGATTTGCGGGATAACAAAGAGCATGAGGCCGAAGAAAGCGAGAATAGTAATGACAATGAGTACCATCGGGTAGGTCATGGCGCTTTTTACCTTTTTGCGAATAGTGGCATTTTTTTCTTGTTGCATGGCGAGTCGCTTGAGGATTTCATCTAAGATACCCGCCGCTTCACCAGCGCGTACCATGTTCACGTAGACATCGTTAAAAGTGTTAGGGTACTTAGCGAGCGTATCGGCTAGAGCTGAACCTCCTTCGACGTCTTTAATGACGTATGAGAGGATCTTTTTTAGCGCGGCACTCTCAGTGTGTTGCTCCAGCGAGGCGATGGCGCGTAGAAGGGGGACGCCGGCGCTCACCATGGCGCTAAGCTGCCTGGTGAACATCACAAGGTCATCTGACTTTACTTTATTGCCGCCAAGAAAGTCATTAAGTGAGAAGCTGCCGGCTGATTTGCCGTCTGACCCTTCTTTGACGCTAATTGGCCGCAGGCCCTGCTTGGTAAGCGTGGCGATGACGGCTGATTTATCGGCGCCATCAACAGTACCGGTGATGGTTTTATTGAGGCTATTTGTGGCGATGTATAGAAAACTTGGCATGATATAGGATTACTCTTTCGTTACTCGCAAGACTTCTTCGACAGTGGTGTTTCCGCGGATTGCTTTAATCAAACCATCGGTTTGCATAGTGATCATCCCTTCGCTAATGGCGACGTCTTGAATTTGGTTGCTGGTTGCATTGCTGATAATTAATTTTTGAATTGGAATGGTATTACCGAGTACTTCGTAAATACCAATACGTCCTCGGTAGCCGGTGTGGCTACATTCATCGCAACCATCAGGATTTGCCTTCCAGAGGGTGGTAATAGTGGTGTCGGTTGTGCCCTCGGGTGTGTCACCTCCCACACTTTGTTCGATAGCTTGTCCTTCGAGTGTATGGATAAAGCTAAAATTCTTTTCAGCTGGCAAGTTGAACAGGCGGACGACAGTAGCAATTTCTGCCTGGTCGGGCTTGTAGCTTTGGCGGCAATTCATGCAAAGTCGTCGAACGAGACGCTGACCGACGACAGCTTTTACCGTACTGGCAATCAAAAATGGTTCAATACCCATATCGAGCAAACGCGGGAGCGTAGTGGCGGCGTTGTTGGTGTGTAGGGTGCTGAAGACAAGGTGTCCAGTAAGGGCCGCTTGCACGCCTAAGTTGGCAGTTTCGCCGTCACGGATCTCACCAACCATGATAATGTTTGGATCTTGACGAAGGAGGGCGCGCAGTCCAGATGCGAACGTCATGCCGGCCTTAACATTCGTCTGTGTTTGATTAACACCAGGAATCTTATACTCGACCGGGTCTTCGATAGTCGAGATGTTGACGTCAGGTGTATTGAGGAGGGTGAGGACACTAAACAAACTTGTCGACTTACCCGATCCAGTTGGACCGGTCACTAGAACCATGCCATTTGGTTCTGTTAGTGCGACGTTAATAACATCGAGAGAGTGTCCCCAATAGCCAAGGTCCTTGAGGGTGACTGCCTGGTTGGACTCGTCTAAGATACGCATGACGACTTTTTCGCCATCGGCAATTGGTAGTGTGCTTACACGAAGGGCGTACTGTTTGCCGCCGACCTTGATTTTAAAGCGGCCATCTTGCGGAACACGTCGTTCGTCAATTTTGAGGTTAGATAGAATTTTAATACGGCTAGTGAGGGCGCCAATGACGTTGCGTGGGAGGCGGTTAACTTCTTTAAGTACACCATCGATACGGTAGCGAATTTGTACGAAATCTTCACGCGGTTCAATGTGGATATCGCTGGCATTTGAGCGAATCGCATATTCAAGAAGCAAATTGATTGTTTGCGCAATAGGCGAGTCTTCGGCAATATCTGACTCTGTTGCATCAAGCTCGGCCGCTTCTTGGTCTTCGCGCTGAATATCAATAACTTCGTTTAGCTCTTGATTGACGTCCCCGCGGTAGTCTTCTAGGCAGTCCATGATGTTCGAGTGGGTGGCAATATAGATCTTGGTGTTTTCACCAATTTCCTTTTGAATAAAGCTGACTGCTTGAACGTCATCAGGATCGTCCATTGCCAGATGCATTGTCCCGTCTTCGTCAATTTTGAACAGGATGGCGTTATATTGGCGTGCAATACGTTCAGGAATTTTATTGAGAACGTCGGAAAGAATGTCTTTAGGATCAATCTTTATGTAGGGAATGTTCGTATAATCAGCAAAGGCTTGAGCAAGTGACTCTTCAGTCATGAGTGCGTTATGAATAATGAGCTCTTGGAGGGGGCGTCTTGAACGAGCACCTTCTTCTTTGAGGGTGCTGATCTGCTCTTTAGTAGCCACACCACTGCGCTCGAGCAACTTTTCGATGGTGACATCTGAAATACGCATACTGCTTGTGCTCTATTGTACGTGATGTGTAAATAAAGCGCTAGTTCAATTAAGCTCATAAAAAGCAAGTCACCAGGCGCAGGGTTGATGGTATAATAGTCAGGATGATTATAGAGGTGACCAGCGAAGACGAAATGAAGCAATGGGGCGCAAAACTCGGCACTCTCCTTGAAGGTGGTGAGATCCTTGAACTTATTGGTGATGTTGGAGCGGGAAAAACAACTCTGACAAAAGGGATTGCCGCTGGCATGGGTGTTGATGAGACTGTCCAAAGTCCAAGCTTTACAATTAGTCGCGTGTACGATGCGCCAAGCGGACTTCATCTGTCCCATTATGACTTTTATCGTCTTCATGACGCAGGTATTATGGCCGATGAGTTACATGAAACACTTCATGACCCAAAGACCGTAACTATCATTGAGTGGGCGGGTATCGTTGATGGTGTATTGCCAGCTGATCATGTCAAAATTTCTATTTCAGCCCCAACTGAATCTGAACGCCGCGTTGAAATTGTCGCTGGTGGGGTAAAGAGCCAAGCACTCATAGCGAGGGTAGCATGATTCTTCTGCTGGATACGTCAACGCCAGTCTGTCGGGTGACACTTATTGACGGTGACGCAGTTTTTAGTAGTGAATGGCAGGCTGATCGCACCCTAGCTAAAGGTCTCCTTGGCTATCTCCAGGAATGTTTAGCGCAACACGGCCGAGGGTTTCGTGACATAGCGGGTATTGGTGCGTTTCGTGGTCCAGGTAGTTTTACTGGCCTACGTATTGGCTTAACGGTCCTTAATACAATTGCGGACAGCGAACACGTTGCTATTGTCGGAGCGCAAGGCGAGCAGTGGCAGCAAGAAGCGTTGACTCGCTTGAAAGCTGGTGAAAATGACCAGCTAGTGATGCCGTTTTATGGAAGCGAAGCACACATTACGACACCTCGCAAATAAACTTGCCGGTTATGTGTAAAAAGCGCTACAATAAAACTAGTCTAGTGTAGACTTTTGATGAAACTTTTTGAAACACCTCCAGTACCGCCCTATTTGGCTTGATAATTTATGCACCATAGACAATTTGGTTAGTGACAGGGCACCTGAGAGAAAGGATATATTATGATAGAAGGAATAATTGCCGCAATTATTGGGGTTATTTTTGGTGTTGGCGGCACGGTTGTCTATGAGAAGCGTCGCTTGGATGAAGGACGTAACAAAGCGGAAAAAGAAATCGCCAACGCGCAGATCCAGGCAGGGGATATCCTCCTGAAGGCAAAAGACGAAGCGCTGCAGCTTGAAAATGAGCGCCGTCGTGAATGGAAAAAAACGGAAAATCGCCTTGCTGACCGAGAAGCGGCACTTGATAATAAACTTGATCAACTTGATCAGCGCTCAGACAAGCTTCGCGCCCAAGAGGACGAAGTCGAAGAGCTTAAAGACGAGATTCGTGCCATCCGCGCGAAGCAACAGGAAAAGCTTGAAAAAATTGCTGGCCTCAAGCGAGACGAAGCAGTTGAGAAGTTGATGCAAATGACCGAAAGCGATATTAAAGAAGATCTTGTTGGCTTGGTAAATAAGCTGCAGCATGACGCTATGGAAGATGCTGAGGAGCGGGCTCAGACCATTCTTGTTACCGCAATGGAGCGCATGTCGAGTGAGGTAACGGCTGAACGAACTGTTACGGCCGTCAAACTGACTGATGATGAAATGAAGGGCCGGATTATTGGTAAAGAGGGGCGCAATATTCAAGCCCTACAGCGAGCAACAGGCGTGGATATTATGGTAGATGATACGCCGGGGATGATTATCCTAAGTTCATTTGATCCAATTCGTCGCCAAATCGCTCGCTTAACACTTGAGATGCTTATGAAGGATGGTCGTATCCATCCTGCACGTATTGAAGAAGTTGTTGCCAAAGCTGAAAAAGAAATCGAAAAGCAAATAGCTCGTGCCGGCGAGGATGCTGCTCGAGAAGTTGGTGTTGTCGGTATTCCAAAGGAAATGCTGCGCCTTCTAGGAGAGCTAAAGTTCCGTACAAGTTATGGTCAAAACGTCCTTATGCATAGCACCGAAATGGCACACATGGCAGGACTGATTGCGGAAGAAATTGGGGCGGATGTTCGGATTACGAAGATTGCCACGCTATTACATGACGTAGGCAAGGCAGTGACGCACAAGATCGAAGGTAAACATCATCATATTGGCGCCGAGCTCGCGAGTAAATACGGCATGGATGAGCGGATTGTCCACGCTATTCAGGCGCACCACGATGATATTGAAGCGACAACGCCAGAAGCACTAATTGTGCGTGTATGCGACGCACTCTCAGCGGCACGTCCTGGCGCGCGTAATATTAGTGCAGAGAATTTCACTGAGCGTATGCGCGATCTTGAAAATGTTGCGATGAGCTTTAAGGGGATTGATAAGGCGTATGCGATTAGCGCCGGCCGTGAGATTCGCGTCATTGTCAGTCCGAAGAACGTCGATGATTTAAGTGCAATTAAGCTTGCTCGCGATATTGCCGTTAAGATTGAAAGTACAATGCAGTACCCGGGCACTATTAAAGTTAACGTCATTCGTGAGACGCGTGCGATAGAATTTGCAAAATAGCTCCCATGGCGCATGAATATAGTTTAAAAGAAAATGGTCACTGGCTGCACAGTATGCATGCCAGGCCATCAAGCGCGGTAATGATCCTAGAAGATGCTCAGGAGCGGGCGCTCATTGTAAAGGCGAATTATAAAGCGCACTGGACGTTTACTGGCGGTATTGTTGATGCTGGTGAAACCCCAAAGCAGGCGGCAATACGCGAAGTAGCTGAAGAGGTCGGACTACATATCAATCCTGAGACGGTGCAGTTTCGCTGGATGGCGGCGCGACATAGCGTGGTTGCGGATACGTATCAATTTATTTTTACGGCACCGTTTGACGCAGCCCTTGTTGAAACAATTATTCTCCAAGCGTCAGAAATAGATGAATGGCGGCTAGTGACGAAAGCGGAAGTCTTGTCGAATAACCTTCACTATGCAAAGACAGTTGTCTTGTGGGCGCAAAATAACACTGAAGGATACGTTGAACAGACATTTGGCGTAGATGTGCGCGTTTAGCGACGAGGCTTACGTTTAGAGTTTGAAGTGCGAGTGGACGCGCTCGACTTATTAATATTATTTTGAATAGCTTTCTTTTCCGCCTCAAGTTTTTTATCACTTTCTTCTTCGGCTTCAATCAGGTCATCTTCATTGATGTTGAGTTTCTTCATGATAGTGTCGAGCTTGATATTCATCGCTAAATTATCGCGGTTTTGTGTATTTTGGATAATGAAAACCATGAGGAACGTAATGATCGTGGTACTCGTATTGATGATAAGTTGCCAGGTATCAGAGAACCCAAGAAGTGGGCCGCTACACGCCCAGGCTATCAAGGCGACAAGGGCAGTCGCAAAGATCCACGGCCGCCCAAGAATAGTCGATACGCTACTGGTAAAGCGGGTGAAAATATCCTGATCTTGCTTTTTAATACTCATTGATACTCCTCGTTATAGTACCTATTGTGCGCCGATGGAGCTGGCCATGCAAGAGGGCTATTTGCTACTGAGACTGTAAGGGGTGGAACGACTTTCACCTTGAACGGCGCGAACTTGCCAGTCACCACTTTGTAAGATGGAGCCACTCCATGTCCATCCTGCCTGACCTTGAGAGTTGGCGGACTGATACGGAAGATAGCGCTCTTGGCCGGTATAATCATCGCGGAACCATACCGTACAGTAGTTCGCCGCACTAGTGACACAACCACTCCCAAGTGTGTCGGTGCTTGCATAGCGATGTTCGGTAATTGGGCCGCCTGCCTGCAAGAGCTTTGGCGTGGCGGACGCGGCATTTAGCGACGTGGCGATAGTGAGAGCACTTCCAGCATTAATGATGCCATGGCCAAATTCATTCGTGTAGGCCGTTCCGCTCATGCCAGAAAGTTTGGTTGCTGAGGCGAGAAGTAAGGCTGTCACGTCATCGACACTTGAGTGAGGACGGATGGATTTAATAAGTGATGCAAGACTCGCAACTTGTGGTGAGGCAAATGAGGTACCGTATAGGGCGCCGGAATAAAGCGTGGCATCGTTTGTCGACGTCCAGGTAGGCGATACGATCGTCCCAGAGCCGGGTGCAACGATATCTAGTGCCGGGCCATAGCTACTAAAGCTTGCACGCTGATCATTAACAGTCGATGCGCCGACGGCGATAACATGATCATTTAAGGCTGGATAGCTTATCGCACCAGCTGGACTTCCTTGGCAGCCTTGTTCAGTTCCCGTTCCACAGTTACCGGCGGCGGCAACTACGACGACATTATGGGTGTATGCGTAGTCGGTGGCAGCCTTGAGTGCAGGGTCATAGGCGCTACCGCCAAGACTTAGATTCACTACATCAGCACCATTATCGACGGCATAATAAATTGCCGCAGCCACATCACTTGTAAAACCAGGTCCGTCATCGCTAAGCACCTGAAGCGGCATAATCTTTGTATTCCAGTTGATCGTGGCGATACCAGTGGCGTTGTTGCCGCTTGCTCCAACGAGGCCGGCAACTTCCGTTCCGTGGGCAACACCTGCGCCATTGGGGTTTGTACGTCCCGCCATCGGGTTATTATTGCTGCCTGAAAAATTCCACCCACGCCAGTCATCTACGTAGCCGTTATTGTCATCATCGCAGTTGTTAGTGCTCTTGTTTTGTACAAGGCCTGTCCAGCAGCGACCTCCAACTTGCGTCACGCCATTTTCACCGGCATTTGTTTGCCAGTTATTGCGTAAGTCTTCGTGATTTAAGGCAAAGCCCGTGTCGACAACGGCGACAATCGTTTGTCCATTCCCTGTCGATATATTCCATGCAGCTGGGGCATTTACTTTTTGTATTGCCCAGTTGCTCGCATAGCCCGGGTCGTTCGCCGTGAGTAGTGGATAATAGGTATGCTCTTCGGCTACGGAGTGGCGAATTTCATCTTGCTTTGGTGCATTGCTGACAGGTGCGGGTGCGGGAGCTGGAGCTGGCGCGCTAGTGCGCGGTATGGCAATTGTCGGCTGTTTTGTGCCGGGCGCGTCAGCTTCTTTTTTTGTCTCCTCGGTGAGCGAGGGGCGAGAACTATTATTTGTGTCATTGTTATAGGTGACGATGGGGGTCTTATTGGGGTCACCCTGAAGTGAGATGGGGCGTACTTGATTGTAGCGAAGCCAACCAACAGTAAGAGCAGCCAAAATGGCGATACTACAGGCGACGGATAAAAGGATATATTTTTGCTTCATAGCTGTGTGTTTTTTGAGTGGATACTATCTAAAATATTACCATAAACGGCATGAAAATACTCGATCTCCGCTGGACTTTGCAGGGGATGCGACCTATTAGACTGTCCGCATAAAAGTGACGTAGCGATCGATGATGGCTATTGTGGTGGACCAGTTGAGGTTGAATTATTTGCAGTGCCAGTCCAAGCCCAGTCAGGTGAATTACCATCAGCGTAGTTATACTGCGTCGAGCTATTGACGACGATAAGAGAGTCGGCATCTATATAGTCGCCCGCTACCCAGTTAGTACCTCCACTACCCGCAGTGGCATAGACGCCGATGATGAGGGAGGTGGCAGTAGCGGGTGCGGTTGACGCATAGCTTATGCGCTGCCACGTATTGGCCGGGATGACCGTTGTGCCCGAGTTTGGGTAGGTTAAGACGGTGGAACCTGCTTGATATTTCATTTCCATGTAAACGGACTGGGTCTTGCTGCTGCGAACATAGATCGCCGCAGAGTAGGGCTGTCCGGCTGTAATTGGAAAGCTGACACTCGGCCCGCCGCTAGGCGAAGTGGTGGCCGTTGACCATGTCAGTCGGCCAAAAGCACTGCCGTTTTGTCCACCAGTCGTACTGCGCGTTAGGGTTGCTGCGCCGCCACTACCGCCCCAGCTACCCCAACTGCTGAGGTTCGCTTCAAAGCTTGGGTTAGTAGACATATTGGTGATGGCTGCGATACCGCCTTGCCCATGTCCGGGGCAGCCACCCGCAGTAGGCGTGCTACTCTCGGTAACCTTATAGGAAATGTTGCCATTAGTAGCGGTGAGGCAGAATGTAGCTCCTGAGCCTGTGTATTGGTAGGTGGTGTCTTGGCTGTCGCTGACGCCAGCTGCAGCTAGGTTGCCAGTTGTCGGGTAGGCTGCATTATCAACTTGGTAAACGGCGAGCTTTTTTGCGGCCTGGGAAAGTGCGGAGCTGACAGCGCTCGTTCGAGCACGCTGTTGGACACCGTTATAGGCGACAATGGTAATTGCCGCTAAAATGCCGATCACCACAATCACGATAAGGAGTTCGACGATGGTGAAGCCAATTTGTTTGTTTTTTGCCCACATTGCTAGAAGGAATTATGAGTGAGAAATACTACCGAGTCAATACTGCGCTCGACCGTAAGAGGAGGCATCTGCTGAAAATAAAAAGGAGGCAGGACAATGCCCGCCTCCTTTTTATTCCATAAGCAGGGGTGAGGGTGTTGTCGCTACCTCGGTACTAATCCTCGCGATCAATGACGATCGTCGCCGTGTCCCAGTTTTCAGCTAGCTCGCGGGCGAGACTAGCAAGCTGTTCGTAGCTGGTGAAGTTGAATGACTTGTGGCTCGTGGCGAACATGTGGAGATGGATGAAAATGGCCGCGGCCATGCGATCGGCGGTGAATGGATTGCTGCTCGTGAAAGTTCCGGTGGCGGTAAGCCTGCCGAAAGTAGTACGAACGTCGATAAGTGCCAGCGACCGTAGATCATCGAGGGTCGGTACCGTGAACGTGGCGCCCAGGGTGTCGGCGTAGATGCTGACGTAGGCCTCGATCATACTAACCAGCTCGGCCCGCGGGACGCGCTCGATTGTAGCCGTAAAGGCTTCGCCGATGATGAAGTGGCGCTTCACCGACTCATCGATGTCGAGCGCTTGGCTATGCTTGTTCATGGCATCTCCTTGGGAGGGTTGAGGATGTTGATGTGCCCGTCTAATTGACGTTCGAGTAAATTTTAACATTTTGTTAAGAAAATGTCAATCAGCGTCAGGCAGCCTTGATTGGCTTTAGCGATTATGACCCTATTCGTTAGTAGCTATCGATTTGTTTAAGGTAGTCAAGTAGTGTAGGATTCTTGCAAAGCGCTTCGGTGTAGAAGTATAGCGTCTTGCCGTTGGCGAGCTTCTTCTCGGCGCTTGGCTGATCGGTTTTAGTATAACTCACGCCAACCCCACGGCCGCAGGCTTGAACGGAGGATAATGCGGTGAATACTTTCTGGCTGTCGTACTGTGACGACATGAGTGTCTGTGATGCCTGAGTAATGTCATTTTTAGCGGCGATATGTACTGGGAATGTGCCATTATCGTCTGTGTATGCGGTGGAATAAACAAGCTGACCAAGAGATGATGGCGTAGATGGCAAAGTGAGGCGCTGGGCTGATAGGTAAACCGTTCCCGTTGAGGGTTCGGTCGGTAGCGGCTGGTTGAGGTCGTTGACTGATTGTAGGAGTGCTTGGGCAACTTGTTCGCTACCGCGAGCTTCGTTTTGTCTCTCAAGTTCGCTGATTCGAATACCTTGGATAACTGCAGTTGCAACTAGTGCGAGGACGACTAGTAAATAGGGAAGCTTATGAACTAGGTTTTGATGAAGTTTCTTCTTTTGTTGGGTTATGTTTTTCTTTGACATGTATGGCACTAATATAGAGCTATAATCAGCATCGGTCAATCGGAGCTACTGGGACAGTATCAAGCAGGGTAACAGGTATCTTGTGATATTTTAAAAGAGTACCACACCCTAAGTAGTCCTAAGGACTGAATAGCAGGGGTCGCGGTTAGTCTTAATTGCTTTACTAACGTCATTTAACGAATTGGCGGAAAAAACACTGAATTGCTCCAGTAAAATTTTGTTTCCAATAGGTTGCTTTTGAGAATAATTCTAAATTGGTCGGGGTGACTGGATTTGAACCAGCGGCCTCGCCGTCCCGAACGGCGCGCGCCACCAAGCTGCGCCACACCCCGATAGGCAGTATTATACGCCCTTTCGATAAATAGAAAATCTTGATTGAAAAGAGCCCGCACCTCCAGCGGACGAATGGCTTTCAACCGTGGAGGGTTGGGCTCTTTTCGCCGCGAAGTGCGGGCTATTGGATGGCTTGCGCGAACGGCATCCAGGCGTAGTAGCGTCCGCGAAAGTCAGGATCCTCCTGTGCATGCTGATCGCAAAAGAAGAATTTACCGGTCATGCTGGTGCTGTAAAACCACTTGGGCTTCTTGTCGCAGTGCATGCACTTCGCGCCGTATTCCTCGAGAGTACGAAGACTGGTATCCATTGGATCCATGACGGGGTAACCGGTCATGCAGTCCTCGAATTCCTTAACCGCCGCAAGGTACTGATCATACTGGTCGCTCCCGGCAGGGACGATTACCATCAGTTCGACCGGTTCGTTTACGTCGAAAGGGACGAAGCCGGCCTTGATGGTAATCAGCCAACGCCCCTCACTTTTCGAATAAACGATCCTTGCGGCTTGCCTTATCGAAGATTCGAGCGCCATGCGCGGCAAACCATCGGGGTCAACCTGTGACTTGAATGCCCGCCGTTGGTAGGATGCGTCATAGCCAACCATGGGAATCATGCTTCACCTTCTCTCATTGTCAGTAGGCAATCGCCTGGCTGCCTGCACGGTGCAGGGATCTGGGCTCGATAGAGCCAAAATCTCCACACCGCAAAAGAGGTTGGTGACTAGGAATAGTTATGAACCAAGAGACTGGTGTTTGCAAGCAATAGCACGATGCGACACTTGACTTGCTCGAGTTATGAAAAGAGCCCGCACCTTCAGCGGACGAATGGCTTTCAACCGCTGAGGGTTGGGCTCTTTTCGCCGTGATGTGCGGGCTAATAGATATTGATGGGCTGCAACCGTTCCCACATGGGGTAGCTGAGTAAATCGGAGTTGTCGTCGAAGTCGGGCTGTTGCTGCGCGTGTAGGTTGCAGAAATGCTGCTTACTACCGTGCTGCGGTATGCGCACCCAGATCGCATGCATGCCGCACTTCGCGCACTTCGCTTCCTCGCCCTCGATGGTTCGAAGGGTTGTATCGACAGGTGCTTCGAGATAGATGGCGATCGATTTCTCAAAGTAATCAACCGCTGAAACTACCTCAGTATGCTGGTTATCTCCGATGGGTACGAATACGACCAGCTTGGCCATGACGTCAGACGCGGAAAGCATTTGCATATGCTCTTTGATGTAGACTATCTGCCTCCCGCCACTCACTTCTTGAACATCCCGACAAGCCCGTTCAAGGGCTTTTCGGAGTGTCGCAGCTGCGGGGGTGTAGAGTCGCCGCATATTGGGACTTGGTGTCCTGAGCGCACCCTTTCGGTATACGACTTCGTATCCTACTGCGTATTGCATGCTTCACCTTCTCTCTGTGTCAGCAGGCAATCGCCTGACTGCCTGCACGGTGCAGGGATCTAGGCTCAAAGAAGCCGAGATCTCTGCACCGCAAAAGAGGTGGTGACTAGGAATAGTTATGAATCAAAGAGCCGCTCATTGCAAGCAATAGCAATATTCTTGATGTGCTAAATCGATGCTTTTCTGCGCGCCACATAAAGGATGAGTGAAATAATCGTGCCGACTACTATCGCTGTAATGTCCGCTCTTATGGCGAACTCGGCGTGTTCATAGGCGCCGGCCAGGCAGCGTTCTTTAGTTCGTACATTCTCCGAATTGTCTACATTGTGAGTCTGATTGCTCTTCGTATCTTTTTCATACCGATCATTGCAGATGCTGACAATCTCTTGAGCGGCTTTGTCAGCCCGGTCAACGACCACCCAAATGCCTAACGCGAGAGCAAGCAGGGTGATTGTTAGTAGAACGTATTTCATATGATTATTTACAGTAAGTAGGCCTATTTGGCTTATATCGGTAGAGATGTGCTTTACTTTAAATTGAATATTTCAGACTGGCCTTCCGAAATAATGTCTACACTTTTGCCATTAACGAGGACTGCCGAATTGTCGTCGTAGGTGTAGAGCACGTTCGAGATAGATTGAGCGTACTCGCGATTTTCATCCGACGTAACAGATTCTGGTGAGTGAGGTGATACCTCGAAATCCACCAGAGACAAGGCGCTGAGGTCTGTTAGTCCTGGAACGTTCTCATCTCCGTCACCAACTGAAGCAATACCGATGTTCGGTGTTGCCAAAATACTGCCTGCGCTAATTCCGACGTACACTTTGTTCTTCATGTTGTCCTTTAGCCACTTATCGAATCCGGATGCTCGTACTTGGCTCAATAGATGGAACGTGTTACCCCCGCCAACCAGGATTACGTCTTTATCCGATAGGGCTAATCTCCAGTCAACATCCCGTGCTGACGGATCGATAAGATCAATATTGGTAAAGCCGAATGCAAACATCTGGGTTAGTTTCTTAACAAACCACGCGGCATTACCTGATTCAATATTCTTTGCAGTAGGAACAAAGCCGATCGTAATGCCCTCGGCCTTCTTGCCAACAAGCTCTTCAAGAGCAGTGGCGATAGATTGGTTTGTAATCCCGGCGGAGGTGAGTAGTAACTTCATATATACATATAATATCAAAAAAAGACTGCACCCTAACGGTCAAATGAGAGGTTTCAATCCTGCCACGACCACATGCGAGGACTCAAATTGAACAACAGGGGTGGGTAGTCTCTTCTTGTTGTGTGGATGATATCAAAAAATCATACTGTAGCCATCAAAAAGGTCGCAGAATTTCTTCTGCGACCTCTGTTTGCAATAGATTATTATTGCGAATAGTTCTCATTTGGTCGAGGTCCTAGGATATTACTCGAACCGGGCCAGATGGACTATCGACAAGTTCGATGTCATCCGTGACGCCCTGGATCGGATCGACGCAGCTGAGCTCCGCCGTTCTCCAGCTAAGAAGCCTCGTCCCGTGCAGCGCTACCGTCTGACCGATCGCTTCACAGCTGACGAACTTGATCGACTCGTTGCTCGCTACAAAGCAGGTGAACCTAGCACGGTGCTGGCTCGCGAATATGGCATCGCTAAATCCACCTTCCTGCGCCTCCTGGCCGAGCGCGGCGTGGGTCCCAGACCTCGCGGCCTCACTCCAGGGAAGGAAGAAGAGATCCTCCGACTTCGCAAGCAGGGGATGATCATTCGTGAGATCGCGAAGCGGGTGGGCTGTAGCTATGACATGGCGCGGATTTTTCTACTAGACCATAAATAAATAACAGCCTGACTGAGGCTGCGATTGTGTGTGGAATTTATCGGATGGTCGGTGTCGGGCTTAGTTGCCCGACACCGACCATCCTGGTGCGACTAGAGACGCTGGCTACCAGTCGGTTGGCTGCTCCTCTTCCGGGTAGTCTTTTGTGACCCCGTGGGCGTGGTCATTTGGCTCGAAATAGCGCAGGTGGTCCCGCGTGCTCTCTGGGCAAATGTCCGCCCCTGCGTCTACAGTCGCAGACTCTGACTCGTGTGCGTCATCTCCACTTGAATGAGGATTATGCATCGCTCCCTTTCTTGATACGTAGAATCCGCTGAGTTAACTGGTCTGTATTATTATAAAATGTTTTATATAATCATACAATGCTTCTTTATGTTTACTATAGATACCGAGCATTGACGTGAGGGATTAAGGAATGAAAAGAGCCCGCACCTCCAGCGGACGAATGGCCTGGAATCAGATTCGATATGAGCTGATGGTAACGAGTGGAATAGTAGAGTTGGGAATACAGCCTCCTCGGTTGAGTATTAAGTAGCGGGAATTGAACGTTGTGCTTGTATTGTAGGATTTCTGAGTTAAGTTAAAGGAAACGAGAAGTATAATAAGGTTGTATGGTAAGGCGACTATCCCCAGAAGAAGCTATCGCACTAAATAGTTGGCTGAGACAGGCGGATACATTTTATTTAGATGGTCGTCTGTTGTGGTTACAAGATGGCATAGACGGCTCTTGTGTCCTTTTATGGCTATCACTAGAGCAGCTTCTCAAGCTACTTATTTTTCAAGCAAGGTTCAAGGAAGGTACATTGGCTGCAAAGCCTGGTCAAACGATTTTTGAGACAATGGATAAGACAGGACGTAAGCTGAGCAGCCAAAACCACCAGCTCAAGGATTTAATCAAGGAGTTTGATATACATTTTCCAGGGTTACTTGCTAAGCGTGATTTGCCTATTTTGGAGAAGGTGCAGGAATATTTTACAAGACGCTACGTCGTCAACAGCAGCACCGCCATTGCTCTGAAGTTAATTGAGGATATAGATCGGCTATTTTTCAAATTACGCGACGGCGTTGATGCGCAAGTTCCCCTTTGCTTTATTGACGAGATTGCATTCCGTCGAGAGCTTGGCCTTGGCCACCAGTACCTCGAGCATTACATGCAGTACGCGTACGTAAATAACAAATTCTTTAAGCGAAGGAAAAAATATCCAACTTGGCGAGTTCAGTTTATGCCAGGCGTCGTGCATATTGATAGTGGTAGGCTTTCAAAAATCGAGGTAGTAGATCAATAGCGACCGAAGTAGAGGTTTATGAAGTACGCAAGTTAATTTGAACTAATCTATATACTTGCGGATATTCTGGCCAGTTGGAGTGATCCCGAAGCTCTACTGGCTCAGCGGTGTGACCGTGAACGTACTGCCGGCTTCATCATAGATGTGGTAGTTTTATCTGCATTTTTGACAACTGAAAGAATCTTACTCAAACCACAGAGGTCAGAACGCAATTAGGGGCTTCTTGGCGTTATGTCTTTGCCAAAATAAAGGAGTCGCCACACTACTGTAGCGACTCCTGTTACGACCGGTAGGTCTAATGAGAATGATTCTAAATTGGTCGAGGTCCTAGGATGTTACTCGAACCGGGCCAGCTTCAAAATAGACAGGTTCAACATCATCCGCGACGCCCTCGATCGGATCGATGCAGGTAAGCTTCGCCGTCCTCTGGCTAAAAGCACTCGTCCCACTCATCGCTACCGCCTGAACGATCGCTTCACACCTGACGAACTCAATCGGCTGGTCACTCGCTACCAAGCCGGCGAGATGAGTACTGCTCTCACCAAAGAGAGTGGCATCTCAAAAACGGCTTTCCTTCGCCTCCTGGCTGAACGAGGTGTGCGCACGAGGTCTCGCAAACTGACAGCCGCCCAGGGCGAGAAGATCCGCCAACTCCGCAGGCAGGGGATGACGATCCGCAACATTGCCAAGCAAGTTGGCTGTAGCTACGACACGGCCAGGATCTTCTTGTTGAATCATCCTAAGCTTTGATTTTGATTCCTACCTAGCTATTTAGATATCCACAGATTGAATGTATGTTGTGAATAGTACAATTGCTTATCACTACCTCTCAGTTTATTATCATAAGTAAGTTGGCATGTGCGAGAGCCCGCGAAACAAACATAACCAAAAAATAAATAAAAGGATCTTTATGAAGAAAACCAACCGTTTTATCACGGGACTCTCTGCTCTTGCAGTTGTCATTAGCGCGGGTCTTACTGCTTCCCCTGCGTTTGCCGCAGCGCCAAATACTTGTTTATGGACGGGCGCGACCAATACGACATTCTCAACGGCGACTAACTGGTCGAGCTGTGGTGGCGTTGCTCCGCAAGCTGGCGACACGATCGCATTCGACAACGCAGCTACCGGTGCCACACTTACGAATGACCTGGGAGTTGCTCTGGGTGGCTTGCAGTTGCTGGGCGGCGGCGCGGCATCGCAAACTTACATTATTGATAATTTGACCTTCGCGCCAGGTGCTACAATCGCACATATGTCAGGGGCGACACCTTCTACGAGTGTATCTCTTACGGGCACGCTGACGGGCCAGGGTGATCTTAATCTTACGTCTACCGGATCTGGATTTACTTTCGGCAGTGGTGTATGGAACGTGAATGGTACCGTTACAGCTCCCATCGCTCCTTTCTTTACAAACCTTACTGGCGGAACACTTTCAATTAATAGTGGTGCGGCCTTTCTCGGAACAGCCATTAATGGCGCGACCAACGTTACGAATGAAAGCTTCATCGTCACAACAGGTGCATCGGGAGACTTGACCTTTGCAAACCAAACGAGCGGCGGCACGCAGAATTACACCGCTACTGGCGCTGTTACGCTTAATGACGACCAGCAGGTTTGTGCCGTATCTGGTTCGACAGTTACGTTCACTGGAGTTTTGACAACAAACGGTCATAAGATTATTGATGCCGCTTGTGGCGGTACGGTTAACTTCAACTGGTCACAGGTTATTGTTCCGGCCGCTGGTGCATCTTCGGGATCTGGCACTACGACTGCACCAAAAGCGCCAAACACAGGTAATACTGGCGTTTCGCAAGCAAACATCGCTGCACCAATCCTTGGCGCTATCTTGGTAGCTGCCGGTATCATCAGCGTGCGTCAGCTTGCAACGAGGAAGCGTTAATCTAAGAGGCTATATTTATGGTTAGGGATTATTCATTCCGCCATGCGCCCTCTACGCGCACTATAACACCACGACAGGCAACTCCTGTCGTGGTGCCTTCTCGTTCACACTATTCAAGGAATAACGCGAAGAAGGTGAGTAGTTTCGATATGGCGACTCCACTGGACCAATCAATGTCAGCTGTTACTATGGTAGTGCAGTCTCCTGTTGTTAGGCCGTCGTCTGCATCTCAAGTAGCAATTGTTGGCCAATCAATGGAATTTGTTCAACCCCAACCTCATCGGCCGATAGCGCAGGCCTATGCTGCACCGAAAGCGTCAAATCACGATGCAGCCCCAAAGACGGCGCATCACTCTCCGGAGTTATCTCTTCCTGCACCAGATGTTCAACGTGAAGTGAACAAAAAACGTACAATTAGGCTTCTTCCTTTCCATTTCTCGCGTCCACGCTTGATATCAACGATGGGTTACTCTTTGGCGCTTCTTGCAATTGTTGTCGGCGGCATTCTGACGGTTAAGACGATGCAAACAAACGCAGAGAGCAAAGCTCAAGTAGCCCAGCTGAAGCAGGAAGCAGAAGCGATAACGAGCGGGCAGTCATCAACGGCCAAGACACAAACAGCAGGGTCGAACTCGCCTACTACGGTTGCCTATTCGGTTGCACCTGACCTTCCGAAATATATTTCTATCCCCAAGCTTGGCATTCATAATGTCAAGATTATTCAGGTAGGTTTAACCAAAGATGGGGCGGTGGGTGCGCCGGTAACCGCGACCTCAACCGCGTGGTATAACGGTTCGGCTAAACCTGGTGATGCAAAAGGCGCGATGTTTATCGATGGCCATGTGATGGGTGAGGCGAACGGCTCGGCTGTTCTCACAGCTCTTAAGACATTGATAGCCGGCGATACGATTACGATCACACGAGGCGACGACAAGGCCTTTACATTTGAGGTTGTGAAAAAGGCGACCATTGCAGTCGACGCCATCGATATGGCAGAGATGTTGCGGTCGGTAGATACTACGAAGCTTGGACTGAATCTGATGACATGTGGTGGTACGTACGATAAAAAGACACAGTCGTTCGACCACCGGACGGAAGTGTTTGCTGTTTTGCGCAAATAGAGGCGGTTCGAGTCCTTCCAAGACACATGAGGGGACTCAAACGAACAACAGGGGTGGGGTGACTAACATTAGTTGTCGTGTCAACATCGATAAATCGATCGAAGCCATGAAAAAGGTCGCTGAATTGCTTCAGCGACCTCTGTTTGCAATAGATTATTATTGCGAATTATTCTCATTTGGTCGAGGTCCTAGGATGTTACTCGAACCGGGCCCGCTGGACCATCGACAAGTTCGATGTCATCCGCGAGGCCCTGGATCGGATCGACGCCGCTGAGCTCCGCCGTCCTCCCGCTAAGAAGCCTCGCCCCACGCAGCGCTACCGTCTGGCCGATCGCTTCACAGCAGAAGAACTTGATCAATTGGTTACTCGCTACAAAGCGGGCGAAACGAGCACAGCACTAGCTCGTGAGAGCGGTATCGCTAAGTCAACCTTCCTGCGCCTCCTGGCCGAGCATGGTGTCGGCACGAGGCTTCGCGGCTTAACTCCAGCTAAGGAGGGAGAGATCCTCCAGCTCCGCAAGCAAGGGATGATTATCCGCGAGATCGCCAAGCGCGTCGGCTGTAGTTATGACGTGGCACGGATGTTCCTGCTGGGAGGAAAAGAGTCGGAGCAAGGGGGTGCGCATTGACAAATGTATAACAATTTGATATAATAAGCTAATCGTAAGATTCAGCTAATGCTCTTGCGAGTCCCTCTCAAAACAGTAATGATATCGACAGCCAGCACTGCTGACGACTCTTCGTCATTGATGCTGGCTGCCGATATGTGCAGCTACCGGTCAATATCCGGTTCACCCTGAAAAAAGGAGCTGTACATGTCTATCGCTACACCCAACCCCGCACTGGAAGCCCCGTCGGGCTACCACCGTCACCCCATGGGTGGCGGTCTGGTTGCCGACACCGCCAGCGTGCACCCTACTGCCTACGTGGGCCCTAACGCTCGCATCATCGGTAGCGCCAAGGTCCAGGACAACGCCAAGATCGTTGACAACGCCTTCATCGGTGGTTTCGCTCTCGTCGGCCACAACGCCTTCGTCGGCGGCGAGGCAATGGTCTCTGGCAACGCTAAAGTCAAGGAGGCCGCTCAGGTCTTCGGCAACGCCCAGATCAGGGACGGCGCAGAGATCCACGCTAACGCAAAGGTCTACGGCGACGCCCAGGTCTACGAAAAGGCCCAGGTCCGGGGCGACGCCCAGGTCTTCGGCAACGCGCGGGTTTTCGGCCACGCAGTCATCACCGACTCCGCCCAGGTCGCAGACGATGCCCGGGTCTCCGGACAGGCGATGGTCTTCGGCTGGACAAAGGTTGACGGTAAGACCGACGTACACGGTGACACTCGCATCTGCGAGGCGCCGTCAGCTGCGGTCTGACCGACCAACACTGCCGGCTGGGGCCAAAGAGAGGGATAGCCCCGTGTCGCATGCAATCCAGCATGTAGGCACGGGGCTTTTCTCATGTCTGTGACTCGGGGATGATCATCCGAGAGATCGCGAAGCGTGTTGGCTGTAGTTATGACGTGGCGCGGCTGTTCATGCTGAACCAAAATAGGCCTTAAGACTCCCAGAGCGGTATGTCCGTTGACACGCCTGAGAACGGGGTTCATAATAGCCCCCACTTATGGAGCAAGAGAGTAACCGCAGGCCGCAAAGCAGCGAATCACCAGAGATGACGTCACAGACCGATAAGCCCCGAATGTCCTTTCGCCGAAAGGTCGGCAGACTGCTGTTCGGAAGGAATGGATCATCCGATCCAGGCGATACCCACGGTCCTCGGCTAGACGAGCGAGAAGCGGCCATATATACACTCGACGACTTTACGAAAGAGCAGTTCCTTAGGGTTGTCGCTGATTTTTCTGCCTGGTATGAGGTTGCTAAGACCCCGAGCTCTGCCGTATCGCATCCACTTGTCGTCGAGCGCTTCCAGGACACGCTCGACCCTGATGATGTGAAAGAGATATTTACATGGTGGGAAGAGGGATTGGACGAATTGCTAGATGCACTCGAAAGTACCCGCGATCTACTTGAGAGCGACACCAAGCTTGAGGAGCCTCCTATGGAGAAGGTGCTCTCGATCATGTTTCATGCCAACAACTGTGTGGAGAGTCTACTAAGGGAGTTGGACCAGTCTCGATACGAAGACGCCTAAGTCCGCATGATACGAAAAGAGCCCGCACCTCCAGCGGACGAATGGACGGTTCAAATCCTGAAGCATTATTTACCGTAACATCAATGCTCGTCTGTTGGTGCACCGATGCCACCTTCATACAGCTCTATCAGGGTCTCCAGCTCATTCAACGTCGCGTTGACTAGGTGGCTTCCGATGACAACTCCGTCATTCTTTTGTACGATTCTATGTCCCCGATGCATCGGGTTCTTGCATTGTACGAGTGCAAATTGATCAAGTGCCGGCCACTCACCATGAAAAGTGGAACTGGCAGGCGCAAATAGAAAACGGTAGTCATCCGCCATCCCGACATCATCCGCCATCTTTCTGACACTCACGCCGGCAAAGTTAGGCTGTATGCTGATATTTTGAAATTCTTCGGATATGTCTCTATTAACAATAGAATCAAGATCGGCAATGTTCGCTATCAACTCCTGACTGGCATTCTCCTGCTTGTCTACATAAGCTTCTAGGTGTAGCTTGAGAAGCTTAAGGTGACCTCGCCCATACTCCTGGAATTTAACGTACAAAACAGGGTCGTTCTTATGCAATAGCCACGCCAGTACTATCCTAGCTTCAACAAGTGCTCTGACGGTTCCGGAGCCATGCTCACTTGACCACATCATTGGGTTGCCTAGTACGATCGCAACAGCTCTTCGATTTCTTGAAACGATACCGCTAAGAACTTCATGTCGTACCGGGTTGTATAAATCAGGATCGGCACTCGACGCCTTGAAGAATCTTTCGGTTAAATGAGTGAAGCGGGCTTGAAGCTGTTTATGATATTCGATCATCTGCTTTTCATCATTGCTTTGCACCTCTGGTGTGTCTTTATCTTCCATACATCCATACAGCGCCCAGTTGCTTCGCCAAAACTCTTTTGCCCAAGAATCTATATCTGTACGTTTCTCTTCTGGTAGTAATCTCGACATAGCTTGGTACATTGCACGCATACTGGATTCGACGCGCTTCGTCTCATCTTCATTCAAGTCAAACGGGTAGCGTGGCAGTAGCGCACCCCAGTCGTCCGCCATCGCACTGGTTATATGTGTGCGGCCGCTTGAAAAGCCGGCACTTGTAAGACCCATTTTTGCCCAGGTTGAATGTTGATTGCGCCCATTCCAACAGTCGTCTATTGTCTTTGCGAGCTGTCTTTCGGCGGCATGCTGCTGTTCGTCACTGAAGCCACCTTCGGGTACTGCGTGCTCCCATAGCCATCGACCAGGTGGATTGGGATATCTTGATAATGAAACACTAAACTCAATTGGAAAAGCCCGGTCATACAAATACCGCGCCTTTAGTCGATCGACGATGTCGTTACGCAGCTCTTCAGGTATGGTATCGAATGAGACAAGCGTCCCGTTAAAATGGACGTCCTTTGGCACCGTATCCATGTCGCCATACTGTTCCTTAAGCACTTCCTCTACCGCATCAAAGATCTTGCGGGCGATAATCATGCCTTGTTCCTCGTACAGGCTTGTTAACATGCAGAGCCATAGCATGTTTGGCAGGTCGTCTTTAAGCCAAAATGTAGGCTGCATGTTTGGTAGAGTCATAAGAGGTGGCGAGAATGTTTTACCCTGCTGCTTGTGTTGAGCGAGCGTTGTGTTGTATCGCTGCTTTGACTTAGTCTTTTTCTTTTTCTTGTTACTCATATATAAATTATGAATGTGCAGGTGTTGGCCTGCAAGCTTAAGCTTTTAATTCACCTATGTCTCCAACAATGCTTGGAGGGAGTAGTAATATCCGTACTGCTTTCACTTGAGAATGAATGGGTGGTTCGAGTCCTTCCAAGTCACATGAGAGGATATAAATCAAACAACAGGGGTGGGCATGTGGTATTAGTTGTCGAGTCGACATCAATAAATCACGTCGAAACCATGAAAAAGGTCGCAGAATTGCTTCTGCGACCTCTGTTTGCAATAGATTATTATTGCGAATAGTTCTCATTTGGTCGGGGTGAAAGGACTCGAACCTTCGACCTCACGGTCCCAAACCGCGCGCGCTACCAACTGCGCCACACCCCGATAGGTGTTACCTGAGTGATTATAGCGCAAATGCAGCATAAATTCTAGTATGTTATATCAGTAGCTTTTTTATATTAAAGGGGTTAGGATTGGTAGTATGGTACATCGCAGCTTTACGCGTCTGTTTTCTCTTAAAAATGCCCCATGGATGGAGCGGTATTTTGTCTGCATTCTTATATTAATTGCAGCAACTGGAATGGTCATCAGTCTGATGATTGGGCTTCACCAAAGTGTATGGTTTGATGAGGGATACTCAATTATGTTGGCGCAGCGGCCGATTGGAGAGCTCATTTCACTAACGGCCGTCGACGCGCACCCTCCACTTTATTATTTGTTACTTAAGGGATGGATAAGTTTATTTGGTATGAGCGAATTGGCGCTTCGGCTGAGTAGTGTGGTCTGTGGCGGGTTGGCGACGATTGCTGCTGGATTGCTGATTAAAGACTTATTTTCAAAACGAATCGCCCTTATCGCACTGCCTTTTGTAGTATTTGCGCCATTTCTCATTCGGTACGACTATGAGATTCGCATGTACGCTTTCGTAACCCTTATCGGCGTCGTGTCTACATGGATATTAGTACGCGCATGGCGTACGCGTCGAGTGAAGTGGTGGATATTATACGGTGCGATTGTTGCGGCAGGTATGTATACCTTGTATATGTCGGCTGTGTTCTGGTTGGCGCACCTTGTCTGGCTGCTCGTTATGACCCGTCAGCAGAAGCTCCAAATTACTCGTCAACCATATTGGCTAGCGTATGCGGCCGATGTAATTATCTTTTTGCCATGGGTACCAACGGTCCTATCCCAACTTAAAAGCTCTGCGCTGCCGCCGTACATGGATTCGGTGACGCTTTACCAGCTAACAAATATTCTCGGCCAGTTGATGGCATATCGTCCTGGTTGGCAGATTGGTGCCTGGCTGTCAGTTCTTCTCGTTTTATTTGTTGGGACATTTATTTATGTCAGTGCGAAAGTATGGCAACGCTCATCGAAAGTTCAGCGGGGCGGACTGCTGCTGCTTGGAATGTGTTTTGTCGTTGGGATTGGCTTTTATGCCTTAATTTCTTTGCCACCTAATCCACCACGATTTCTTGAGCGCTATGTCGTACATATCTCTATTTTTTGGTATGCCCTGCTGGGGGTGGTTATAGCCTTAGGTTGGCAGCTGCGCTTGCGGCGATCGGCGACACTGTTAGCGCTTGTAAGTATTGTGGTATTGACCCTTGGTATCGTCACGACAGTCCGTATTGGCAATTATAACTTTCAGCGTCTACAGTACGTGCAGGCAAAAGCGATCCATGAGAATCTTGGCTGTCAGGATACCACCTACGTGACGGCTGGTCCATTTGGCTACATCGATATGAAATACGAGCTACAAGGGTGTCTACTGAAATATTACTATCCCCGCGAAGTAAGTTTTGCCGGTGGGTTTGCACCCGTCAATGACAGCCACGATCAGATACGGGACAGTCAAGGCATCACGACGAAACGAATTGTGTATGTCTATTATGACGATAGTGATGTGTTCTTTATGCCGGATGGACGATTCCACGCAGTTACGCGCCGCTCGTTTGACAAGACGCGTGTCACGATCTACGAACAGTAAAGTTACTTGTGTTCGTAGTAATATTTAGCAAGCGCAGGGTAGTTATTGTCTGGGCTATGGCTGGTGATAGCTTGCCGGGCGGGGACGTCAAAGGCGGCAGCACTTCGGTCTGGATAGTAAAATGCGAAATCGATCAAATACCAGCTTGTTGCGAGTAGCGCGATAATGAGAGCTGAACGCCGGAGCCATACTTGAGGAAGTGCGAGTAGTTTTATCCATCCAATAGTGATGAGGATAACAAAGAACGGCCAGGCGGCAGTGGCGCGTAGCGAATGAGGCTGCCCTTCGGCAGTTAGTGCAGATCCAAGAATACTCAAAATAATGCCGACACATGCAAGGCTTAATAGTGAAATGGTTGGTGTGATCGCAAGGTCTCGTGTGTCCCGATAGGCAAGAAGACGGCAAATACCGATATAGAGAAGGGTAAGTAATGGCGGTAGTGTCGCAAGCCCGAGCATACCCTGTTGGCCTGTAGCGTGACGAAGGTTGGCATCCCCGGTAATAAATAAAAAGATAGGGTTTAGCATGGCGATGAAGTTCGAAAGCATCATTATAAGTCCCCCAACAGCGGTTGTGTCATGAAAGACGCTAAGTGCAGCAGAGCGGTTAAGGGCATCAGGCTGAATCATGAAGGCAAGTAGTGGTAGACAAAGTACTGCGAGAAGGAACGCGATGACGAGCGTGGCTCTGCTGGTTAATCTCTTTTGATAGAGCAGTATGCCGTACATTACTGCAAGCAGGAGCGGTGCAGTGACGCGACATGGGGGGTATAGATAGGCGAGCGCAACCAGGCAGATGCCAATTGTGCTGGCGGCAAGTAGTCGCTGTCGCGCCGACGTCGTGGTCTGTGTGATAGCGAGACTATAGAGCGAGCCGGCAATAAATACGGGGACAAGAGCAGGGTCCCAAGCTAGACTACCTTGAATGAGGCTCCAAGGTAGGAGTAGGGCGCCCAGTGCAGCAATAAAGGCTGCTTTATTCCCGAGCCATAGCCGGACTGCAAGCGCGAGCAGTAGTGAGGTAATGATCGTCGCAAGCAGTGAAAATGCTCGCAGGGCATACTCTGATGTGCCAAAGACGAGCGACCATGCAGCCAGTGGGTAGAGATAAATTGGGGTGGTGTAGCCGCCGCCAAGGGAGCGAGAAAATAGCGGCCAGTTCTCGCCGTTCGCGTTACTGCCATGGGCAAGTAATGAAATGACGTGAGCGCCGCTTGCTGCCTCATCTACGTAAAAGCCAGGTGGTGTGATGAGTAGCAGTGCAGCCCGAAGGATAATGATGATAACTATAGCACTAAGTACGAAGGTGTGGCGCCGGTAAAAGGCCAAAAATGTTCGAAGGAAAGTCATACGTTCACTATAGCAGATTAACGGGGTATGAAGCGTGTTACCCATGGTATTTTGAGAAGCAGAAGCGTACCTAGGATGGCTATAATTCCTGTCAGCGTGTTGAGGATGACAGACTGCGTTATAGGTAGAAGATAGGTGATAGTCAGGATGATGGCACCATGGATAATATAGACGGTTAAAGAATGGGTACCAAAAGGCATCAGTATCCAGTGTAGCCACTGTTTCAGGAATGGTTCGAGTTTGATGAAAAGCAAGACAAAACCAGTAAAAATAAAGAGGGAGGTTAAAATACCGCCAAGTTGGAGGTGATCTTTACTGTAATAGGTGTTGAAGGTGTCGACGACATGTCCTGAGGGCAGGATAAATTTTGTTAAAAAAGCCGTCGCTAAGAGCGCAATGGTCCCGAGTCCAATGGCGTAACTGATAGCAATGCGCCGACGTGGATGACGTAGCCACCAGCTGCGGATCACTTCAAGATAGAAGCCGGCAATTGTTGGAAGGAAAAAGAGCGCCTGCCATTGGAGCCACTTAATATTTTCAATATCTCCAATGACAAATCCACTTAGAGAAATGACGGCGACAAGCCATGCCAGCCGGCGGCGGAGGAGCCAGATGATGGCCGGCGCAAGTGCGAGAAAAACGGCATAGAGATATAAGAAATTAACCCAGACATAGGAGAATTTTAATGTAATTGTCTGCCAGATTAAGGTCCACCAATCACCAGCTGCAATTGGCACATATGGCAAGTTGGCGTTCGTCGGCACCAACCATGCAAAACCGGTATAAAGAAGGGTGCCGATTATGAGCCAGAGGTAGAGGAGAGCGGCTCGCTTCCATAGTTTTTCGGTGATAGTGCGAAGTGGGAGCTTGCTACCTTTATAGCCTCGGACGTAGCCGATCATCAGTCCAGATACAATAACAAAGCCGTCGGCAGCGTTGAACCATAAGACACCCTGTCCCGTTAATAAGGCGAGGGCGCTAGGCCAGCGATAAAGATGATCGACAATAATGACGAGCATAAAATAGCCTCGTAAGTAGTCAAGTGCAACCAGGCGTCCTGGTTTTTGTTCAGTGCTCATTATTACATTCTACTATATATAAGTTTACTGAGGCTACGATGTGAGAGCGTATAATAGGGTTATATGACAATGCAACAACCTCCCTACAAAGCTCCCGAATTTACGTTAAATGACGCTACTGGCGCGACACACAATCTATCGGACTATACCGGTAAATGGGTGGTGCTTTATTTCTACCCGAAAGATGATACGCCAGGGTGTACTATTGAGGCGTGTAGCTTACGTGATGCTCGCGATGATATAGCTGCACTCGGAGCAGAAATTATTGGCATTAGCAAAGATGACGCCAGTAGTCACGATAAGTTTAAGGAAAAGTATACACTTAACTTTACTTTGTTGAGTGATCCCGAAGCAGAGACGATTAATGCGTACGGCGCATGGGGAAAGAAGATGTTTGGCAAAGAGGGTATCTTGCGTAAAACCTTCCTTATTAACCCTGGGGGTGAGGTTGTGAAGGTCTACGGGCGTGTGACGCCACTTGGTCACGGTGAGCAAATTATTGCTGAGCTAAAGGCGCAGCAAGCCGCGTAAAGTTAACGCGGCCGTTTAGCGGCGACACTACGGGCTTGTTTGGCAAACCGGTCGTCTATAACAGTAGGGGTAAACTCGCCGTATTTGCGCATCACTGCTTTTTCAATCAGGTAGTCTGCAATCGCTGGATTCTTTGGGAGTAGTGAGCCATGCATGTAGGTCGCAATAACATTGCGGTAGCGCGCACCTTCTGTGTCGTCTTGGCCGTTGTTACCAGCGCCCTTAATGACTTTTCCGAGTGGTGTAACGTTTTTGCCAAGGAAAGTTTGGCCGCTGTGGTTTTCATAGCCAATAATTTCACCAAATTCTTCACTTTCAGTAATAATATTACCCGTAAGGCGCTCAGGTCCGGCATGTGTTTCAAGGTCAAGTAGGCGGATCCCCTCAATAATGTGCCCATCTTGTGTTTTGAAGAATTTTCCAAACAATTGGAAGAGTCCGCAGATCATCAACATCGGCACATCGTTATCGGCAAGCGTGCGGAGTTTTTCGCCAATGGCAAGCAGGTCATTTTGAATGACGTCTTGTCCTGAATCTTGGCCACCGCCACCGACTATAAGGTCAATGTCATCAGGAAATGTATCGCCAGGATTATACTCAGCTAAATTCACCGTATACCCATGCCACTCCAGTCGGCGCTTGAGAACAAGAGTGTTGCCCCAGTCGCCGTAAATGTTCATGTCGCGGGGGTATAGCTGTAGAATGGTAATTGATTTTTTGTTCATGAAATAGTCTCCACATCGGTAATTTTTGCCAGTTCTCGTCGGAGGGCGAGCATAGCGGTGTAGGTGCAAAAGACACGCTTTGGCTTGTTGCTGGCAGCAAGGAAGTGGCGCAGGGCAGCTGAAAGGTCGGGTTCAATCTGGCTGATAGCAATTTCATCATACTGCAGTCGCAGGGCCATGTCATATGCACGGACGCCAGTAACTGATGAGACGCCGCCAGGCTGCAGGCTGTCAAATTCAACATCCCATAGCCAAGACATATCACGTCCGTCAGCGTAGTTATCGTTAATAGCAATCATTGTTTGGTAGCCTTCTGGCTTAAATGAAGCTAAGCTCAGGCGGAAGCCACTAGGATTTTTTACGAGCACTAGTTCAAAAGGTTGACCGTTGACGGTAAGGGTTTCGCCTCGCCCAAAGGCAGGGGTAACTTCAGAGAGGGCGGTGATCAATTTCTCTTTGTCGTGGTCGCTAGGGAGGATGCAGCGAGCTAGTGCCAGAGCTGCGGCGGCGTTATAAATATTGTAAATGCCATGGAGCTTAAGTTTTGTTGTCATTGCCGTCCCCTCAACCAGGAATTGCGCGGTGTTGTCTTTGAGTGCCTGAAGAACGACACCCGCTTCAGGTTCTTGGAGTGTGGCTGTGCTCCGTGCGGTCGTGCTGCGCATGTCGTCATCATTAGGGAAGAGGTGGCGTAGCTTTGCGCTTAAACCAAAGTAATGCACCTTGTCTGCCGGAAGATTCTTGGCGATGCGAGCCACTCGAGGATCTTCTCGGTTTAACACGACCGTCTGTGTTGTTTTGTCGGCAATCTCAGCTAGCATTTTTGCCGTAGTGTCAATTTCACCAAAACGATCTAGTTGGTCGCGCATCACGTTCAATAACAGGCTATAGCGTGGCGAGACTGCCTTAACGAAATGAACTGCATGCGCTTCGTCGAGCTCAAGAACGGCAATGTCTGCATGGAGTACTCCTCGGTTGTCTACTTCACCAAGAAGGGCGGCCGCGACACCACGAGTAAAGTTGCTCCCCGTGCGATTAGTGAAAACCGTAAGCCCCTGGCTTTCAAGGAGGGCGACGACCATTTTTGTGGTAGTTGTCTTCCCGTTCGTACCACTTACGACGACGACACCATGGGGTAGTTGATGAAGGGTGCGCTTAATAAAATCAGGATCAATCTTTTCGACGAATAGTCCAGGGAGGGCGGAGCCACCGCCACGTATGCGGGCGATTGTACGGATAGCTTTACCAAGTAAGGTGACGTAGGGCTTTGACATACATCTATTATAGCGTAACTGGAGGGGGTGGGGTACAATAAGGTTATGTTTGTAGTCGGCATTCTTTCTTGGTGGTATAGCGCGGGCTGGCGGCAGCGTTTAACGATGCTACAGGAGCGACTTGCGCGGACGGTTGACTACTTCTCAATCGACCTATTGCTTCGGACGTTATTTTCGCCATTCCGTCAAATATCTGCGGGGCGCGTTGACGGGCCGCTAGGGGTGAAGTTGCATGCATTTTTCGACCGACTCATCTCTCGGGCTATTGGGGCGATGGTCCGCTCGGCAATGGTCGTTATGGGCGTGGCTGCCATACTTCTTCATAGTTTGATTGGTGGCGTGGCGCTTATTATCTGGGCGTTTATCCCGTTACTACCAGTAGTCGGTGTCATACTCTTCATTATTGGATGGGTGCCATGGAACCTGTAGAGTTTAACTATTCAAGCTACCGGGCTCAAAAGGCACGCGCCGGCCATGCCATTGAGCGACTTTGGCGTCAAGTATGTGTCGTCAGCGCAATTCTATTACTCATTGCAGGTATCGCTGCGCTGGTTCTTGGCTGGGCTATTGGCTGGGTGCTACTTGGTCTAGTAGCAATACCTGCAATTATTATCGAGTGGTATACGAATGAGGCGACACACCTCGCTAGTCCAAAGACAGCGTCGGCAATCGACGACTTGCTCGCTGGTGATGTACTTGGCATGCTGCCGGCACATCCAACACCGCGTGATATTGCCACTGCCGCGGGACTCACGCAGAGTGGCGTCTTCTTTAGTCGTCGCTTTGGCATTAGTGCGCGTACGCTGCAAGAAATTGCTTCAGAAGACGCCGCCGCGACGCCTATGATTTGGCAAGAGGCACTAGCTGTTCGTCAACAGCTAGGCTTGGAGCAAATTACGGGAAGCATTCTGGTCGTTGCATTGATGCGCGGCTTTACGGAGCGAGAAGGGCTGCTAGCCCATTTGCAATTAGATGATGACGATTTAGTACGTGGCGTGCAGTGGCAGGCGCACGTGTATGAACTTATCACAAACCACAATCGTCCGAAGCGCACTGGCGGTATTGCACGAGATTGGTCATTCGGCTACATTCCTCTTCTGACGCGATTTGGTCAAAATATTAGTGAGCAAATTACGCATGGTGGTCTGTTGGCAGCTGATCTTGAAGCGCACACGAAGGCTTTAGATCAGCTCATTGCCACCTTTGGCTCAGCTGGTCACCAAAATGCCGCCCTCGTCGGTCCGGCAGGGGTTGGCAAAACGACAATTGTTCATGCATTTGCAGAGCGACTGCTCGACGCCTCCTCGTCACTCCCTGACAGTCTCAAGTTCCGACAGGTTATTATCTTGGACGCCTCTGCATTAATTGCCGCTGCGCCAGGGCGGGGTGAGCTTGAAAATCTGATTATGCAGGTACTGAATGAGGCGTATACTGCAAAAAATATTATTATCTGTTTGGATAATGCGCAGCTGTTCTTTGAAGAAGGGATTGGGTCGGTTGATTTGACAAACGTCCTACTGCCAATCCTTGAGGCCGGTCGACTTCGTATTATTTTAACGATGGATGAGCAACGTTACCTACAGATTGGTCAGCGTAACGCTGGGCTTATCAACACCTTAAATCGTATAAGCATTGAGCAAGCAACAAAAGAGGAAACAATTGCGGTCATGCGTGATCAGTTAATTATTACTGAGTTTCAGCGCAAGGTAACGTATACCTATCAGTCACTTGAAGAGTCGTATCGTTTAAGCGAGCGCTACATCCATGACCTAGCTATGCCGGGGCGCGCTTTGAAGTTATTAGAATCTGCCGCCGGGTATGCCGAGGACGGGTTCGTCACGGCTCATTCAGTTCAGCAAGCAATTGAACTCACAATGAATATAAAGGTTGGGGTTGCAAATGACGAAGCTGAGCGCCAGAAGTTACTTAATCTTGAGAATTTAATTCACACACGCATGATTAATCAGACGCGAGCCGTCAGCGTGGTCAGTGATGCACTCCGTCGAGCACGTGCAGGAGTGCGCAATCAAAACCGACCAATTGGCACCTTCTTATTCCTCGGTCCCACAGGCGTCGGAAAGACTGAGCTTGCCAAGGCGCTGGCTGATGTGTATTTTGGTGGCGAAGACCGCATGATACGGCTTGATCTAAATGAATATGTGCGTGCTGAAGACGTCACTCGTTTAATTGCTGACGGTGCCGATGATCCGATGAGTTTGACGGCCCAGGCGATGAAGCAACCATTTAGCGTGGTGTTACTTGATGAAATTGAAAAAGCCCATCCGCAAGTTCTGACGACGCTTCTCCAGCTTCTCGATGAAGGGATTTTACGCGACATTAAGAACCGTGAAGTAAGCTTTAGAGATGCAATTATTATTGCGACATCAAATGCAGGCGCAGATCGTATTCGCGAATATATTGAACGCGGGTACCAACTCGAGCAATTTGAAAAGCAATTTGTTGATGAGTTAATTAATACAAATCAGTTCCGACCAGAGTTCCTTAATCGCTTTGATGAGATTGTGACATTCCGTCCGCTCAGTAAACAGGAATTAGTGCAAGTTGTCGATTTAATCCTTATGGGTATTAATAAGATGATGGCCTTGCAGAAGATTACTGTTAATGTCACCGAAGACGCCAAGTTGCTGCTTGTTGATCGTGGCTATGATCCACGTCTTGGAGCTCGTCCGATGCGCCGAGTTGTGCAGCGGGCAGTGGAGAATACTATTGCCAAGCTCATGCTTTCAGGAACAGTTGCACCGGGTAGCACCATCGATATTACGCGTGAGCAAGTCGAGCAAATACTTGGCAGCGAGCAGCAGGCAAACGCGATTATTGATCAAAGCCAGACGACAATCAAATAAATCACTGCATTGTTAATTATTTTACAGACGAGCTTTAGGGTCGACCTTAGAATGAGGTGTGATATATAACGAAAGGATCACATATGACTGATAGAGAAACTGTAGTAGTTGAAAAGGGTGAGCGTCGATCTAGCAATGGTTGGATTGGCATCTTAATAGCTTTAATACTCATCGTATTGTTCTTTATGTTTGGCGGCTTTTCGATGTTTGGCGGCCAAGCATCGCCAAGTACGCCAACAACAACGACACCGACGACAAACACAGGCCAATAGCAGACATGTCAATACGCCACAAAGAGTCGGGGAAAATCCGGGTTAAATTTTTCTTTTGGCCTAGCATTATTATCAGTATTATCTTGAGCGTCTTACTGACGATTATCTTGAATATACTGTTTTAATTCGCTGTGTTGTACGACCTGCTGACGATACTCAGTTTGAAGCATCGTTAACGCTACGTGATGAAACTCAGGTTTATGAGAGGCTATTGCCTCCTCGGCGAGAAGAACGCGGAAATTCTGCGCGTAGGCATCAGCTGCGGTTTGAGCGATACATGTATGGGTCGACACTCCACACAGAATGAGCGTTTCAATTGCATGGTTCTTCAGCATTGCCGACAGTGTTGTATCGTGAAAGGCGCTATCACGTGTTTTTAATACCTCAATGGTCTGGTCGAGGTGTAGGCCCGGGATGCTTTGACTATCGTTGTCGTCTTTAAACAGGTAGCCCTGCTTGTCGTCAATCATATTAAGCGTCCAGGTTGCCAAGTCGTGGTAGTGCTCGGTGCGGATAGTGAAAATAGGCAGGTTATTTTCGAGGCACATAGCAATAAGTTCGTTTGTTTTTTCGAGAAGCGTCGCTTGGCACTCTCGCAGTGCATCGTTATTAAAATAGGCATTCTGCAAATCTACAATGAGCAATGCAGTCCGAGCGTGGGCTGGCGTAATGGTTTCGTGTGCGTCTATAGCAGTCATAAAATAATAATACCAAAGCGTAAGATATTTTGCGCGGTAAGCACAGAAAGGACAGTATAATCGTTTCTATGAAGATCTTACGTAGATTTATCGATGATGTTCGGGATTACTTTACGGTGACTGGTAATGAGTCAAGGACGACTGCTGTAGCGCCGCACGACTTTGCAGTGAAAGACTGGCGAATCGCACTACTCGAGACGAGAAAATCTGTCGTTGATAAACGACTAGGGATTCTTGCTGCGGGTGTCGCTTATTACTCAACCTTGGCTTTTTTTCCAATGGCGGCAGCAAGCGTTGCGATCGCGGCGCTATTCCTGTCAGACGGAAATCTTCATGGGTTACTTCACGGGCTTGACCAATATTTACCAAGTGACTTTGCAAAGCTTGTCGGTTCGCAACTGGAAACCGCACTTGCCAATGAGGCATCAAATCGCGTTGTGGCGATCATAGCCATTGTCATTGCCCTCTTTAGTGTCTCAAGCGCCACAAAGAACCTCATAAAGGCAAGCAATGTCTCCTATGCCTGCGAAGAGTCGCGTAGCTTTGTTAAATTACGACTAACGAGTATGACGATGACAGCAATGCTGTTTCTCTGTGGGGTAATCGTCGTAGGGTGCCTATTTGTTGACAGTCATCTATTGGAGTCATTTGGTCTGACACATGTTGTGGCAACTATTTTAAGCTTTGGTCGATGGGTGGCAATTGTTATTCTCGTTGCCGCTACACTCGCTGTCTTTTATCGGTATGGGCCAAATCGGCCAAACCCTCATTGGCAGTGGGTAAGTTGGGGCGCAGCTATTGCGTCAGTCTTTTGGCTGTGCGGCACCGTGCTATTCTTTTTGTATGTAAAGTACTTCGCTCATTATACGGAGTCGTATAGCTTATTTGCGGGCATTATTGTTCTGATGGTGTGGATGAATTTATCTTCCTTCATTATTCTGCTCGGTGCTGAAATTAATCATCGACTCGAACAACGGACAACACGCAGGACGGCATCGTAAAAGCTACTCCGTCAGGAAATCTCTCAGGCCAGCAGTATCGCGCAGTTGGTTGTATGAGGCAATATCTTCTTCCGGGCTTAGTTCAGCCCGTGTCCGTCCACCGTAGCCTTCCGGCTCAAATATTTGATCCCAGCCATAGCCGCCGCTCCCACGTGGGTGGATGGCAATTGTGCCGTTAAGCCGTCCTTCAAAGTAGCGCACTTCATTTCCGTCAAAGTAGCCATATATAACAGAGCCATACGCCGATCGATCCTCAAAACCATCAAGCATTCGGCACATATTTTCTAAGCCATTTTCTGCATCAACAAAAAACTTCACAAAAGGCCCTGGGAGTGAATCAAGTGCATTAAAGCTTAAAGAGGTATCTTCCACTAAAACGGGCCTTTGAATAATATCATAGGCTTGTCGAACTTTATGAGCAATTACGACTTTAGGGTCTGCCGACTGGATTTCATCCAGCTCAATCTTTTGATGTTCAAGTGTAAGACCGAGTGTCTTGACGAGGTAGTCAATTTTGTTTTGGTTGCCAGAAATAAAAATGGGAAGCATATCTTAATCATATCAGCTAGCACTATAGGTTAGGGGATATTCTCCATGCCACAGTAGACGCCGGACGCTGAGCGAGCTCGCTCGTTTTTCGTTCCAGCGCCTAAATCAGCGCACTGTGCGTCGCTGCCTTTGAGGACATACCCAATTGAGATAGTTGTGCCGCCACCGCCTAGATTAACGAAAGCTCCCACCATCGGTTCGTTGCTGAAAATGACTTGTTGCAGCGAAGGGGTGGGAATGCTGTTGGAGACTGATTGAATTTTGCTGATAAACTCAGGTCGTTCGTACGCGACTCCTGCTCCGACGGTGTTGACATTATTCAGGCTCATGCATTTTCCTGCAGAGTAGCCTGATCCAAGACAAGGAAACTGCGCGTAAGAGTCGGTAGTTGCGTCATAGGTAGGGAAGCGATCGTTGAGGGTTTTATATGATTTTAGGATGCCGATCCAGCTTTTGACGGCGACAATAGTTTTTTGATTCTCGGCACGAACTTGAACGCCATTAAATGCCACTATCGTAATACCCGCTAAGATACCAATCACCACGATAACGATAAGGAGCTCAACGATCGTAAAACCTGTTTGTTTGTTCTGCATGCTTACCCAAAAGTATAAGCCATAAGCGTCATGAATTGAAGCGGTGGCTAGTCGAACCTGACATATGCTAATCGTAAACAGGCATACACTCTCTCTAAGAGCAAACGAGCTCCACGAATCAACGCAGAACTCGTGTGCTCGATACGGATTCGTGAAGCTGAAATAGTGCACCTACTTAGCACACCGAGCAATCATACGCTTTAACGCGGTTGTCAGGTGTGATGCGTCGGTGCTGAGCTTTGCCCATTGGTGTTGGTGGTGTGTGGCTGTGGATCGAGCGTCGGCGATTTCGCTCAGAGAGTCGCCGAAGAAGACTGACCACCAGACGATCGCCTCCCTGACCGGTTGCTTTTCGAGTTGCTGACGCGTAAAGCACAAGGCATCGGCTAACTCTTGGCTTGCACGCTGGTCGTCTTGACGACCGTATTCTGCAACTTCCAGGAGCAGTTCGATGTCATCATGGACGGCTGCAGGGGCAACGACCTCAGGAATACCGAGCACCAGCGCCTTAGCGATGCCTGGATAAAACATGGGGTCTTTTGTTTTTGCTCGTCGTCGAAAATCTTCTGCCTCTTCAGCATCGAGCTCGATGACGAACTGAAGTCCACTCTTTTCTCTCATTGTATACCCTTCATCTTGCAGACTAGGCTAGCCTGACCCTTTGGTGCAGGGCAGTGAATATATCTTATATCGACTGTTCTACACCAAAGTGAGGGTGTCTTAGTTATGACAAATCATTAAATGAAATGCAACCATAATCAACACGCACAGAAAGTTGGTCGGAGCGTTATTTATCGATGCCGGGCCGGAAGGTGAGGTTGGGTGGCATAACGCCATCTTGGCCGTCATATTGGCTTTGACTCTCCTGTTGAATATCTTCACTTAAAAGAGCAAAAAGAAGTTGCCCGATAGCAGTATGTTCATGGAGACGAATTGAATGCACGCCAAGGTTTTTAATTTCAAGTGTGATGGTCCGCGCACCGTCATGATTACCGTCAATGACGCCAGCGGTGACGTGGATGGTCAATCCGAGGCGAGCAATTGTACTTCTACCATCGAGAAAAGCTATGATATTTGGGGCTAGCTTAATTTTTTCTATTGTTGAGGCGAGTATAAACGCATTCGGCTCGAGTACGAATTCATCCTTCTCAATGTCAATCGCCTCGTACTCAAGCTCGCGGGGATTAGCTAGGTCGACATATCCAGGGCGAGGTACGAGGATGTTGCGAGCTAAATGGATACGAATGCCAGTCGGTCGGATATCCGTCGTCTTGACTGCAGGGCTAATCTCAATGAATCCCTTTTGAAGATATTCCCTAATTGTCACGTCGGCTAAATACATGCCTGTATTATAGCAATGAATACAAAATTTGATGAATGTCGTCGTTATCTACATGTGGTCCTCGTAGCTCGAAGCGGGCGATGTAGTATGACATAATGAAAAGAATGAAAATTATTATCGGCACGAAGAATCAAAAGAAGATTGACGTTACGTTGCGTATTTTTAAAAGTGTCTTAGGTGGAGATGATGCGATAGTTGAAGGTCGCGATGCGCAGTCGGGTGTTCCGGAAGCTCCGCATGACCAAGAGACGTATCAAGGGGCGTATAACCGCGCGTCTGAATGTTATCAGGAGGGTGGAGCGGATTATTACATTGGCATCGAGAGTGGGCTAGTGGAAAGATATGGAAATATGTTCGAGGAAGCGTGGGCGGTGGTCATTTCAGCCGACGGTAGCGAAAGGGTAGGTTACTCTAGCGGCCTTATGTTACCCAAGACGGTCGTCGATAGAATGAACGTTGGCCAAAAGCATAATGAAATCATGGCGCACTTCGATAAAGTATTTAATCTTCCTGACGATAATCGTGATACGTGGTCACGCTACACGGGTGGCAGCATTAGTCGACAGATTAGCCTTGAAGAGTCGTTAAGAAACGCGCTTATTCAAATGTCACAATCTGAACGAAATTTATATAATTATAAATAGCGCATTCTGAGGAGTTAGAACAAAGCTTGAGACGTAGTTATTCTTCTATACGGCACCTAAAGTTGTGGTCGGAAAAGACTGCCAATAAGTTCCATAAAGCGGTCATTTAATGGCCGCTTTATCCATTTATGTAACACCATGCGCTTAGACACTGCTAAGTCTTTCGCCATCTGCCTATCAAGCATTACGACAAAATCAGGATCAGTAATTGAAAGATTTACCTCATCGTTCAGCACAAACGAACGATCGTCGAAGTTGATAGACCCGACACTCGCCCAGTGTCCATCAACTGTTACGACCTTTGTGTGAATGAGTGTTTGCTGATATTCGTGAATCTCGATCCCCGCTGCTAGCAGTCGCTTATAGTAGCGGTGGCCAGCTTTTCGAGTGATAGCATGATTTGTGTGCGGGCCGTTTGTTAAAATAGTTATCTTGACACCGGTTGCACGGGCTGCGATCAGAGCGGTGCAAAACTGAGGACTCGGGGCAAAATATGCCGTTGTGATATTAATGCTCTGCTGTGCTGAACGAATCAACGACATAAACAATTTATCGGCATGCGTTTGGCCTGGCGCTGCTTTGCTCGACGTCACTTGCACCGTCTGATTACCTATCTCGGTCGATCCTAGATATGATGTCTCAAGCGCAGTTCCACCACCTTCGACCCAGTTATCGTTAAAGCTTGCAATTAAATCACTGATCGCTGGCCCCTCAACCTGGAAGTGGGTGTCGCGCCAGTGGTTTACGTCCTGCGCATCACCCGTCCATTCGTCAGCTATACCAACGCCGCCCAAAAAGCCAACGCGCTGGTCAACGACTAAAATTTTCCGGTGTGTACGGTTATTGAGTTTATGGAGTGTATACCACTTTACTGGCCGGAACCAGCGGAACTCAACGCCAGCCTCTCGCATCATAGTAATAAGTTCATCATCAATTTTACTGCTACCAAAAGCGTCCATCATGACGGCAACGGAAATGCCGGCCTTAGCTTTTTCGGCGAGAGCTTCGGCAAATTGCGTTGCGATGTTGCCACGCCAATAGACATACGTTAGTAGTGCGATCGAATGGCGTGATGAACGAATAGCACTAAGCATCGCTGGGAAAATCTCATCACCATTAGTTAGTATCCGTACGGTATTATTTGACCGAATTGGCGAGTCGACATAATCTTCTATATATTTCTTATAAGCACGCGTCTTGAGTCTGAGGCTATTTAGGAGTGGCATAGTGTCGCTATTATACAGTTATATTGATCTTATATGAGAAAACTCGGCCGCAAAAAGCCGAAAATGTATAGCATTTATTGTGGCGTGATACGTGAAGCGAGGGCTATTTTAGAAGTTGAATAGAATGGTACGGCGAGATTGGCCACGCGACTCTTAGGAGTTGGTTTCCGAGTCTATGAGCCGAAAAAAACCATCATTATAATGCAGGTTTAATGTTGTCATCAGTATATGTTACATTAAGTACAAGCATGTCCACAAACAAACAAAAAAAATTAACCAGCGGCTTTACGATAGTGGAGCTGCTAATCGTCATCGTTGTGATAGGAATTCTCGCTGCAATTACAATTGTGTCGTATAACGGAGTTCAGAAAAGAGCTGCCGAAGTAAGTATAAAGTCCGATCTTAAGAACGCCTCAGGCCAGCTTGGCAAGGATGCAATAATCAACGCCACTGGTAGGTATCCATCATCTCTGAGTGCTGCTAATGAGGGGGCTGGCCTGAAGTCTAGTCCTGGCAATTCCTTCCAATATACTTACATTGATGCACTCAATACGTATTGTCTAACTGCGACCTCAGTTCGCTCAAACACTTCATATCATATTTATCCGAGCGGGGCGCCTAGTGCGAATGCGTGTGCCGGGCATAGTTCTTCCAGTACGGTTACCGCACTGGCTGCACCAACGTGGACGACGACACAGGTGGGTAATCTTCTTACGACCCCAGTCGCGGCGACAATCGCCGGAAAACCTTTTTCTGTCAGTACGGCGCTGTCAACCGGAACAGCAACTGGTACTCATATCGACGGTAATGCTTATTTTGGAGCGACAGTTGACGGTGTCGCTTTAGCTACAGTGCCTACGCCGGACATGCAGTTAACTACGGGGCTTACGATGACGGTAAGGGCCGATATAACACCTGGCACTCTAGAAACATTAAACATGATTCTGACAGACTTAGAATATATGACCGTGACAATTTATGCACTTGACAGTAGTAATGTACGATTACCGACGAGTGATTGGATAGTGTTGAGTCAGGAGTATGACGGGACGTCGCCATCATCATCTCCTAATCCGTACACGAACAATGGAACTAGCATTAGAATAAGTCCGATTGCGAATATAAATGACGACGCAGTGCGCGTAGTGTTAGACAGCGGAACGCTACGGGATAGTACACGCATTGTGATGGAGTTCACGTCGGGTGCAACGGGTGATTGGGTGCAGTGGGGTTTTCTCGGCAGGAGTAATTAGGCTACTCATTGTAAATGTAGTAAGTTAAGAACTGATGTAATCTTCCAGATATAAAAATAATCCAGCATCTGCTGGGTTATTTTTATGGTACCCCGAGCTGGGCTCGAACCAGCGACCTTAGGCTTAGAAGTCCTCTGCTCTATCCAACTGAGCTATCGGGGCATGCCTGTTATTATAGCGTATTTGTCACTATTTCTTCTACCGGGGCCAGTCGCCTATAATAGTAAGATAGTAATGATTAAATTATAGGAGGGTCTATGACAAACATAACCGACCACGGGCCAGCACCTTATGTGGCAAATATCGAAGCTGCTACACTTGAGAATAGCAACTATCGTACGACGCTATGGACGGGTAAAAACCTTCAGGTGACCGTCATGGCGATCCAGCCGGGACATGATATTGGACTCGAAGTCCACGAAGACCACGATCAATTCCTTCGTATTGAACAGGGGACGGCAACGGTTTACTTGGGCGCCAGCAAGGATACGCTGGATAAAACGACTGCGCACGACGATGATGCTGTTTTTGTGCCAGCAGGAGCGTGGCATAACCTTGTTAATTCAGGGAGCGATGTGTTAAAGGTATATTCTGTCTATGCGCCACCAGAACATCCACACGGTACGGTTCATGCCACTAAGCAAGATGCTGACAATGACGAACGTGAACACTAAATAAAAGTACGACCAAAGAAATAACACATCGCAATGATGTGTTATTTCTTTGGTGCGGGCGGAGAGAATCGAACTCTCATCGCTTGCTTGGAAGGCAGGCATATTAGCCATTATACGACGCCCGCGTGCCTTCAAATTATATCAGATTTTAGCGTATAATAGAAAGCGTAAACACTATAAATTGTCATTATCACGTATGAGCCTCAATAAATTCACCAATAACCTCGATAATACACCACTGCATTCAAGTGGTTATGCCGAGGTGGCAGCTGGTGGAAGTATGGGATCAGTTAGCTCGCAGTCATTTGCACAGCGTCGCCAAATTGAGCGAAATCGTCGTGCTATTGGCGGTTACCATACCTCGCGTGTTGCGACGGCTCATCATCGAAGTTTGCAGTACTCAGGTACGGATATTTCGCAGCAACGTGCAGAAGCAGCAGTCGACGATGTGCGACCGAGCTATGGCGCGATCCGCTCAATAGCACGTCCTGAGGTTGCACCACGGCAACGATTTACTGAGCCGCCAGCGCGAACCTATAACCCCTACAAATAAAATACCAGTCCGATAAAGACTGGTGTTTTATTTGGGGCGAATAATGGGAATTGAACCCACGACCTCCGGAACCACAACCCGGCGCTCTAACCAACTGAGCTATATTCGCCAAGCAATAGTTATTGTACCACAACTACTGCGACCAAGGCTAGATTTATCTTTTCTAGAAATCTTGTAGCGTTTCAATGTCAGCGCCAATAGTATTTAGGCGATTGGCGAAGTCTTCGTAGCCACGATTAATTGAGTAAACGTCGCGCAAGATTGACGTGCCGGGTGCGGCAAGCATGGCGAGGAGGATCACCACTGAGGGACGAAGGGCTGGCGGTGCCACGACATCAGCTGGTTTCCATTTTGTCGGGCCGGTAATATAGACGCGGTGCGGGTCGACGAGCTCTATGTTGGCGTTAAGCTTTGTCAGTTCGGTGAAGTAAATCGCCCGATTCTCGTATGACCAGTCGTGAACGAGCGTGCGTCCCTTGGCGACTGTGGCGATTAGGCCGAGGAAGGGGAGGTTGTCCATATTAACACCCGGGAATGGCATACTGTGCATTTTATCCTTTGGTGCAACGAGTACCGACTGCTTTAAGCTAACGTCAACAAGTCGCGTTGCGCCGTTACGGGCAACATATTCTTTACTGAGTTCGTATTGTAGTCCCATACCTTCTAGGACGGCCAGTTCAAGTTCAATAAACTCAATTGGAGCGCGAGTAATAGTAATTTCAGAATCAGTCACAACACCGGCGGCAATCAGGCTCATTGCTTCAATTGGATCTTCACTTGGGTAGTATTCAACATCTTGATCAATTGACTTCTTACCGTGAATGGTAAGGATTGTCGTGCCGACGCCTTCAATCTTCACCCCTAGTTTTTGGAGGTAGAAACAGAGGTCTTGGACCATGTAATTTGGACTGGCGTTACGAATTGTTGTGACGCCGTCATAGAGAGCAGCAGCCATGATGACGTTCTCGGTGACTGTGTCGCCACGTTCAGTTAAGAGGATGGTTCGCGAGATGTGTGCTTGGTCGACTGTGGCATGGTAATAATCACTTTTTGCCACAACGTGCAGACCAAACGGCGCAAGACCGGCCATGTGTGGCTCGACTGTACGGGTACCTAGGTTACAGCCACCTGCAAATGGCAGCTTGAAGTCGTCATATTGATGTAGAAGTGGGCCAAGAAACATGATGACAGTGCGTGTTCGCTTTGCGGCATTCTCATCCATCTTCTCAAGTTCGAGACGACGCGGAGGGATGATTTCAAGATCGTTAGTGTCATTAATCCAGCGCGTCTTAACGCCGATACTCTGGAGAACTTCAATGATACGGTTTACCTCTTCGATGCGGGCGACACGGCGAAGGGTAGTCTTACCTTTATTGAGTAGGGCGGCACATAGGAGGCCGACCGCAGCATTTTTACTTGTTTTTACTTCAATGCTGCCTGATAGTTTCTTGCCACCATTGATACGGAAGTTAATTTTACCAGATTGATTAAGGGTGATAATGTTACTGGAAAGAACGTCACTGATACGGGCGATCATCTCAAGACTAATGTTTTGTCCGCCTTTTTCGATGCGGTTAACGGCGCTTTGGCTCGTGCCTAGCTCTTTAGCAAGTTCGGTCTGAGTGAGGCCTTTACTTGTACGCGCTTCTTGAATTAATGAACCAATTTTTGCTTTATAATCATCATTGCTCATGTCGTCTATTATATCACATACGATATATACACAAGAGTGATATACTATTTATTACATAGGAGGAGTCACATGAAAGACATACAAATTCAAGATTTGATTACCGGTGAACAGCAGCGTCAACGTGACGGATTAGAGTTAATCCCGAGTGAAAATTACGTATCTTCTGACGTCCTCACTGCTCTGGGTAGTATCTTTACAAATAAATACTCAGAAGGCTATCCTGGTCGGCGTTACTACGGTGGACAAGAGTTTACCGATCAGGTAGAGCAACTGGCGATTGATCGGGCAAAGCAACTATTTGGCGCTGATCACGTTAATGTTCAACCGCACTCTGGTGCACCAGCTAACGAAGCAGTCTATAGTGCCTGGCTTGAACCAGGTGATACGGTTCTTGCGATGGACTTGTCTCATGGTGGGCATTTAACGCACGGTGCAGCAGTGACGCGCAGTGCGCAGCTTTATAACTTTGTCCGCTATAAAATGAAAAACACAACTACAGGTGAAATTGACTACGAGGAGCTACGTGAAGTGGCCCTTGAGCACAAGCCAAAAATTATCCTAGCCGGTTTTAGTGCCTATCCTCGAGAACTTGACTATGAGAAGTTCGCTGCCATTGGTAATGAGGTTGGGGCGCTTCTTATGGCAGACATGGCACATATTGCTGGACTGATTGCTGGCGGGGTCGCTAAAAATCCATTTGATTATGGCTTCCATGTGATCACCACAACGACCCACAAGACGCTTCGTGGGCCTCGTGGTGGCATGATTCTTTCAAAAGGTATCGTCGGTAATCCACTTAAGGCGCCCGAGAAGACACTTGAGAACATACCAACCCTAATTGACCGCGCAGTATTTCCTGGCATGCAGGGTGGTCCACATATGCATAGTATTGCAGCTAAGGCAGTTGCCTTCGGTGAGGCTCTCCGACCTGAGTTTAAAGAGTACGCGGCACAAGTGGTCAAAAATGCCGCAGCATTAGCAACTGCCATGCAAGAACAAGGTTTCGAGCTTGTCACGGGTGGAACAAGTAATCATCTAATTCTGGCTGATGTCTATAAGAGCTTCGGGGTGAATGGCAAAGATGCCGAGGTGGCGTTAGATAAGATCGGTCTGACACTGAATGCTAATAGTATTCCTGATGACACGCAGCCACGCTTTACACCAAGCGGTATTCGCTTAGGTACTCCCGCAATTACAACGCGCGGCCTGCGAGAAGAGCATATGGCGATGATTGCAGATTGGATGAAGCGGGCGATCGATGCTCGTGATGACGAAACGGTGCTTGCTGGTCTAAAAAAGCAGGTACACCAGTTTGTCCAGCAATTCCCATTACCTAGTGACCGGTAGGTTGTGTGCGCATTAAAATATCCTCGACAATGTCGAGGATATTTTAATGAGAAAGTAAAAGAACCTGCCAGTGCAGGTTCTTTCGGAACTGTCTTGATATTAGCTAGTCTGTGCAGTACAAACAGTAGTTGTTCCGCCAGATTCGTCTGGAGTTGATGCGATGGCGTTATTAGTGTAGTCCCATCGGAAAACTTGGTAGCCGGTTGCCGTTGCACCTGTTGCAAGTGTCGCGCTTCCGCAAAGTTTTACCTGAACTGTACCGCTACCAATGGCGCTAGTAGGCGTACCAACAGTGATGCCGCTACCCGTAAGGCTTGACTCATTCTGAGTAGCTAGCTGAGTAGTAACAGTATTTGGACCGTTGACTGGGTATGTACCTGTCGCTGCGTTAAATGCTTCAAGCTTCTTGGCCATGTTTTCTGCTGCTGATTGTGCTGCAGAGTTACGTGCACGTGTTTGAACACCGTTGTAAGCAACAATGGTAATTGCTGCCAAGATGCCGATAACAACGATCACGATCAAAAGCTCAACGATAGTAAAACCGCGTTCCTTCTTAATGTTGTTAAATGTCATGTTAATTTTTGCCCCCTATTAATTGTATATACCATGTACTATACTACGGCACTTTGTTAAGCGCAAGCGTTTTGTAAATGTAAAAATTATTAAATTATATGTGCCTATAAAAGAGGTGGCAGCTAACTGCTTAAGGTGTAGGTATGTGTACGTTAGCAGGTGGCCGTTGTCGGGCCGGTGGCCGCTCCCGCAAGAAGGTAAACGACGGCGGGTGTCGCAGCTGCCGAGTCCCAGTAGCCAATTTTAGCTCCTACTGCCGTCGTACATTTTACATATTGAAGTACGGTAGACTGTGTATTTGCGGTTGGAGCCGATGCTGATAGCATGCCGCTTACTTTTGGTGTTAACATAGCCGATCCCGTAGTCGCGGTCAGCTCAGCCATAGTAGGGAAGATACCATTCCCAGTGTCCGCTGCGTAGATTTCGGCCTTATTTTGCGCTTCCTGGGCGTACGATTGTACGCTAACGGTCCTCGCGCGGTTCTGTATACCGTTATATGAGACGATAGTGATTGCCGCTAAAATACCAATAACCACAATTACGACTAAAAGCTCAACGATAGTAAAGCCGCGTTCATTCGTTTTTATGTTGTTACGCATCGATACCTCTAACTAGTTATTTAAGCCTGTAGGTTTATTCTACTTAAGTATAAGCATTATTACAAATACTTTACGGTTGGTATTAAAAAAGTACAAAGGACCAGGTATACCTGGTCCTTTGTACTTTACGTTAAGTGAGTATCTGCCTATGAGCAGGTAGGAGCTGTCACTGCAGCGGTACCTAAGTTACCTCCGGCTGGTGCTGTACCAACGCGAACGCTAACTTGTTGTGGTGTGGTATTTGCGTAATCCCAGTAGATTACGTAGCCACCCTTAGTAGCAGTCGTGCATGGAAGGTAAGTAACGACGGTGCCGTTTGCGGCTGCCGTTGCGGTAAGGGGGTTAGTAGAGACGACTTTTGTTGGATCATCAAGCTTTGCTTCTGAGGAGTTGTTTGCCGTACCGTTACCGAGATTCGATGTGAATTGCGCGTATGTTGGATAAACGGCTTCAACAGTATTGAAAGCTTCTGCCTTTTTGGCGACTGACGCTGCAAATGCTTGACCTGCGCTTGATCGTGCCCGTGACTGTACGCCGTTGTAAGCAACGATAGTAATCGCTGCCAAGATACCAATGACCACGATAACGATCAAGAGCTCGACGATTGTGAAACCGCGCTCTTTGTTGTTATTTTTAAGATTCATTTTTATTATTGCCCCCTATTTATTATGTATATCAAGACTATACTATGCTGTGTTCATAGACACAAGCATTTTAAGCAGATTGAAAGCTTGGTTATTGTTCGGCGAGAAATGTGATTGCGTCAAGCGATGTCCAACCGCTATTGGTAAGGTAAAGTTCCACGTTTCCGTTGGTTAAAACATCCATGCGACACCAGACGTTTGGATTACAGGTCGCCGTCGTTAAGGTGCGTTGTGACGGTCGGTAGCCGGCTGGCAACGTAAAGACGACTGTGCCGTTTGTTGTTGTGCCATTCCTAATTAAGCCCTTCATGCGAACAATATTGTCAGAGCCCTTCGTATATCCAGGCGTGCTAAACCCATTCGTGTCTGCCTGCCAGCCAGCCAGTAGAGTCATAGGTTGCCAGCCGCTATAGCCGGTTGGATGGTACATGGTATTGAGTGAGAGGTAGCCATTTGTGCTGGTCTTGGCGACAATACCAAGGTTTGGGTCGATGCCAAGAAGAGAAGGTGAATTGCTTGAAGCGGGGACATGCATATATAAGTCAACTCGAGCTGCTGCCGGAATATTGTTAACAATTTGTGTACCGTTAGTTGTTATTCCACCGGTGACTAACCCTTGAACATTTACGCGCCCAACAGAGTCAATAACGTATGATGCATTCGCCCATGGACCACCGTAAACGGCCGTGTAATTATTCCACGAGTTGGCGAAAGTTAGCGCATTGCGGGTGTATGAAGTAGAGGAGGGGATGAAAGAAATGCCTTCAAGTGATGTCCATCCTGCGTCGGCAGTGATGAGGCGAATTTCACCATTGGCATATATATCGACACGCGATGCGACGTTGTTATTGGTGCTAGTTTGAAAGATGAGGGTTCCACTCGGGCGGTAGTTTGATGGTAGAACGCCAATAACATCACCTTGAGTCACTGGGGTTGCTTTTTTAACCATACCGCGAAGTAGGACAACCCCCGCGGATGTTTTTGTGTAACCTGCAGTCGGGTAGCCAGTTGACGTGAGAGGGTTCTGGAAATCGGAGAAGTCATCAAGATAGTTAATTTTCCCCCATATACTGACAGTTAGTGTTGCTGGGTCGCTCGTGATCGTCCCGTCTTCAGGGGTCGTGGCTTTTACCCGGTACTGATAGCCCGACATGCTGGTCGTGACAGTAGGTAGTGTGTAGGTTGCGCTAGTGGCACCAGCAATTGGTGTCCAGCTGCCAGCGGGAACCAGACGCTCCCATTGGAGTGTGGCGCGCGCAAGGGATGGCGTAGCGCTAAACTGGACATTCGTATCAGTATAGATGACAGATTGATCGGCGGGATTTTGAGTAAACTGAAGAGGGATAACTGTCGGAGGATCGACGGAGATATTAAGACGAGTGGCGCGGGTTGATAGAGAGGTGGCAACGGTGTGGCCAGCGGTATTTTTATTACCAACGACGGAGACTTTTACTGTTGTTGCCGTTGGTGCACCAGATGCACCAAGGTTGGTGGTGCTGCTTGAGCTTGAATAGTATTCAACATTTAAGCTGCTGACGTTTTTCATTAATTCGATGTCATTTGTTTGACAGCGAGTAGCTGGAGCGTAGCCAGGACTACAGCTGTTTTGTTGCCATGGGGCACTGCAAGCGGTTTCTGCGTCTGCGGTAGCGTTCGTGTTGTAGGTTGGAACGATAGTACGTCGCCAAAGTGAGCCATTTTTAACGTAATAAATAACCTTGTTAAACATGACTTGGTTAAATACTTTTTGCGTCCCGCAGTCGTAGGGTTGGTTCTTGTAGTAGACTAGCTCACGAGTTGAATCGGCAGGGTTCTTTGTCGTCGCAAGGGTATTGAGAATAAGTGTGTTGCTTGTGCTGTTAGTGAACGCAGCTGTGGCGTCATTACTTCCTTGAGGGCTGACCAGTGTGCCTGTTGTCGTTAAGAACTGAGCGGCAAGTCGAATATCATCCTCAACTCTATTAAGGGTATCTTGGCCTTCAAAAGTCATATTTGTCTGATCTCGGGTCGTTAAAACGTTACCCACCATCGTCACCATCAATGCAATAAACCCACCGAGTGCAAGAACAACGATCGGCGCAACGATAAGCATCTCAATTAGCGTAAAACCTGCTGATGACTGGCGGACGGGGGGTTTATTTAACGAATATCGCATGGGTTACCTCTTGTTGTGGGGTGCCGTAGAGCACGGTTACTGATAGTTTTGTGACTGGGTCACTGGCGCCGTATGGGCAGCTGAATGTGACGCTAATTGTCGCATTTGGCGGCAGCTCACTTGGAGACGGGATTGCTGGTGTTGGGTTTGGGGTGACGGTCGTACAAGGGTTCGTCGCCTGTGGAGTGTATGACCGTAGATTGTCATAGGCGATGTCATTCGCCCGAGCGCGCATACGAGCATCGCCCCCATCCTTGACGATTGCTCCATAGAGTTGGTAGCCGGCTGCAATAAAGGCAACGGCAATAAAAAGGCTAATGAGAAGCTCTACAGCAGAAAAGCCTGATTGTGCATCGTGTTTGCTCATTGGCTCCTACTTGTTTTCATAATAGTGGTGCTGGTCGCCTCTTCACGGTAATAAATATTGAATTTACGACACGCACCAACGGTTGTACATAGCGAGCCGTCACTTTGAATTGGCTGATATACGTACGTTGTATTGGTCGGCTGAGGGAGAACGCCCGCTGCTGTCTGAGTGGTGTTAGTTGCTTTAACGAGACTATAGTTTGGTGCAGCAACGTCAGGAGCGCGTAGATTGTTCCGATCAATACCTTGATAGTAGCTTTCAAGTGTTGTCGACGGTGGATCTAGTGAGATAGTCGGGAAATACGAGCCGTTATTACGATTGTAAGCGCTTTCTTGAAATATGATGATATTTGCAACGTCAGTTCTCCGCTCTTCATCACGACCCCGCGCTAAGCTATCGCGAAGATTGACCACAGCAAGGGTCATAAGAATCGCCATGATTGTGAGTGTAATAATGAGTTCAACAATCGTGAACCCTCCGCGAATCTTCATATCTTATAGCATAAGAGGTTTAAGATATTTGAGCAAGGCTTTTTTAGATTTCTAGAGGCTCTTGTTCGATTGTAATGCGGAACTGGTCGCGGACGGCACCGCTGATCTCATCACGCGCCGCAGCGAGCTCTGCATAGCTCGACGCAGATTCATTAATAAGTACCAGTGCATTCTTATCGTGCACGCGCATACCGTGAAGGGTTTTGCCTTTTAATCCTGTCTGCTCGATCAACCAGCCGGTTGGTATTTTAAAGTTACCATCAGGCATGTCGTAGCTTGGCATGTCTGGATATTCATTGCGCAGTTCGTGCAATTGCCATTCTTCAATAAGAGCGTTCTTAAAAAACGAACCAGTATTTGGAGTGGTTTTTGGATCAGGAAGCTTGTCAGCGCGAATCTTAATGACTGTATCCCGGATGATTTGTGGTGTAAATAAAGTTATATTGTTAGCCGCAAAGTAATCTTCAATTGCCTTATAGAACGGCGGCTGCGGGGATGCTTTGTAGAGTTGAACAGTAATTGACGTTACGATGTAGCGGCCCGCTGCTTCTCCGCGAAAAATACTATGACGATAAGAGAAGCCGCAGTCGGCGTTTTGTAGGGTGACGAAGTTGTCGGTTTGCGTGTCGTAGGCTTCGAGTGATAAGAGGGTATCGGCAATTTCCTGACCATACGCGCCGACGTTTTGAATTGGCGCTGCACCAGCCGTGCCAGGTATCGCTGACATTGCTTCGATGCCCGTAAGGTTCATATCGACAGTCCGCTTTACGACGTCGTCCCAATTTTCACCAGCGCCAATTCGAAGGATTGTATGACTGGCGCTATCTTCAACTATGTCAAAACCCGGAATGCGATTACGGACCACGATACCCGCAAAGCCTTCATCGTGCACAATAATATTACTGCCGCCGCCAAGTATAAAGACGGGGAGCGACTGCTGTCGGGCATTTCTAGATATTTCTGCAACGTCTTCTGGGGTGTGTGCATCAGTCATGAAGCGAGCATTTCCTCCAAGTCGCATGGTAGTGTAGTTTTTGAGAGGGATGTTCGTGTGAATTTCCATATAGCTTGAGTATAGCCCATTTGCATCCAATTATGCTATAATTACCCCTACGCACCCGTAGCTCAGCGGATTAGAGCACTGGTCTTCGGAACCAGGTGTCGCAAGTTCGAATCTTGCCGGGTGTACCATGAAAACGGACTGATCGTATGATCGGTCTTTTTTCTTGTCGTTTTTATGTTGTACGAAATGTCGAGTCAAGATAGGTGAGGGCATCAAGAATAGCATTGTGAACCAGCGGGTCGTCGACAATTCTAAAATGACCATACGTCTCAAGCTTAATATTGTGCGCCCCCTCGAGCCGGCTGCCGCGTGGGATATGTGGATCAAATCGCCCATAAATTGAAACAATCGAAGTATTAACCTGACGATTGTGCGCTAGATAAGTGAGAATTGGTGAACGCGGCGTGAAGATGCGTATCGATTTAAAAAGGAGGAATAGATACGCGTACAGCGAGCCGGAGAATGGGGTGTTAAGGGCGATGAGGCCCTTAATGTTGCCGGGGGTATTTGCGTTCATGAGGAGATATTTGCCAATTAGACCTCCTTTACTATGAGCGATGATGACGATCTCTCGTAGCTGTGCCTGGTCGATGTAATCGCTTACGGCCCGCGCCATGTCTTCGATACTCTGACGATTATAGCCAAGGCCTTCAACGACATGGACGTCGTAGCTGTGATGGCGCAGGAGGCGCGCGACCGGTTCCATGAATTGCCATTTCTCATAAATACCGGGAATGAGAATAACTGATGGGCCCGTGGCGTCCGGGTTCCGATATGTCTGCGCGTCTGAACGACTCGATGCGTTTGATAGTTGGGCGCGCAGTACATACGCGTAATCAAGCAGCCAGAAGTACTGGTTGTAGATTAATCTTTTTAATCTTCGATAAAGCGTCGGCATAATTCTGCCACCTCTTTAGGCTTCTTATAGTGAAGTAAATGGGGTGCGTCCGCCACTTCGGCAATAAGCTGGACGTTTGGTGACTGAGCCAGGCGACTTACCCAGTCGTGCGGGACGATTTTATCGAGTCGCCCCCGGACGATGCCGACGGAAAGAAGGTTGCGATCAAGAGTGTCTTCAAGGTGATCTTCAACCATGTAGCGCGAGGTGGTGAGGTAACGTCTGATGCCCATACGTAAGTAATCTGGCACGACAATGCAAGTGGCTGCGAGTGGCTCATGAAAGGTATCCTCAATAAGTCGGAGGGCCTGCGTACATACGCTTCGCTCTTTATTATTGACTGTCGGGGCAAGCAGGATTAGTTTCTTGAAGAATGACGGTTTGCTAGCCCCGGCGTGGGCAATAATTTGACAGCCCATTGATTGCCCGATGGCAACGACGGGACCAATCTCTTTTGTTTGAAGAAACGAGATAACGAATTCAGACAATTCGGGGATAGTAAGTGCGCGCGGTGGTTTTGGGGCTTTGCCGTAACCTGGCAGGTCAAGGATATAGATGTCATATTGCCGTGCGAGCTCTTTGGCAAAGGGGATGAAATATGTTCCTGAGACACCTAATCCGTGGATAAGGATGATAGGCGGTCGGTTACCAGCGGTAATAGTGCGTAGATGGGCTACATGTGAGCCTACCTGAACGGGAATTCTCTCCACGGTCTCGACTCCTTTCGTTTATCTGTGCACTTAGCTACTTAAGGTAATTATACACAACCAACCGCCGCAGACCCCCTGTTTTCAGGTGACGGATCGGGTATATAATAGAGGTAGTAACAGGGAGGATAATATGAAACATATGGCCGCCACACCCCGTCGCTTTATCGCTTTAGTAATCGTAGTTTTGCTGATTATTACTGCAATTGGCCTGGCCTGGCTCTTTAGTCGACCTGCCATTCCATTCAGGCCGTATCCGGGTGTGATGATCGCTCGGCCGATTAAATAGTGTCGCCTTTGCCAATGTCGGCAAGGTGTTTGTTGCGATAGATTTCAAAGCTTTGTTTATTGAGTCCATGAGTATGAATAAATGAGCTGAGCTGCTCCGATCCGATAAAGTGCGGTAGCATAACGTAACTCGCACCTAGACGGTATAATTCAGCGGCTTCGTTATGGTCGTTAGAATAACAAATCATAATGGCATCAGGATTATGACGGTGTACGTAGCGCACTAAGGCGATATTAACGTAGTGATCGGCAATTGTATTGACGACAAGTTTTGCTTTTTCAAAGTCAATATCGGCTAGTAGCTCTGGGTCGGTGGCATCACCATAGAGGAATTCAATATGCTTGCGTTCGAGCTCTTCGATGACTTCTGGATCATAGTCGACGACCACAAAGCGATGTCGCATGGCGTGAAATGTCTTGAGAAATTTATCACCACCATTAAGGAAGCCAAACAAGACGAGTGGGTATGCCTTAGCGCGGTGCTGTGACTCGTTAATGACGCTACGTTCAAATAGGTGAAGATGTTTTTCAAACCGGCGGAAAATGGCATCATCATACTTCATAAGATAGGTCGACGTTGCGATAGTAATGATAGCTACGAGGGTGATGATAGCGCTAAGTTGTGCGCTCACCATACCAGCGCTGTGCGCAAGAACGATGAGAATGATGGAGAATTCGCTAATTTGTGACAAGTTGATACTGGTCATGAAACTGGTACGCTTTGTATATCGCAATAACCCAAGTGAGGTCATGACAACGAGCGGCTTGATGACTAGTGTGACGGCCGAAAGGATGAGGGCAGGGACGATAGCTGACGTTAGGTTAGCGAGTTCGAGACTCTCTCCCAGGCTGATGAAGAACAAGATAATGAAGAAGTCGCGGAGTGGCTTCAGCTTCGCGCCAATTTGATGGACGTATGGCAGATGAGCAAGCGTGACACCGGCAAATAAGGCGCCAACTTCGACAGAAAAGCCAATGGCGTTAACGAGAGCGGCGATGCCAAATCCCCACGCAAGGGCAAAGATAAAGAGTAGCTCTTGGGAGGAAGCAATGAATTTAGTAAACCGTGGTAGAATTTTCGTACCAAGCAGGGCTAGTACGGCGGCCGTCATGACTCCCTTTAAGACGAGGAAGCTAACATCCAAAAGGTCTAAGCCGCTCCCAGTATTAGTGGTGACGTAGAGAAGGGCAAAGGTGGCGATAATGTCGTCGATAAGAATAACACCGATGGCGAGTTGACCGTTTAAGCGAGTGAGCTGCTTCTTGTCGCTGAGAACTTTGGCGATGATGATGGTGCTACTGAAAAATAGGGCGAGGCCGGTGAGGATGGCTTCGGTCGTCGTAAAGTGCATAGCCGTACCAATAAGGTAGCCAATTGAAACCATAATTCCAAGTAAGGCAACGGCGGTAATAAAGACAGGCTTGCCGAGGCGACGAATTGCCGTGACGCTGAGTTCCAGACCAATGATAAATAGCAGAAGGGCTATGCCAATTTCACTAAATGTTTCAAATGCATCTTTTTCGTGAATAAGATGTAGGAAGGTTGGGCCAACGAGGATTCCCGTCAAGATATACCCCATGATCAAAGGCTGCCTGAGGAGGCGCATAAGAATAGAGACGGCGCCTGCAACAACGATGACAAGGCTGAGTTGAGTAAAGACGTCGTTAAGCATTACTTAAATAGTATACAGGTTTTTAGCGTTTTAACACGGCCGGCGCCCGATTAGTTGTCGCAATGGTGACGATCAGCCACACTCCACCGCACAGTGCCACGATGCCGATACCGTCACCAATCCAACGTACGATATTTCCAATGATGGTGTCATACTGCAGCCAGCCAAGTTGGTTGAACACGTAGAACCAATCGTGGATGGGTTGGTCACTCGGTCCCATTAGTGGGATGAGCTGTGTGCGAGCATCGGCCATATAGCGTCCGACACTATTCATGGCAAGCGTTACCCATAATGCGCCAAAAATTACTGCAAAATACGAGCGAGCTTTTAGTGCGGCGGTAACAATGAGAATGGGAAACGTTAATTCGCCAATTGAGCCTGCGGCAGCCACGAAAATGCTTGGTAGAAAACCGACCAGGAGGTGCGACACTTCGTGGACACCAAATTCGATAAAATACATGCCACTAATAACGATATTTTGCGGCGCGCCTGCGCGAAAATTTAGAATTTGCACCAAAAGATAAGCAAAACAAAGCCATACCGGGATGTATAACCATAGAGCTCTTCGGGTGTAAGGATGTGCAGACTTCACTGCGTTATATCATAGCAAAAAAGTATCCGGACGATAGTGTAACTATTTTATTATCCGTTCATTGCGGTAGGATCCATATAGAGCACTTCCCATAAGTGACCATCGAGGTCCTGGAAGCTTCGCGTGTACATAAATTCTTGCTCGCTCGTTTCGTTGGACGGCGCCCCGCCAGCGCTAAGGGCGGTGTCAACTATTGCATCTACCTCATCTTTACTGTCGACGGTAATTGCCGTAATCACTTCCGTAGCGGTAGCAGCATTAACTAATTCTTTCTTAGTAAAAGTGCGGAAGAATTCCTCAGCAAGGAGCATAACGAATGCATCGCTTCCGACAATCATGCATGCCCCATTCTTATCGCCAAATTGAGGGTTGAAGGTGAAGCCTAGTTTTGTAAAGAACTCAATTGATTTTTGGAGATCTTTTACTGGGAGATTGGTAAATAATTTTCTGGCCATTTTTAGTACCGCCTTTCAATTAACGTATCACTACTTATTATGCGATGCGCGGTGACTGCTGCGATGAATTAATTTACAATTCTAGGATTTGGTTATTGATACAGTACAATGCCGGTGATAACAAGAAGATCGACGACGAACCATAAGACTTGCGTCAAAATAATAGGTTTAATGTGATGAACAATGCCATAGACTAAAAACACGAGACCAATCAAGAGAAAGCCAACCCATGTCCATAGCGAGATGCCGGTGACAATATGACTTGAATAGATAGTAATGAGCTGCGGGAGTGCAGTGAGCGGGTGAACCACTGCGGCGACATTAACAAGTGTGTCAATGAGCGGCGCATTGGAACTGGCTTGTTGTTTTTTTGAAAGGGACATACAAAATAGTATAGCAAAACCCTAATGCTTGATCAGCTATGCTTTGCGTGTAGCGCTTCGGCTGCTTTTAAGGTCGCGGGAAGTGTCTCGTCCAGCCAGCCGCGAATGCGTAATTTATTTACGCCATGATGATTATACGGCTGATCAAAGATAATATGCTGCCATGCTGCCTCAGTGGCATTTCGCAGTTCAGGTCGGTCATCAATTAGAGCGATACCAGGATGAAGGTATTTGTCGCTCGTAATAATTGCCTCATTAGCCACCTCTATGCCGAAGTGTCGCTCCAGCCAAGCGCGTTTTTCTAGTTCACTGCGAGAGTTAGACCTGATCGGTGAGCTACAGATACGTGGGTGGTATCCTAGATCTACGATGCGCTGCCAACCAGTTATCGCATGGTCAATAAGCGGTAGTGAAGCAAAGAAGCCAGGCTCGTTAGAGATGGCACGAATGACTGTTTTGTATTCAGGATAATCGTCAGAGAAATAGAAATTATCACGAGTTTCAAGCAGGTTGATGGAGGGGTGTCGATCTTTGACGCGCTTAATAATTTCAGCATCAAAATCAGCCAGAACGCCGTCCATGTCAATAAGTAATATAGGTGTGCCTGACTCGGTATACATATTTCTAGCATAGCAGGTCTGTCGTGTTGAATGTTAGCCTTAATTACTAATGGCTTGTCTAGATGTATCAAGCTGTATATTTGATTTGGTATACTAGCGCTAAACTTTAATTAGGGGATAGCGTATGAAAACAATGACATGCAAACAGATGGGCGGGCCATGTGACGAAGCGTTTCATGGCAAGACGGCGGACGAAGTAATTAAGGCGCAAGATAAGCACCTGCGCGCAGCGGTAGAGGCTGGCGATACTTCACATGACATAGCCTTGCAGGAAATGAAGGCAAGGTGGCGGAATCCTCTCAAGGGTATGGGGTGGTATAAACAAATCAAAAAAGATTTTGCCGCGCTCTCAGAAGACTAAGTGTTCGTAACTAAATGCAGTTAAAAAGACTTCCTCGCGAAGTCTTTTTAATCATGCATCTGGAGCTGAACTTATGACGCCAGGCTTTGCCACAGGTAGTAGTCGGTATTATTGATACTGACTGCGTACTGGCTATTGCTATTAATTGCATCGGGAGATGTGAGTATAGTTCCTTTAAGGAGATGGTTTATTTCTTCAATGATGTTTCTCACGTAGATTGGATTATTGTCGAGCGAATAATCGTCAACAAGATAATAGTGGTTATCTCGGTAATTAAAAGAGTATACCGGCCCAAGAGCGTACAATTGTGATTTGTGTATTTTTATATCTTGAATATCATTCGGATTTAAATTTCCGCCAATACCGAACATACTAAGTGCTGTCGAGAGGAGATTATTCGTAGACTGCATAGCCTGAGTATAACAAAAAGACTCCCGGTGGAAGTCTTTTTATATAAGTTCTTGGAGGTGCAGGCTATGGTAACTTAGGACCTTTCATAGAGGAGTTTAAGAGGTGGCGGGAGTTGCTGTCTGAGGACTACATCAGGTATCAATTAAAGGGTAGGGCTGGATAATATGGTATCCAGCTTGGTGTCGCACTGACGCTGAATCATTCCATAGGTGATTTGGCTAAATAATTCTTTCAACGATTTCGCTAAATGTCACATTTCCAGCTTTTAATTTTTGTATTACCTCATCAACTTCGCTAGTAGTTTGTAGCCCCACTATTGATACTTTCACGCCTAAGTGCATAATTTGACCATTCAAAGATTTATTAAGTTTATCAATAATGTACTCTCTCATGAAGGCGCGAGCACGTGCCGCCGTCGCCATACGGTATATGCTGTAGTATTCTAGAATGTCATCATCTTGATGGATTGATCTTCTTTGGCTCCATCCGAATCGTTTAGTTAGCTGTGCAATTTCTATATATTTTTGTCTAGTATAAGAGTCGAAGTCAAAGCCAATATCTTTATTCATTTGCATTGCTTCCAGATGGAACGCTGGGTGGACAATTTGCCCGATGGCATGCAAGCGTTTTGTTATGTTTCTTATGTGCTTAGCGCCGCCCATCTTACGTGGAAATGGGATGTGTAACAATCGACTATTTGGTATCCAATAGATACCAGCTTTCACTCGAGAGTGCCTTGCTGCTTTCCATGAGATAACCTGAAAATAGAGCCCAAATACTTTCTTCATACTTGGCGGGTATATGGCATGAAAATTAAGTTTTGTTATATTTCCTTCGATGTCACGCGTACACGTAAGCTCATAATAAGCAGCGGCATGATATATGATCGATCGATTCGCCTCTTCAATAAATGCAGTAAGTGATTCGGTTAGGTTCCGGTCATGGTTTTTAGAAATACCACTCGTAACAATTTGCTCTAGACTCGTCTGACTGGGCTGTAGCGTAGCTTTATATTTATTTCTATTCGACCTTCGGTAGGAGACAATATGTTGAGTCGTATCTTGGTTGAACATAAATAGTTGCAACCCCTCATCTCTTCTTTGCTTAATGTCGTATCCAGCATTTACCCGCACTGTACGTCTGTCACTATCTGCATTACGGCTTTCATTGACCCACTTGGACAAATACAGGGGGTCACTTAAAAAGGGGAGAATAGAATCTTTCCATATACTGATAATTTTATTCTTCATCTTCAATCTCCTCATCTACCGATGCAGATTCCGACTCTCGGTCCATGCTTCTTAGGAGATCTCTTCTATCTGGAAAATCAATACTTTCATTGGCAATGCTAGGATGGTGACTGAGGAAAAGTGTAAAAAAAATGTTCCTCGCGTCAACTGGCATCATTCCGTATCGCCTCGCTAATGCTTTAATCAGTATACTTGAGTGAGGAACTGCCTCCTCCCTACCAAACATCGGGCTGCTGTATCTATCCGAATCTAATCCTGCATCGTTCATTTTGCTATTGAGTTGGCTATCCCAATGATGTCTCAGTCCATCCCTAGGCTTAACTGTGTATGATTGATCGCGGTAGTTGGAAAATCCTACCATTAGCTCGATTGCAGCTTTCGCATCGACGCTCTCTAGGTAGTCGTTCCATGCTTTCTCGCAAATACTCCATAGCTCAGGAGCAGAGTATAATTCGGAGTATATTTTTATAAAGCCGCTGAGTGATAATATATCTTCAATAGGTTCCGATGAAAATATAAGTTGGCTATCTTGCGCCCAGCCTTTAACCTCTTTCTTGATGGACTCATAGGCTGCAAGCGCACCAAGAAATACGCTTGGAAATATTTGTGCGAGTCGTTCAGGATCATTATCCCTGGCAGCTTCGTACGCCGCCTCAATGCCGAAAGTGTATGCTTGTCCGAAATAGTCAGGCAGGTCGATTGCTTTTGAGTCTGGCAATGAAGATAATTGCGGGATTAAAACAGCAAGCTTGTCGATGGCTCTGCGATTCAAGCTTAAAACAATTTCCTTTTCCGCAACAGCATCGAGGGTCTTCCACGACAGGTCTTTAACCTTCTTAAGCTCTTCGCTAGTATCCACTAATTCCTGTATTTTCTGTCCAAGCGAAATTAACTTATTTGTGTACTCTACCCAGCAATCCGTTAAGTGAGCGGCTTGAATATATTTTTGTTTTGCAATTAACTTATCAATTTGCGCTTCATAAAAATCTTCACTCAACGATTTTAGATAGTCATAATATATTATGAGATGACTCGAATATTGGTAGATGGCGAGAGTTTCAATGTACCAGGTCGGACTGACACTCTTTCCTTCAATGGCTTTCTCTGTCTTAAATTGGTGACTGGTTGTCTCCATATTAGACAGCATCGCACCAGGCAACTTACTCTTGTAGATTCCTTTTTGAGTTAAGAAGTTTGTATTCCGTATCTCCTTCAGGATACTATCCCAATCTCTTTTGTCTATGTATTTTAAAAGACCGAGTAACTGCGCTGTCGGGAGTCTAGCATAGCTGTCTAAGATAGCTAATTGACCGGTTTTTGTCGGCGCGTCAGTCGGATCAGGTGTGTCGATGATCGATTTTTCGATCGTAGATTTAGACTTTTCGATTATCATACGTGCAATATCAACATAAAAATTACTACCTACGCCATTCTCCGTTAGCACTAGAACCTCAATCGTAGAGTGCGCTTGCTCAAGATGACCTTTGTCTACAAGGTGTTCGTATAATTTTATAATGACATCTAAGCAGCTGTTTTCAAACCACATTAAATCCTTTACGTTATTGGGTCGTAAGCTGGTTCCAGTGTTCAGTGATGTTACAATCTCTGATTCACTCGCGAGGAGCCAATTTTGGTGTTTGTACCTTTCCGCATACCAGTTACTTTTAGTGGGTATAGACTTTCTGTTGTATACATAATAATTTAGTAATCGTCCGGTATAGGATGCGATCTCCACAAACTGTTGAGGCGAAAACTTTATTGATTCTATCCCGAAATCGATAAGATCTTTTAGTGTGTCGAGCGCAGCTTTCACTTTAACTCTATAGAATGCTTGCATATAATTACGCTGCCATCCAAAACCACCTGCCGACGCGCCGTCTATACCTTCTTGTGCGTCAGTGAGTAGCGTCGATCCTGCGTCAGAAAGTTGTATAAAGTAAAATGTCTGCCACCCTAGCGCCATGAATCTTACGACTGCGTATAAGGCTAGGAACGTCATAAGAATCGGACCGATCATTCCAGGATTGTAGTCGAATGATCTGAGTAGTAGATAATAGATACCGATTATTATGGTAAGCACTAACGTTTCAATATATTGACCACCCTCGCGGTTTCTACGAAAGAGCCGCTGAAGATTAGCGGGCGCTCGCATAAACAAGTTTCCCGCAACGGCACTTAATGCTGTGAAATAGAGACCTAAAAAGACGCCAACAACCGTCACTACTGTTGAAATTAGCATGCCAAGCTCGTCATCACTAAGTTTGAACTCAAGGTAAATGTTATTGCTGGTTAGCTGATCAATGATTTGGTTTAGAAATGTGGTGAGATAGCCTGTGATTTGATTTGAAAAAATCTCTACCACTATAATGAAAACCGCTGCAATAGTACCTATTTTTACTAACCTCTTGAAGGAGTTTCTGAATAGTCTAGAAGATTCTCTCGTGTCATTGGCATGGCTCTTTACGCCGTACGCATGCTTGAAGAAGTTGAATGATATTTTACGCTCGTAAAAGTTGGAAGATTTCCAGAATGTTGCTGAGTTGTATAGATGATTGAGAATTCGGCTTTTCACGGTACTCTAACTTTCTAAAGAGCTTAACCACCAGCCTTTATATTGCATTATAACCTTCCGTCAACAGATACGGCAAGAGGTGAGTCTGATTACGCGTCTGAGTTAATCGCATTTACTATTCCGATAACATCTAAAAATTAATAAAAGCGAAAAGTCAGTACTATTGAAATATCGGTCATTTACAGATATGAAACATCAAAAAAGACACCTGTTGGTGTCTTGAATGCAATATCTGGAGGGCCAGGAGGGACTTGAACCCTCGACACCCTGCTTAAGAGGCAGGTGCTCTAACCAGCTGAGCTACTGGCCCGGACGCTAATTATATAATTAACTCTAAAAACTATAGCAAATAGAGGTCAATTTGTAAATATTAAACTTATAGCTCGTCTTTTTTACTGCTAATGAAGGCACCCCATTGGCGAACAAGCCGGAGGATGGTCTTGAGGGGAAGCTCGATAACGAGATCAAGGATAGTGGCGACGATATTAACTTTGGCGTACTTTTCGCTAATCCAACGGCCGACTATGACAAATGGCATGTACAGTACGTCGCGCACGAAAGTGATACCGTTATGATCGGCATCAACTACTTCGATGTCACGCACCATCCGTGATAGACGGAATCCAAGGAAGCTAGCAGTAGAAAGGAAAATGAAGAAGATCAATAGATGAACAAGTGAGAAGCCAAGAGAAATGAGCCACCAGCTAACTAGTCCGAAGACACCAATGATAATTGCCGCGTAAACGATATTAAAAGCGATTCCGAATCGCCCACCTCGTCGTCGTGCGACATACTGAGCTGGCTGGCCGTAGAATATAGCGTCGATGCGATCGACGAGAGCAGCGGTATTAGCATAGCCAGGTAGAACGAGCGTAAGGCGCAGTAGGATCATGTAAATTGGTGGGAATAAAAGATTAATGAGCAGTGGGAGCAAGATAATCCCATCATGAACTGCGTAATCGTACGGTACTTCAATAGCAAGCCCGATAATAAACTTTGTAATAACAAGAAAGATGACGCTTTTAACGATGCCGCGATTTATGCGGTGAGCGATACTCTCATACTCTTTCTGCGTTTGAGCTTCGAAACTTGAAAGGAAATTTGCTTTTGAAAGCAGGAGTTTATCTATGTCTTCCTGGTCATTGAGGAGGTGGCGAAATACCCGCAGAGGGGCGCCGCGGCGATTGACAATGCGCAGGAGTTTGTCGGTAATATCAGCATCGAACAGGGTATCGATGAGACGATTGACGGCGATGTACGTATCTAATGATTTTGGCGTTTGATTATAGCGCTCTAAAAGAGCGGCGCGGATAGTTGCATCGCCGGAACGGAGCAAGGCGCGGTGGATCGCCACAAATAGTGCAGGTTCAGCATCGCTTGCCGAGGTGTCTTTCGCTAGTGCCTTCATGTCGATGGTTGAAAGAAAATGGTCAAAACAAAGCTGGGTAAAGACATTTTCTTCAACTGACGTATGAAGAATATCTTCTACCCGAACCGCAAGGACATCCAACGTCCAAGCTTCTTTGGATTGTGGGGTTGCATGTAGCTGCATGTGTGCGTCGTAGTAGAGCACCGCCAGCTGATCAATTACTTCGAGACGAGAATGAGGAATTGAGTCGTTTGCAAGATAGCCTGCCAATGTCAGTTCGACGATTAAATCTTCTGCACTGTGGACGAGTTGTTTACGATCCTGCGGGAGGAAAAGGCGCTTGTAGTAGCGACGAATTGCTCGTTGGAGGAGAAGGTGTTCTTCGGTGTACTCAGCGGCATTACGAAACTGTTCGTAGGCGGCGATAATTGTCCCACCGCCACCAACAATATGCACTTTTTCGGCAGCAGCATCAACCTTGGCTTTTTTAGCGTCAAGGGCACGGCTGTGTGAAAGGCTGGTAATAAATTGCCGGCCAAGGGGAGTAAGATTATCGTTCATAAGTAATAGCAGTAAGTTAATAATACGTAGGCTGAGTATAGTCTGCCGCTATTATACTACACGTTGTGCGTTGGTGCTTCGGCATTGTCGGCGTGATGTACCGGAGGAGTGAGTGCAGGATTCCATGTTGATTTATCGAAAGCTAGCCAGGCAAACCAGACGACAGGAAGGAAGATAGCCCAGAGGACAAAGTAACCTTCTTTGCCGAACTTTAGGCCAATCTTGTACATTGCCATATATAGAAACACACTCGAGACGATTCCGGCTGCGATACAAAGGAGTGTAATGACAAGTAGAGGCCAGAACATAGAGTCGCCGTAGCTTGGCAGAGTGAAGAAAATTGGAGCAATTGACGATGCGATGTAAACTACTGCCCACCAGCCTGGTCGATCGCCCAGCTCGTAGGTGAGCCACATGTTGTAGCCTGGTACCCACGCTTTCCAACTCGCGAGTCCAGCTTTCTTGAAAATGCGTCCAAGGAGGTAGGCAATGACGAGGTAGCCGATGATGAAGGACAAGCCGAACAAGATAGGGAGGCCGATTATGATTGCATTTGTCACAGCATTAGCTGTGTCGAGGGAATACATATCATTTGACGTTTGACCAAACAGCGAAAGTAAATTCATTTTTTCTCCAAGTTATTTTCTCTTAGCCTTTATTCTACCACGATGGTAAGATAGAGAGTAATGGCAAAATTATTGAACGGTACCGAACTTGTCGGATATATCCAAGAGCGGCAGGCTCGTCAGGTGCGCGCTTTGCGACAAGCGTCGCGTATATTTCCACGCCTCGTGATTATTAAAAGTACGTCCGTATCTTCAGTCATCGACACGTATATTCGTATGAAGCAGCGCTACGCCCAGGAAATCTTAATTGATACGGCAGTGGAAACGCTTGATGAGAAGGATATGCCCGCGGCAATCGCACGCTTAAATGACGACCCGTTAGTGCATGGTATTATCGTGCAGCTTCCGCTCGCCGATCGCTCTCAAACTGACGACATCGTGAATATGATTGCTCCTGAAAAGGATGTCGATGGACTTGGCGCAGCGGCAAAGTATGATAGTGCGACGGCAACGGCGATTAACTGGTTGCTTTCAGGCTATGCGATCGATCTACGCGATAAGGTGATTACGATTGTCGGCAACGGTCGCCTTGTCGGGGCCCCACTTGCTCGCATGTGGACGCAGAGTAACTATAATGTCACCGTCCTTGATGACACGACTCCTAATGTGAGCGATGCAGTTTACCAGAGTGATGTCGTGGTGACGGCAACTGGTGTCCCCGGATTGATAACGAGTGATATGATCCAAATTGGCGCAACGGTAGTTGATGCGGGAACGGCCAGTGAGAATGGTGTGATTGTTGGCGATATTGATCCGGCGGTTCGTCTTCGCGACGACCTCAAGATCACTCCAGAAATAGGGGGCGTTGGACCATTAACAATTGCCGCACTCTGCGACAATGTCATTCAAGCTGCGCTGCGCGTAGCTGAGCGGTCTCAGTAAAACTTATTTAAGATTGAGGGCTTCTTTGGCGCGACTTACTACCTGACTAGGAGTGAGGTCGGCTTTTACGATGTAGCTATGGATACCTAGTGCACGTAGGCTTTTTGGAGCTTCTTCTTCACCAAGATTAGTCAGGATAATAACTGGAATAGTCTTTCCCCAGTCGTGTGAACGAATCTCGGCTAGTGCTTCGTCGCCGCTCATCTCGGGCATCGACAGGTCTAGAAGGATGAGGTCGGGTTGGAATGATTCCACTAATGCGACGCCACGTTTGCCATTGTCAGCGAGCTGCACCTCAAATCCATCCGCTTCAAATTTCATGCGGTACATTTGGTTAATTACAGTGTCGTCTTCAATGATGGCTATTTTTGTCATGCTATCTAGTATATACATATATTTTGCCCATCACAATTAAAGCAAAATTATTGTATGATTTAAGTAGTAAATCATGCCGCTATGACCTCCTATTGACAAATGACAATAAATGTAATAAAATAAACCAAATAATTACCGAGCGACTAATATAATTTATACGGATTGACGCGATACTATGAACATCGAACCGAAACAGCATATAGCAAGTATTGACCATTATACCGGGGTCCGTGAAAACGAGCGCTATGCCATTAGTCAGTTTTATGAGCAGGATAACCCTGAAGGGGCCATCTTAGCCCAGCAAATTCAAGGGGAAAGCTATGTGGCGGCTGGGTATGTTTACCCGTCTGCACTCGACGAGTTAGGTCGCCTACAGCCTGAACTTGATCGCTCTCGTGGCGACAATGTCGAATATTATATTGCCGCTGCAAAGCATCCTGAAATGAGTCCACGAAATATGGGCTCGCTTCGAGTCATTACAATCCCTGAAGGTGGTTCGCTTGAAGATCTTGCCGCTTACCGTTATAGCAAAGATATCCTTTCCGATGAGGTGGAGCTATTGTTGCAGTCGCTCATTGCAGAGCACGGTCGAGAGGGTGTTAAAGAAATTTGTGCGCTCGCAAAAACAAATGAAGCAACGTCACTCGTCTCGTTTGAGTTACTTCGTGAGATTACACAGGCGGCAATTCGCGAAAAGTCAGAAGAGAAGTGGCTTATTACCTTTACTTCTCATGCGCATGATGTTTTCATGCGACGGTATGGCGCAAGTGTTATGCAGCAAGTAGGTGAGCCAGTTCCTGTTGATGTCGGTGACGAGCGAACGTCGGACGAGCTTCGCCTTGTTCCTACGCTTATTGACCCTGGTCACTTGCTTGAAAATATTCTCCACGACATTCAGACGACACGTGTTGTCACTGAAAAGATTCGCTTAAGTAATACACTCGTTTTTATGGCAGATGGGCTTAATGAATCTGATATTCCCGCTGAGGTGTTGGAGTATATCCAACGTATTAAAGAAACAAAACAGCAAAAGGCGGCGGCATGACTTTGGAAGCTCGTCTGGGTAAGCTGACGCAGGACCGCATTGGCTGGCAGCAACCGACGCACTATAAACTAGATGGGACAGCCGATGGTGATTTCGACTCACTTCTCGATAGTAACTATGTCTCGGTCATTGACCCGATTGAAGAGATTATTGATGATCTAAGTGAACTACGTCATCCAAATATACAGACGGACATCGCTGCGCGCGCCCAGTACCGTAGTCGGCTCGCGGATCTCGGTCTGAGTTACGGCGAATGGGTCCATCTTCCATGGAGTCGGACAGTCGTACGCTACCCTGAGCAGCAAGATCATCGTGACCTCAGAACATTTCGTAATCAACATCTCGTTACTGCAGAAGAGCAGGGAACGCTGAACGAGGCAAGTATTGCAGTATTTGGCTTAAGTGTTGGCAGTAATATCACAGACCAACTAGTTCAAAGTGGTATTGGCGATACGTACGTCTTAGGTGATTTTGATCGTTTAAGTCCAACTAACTTAAACCGCATTCGCGCTTCGATGGGGCAGGTTGGGCTGCGGAAAGTTGATATTATGGCACGTAAAATTAGTGAAATCGACCCATATATCACCCAACACCATCTTCACGAGGGGTATACTGATGCGGCAAATGACGTGCTTGATAGAGTGCAGCCAAATATTATCATTGAAGAGGTTGACGATCTAAGTACAAAGGCGCGGCTACGAGCGTATGCGGCTAAGCATGCAACGCCGCTCGTCATGGTAACTGACTTGGGCGAGAAATCAATTATCGATGTTGAACGGCACGATTTGGAAGAGGTAAAGCCATTTAACGGGAAAGTTTCCCAGGGCTTATTTGAGGATTTGATTGCTGATGAGTTATCGGAAAAAGAAAAGCGTTCAGCCCTCATGAAAATAGCAGGTATGCGGCATGTATCACCGCGTATTATTGAATCTGCCATGGATCAAAACCGAACCTTGGGTGGATTACCGCAATTAGGTGCGACAGCGGTGGCGGGTGCTTCACTTGCCAATACGGCGACACGTGAAATTCTCCTTGGAAGAAAAATGAAATCAGGCAGCTATGTTCAATCACCGCAAAGATCGCTCAAAACTCAGCGACCAACAACGCTAAAGCAAGACCTCCGCACTTACCAAAAGTTTTTGCAATTCTTGAAGTCCTAAAACGCACAAATACGGGTGGTTAATCTGGCGGGCATGTATTATGCTTATGTATATGTTAGGGCACTATATTCTTGTCGCCAGCGTCGCCTTAAGTCTACTGCTGGGGTTTTTAGTTACAAGTCGAGATTTGCGCAGTCCGATGCACCGCATCTATGCATTTTTGACGCTTTCTTTTATTACATTATCTGTGTCGAATTTTCTCTCGCTTGAGCCATCTAATCTACAGTCCTTTTTTGTTCGCACGGTCATGTTTGCCTCAACGGTTGGAATTTATCTCCTATACCTACTAATATTCTCGATTAAGAACCCGAAGGGTACGACATTGCGGCGACAAGTTGGTCTTGCAAGTGTGACAATCATTGTGGCAGCTTTAAACTATACCCCTGTCATTTTTTCACAAATTATTGCCGGGAGTCCACCACAGCCAGTTGCTGGTCCGGGCGTGCTGATTTTCTTTGTCCACTTTGTTGCGGTGGCTGGCTTGGCGGCAATTGAACTGTATAACGGTATGCGTCACTCCCCGGTTAAGGCACGACAGCAGTATAAATATATTTTCATTGGGCTATTACCGGTCATTATATTAGCGCCACTCACAGGCTTTGTGTTGCCACTTATCTACCAGCAGACGAATCTAATCATCCTGACGCCGTTGTATACATTCATTTTCTTAAGTTTTGTTGGTTACGCTATGGTGCGCCATGGCCTATTTGATATTAAGCGGGCGGCAATGCGCAGTGCGGCCTATGTTGGGGTTTTAGGTAGCTTATCTGTTATTTATTATTTCCTTGCCTACGGACTTTCATTCGTGCTGTCACACGACGGTGTCCGCGGCAACGCGCAAGTTGATCTCACAAATGTATTTATCGCGTTGGCGCTCGGCTTCTTATTCCAGCCTATTAAGCACTTTTTCGATAAGCTAACAAACGGCTTTTTCTACCGAGAAAGTTATGACACGGACGTCTTTTACGGGGAGATGAGCCGGTTGCTCGCCTCGACAACTGACCTTCACGGGTTGCTGGATCGCGCCGTCGGCAGCATTACCAGTACGCTCAAGGCGGAGCAGGGCTTCTTCTTTGTTTATCGTTACGACGATCATTACACCTCAGTTGGGACAAAGAAACGCACCTATTTGCTCATGAAAGACGCAGCGATTGTAAGCGAGTATATAGAGCAGAATGGTGACGACATTATCATGTTATCTGCTCTGTCTCCAAGCGCTCCAATTGCTCGACTGATGCGGACGCATAAGCTAGAGATTATCTTGCCACTTAGTCGCAGTGACTCACTAGTGGGGTATCTATGTTTAGGTGAACACAAGGGAAGTGGATATGTCAGTCGAGACCGACGTGTTCTTGAGACACTTGCTGATGAATTAGTAGTGGCTATTCAGAATGCCCTTTCAGTAGAAGAGGTGAAAGAGGTTAACGCAACACTCCAGCAACGCATCGACGAGGCAACGAAAGAGTTGCGTGCGAGTAATGCACAGCTGCAGCGTCTAGACGAGGCGAAAGATGAATTTGTCAGTATGGCGTCCCATCAACTCCGTACGCCTTTAACGAGTGTGAAAGGTTATCTTAGCATGGTCCTAGAGGGCGATGTTGGTAAAATTACCGATCAACAACGACACCTGTTGAATGAAGCTTTTACTAGTAGTGAACGTATGGTGCATTTGATTAACGACTTTTTGAATGTATCTCGACTACAAACAGGCAAATTCATGCTTGAGCAACGTCCAATTGATCTGAGTAAGATTACTGGCCAAGAGGTTGAAAGTTTAAAGACAACAGCAAGTGTGCGCAATCTGAAGTTGCAGTACCGTAAACCGTCGTATTTTCCGACTCTTTATATTGACGAGGGGAAGATTCGCCAAGTGATTATGAATTTTATTGACAACGCCATCTACTATTCCAGTGAGTTTTCGACGATTACAATTAGCCTTGAACTTATAGATGGCAGTGCGGTATTAAAAGTACATAACGAAGGTATTGGCGTCCCTGAATCTGAAAAGGCACATCTTTTTACGAAGTTCTTCCGGGCGACAAACGCACGCAAGCAACGGCCCGACGGTACCGGTGTTGGCCTGTATCTATCGAAGCGAGTTATTAGCGCGCATGGTGGTGGCATGGTCTTTGATTCAGCACCAAACGAGGGGACGACATTTGGCTTTACCTTGCCAGTTAAGAAACTGAGTACGGCGCCAGTTGAAATAACAGATTAAAAAGCAAGTCGAATAAGTTCGTAGATCATCCAAATAATGGCTGCGACTACGCCAACGGCAATAAGGATTGGCTTTGCAAGTCGCTTTTTCTCAAACCACCATTGTTGGATGCCATTGCGGTTGGCGGCGCTGATTTTTGTTACCACTGGGCGAGACATGCTTGCATCGGCGCCGCGGTATACTTTATTTCGTTTCTTCTTTTGCTTTGTCATAAGTGTTCATACTATAACATAAATCCACCCCCGCATAAAGCAGGGGTGGATTTTGCTTGGGACTGAATCTCAGAACCAGGAGGTGGAGCGGTCAGTCTCAATTAAGCTGTACGACGACTAGTGACGTAGTAGCTGATAGCGGCGATTACAGCGCCAAGGCCAAAGATGGTGAGGAATGTACTACTTGCACCAGTCTTTGGAAGTTCAGTTGGAGTCGTAGGAGTAACGGGTGTACCAGGGGCACATGTCTTTGTTACCATGACGTCAGCAGTGTCGCTTTTCTTGCCAAAGTCTGTCTCTACGGTTGCTGTGTTAGTGAGTGTGTTAGCACCACATTTTGCAAGGTCGGCGTTCTTGACGGCCTTTGCTTGGAAGACGACAAAGCTGTTTGCGCCTGCGGCGTGGCTGCCGATGTTCACACCTTTGCTTGAAACGATACCGTCTGAAAGAGTTTTACCGTTTGCGTTCGCAGTGTTGTAAAGCTTGCTTGAGCCAGCGACGTATGTCATGCCAGCAGGAAGCTGATCTTTAACAACGACGTTGTCTTGCTGGGCAGTGCCAGTGTTCTTGTATTCAACACGGTAGTCAACGGTTTGCTCAGGAGCGATAGTAAGGTTTTCCTGCCAGTTGTTCTTGCCAGCTTCACTTACTTTTTTCTGAACGGCAAAGTCAGTTGTTGGGGCAAACTGTGGTTTTACCTTGAAGTATACGTAGTTGATGTACTGGAAACAGCCAGGGATGATACCATCACCTTCGGCAGCGTAACCAAGTTTTGCACCAGATGCAGTAACAAGGTTGTCGCTAAATGCTTTACCTTGTCCACCAGCAGCGTAGCCGTTGTTGTAGACGCGAGCTGAGCCTGGAACGTACGCGAGGTTGAAATCTTTGTCGCTATTGAAGAAAACGTCATCGTAGATTTCTTGAGGCTGTGCGTTATCTGCGCTCAAGTAACTTGTAATAGCGTTTTGCTTGCCAGTTGTCTTAGACAAGACAGCCTGAACAGTAGTGTTTAGCGCCTTAAGGTTAAGGTTAGCCGCAGCGTTGTTGTGGGCAAGAATACGAACTTCATATTCTTTACCTGGTTCAACAGTTAGGTTGTTTGTAAAGTTACCAGTTGCTGGGTTCTTTACTGTGATGAAATCACGCTCGTCACCGTAGTTTGAGTTGTCGGTGATTGAGTTGAAGGTGACATGGTCAGCAGGCGCAGCCATAGTATAAGTTGGACGGTTAGGTCCCCAGGCAAACAATGCTGCTGGAACGACGACGGCAGCAACTAATGCTGCAACCACGCCGGTTGTTTTTGGTGCTCGCTGAATAGCGGCCATTAATTTACTCATTTGATTCTCCTCCCTTGATACGCTCCACACGCCAAGGCATTTAATGAATTTATTACATTATAGCATAATTATATTAAAATGTAAACACTCATGATTGATTATTGCAAAATAGTCAAATCATTACCATAATGTATTTCTAGATCGGCAAGTCAGATTGTTACAGAATAGGTAAAGTTTGATTGAGGCGGCGTGGAGTATAAATACTCAACACGCCGGCCCTCATTCGCACATGAATCGGAAAGCATCTCTTCTAGCCGAGGCCAGAAGGTAGGTTACGCGCGTGCGTAACGGCTTCGCCTTGTGGCTAGGCAGCTCCCCGATTCAGCGACGAATTACGGGGTTACTACAAGTGGATGGCCAGACGCGAGGTCTATGCCATCCGGGTCATGCTAATTATCCAGCGGCGGTCGTGACGCTTGTGGCGGCGACGGCAACAGCGGGAGCGGTAGCAGCCTGAACGGATGTGTTGGTGGCCACCGTAGCGGATGCAATCTGAACAGATGTGTCAGGTGCAACCGGAGCAGAAGCAACCTGGGTTGCAACTGGGGCGGGTGCTACAGCTGCCGGAGCAGTTGCGGCGGGTACTTCTTTGACGACTGCAGCAGGTGCCGCTACGGGAGCGACAGCGGGCTGAGTGGCTGCAACGGGTGCAGTCTGAACGACGGCAGGTGCCGGCGCTGCAACGGGTGCGGCCTGAGCGGGTTCGCTCATGCCACCACCGCAAACTGCGCAGGTAGTGCTATCGGTCACGCCGGTAACAGGTGTGGCTACGGGAGCTCCTTCATTGATGGGAACCTCCGTCTCCCTTGGGGTCTCTGCGGGCTTGGGAGCCTCAGGGACCGTTACGGTAACGGGGGCGTCTGACTTGGGTACTTCCGGGGCAGTGGCCGGGCCCGGGTCGGGCATCGGCGTGCCGTTGTCTGGTGCGTTGCCAGTAACCGCGGGGTCCTTGGAAGGATCCTTGGCTTCAGGCTTGCACTTGGAGACGTCGGTCGTGTGACGCGTGGCGTCGAACTCGTCCTTGTTGATCATGATGACCTGGTTGGTAGTCAGGTCGCAGACCTGGATCTTCTCGGGCTTGTCCTCGCACTTACTGAGATCAGTCGTGTGCTTGGTTGCGTCGAACTCATCTTTTTCGATCATCTTGATGGTCTTAGAGCTGAGCTCGCAGACCTGGATCTTGGCGGGCTTCTCCTCACATTTTGAAAGATCGGTGCTGTGCTTCGTTGCGTCGAACTCATCCTTGTTGATTTCCTTGATGGTCTTGGAGCTGAGCTCGCAGACCTGGATCTTCTCAGGGGTGTTTTCGCACTTCGACAGGTCGGTGCTGTGCTTTGATGCATCGAACTGATCCTTGTCGATCGTGACGATCGTCTTGGTTTTCAGCTCGCAGACCTGGATTTTCACCGGGATCTCGTGGCACTTTGACAGGTCGGTAGTGTGCTTCGTTGCGTCGAACTCGTCCTTGTTGATCGTGATGATCTTCTTGGTCAGCAGTTCACAGATTTCGAGCTTGGTCTTGTTGACAACCGGTACGATGGGCGTCGGATTCTCGTGGGCAACCGGAGTTTCGAGCAGCGGCAGGGTCGGGGTTTGGTTAACCGTGACGGGCATTTCCTCGGTATTGAGGCAGGCGCCACGCTTACCAAGTGCCACAACCTTCTTACCGGCGGTAAGTGCGTCTCGAACTTCAGGTCCGACGTAGGCGCAGTTAACCGAGCCAGCCGGGTCGACAAGCGTGTTGCCCCAGGCGATGCTTCCATCGCGTGCGACGAACGCCATGTCACTCGACTTGTTCGGCTTGAGCTGCTGAACACAAACGTAGTTGTCTGCGTTGAGCAGGTTCTGACGACTGACTGTCAGGCCATTCGTTTCCAGTTCCTTGTCCTGGAGTGCCTTGATGGCGCGGTTGGAAAGGTCCGATCCATCGCCGAGCGCAGCGACAAGCTCACGCTCATTGAAGATCGGCTGACCGAAAGTACCAACGCCAGGATTGACGCGGGCTGCCAGGTCACGGTCGATGTTGAAGCGGTAATCCTCTCCTTCATGCTGACCTTTTTCCTGGACGAGCTTCCGAAACGTGTCTCGGTTGAGGTTCGTCTGGGCCGTGTCCGCATTGGGCGTGCCATTGCCGTCGGCATTGCCAACGGCGTTTGCATCGGAACCACCAGTTGAGGGCTGCTTCTTCAGCTTATCGATTTCCGCCTGGAGGGCGGCTGCTTTTTCTGCAGCCTCCTTCTGGGCTTTGTCGAATGTAGCCTTGTCCGCGTCCTGAGCCTTTTTGACCTCATCCTTGATCAGCTGCTCCATGTTGGTGGGCTGCTGAGCTTCAGGTGGACCAAAGCGAAGGAAGCCGTTGGCTATCGCAACGAACAGAAGTACTACAACAAGAAGTCCGCCGAGGATCCCGAGTACGAGACCGCTCCGCTTCTTCTTGGTGACAGTTTTGTCCGTGTAAGTGGTTGCACCAGACGAGGCCGGTGTCCGTTCGGTGTAGGTTGTCTCTGGAGGAATATCATCCCTCCTGTGGTCGTCGTCAGGCAAGTGCCGATGACGATCTGACATGTCGTCAGACATTTTCCATCACCCTTTCAGGGTAGTAGTAGGTGTGTGCTTTTTCGATTCATGTGCTGCAGTACTGCTGAATCACTAGGTGACTCAAAAGCAATACTGTCTGCGGTAAAACGCAGAGCCAAAACGGTGGGGTAAAGATATCGAAAGAAATATACCATCTTGGTACTGCGTTTTAAGCAGATGTGCACATATTATGTAACAATCTGACTTGTTAACGATCTTCCGTCATACCAGAGCAAATCCGATATGGCTGATGCTACAAATTTATCATAAATCATTCATAATGTCAATGGTTATGTCATAAATCAAAGTTTAGCACAAGCGGTATGTATCAGAGGTGAACGCTAAATGTAGCGTTGGCGAGCTTTAGAAAAACGCTAATCTAGAAAATGTTTGACAATGCTTGTCAAGCTGTGTATAAAAAGTGAGGTGATTTTGACGGCTTGTCAATTCACTCGGACTTCTACATTATTGGGGTGATTAATCTTGTCACGCAAACCTGTTACTCTCAGTTCGTTAACCGATGAGCTGAGGGCACGGTTCAATGCTGCTTTGAAAGGAATAGATCCACGATACCGACGTAATCAATCATCGGTATCGGCTCGCGTGCAACATGCAGTGTTTGCACGGTGCAGGGATTTTGGCGAGCGCACTGCGTTTCGTCGCTTCCTTCTCGAACGTCACGGTATGTCGCCAGCGACTATCGTGCCGGAACGGGAATTGCAGCAACCAGGGACAGGCAAGCGGGGCGCATTTACGTAAGGCAGTTCATACCACGCAGTACCCGTTTTACAGGCACATGTTTTAGACGGCGACTATCTGGTCGTCGTGGTCTCAGCGAAGAATGGAATAGATTAATATGAGCAGCACAGCTACCGTCACGAAGATCGCCGAAGCGCACATCGCCGCTGGCGCCAAGGCAATCGCTGACCTCGATATCGCCTCGCGTATGAGCGAGGACGTCGAAATCGAGGCTGGTAACATCCTCGACGGCTACGACCGTCACGTCGCTTGGCAGGCTGTGTTTCAGCCAGCCTTGACCGATGACGCCGAGCTTCAGACGCTCACCCACTGGGAAGATCGCAGGGCTCGCAAGATCCAGATCATCGTTCCGATGGTCCAGCGCTTCCTGGCGACGCGGTAATCCCCACTAGTAGAAGGCACGCTTCGGCGGGGCGTATGGTACGCTGCTTTTTAGCAGACATCATACGCCTCGCCGGGCACAAACATTTCAAAGATGTAGGAACTCGCCGCCGCGAGTTATTTTTATGCCCGACACCCTCTAGTCAAAGTGTTATTTATTTGCTATAATCATCCAAGTTAATTAACAATTATGGTCTCATCGTCTAACGGTTAGGACACCAGGTTTTCATCCTGGCAATCGGAGTTCGATTCTCCGTGAGATCACCAAGAGATAATTACAAATTAGAAAAACACCCAGTTTCAAGTATGATAACTGGGTGTTTTTATATTATTTAATTGCGTTTAATTCTCACGCGTGCAATGAAGAAGATCTGGTGTAGAAGTGCAGATCATTAGAACTCAGTAGGCTAATGGTGGCATGTTAATGCCTAGTAAAATGTACTCATCGACGAGTACACTTTTCGATTAATTTGTATCTGTTATCGCGTAAATTTCGTCCTTCCTTCCTCTAGTACTATACGGAGTAGGAGGGGATAGGCATATTGATGGCACTAGAGCATTTAACCTATGCCATTCTCACACTCATTCCTGCTATCTATCACATACTCGCAATATAGCATTCTCGAATATATCCCTACCTATTATCTTCTCGCTTTACAATTATCTTCATACATTTCTTAGACTCAAGTAAAAAACATTACACCTAAGTCTGAATACACCCGACAACAAGGCAAGGGTTGCTTTGCTATTAATGTTTGAGGGAGGCGACAGATTGATCAGATGGGTAAGTATCATATAGGGTGTTACCGGCGGCAAGTCCGTGCGACAAAAACGGGGGTAGGATCATTGACAAAAGATGCATAAAAATGTATAGTAACGAACGCATGTCGGCTTGACGTGCGGCTTAACAACTAGGAAGGTTTTTGGTGGACACCAAGACGGTAGAAAAAAAGATCATGCAGCAGGTCGACCTCAATGGTGGGTCGATGATGGCTCGCGACAAACTTATTCTCCCGTTGTCACGGAAGATAGACAGAGGTCAAAAATGCCACGATCTTTGGCCCGACATCGAGCGCGGACTGCTATCTTTGGAAGAAAAGCAGATCGCCACGCTGACGCGCCGAGGCAATATCATCAGTGGCATTACACGCATAAACAACGATGACGACAGTCTTGAAGAAACACCAGACGCCACCCCCGACACGACGACACAGGAAGGTATTACTTTGACCATCGAAGATGACCAGGTTGGAGAGTCGACCGCTCAACCCGTAGAGACAGAGAGCGGCGAATTCAAGGATTTGCCACTCCACAAGCGCGCTTCCTACGCTTTGGTTGCGCTGCAGCACCGTGCGGATGCAAATGGGGTTATTTATGACCTCGCGTCCGCAAAGCACATTGCAGCGGAGCTGAAGATTCCCAAGGACGAGGCAAGTAGTCTTAACGTCATTTTGGGCAAGCTTGGATTCCGTAAGACGATCGCTCGGGCAAAGCGGCACGAAATCAACATGTCGATCACTGAAGTGACGGCTGAGATGATTGCCGCGTTGCCGGTGTCTTCACAAAAGCCAAAGGCTAACTCAGTCAAGTCGGCTGAGAACGCTCCTTCGGGCGAGGTACCGCAGGCAAGTTCCGAGCCCAAGCCTGTATCAAAGGCAAAGGTGACGACTACGAAGGCGGTTGCACCGGTCACGTCGGTTGCTCAACTCGAAGCTCGCTTTGCAACAATTGTTGCCAAGTTAGAGGCGGAGAAGGAAACATTGAAGGCTGAGACACAGGCGGCGACCACACGTGTCGGAGAGTTGGAAGGGGAGCTGAAAAAGGTTCGCAAAGACACGGAGAAATTGGTTGCGAAGGTGTGCGGTGAGCGCGACGAGGCTCAGCGGCAGCTTCAGCTGCTTCGGCAAGCTGCAACACAGCCACTGAAGCTCTCGAGCGAGACTGAAAACCTGCTGGCACGTTACGAGGAGTAGACGACAGCATGAACCTCACTAGTAGTTGAGTCGGCTGAGGCCACACCTGGGAAGTATTCTCACGGTGTGGCCTTGGCCTTTCTCATTTTTTCCATTTTTGCGGAGAAGGTGAGCTTTTTTAATAGGCGGACAAAAAGCTACGCCATCATCTATTTGTATTTATATTCCTTTATAGCCAAAAGATATTTTTGATGCTATAAATATATTTGATTTGGAGTTCTTACTTGTGTGATTGAGCTCCAAACGGGAGTTTGACAACAAGTGTTATCGAGAAAAGGATCTGCCCTATGGTGTCGATTGTGTTTGCTATTATTGCCGCTATGCTCGTAGCGGAGGTTGTTCTAACTCTTCGTAAAGCGAAGGCGGCAACGCCCGCCCATCGAGCCCGTTTGCATAACAATGTCGGCATGCTGCTGGCGTTTGCCATGGTAATGACTGGCGGTCTCATCGGCCAGCTTGCCATGGGCCCTATCAACATTCCGGCAATTGGCTGGATACTCGAACTCTGCTTGCCCGTGCTAGCGCTGTTCCTGCTGCTTATTGGCTTCGCCGTAGGTCTGCGCTGTGTTCGCCGCATCGTCCCGGTCATGGACCGGATCCATCGTGAGGCAAATCCTTGGACGCCGTCTTCATAGCACCTGTTTAGGCTTCCAGCCCCGCCTCTCCATTGTGGAGGGCGGGGCTGTTTGCTTCTTTAGGGAGTGTTAAAATGGAATTATGCGAACGAATGAACTAATTCGTGGAGTTAATCTTGGCGGGTGGCTCGTCCTTGAGAAATGGATGACCCCCAGTTTGTTTGCGGGGACGAACGCTCGGGATGAATATAGCTTTATGCAAACGCCTGGCGCGGTGGAAAAGATCGAACACCATCGCCAGACATTTATCACTGAAGCGGATTTTGCATGGCTACACGACAACGGCATTAATGCGGTGCGGATTCCGATTGGCTACTGGATCTTTGAGGGTGACGACCCGTTCACTCCGGCGGTTAAGTATTTGGATTGGGCGGTGCAAATGGCAGACAAATACCAACTAAAGGTCCTTATCGATTTGCACGGATTGCAGGGCTCGCAAAATGGTAACGACCATAGCGGTCGGATTGGCCCGAGTGCCTGGTATGATCACGCCACATACAGAGAGGCATCAATTAAAACTCTTGAAACAATTGCGAGGCGCTACTATGATCAGCCGGCCGTCTGGGGGATTGAGGTTATTAATGAGCCGAAACCAAAACTGATTCAGCATACCCTGCGACGTTTTTACGAAGATGCGTACAGCCGACTCATACAAGTAGCGCGCCCTGGTACGACAATCGTGTTTCATGACGCATTTCGGCCACGTCGATTAAGTGGAGCGTTACGAGCGCAGGCGGACTATCCGGTAGTAATGGATATTCACTGGTATCAGTTTGGGAGTGTCTGGCGCGCCTGGGAAAAACTGGAGCGCTATTTCGTGCGGGTCATGAAGCGACCACGCCTCGTCCATAAGCTGCAGCGCAAGCAGCCGGTGATTATTGGCGAATGGAGTCTCGTGCTGACGGATAAAATGCTTGCCGGCCGCAAACGCTATGATGCGCAAACGGCCTTTAAAGCGCACGGTATGGTGCAGCTCGACGCCTACGAGCGGGCACTTGGCTGGTTTTACTGGACATACAAGACGGAAGGACGAGGAATTTGGCACTTTCGTTCGCTGATTGAAGACGGGGTAATTACGTTTAAATAACAGAGAACGGTGCTATAATGGGCCGTATGAGTATTATTTTTAAACGCACCAAAATCTTGGCCACCCTTGGCCCACCAACCAACAATTACGAAACTATTGAAGCACTTGCCACTGCAGGTGTGAACGGCTTCCGTTTGAACTTTAGCCACGGTAGCTACGAAGAGCGCGATCAGCAGATCGAGTGGATTCGTACTGCCAGCCAAAAAATTGGTAAGCCAGTTGCTATCCTTCAGGACCTTCAAGGGCCAAAGATCCGTCTTGGTAACTTGAACGAAAACGTCAGTGTGGAAGCTGGTGAAGAAATTATTCTTGACCACGCTGCTGAACACAATGGCAATGTCTTCCCAGTGCAATACAACCTTGCAGAAAAAGTTGAAGTTGGTCAGCCAGTCTTTATCTTTGACGGTAAGATTCGTACGACAGTCATTGAAATTCCATCAAGCACTGCTATTAAGCTTCGTGTTGAGAACCCAGGTACATTGATGAGCCGTAAGGGTATCAATCTTCCTGATACCGACTTTGGTGGTGACATTCTCACACCAAAAGATCTTCAGGATGTTGAATACGGTGCGACTAAAGATATCGACTACGTAGCACTTAGCTTCGTACAGTCTGCTGATGACATTAACAACCTTCGCCAGATCATGGTTGGTCTTGGTTCAACTGCCCAGATTATTTCAAAGATTGAAACCAAAGCAGCTATCAAAGATGAGATGCTTGAAGAAATCGTCAAAGCAAGTGACGGTGTCATGGTGGCTCGCGGTGACCTTGCGGTTGAAGCAGGTGCTGAAGTAGTGCCAATTGTTCAACGTCGTATCATTGCGCTTTGCCGCAAGTACGGTAAGCTTAGCATCGTTGCTACGCAAATGATGGCAAGCATGGTTGAAAACCCAGATCCAACTCGCGCTGAAGTCAGCGACGTTGCAAACGCCGTCATCCAAGGTGCTGATACGGTTATGCTTTCAGACGAAACTGCAAACGGTAAGTATCCACTCGAAACAGTTGCCGCTATGAAACGCGTTATTCTTTACACACAAGAACATGCCTCAGTTCGTGCTCTACACGAAGTGGTGCAAATGAAGAACAGCCAGCAAGACGCCATTAGTACTGCAGCAGTGACTCTTGCTCAGCAACTAAACGTTGGTGCCATTGTCTGTGAGACGAAGTCAGGTGCAACAGCTGCGAATATCGCTGCTCACCGTCCAAATCTTCCTATCATCAGCGTGACAAGTTCACCGCGTGCCGCACAGCAGCTTGCGCTTAGCTACGCTAACAAGAGCTTCGTTCGTCCTGACGGTGAAAAAGCTGGCCTTGAACTTGCGAAGGAACTTAAGGCAAACAACTTCTTTGGTGGCCAAGATACAGTGACGGTTACTATTGTGAGCGGTAAGCAACCTGGTTTGATTGGTGCAACCGACACAATTCGTGTTCGCGTGCTAGAATAAAAAAATAGATCTAACAAATACGGTGGGGTATGAAGTTTTTTAAGCAGACAATTAACACGGTGCCGCTCGAGGGTCAAACGGTCCTCTTGCGTGCAGACTATAACGTTCCGCTCAAAAGTGACGGAACGATTGATGATGACTTTCGCATTCGTGCGAGTCTGTCAACGATACAAAAACTTCTGGCTGATGGATGCAAAGTCGTCATCATCAGCCACCTCGGCCGTCCGGAAGGTCGCGACCTTAGTCTTAGTTTAGAACCCATTGCGCAGCGCCTTGCCGAGTATCTCGGTGAGTCGGTGCGCTTTGTTGATCAGACGATTGGGGATAAGGTTGCCATGGCTATTAAACGTGCACCAAAGCGTGGTGTCGTCGTGCTTGAAAACCTGCGTTTCTATGCTGAAGAAGAAGCCAACGATGCTAGCTTTGCCGCTAAGCTAGCAAAAGATAGCGGTGCGCGTTATTTCGTCCAAGATGGCTTTGGGGTTGTCCACCGGGCACATGCTAGTACGTCTGCGATTACACAGTACCTGCCAAGTGTCGCAGGGCTGCTCCTTGCTAAAGAGTACACGACGATTACAAATGCGATGAAAGCACCAAAGCGACCACTAGTTGCGGTAATGGGCGGGGCGAAAGTAGCTGATAAGATCGATGTCATTAAAGAATTTATTACCGTCGCTGACACGATTATTATTGGTGGCGCCATGGCAAACACATTCTTAGCGTATAAGGGATTGCACCTTGGTAACAGTAAATTTGAGGCTGACGAAACAGCGGTTATTGATGAGATCTATGCTGCGGTGCGCGCCAAAGTTGGGGATGACCACGTTGATGACTTTTTGCTCCTACCTACCGACTTGGCGGTTGCTTCTGCTATTAACGAGCAGGCTGAACGCCGGATTGTTTCTGCTGATAGTCTGAGCGCTGATGATATTGCGCTCGACATTGGTGATGCGAGCATTGAACGCGCCATCGCCATTGTGGCTGAGGCGCAGACCGTCGTCTGGAACGGCACACTTGGTTACGCGGAGCTGCCGCAATTTGCGCACGGCTCAGCGCGACTTGCATTGACACTTGCGACGCACGCAAAGATTACATCGATCATTGGCGGCGGCGACACAGCTGACTTTGCGTTGAACTGGGATGCACGTCACGGCGATAGTTTTACGCACGTTTCGACCGGTGGTGGAGCGAGCTTGGAATTGATGGCCGGCGAAAAGCTGCCTGGGATTGAAAGTTTGCTAGACGCATGATGACAATTAAGCTACACTAGTAGCAAAGAAGCATAAGTAGTATATGTCACAAAATAAGAAACTTATTATTGGTAACTGGAAAATGAACCTCAATACCCATGAGGCAAGCTTGTATTTGCATAAGCTCGCCGGCATGGTCGCGGTGCACCGTGATGTAGAAGTGATCCTTGCTCCAACACTCCTCGCCATACAGTCACTCAGTCTACAGATTGACCGACGACAGTTTAAGCTGGCGGTCCAAAACCTCTATTGGCGCGATCACGGGGCTTATACCGGCGAAGTTTCTGCAACGCAACTACGCGGCATTGCAGATTACGCCTTAATTGGCCACTCTGAACGACGACACGTCTTTAACGAATCCGACAAAGATACTCGTAATAAAGTCCAGGCAGCAATCCGTAACCATATCCGTCCTGTATTATGTATTGGCGAAACGGCAAGTGAGCGCGCTGCTGGTGAGACGCACGACGTTTTACATGATCAACTCGTTGGTGGTCTTGCAAACGTGACGAGCGACGAGCTTGAAGATGTCATTATCGCCTATGAACCAGTCTGGGCAATTGGCACTGGCGATAACGCGCTGCCATCAGACGTGGCGAGTGCGGTGACTGCTATCCGTAGTCAAATTAAGCACCTCTACGGCGCGGAAGCGGCTACAAAGATCAAAGTACTATACGGTGGCAGTGTCAAAGCGGACAGCGCTGCAGATTACCTTGCAATCGACGGAGTGAACGGGCTGCTCGTTGGCGGGGCAAGTTTGGATGCGCATGCCTTCGTTGAAATTATTAAAAAAGCACATAGTGGCTCATCGGTCATAAAGAAATAGGGGTTGGGAAATGAGTGAATTGGATTTTGATGAATTGGATAAGGCGGTTAATAACCTGATGGGTGATGTCCCACGCGTTGAGCCTCCAAAGAATGATGATGTCAAGACCTTGAACATTAATTCCACTCTTTCCGATAACACTCGTCCATCACTCGATGAACTTAACTCTGCCTTGTCACAGGTCAATGGACCAGTTGCTCAATCAGCACCAGCTGCCGCCGCGCCAACTCCGACTCCTGTCGCTGAACCAGTATCGCCACGTGCAACCACCCCGCCACTTGCACAGCGCCGCGGTGGTCGGTTTATGGATGTTGTTCACCCATCTTCAGACATGAAAAATGCCTCTAAGCCTGTTTTAACTGGGCAGCGCCAAGGGCTGACGATCCAGCCAGCCAGCCGTCCTCAGGCTGAGGAGACGGATGTAGCGCCAGTTACTCCTGACGAGACGCCAGTTGTCACGCCTGAACCAACACCTGCTTTTGCATTCCCAGCTGCTGCCGACACTGAGCCAGCAACGACTGCGCCTTCACATGAATCTAACTCTGAATGGCCTGATCCATTAGATATGCCAGGCTATGATGCGGAACCAGATACCGCCAGTCCGACTGAAGCTGCCGCAGCGACACCAGTAGCCTTTGGCGCGCCAGCACTAGTTGCTGCATCTGATACACCAGTTGATGAGTCAGATGACGATGATGACGACCTCTTTACGATTGACGACGAAGAGCCAGAAGACGAGCCACAGCCACTGACCACGCCATTCCTTGCTGATGCAAAGGTAGAAAAACGCCCTCTTGGCAGTCCTGTCGTCGAGGAAACAAACGACGAACCGAGTCATGCGCCAGTTCTTGGGGTACTAGTTGATGAATCAACTGACACGGCAAAAGCAGAAGATCAGCTTCCCGCTAGTCCAGAAGAGGTAGCTCCAGTTTTGCCGCCAGAACTCCAAAGTGACCTTATGGCCGTGGAAACTGATGGCGACACAACAACTGCAGGATCGTCAGCACCGGCTACGACCGAGCAAGTAGCGCCAGTTCAAACCCCAGAGGTAGCAGCTGCGCCACAAGCGACGCCAACTGCTGAAGCGTCAGCTGCCGCTCCAGCTGTTGAGTCAGCGCCCGCAAGCGTCCCAACTGGTCCAACGTCTATTCCGCAGCAATACCACGAAGAGCAAAGTACTGGCGACCAGCCAACTGGCTCAATTTACGATACTGATTCTTACCACCAGCCACTTGCGCATCCTGCCAAGACAAAATCAGGCTGGCTTTGGATTATTTGGATTCTCTTACTCCTCATTGTCGGTGGTGGCGGTGCAGTAGCCCTCTACTTCCTCGGCATTATCTAACCCGCTCCTGCTAAAATTCGTTATAATAGGTAGTAATGGATGTATTTAAAGACCTCAACCCCGCGCAAGCTGACGCGGTAAAAACGACGTCCGGTCCGGT
>Ga0157369_10000051_pt1 | contig 165672 bp, 154 predicted proteins | sample C25metaG_FD_113461 | JGI IMG/M metagenome (GOLD analysis project Ga0157369, IMG submission 113461) | Corn rhizosphere microbial communities from Kellogg Biological Station, Michigan, USA - C2-5 metaG | ecosystem: Host-associated > Plants > Roots > Rhizosphere > Soil | place: USA: Michigan... | reverse complement strand
GAACTACCCGGGCTACCCGGACGGGATCATGGGTCCGGAGATGATGGCCCAGTTCCGCGCCCAGGCCGAGCGCTTCGGGACCCGCTTCGTCACCGACGACGTCGACCGGGTCGAGCTCTCCGACGGCGGCGTGCAGACGGTCTTCCTCGGCGACGAGGAGCACCGCGCCAAGACCGTGATCCTGGCGATGGGGGCGGAGCCGAAACGGCTCGGCATTCCCGGCGAGATGGAGCTCGGCGGCCGCGGCGTTTCCACCTGCGGCGTCTGCGACGGGGCCTTCTTCAAAGACCAGAAGGTGGTCGTGATCGGCGGCGGCGACTCGGCGATGGAGGACTCGATCTTCATCTCCAAGTTCGCCTCAGAGCTGAACGTCGTCACCCGCCGCAGCGAGTTCCGCGCTTCCAAGATCATGCTCGACCGGGCGCGCGAAAAGGACAACATCGAGTTCCGCAACCCGCTCGAGCCGCTTGAGTTCGTGGCCGGGGAGAGCGGCAAACTCGAGAAGGTCCGCTTCCGCAACGTCGAGTCCGGCGCTGAGGAGGAGATCCCGACCGACGGCGCCTTCGTCGCGATCGGCCACGTGCCGAAATCCGAGATCGTCACCGGGCAGGTCCAGACCGACGAGGACGGCTACATCGAGACCGAGGCCGGGAGCACCCGCACCAACCTCGGCGGTGTCTTCGCCGTCGGCGACGTCGTCGACCACACCTACCGCCAGGCGGTCACCGCCGCCGGCACCGGCTGCATGGGCGCCCTGGATGCCGAGCGCTACCTGCGCGACGCCGCCCCGCCGGTCGAGGCCCACTGGATGCCGGGCGGCGAGCCCGCCGAGATCGCCACCGGCAGTGGCTGAGTGCACGCACCTCGACGCGGTTGAGTACCTCGCCCTCCCCGGCGAGGTGGCGGGTTGCGAGGAGTGTCTGGCCCTGAACATGCAGTGGGTCCACCTGCGGATGTGCCAGACCTGCGGCCACATCGGCTGCTGCGACAACTCCCCCGGCAAACACGCCACCGCCCACCACCAAGACACCGGCCACCCGATCATCCGCTCCGCCGAGCCCGGCGAAGACTGGAGCTGGTGCTACGTGGACGAAGTGATGATGCGGCTCAGTAGTTAGATATCTTCTAGATATCCACCTGCTACAGTAGCTGTATGGCGAAGACGACGAAGGTCCTCGTGACGATGCCCAGCGAGTTGTTGGAGCGGATCGATCGTGAGACGGCATCTCTCGGGCAGACCCGCAGCGAGTTCTTCCAGGAGGCGGTGCGACGCCGCCTGGGTTGGCCTGATCCACTGGCGATCGACGCAGCGCTTCTGCGTGGGCGGGCAGCCCTGTCAGAAGTAGGCGCATTTGAGTCTGCCGACCTGATCCGCGCCGAGCGAGAGGAGCGCGATGCCCGCGATCAACGTCGTTAGCGACGCGAATGTCGTACTGAAGTGGTTTCACGCTGAGAACGAGGAGGATGTGGACGCCGCTCGGGCTCTTCTCGAGGCTCATAAGGAACGGAAAATCGCCCTCTCGGTCTTGGACCTGACGGTGTACGAGGTGGGCAACGCATTGATGCGCGGCCGGGCGGACGCCAGTGCCGAGCAAGCCGCGACGGTGGTCGAAGCTCTGGCCGAGATCTGTGCTGCAATCCGCCCTAGCCCTGAAGAGATGCGAGAGGCGAGCCAGCTGGCCGAACACCACGATCTGACGCTCTATGACGCTGCCTACGCAGCGGTTGCCCAGAGTCGTTCCGCCGCGCTGGCGACTTTGGATCGCGCCCTGCTCGATGCGAAGCTCGGTCGTCGGCCAAGTGAATTGGTCACCGCGATCGCGGCTGCTGCGAAGGGCTAGCCGGTGATCGTTCGAAGCTGCGGCGCCGGCGCGTAGGCCTCGCCCTTTTCCGCCTGTAGTCGTTCGAGCAGGTCGGCGGCGCGGTCGGGGCCGATCAGCTTCGCGAAGCTCAACGGCCCGACCGGCCAATTGAAGCCGAGCCTCATCGCCGTCTCCATGTCTTCGGTCGAGGCGATCTCCTCTTCGCGGGCGAAGGCGGCCTCGTTGGCGATCTGGGCGAAGAGGCGGGTCAGAACCTCCTCGGCCGCGGGGTCGACGCGGCTGAGTTTCTCCGGGTCGAGGGTTGGCGCCAGGATCCCCAGCTCGGGATCGAGCTCGCGCTCGTGTCCCTCGCCGTACTGGTAGTAGCCGTGGCCGCTCTTGCGGCCGAACTTGCCTTCGGCGACCAGTTGCTCCTGGATCGGGCTGGGGCGCCAGCGCTCGACTTCGCCGCCCTGGGTGAAGAAGGAGCGGGCGATTTCGAGGTTGACGTCAAGGCCGATCAGGTCGAGCAGCTCGAAGGGGCCCATGCGGAAGCCGCCGCCGAGGCGGACGATGCGGTCGATTGTCGCCACGTCGGCGATGCCGTCGCCGAGCATCCGCAGCGACTCCAGCGTGAAGGGGCGGGCGAGGCGGTTGGCGACGAAGCCGGGGGAGTCCTTGGCGCGGATCGGGGTGCGGCCCATCCGCTCGCCGACCTCGGTCGCCGCCGCCAGGGCCTGTTCTGAGGAATGTTCGGCGGCGACGATCTCGACCAGCTTCATCAAGGGCGGCGGGTTGAAGAAGTGCATGCCGACGACCCGCTCGGGGCGGGGCACCGTGGCGGCGATCTCGGAGACGCGGAGCGAGGAGGTGTTGCTGGCCAGGACCGCCTCCGGACCCAAGAGCTCGGCCAGGCGGGCGAAGAGGCCGCGCTTCAGCTCCAGCTTCTCCGGCGCCGCCTCGATCACGAGCTCGCAGCCGGCGAGATCCGAGAACTCTTCGCTGCTGTCGATCCGTTCGGAAGCGGCTTCGGCCTCCTCGTGGCTCCAGCGGCGCCGCTCGGCTCCCTTCGCCAGGTCTTCGCCGATGTTCGCGGCGCGCAGGTTGGCGACTTCCGGGAACTCGTCGTAGAGCATCGTCTCGAATCCGCCCAGCGCCGCCAGCTGGGCGATGCCGCCGCCCATCGTCCCGGCGCCGACGACGCCGACGCGGGAGACGCTCATCGTCCCTGGAAGCGGGGCTCGCGTTTCTCGAGGAAGGCGGTCATCCCCTCGACCCGATCCTCGCTTGCCATCGCTTCCTCGAAGAGCTCGCGCTCCGCCCGCAGTCCTTCCGCCAGGCCGGTGTCCTCGGCGACCTGGACCGCCCGTTTGCCGAGCCGCACCGCCAGCGGCGGCCGCTCGGCGATCACCCGGGCCAGCTCGATCGCCTCGGTCAGCCAGGCGCCTTTGCCGACCACCTTGTTGACGAGGCCCCAGCGCTCGGCCGTCTCCGCGTCCCAGCGGCGGCCGGTGAGGACGTACTCCATCGCCCGCTGCTTGCCGATCGTCCGCGCCAAGCGTTGGGTACCGCCACCCCCGGGGATGATCCCGAGGGTGATCTCGGGCTGGCCGAACCGCGTCTTCTCGTCGCAGACGATCATGTCGCAGGCCAGCGCCAGCTCGCAGCCGCCGCCGAAGGCGTAGCCGGAGACGGCGGCGACGATCGGCGTCGCGATCGCGCTGATCCTGGTCCAGAACCGCATCCCCTCGGGATCGGGAGGCGCGTCGAGCGGGCGCTCGGCCATCGCCCGGATATCGGCGCCGGCGGCGAAAAAGTCATCGCTTCCTGCGAGGACGATGCAGCGCACCTCCGGATCGGCGTCGAGCCGCTCGAGCGTGTCGGCGATCTCGGCCCGCATCTCCGGCGAAAGGGCGTTCCGCGCCTCCGGCCGGTTCAGCCGCAGCAGGGCGACGTGGAACTCGTCGACCGCGACCTCGACCTGTGCCACGGCTCAGCCTCCGACGAGCGGAGTCATCGCGTTCTCGCCCGTCGCGGCGCGGCCGATGATCAGCTTCTGGATCTGCGAGGTGCCCTCGTAGAGGGTGGTGACGCGGGCGTCGCGCAGGTAGCGCTCGACCGGGTAATCGTCGACGTAGCCGGAACCGCCGTGGACTTGGATCGCCAGGTTCGCGCACTCGACCGCGGCCTCGGTCGCGTAGAGCTTGGCGATCGAGGTCTCGGTCGCGTTCGGCTTGCCTTCGTCCTTCAGCAGGCCGGCGCGCAGGACCAGCATCCGGCTGGCGTCGCGCTTGAGGATCATTTCGGTGATCATCTCCTGGACCAGCTGGAAGCGGGCCAGCGGGACGCCGAACTGTTTGCGGTCCTTGGCGTACTCGACCGAGCTCTGGACGCAGCCTTCGCAGATGCCGACGCAGCCGGCGGCGACGCTGTAGCGGCCGTTTTCGAGCGCGCTCATCGCCACCTTGAAGCCGTCGCCGACCTCGCCGAGCATCGCCTCCTCGCCGACCTCGACCTCGTCGAGCGAGATTTCGGCGGTGTCGGAAGCGCGCAGGCCGAGCTTGCCGTGGATCTCCTGGGTCGTGAAGCCCGGGCTGTCGGTAGGGACGATGAAGCAGGCGAGCCCGCGGTGTTTCTGCTCCGGGTCGGTCTGGGCGAAGATCAGGGCGAAGTCGGAGACATTGCCGAGGCTGATCCACATCTTCTGGCCGCTGATTGACCAGCCGCTGTCGGTCTTGGTCGCGCGGGTGCGCTGGTTGGCGGCGTCGGAGCCGGTGTCGGGCTCGGTCAGCCCGAAGCAGCCGAGACCCTCGCCCGAGCAGAGGCGCGGCAGCCACCGCTGCTTCTGCTCCTCGCTGCCCCACTTCTCGATCGGGCCGCCGACCAGCGAGGTGCAGACCGAGACGACGGTGCGGGCGGAGGAGTCGGCGCGGCCGATCTCCTCGGCGATCAACCCGTAGCCGATGTAGTCGAGGCCGCGGCCGCCGTACTCTTCGGCGATCGGGGCGCCGAGGAAGCCGACCTCGCCGAGTTTGCGCGCCAGCTCACGGTCAAAGCGGCAAGCGCGGTCGTTCTCGCGCGCCGTCGGCAGGATCTCCCGCTCGGCGAACTCGCGCGCGGTCTCGCGAATCAGCTTCTGCTCGTCGCTCAGCTGGAAGTCCATTGCCTCCGTCCCCCGTTCGTCTCTGGTTCTAAAGCTCGCGTAGCTCTCTACCCAGCGTCTCCGCGAAGGCATCCTGGGCCTCGCGGGTGCGCGGGCCGGGAGCGGCGTCGAAGGCACGGCCGTCGACCGCGGAGACCGCCTGGATCTCGCGGGTGGTCGAGGCGAGGAAGGCCTCGCTCGCCGCCTTCAGGTCGTCGACGGGCCAGCTGCCCTCTTCCACCTGCAGCGCCTCGATCATCCGACCCCGGGTAATCGACTCGAGCACGCCGTCGGTCAGCGCCGGGGTGCGCAGCTCGCCCTCGGCCGAGACCCAGAAGATCGAGGAGGTCGGCGGCTCGAGCACGGTCCCGTCAGGGCGGATCAGCACCGCCTCGTCAGCTCCCTGGCCTTTGGCGATCCGGGTCGCTTGCATGTTGGCCGCGTAGGAGAGCGACTTGACGCCGTTGAGGATCACCGTCGGGCAGTAGGTGACGGTCTGCAGGCGCACCGCCTCGGGGTGGGGCGGGATCGGCTCGGTGGCGGCGATGCGGCGGCCGCCGCGGGTGACGATCAGCCGCAGCTGGCCTTCGACCGGTCCCGCCTCGGCGAGCAGCGCCTCGATCTCCCGCTCCAGCGCGGCGCGGTCGAATTCGAGCTCGATCGCGGCGGTCGAGCGGCCGAGCCGGTCGAGGTGGTCGACCAGCGCGAACGGCTTGCCGGCGTAGAGGCGGATCACCTCGAAGGCGCCATCGCCGCGGTAGAGCCCGTCGTCCTTGAGGCCGATCGTCGCCGCGGCGGTCGGACCGATCTGCCCGTCGACGCTGGCCAGCTCTGCAAACCCCTCGCTCACGCCGCCGAGGCTACCTGTTGCCCGCCGGCGCCGTTAGCCGCGTTTGCTCTGGATCGGGCAGCGGTTGCCGCTGGCGCGCAGGCACTTCAACCTGGCCCAGCGGATCAGGAAGTGGCTGTCCCAGACGACGGCGCTGTCGCGGCGGACGTAGAAGGGGGAGACGACACCGCCGTAGACGAAGCGGCCGGCGATCCAGGCGATTTCGCACTTGAAGCGGCTGCGGCTGACGCGGCGGCAGCTGCCGGCGATCCGCTCCGCCCGCTCAAAGCGCGGCCCGAAGCCGTCGCGCAGGGTGCTGACGGCGAAGACTTCCGCCGACGGCTTGGTCATCAGCGGGAAGGGCGTCTTCGGGTCGAAGATCGGCCGCGGCCCGCCGCTTTCGGTCGCCGCAATCCATTCGCCGACCCAGGCGGAGACGAGGTCGACGCGGGTCATCACGTTGGGGCGCTTGGTGCTGCAGAAGTCGCCGCCGGTGCTGACGATCCCCAGCTCCACCAGCGAGCCGTCGGGCCGCTGCCCGATCGTCGGGCCGCCGCTGTCGCCGAAGCAGCCGCCGCTCTTCTTGCTCGGAACGTCGAGCGTGCACATCTGAGCGGTCGGCGAGAAGGGGCTGAAGTAGCCGTGGGTCTTCGCCTTGCAGGAAGCGGGTGACTGCACGACCATCGAGGTCGTGCGCAGGCCGCTTGGCCCTTCCTTGGCATTCGCCCGGGTCAATCCCCAGCCGGCCAGCTGCACGAGTGCGCCGCCTTCGTAGAGGGCGGCGTCGCCCGCTCCCGCCAGTGACAGCGGGGGCGCGGGGGTAGGGCGGTCGAGGACGAGGATGGCGGCGTCGCCGTGGAGGGTGCCGGGATCGAAGCCGGGGAAGACGTGGACTTCCGTGACCCGGAAGACATCCTCGGGACCCGCTTCTTCGGGGCTGGTGACGCCGGTCGCCAGCGCGTAGTTCCTGGCCGGGGTGAGGCCGCCGTGGTCGAGGTCGTCGGCGCAGTGGGCGGCGGTGAGAACGACCCGCGGCGCGACAACCGAGCCGGTGCAGGCGAAGCCGGTTTTGCCTTCGCGAGCTTCGATGAAGGAGAGGAAGGGGAACTCGGCGATCGAGCCGGCACGGCCGCCGACGATCGAAGCCTGGGCGGTCGGTTCAGCGGGCGCCGCGGCCGGTAGCGCAAGGACTGCAAGGGCGACGCAGGCAAGGGCGAGCGAGAGGGTGCGCCCGCGGAGATCTCGCCATGCCGTCACCGTCTGAAGCCTATTGGTCCTGAGCGCTCAGTAGCGCTACTTGGACAGCTAGACGGCTTCGAAGACCGTCGCCAGGCCCTGGCCGACGCCAACGCAGAGGGTGGCGATTCCGTACTTGCCGCTGCGGCGCCGCAGCTCGCGACCGAGGGTGCCGGCGAGGCGGGCGCCGGAGCAGCCGAGGGGGTGGCCGAGGGCGATCGCGCCGCCGTTGACGTTGAGCCGCTCCTCCTCGATGCCGAGCTCGCGGGCGCAGGCGAGGACCTGGGAGGCGAAGGCCTCATTGATCTCGATCAGATCGATCTGCTCGAGCGTGAGGCCGGCGTTGCGCAGGGCGTTGGGGACCGCCTTCAGCGGCCCGACGCCCATGATCGCCGGGTCGACGCCGGCGACGCCGGTGGTGACGACGCGGGCGAGTGGCTCGGCGCCGAGCTCTTCCACGCCCTTCTCGGAGGCGAGCAGCAGGCAGGCGGCGCCGTCGTTGAGGCTGGAGGCGTTGCCGGCGGTGACCGTGCCGCGCTCGCGGAAGGCCGGGCGCAGCTTCGCCAGCTTCTCCAGGGAGGTGTCGGCGCGAGGTCCCTCGTCGGCCTCGACGGTCACCAGCTCGCGGCCCTGCGGTGCCTGCACGGCGACGATCTCCTCGTCGAACCTGCCGGACTCGCGGGCGGCGACAGCGCGCTGGTGGCTGCGCAGGGCGAAGGCGTCCTGATCCTCGCGGCTGATCCCGTAGCGCTCGGCGACGTTCTCGCCGGTCTCGCCCATCGACTCGGTGGAGACGCCGAGCTCGGCCATCCGCGGGTTGATCATTCGCCAGCCGAGCGTGGTGTCGTGCATCGTCTGCGGGCCGCGGGGGAGGCCGCGCTCGGGCTTCTCGACTACCCAGGGCGCCCGGCTCATCGACTCGACCCCGCCGGCGAGGTAGAAGTCGCCCTCGCCCACCTTGATCGCCCGCGCCGCGCTGTTGACCGCCTCCAGACCGGAGGCGCAGAGGCGGTTGACGGTGGCGCCGGGGACGCTCTGGGGCAGGCCGGCGAGCAGCGCCGCCATCCGGGCGACGTCGCGGTTGTCCTCGCCGGACTGGTTGGCGGCGCCGAAATAGACATCAACAACCTTCTCGGGATCGACCTTGCTGCGCTCGACGGCGGCGCCGATCACGTGCGCGGCGAGGTCGTCGGGGCGGACGCCGGAAAGAGCGCCGCGGTAGGCGCCCATCGGGGTGCGGAGAGCTTCGACGATGTAGGCCTCAGGCATGGGTTTGAACCGTATCCTTCTGGAGTGCTCTACCTGCTGGGGACCGTAGGCATCGTCATCTTCATGGTCGGCGTCATTCTCGTCGTCGGCCACTTCTACCCGGGCAGCTCGGCAAGTCTCGTCGACTGGTACCCGACCCGCTCGCCCGAGGTTGAGGTGCAGAACGAGATCGACGACGTCCGCCAGATGCTCGAGGCCCAGAACGAAATGCGGCGGCGGCGCGGCGCCCCTGAGATGAGCGAAGAGGAGCTACACCGGGGGGTCGCCGAGGACGAGCGCGTCCGCCTGCGCGGTCGCGGGCCCTTCGAGCCGAGCTAGCGAGCCGATCGGGCCGATCGCGAACGCCAGGGCTGCCGTTCCGAGGCCGGCGAGGAGGGAGAACCACCAGCCGCGCTGGAGGCCAGCGAGGAGGTCGCCGCCGATCGAGTCGCCCAGCAGGGCGACGAGTGCGGCGACGCCGATCGCCGCGCCGAGCTGCCGGGCCATGCTGAAGACGGCGGTTCCGGTGGCGAAGCGAGACGGCGGCAGGCCAGCCGCCGCGGCTGCGGGCAGCGTCCCGAGGGTCATCCCGACACCCGCTCCGCCCAGCATGAACCCGGGCAGGAAGGTGGTCGTGTATTCGGGATTGGCGCCGACGGTGGCGAGGATGTAGGCGAAGCCGGCGGCGAAGGTGAGGCCGCCGGCGACGGCGACCGGCCGCTGGCCGATCCGGCCGCCGAGCCGGCCGGAGGGGATCGCGAAGGTCGCCGCCATCAGCGGGCCGGGCGAGAGGGCGAAGCCGGCCTTCAGTGCCGAGTAACCCCAGACTTCAGTCAGCAGGAGGACGCCGGAGAGGAGCATCGAGCCGAAGCCGGCGAAGAAGACGAGGGCGGCGAGGTTGGCGAGGGCGAAGGAGCGGACCCGCAGCAGCGGCAGCTCGATCACCGGCGCGTGGTGGTGAGCGGAGCGGCGGACGAAGGCGATGACCAGGAGCAGGGCGGCGGCGAAGGCCCCGACGGTCCGGGGGTCGGCCCAGCCCCAGTCCGAGCCCTTGACGATGCCGAGGGTGAGCAGGCCGATCCCGAGCGCCAGCTCGGCGGCGCCGAGCAGGTCGGGCCGCCCGTCCTCCGGCTCGCGGACCTCGTCGAGGACGCGCAGGGCTACCAGCGCGGTGAGGATCCCGATCGGGACGTTGACGACGAAGATCCAGCGCCAGCTGAGCTGGACGAGGAGGCCGCCGATCGGCGGCCCGAGCGCGGCGGCGACGCCGCCGACCGCCGACCAGATGCCGATCGCCAGAGCCCGTTGCTCAAGCGGGAAGGCGGGGAGGATGAGGCCGAGGGTGGCGGGGATCATCAGCGCCCCGCCGGCCGCCTGTAGAACCCGGGCGCCGACCAGGAAGGGGATCGAGGGGGAGAGGGCGCAGAGGGCCGAGGCGGCGGCGAAGAGGAGCAGGCCGGTGATGAAGATCCGCTTGCGGCCGACCCGATCGGCGATCCGCCCGGCTGGCACCAGCAGCGCCGCGAAGACGATCGCGTAGGCGTTGAGCACCCAGGAAAGGCTGGAGAGAGAGGTGCCGGGAAAGTCGGCGGCGAGGTCGGGGAAGGCGATGTTGACGATGAAGAGGTCGAGGCTCGCCATGAAGAGGCCGACCGAGGTGATCAGGAGAACCTTCCAGCGCTGCGCCATGACCGCTCCTTCAAGTGGCTTGCCTTTCGAAAGCGACAGTAGCAGAAGCTTGCAAAAGAAAAGCGACCGGCTAGAATCGAGTTATGCCCATTCAGGCGTTCGCTGAGAAGAACTGCTCGATTGCCCGTCCGCTCTCCTTCCTCGGGGAGCGCTGGACGGTCCTGGTCCTGCGCGACCTCACCCTCGGCCGCCGCCGCTTCGACGAGATCCAGGAGTCGCTGGGGATCGCCAGCAACGTCCTCAGCCAGCGGCTGGCGACCCTGGTCGACGAGGGGATCGCCGAACGCCGCCGCTACTCCGAGCACCCCGAGCGCTTCGAGTACCGCCTCACCCAGAAGGGCCTCGACCTCGAGCCGGTGCTGTTGGCGCTGCTCGCTTGGGGGGACCGCTACACCGCCGGCCCGGAGGGGCCACCGTTGGAGACCGTCCACGACGACTGCGGCCACTCCTTCCACATGGTCCCGACCTGCTCCCACTGCGGCGAGTCGATCGACCCCCGCCACGTCCACAGCCGCCTGGGGCCGGGGGCGAATGAGGAACAGCGGCGCCGGTGGCAAGAGCGCTGATTGTCGGCTGCGGTTGCCGCGGCCGGGAGCTGGGGAAGGGGCTGCTGGCCGAGGGCTGGGCAGTACGTGGAACCAGCCGCCGCGAGGAGGGGCTCGGCGCGATCGAGGCCGCCGGGATCGAGCCGGCGCTCGCCGACCCCGACCGGCCCGGGACGATCCTCGAGCTTGTCAACGACGTCGCGATTCTGGTTCTTCTGCTCGGCGGCGCCGCGGGCTCCGACGAGGAGCTGGCGGCGATCCACGGCCCGCGGCTCGAGCGCTTGATGGAACACCTGGTCGAAACGCCGGTTCGGGGAGTGCTCTACGAGGGAACCGAGGAGGGTGCGAAGGTCGTGCAGGCCGCGGCCCGCACCTGGCGGATCCCGGTGCGGACGATCTCACCGAGTCTGTCTCAACCCGTGTACAGCACGGGTAACGACGGACTCGCGGAGGAGGTGAAGGCTCTGCTGGCCGGCGAGCCGAAAGAGCTAAACTCCGATAAGGATTCAGGTAATTAAGAGAACCGCGAGAGGAGCGGGGCAAATGGCTCTACAGCTCAACGACGAAGCACCTAACTTCCAGGCAGACACCACCCAGGGTCGGATCGACTTTCACGAGTGGCTGGGCGACTCGTGGGGAGTCCTGTTCTCCCACCCGAAGGACTTCACCCCGGTCTGCACCACCGAGCTCGGCTACATGGCGCGGATCGAGCCGGAGTTCGAGAAGCGCGGCGTCAAGATCGCCGGCCTCTCGATCGACCCGCTCGACCGGCACGAGGAGTGGGCGAACGACATCGAGGAGACGCAGGGCGCGCGGGTCGATTACCCGATCATCAGCGACGCCGACTTCTCGATCGCGAAGGCCTACGGGATGCTGGCCGCGGACGTTTCGGGGGACCCCGGCGACCGCACCCCGGCCGACAACCAGACCGTCCGCAACGTCTTCGTCATCGGTCCCGACAAGAAAATCAAACTCATCCTCGTCTACCCGATGACCACCGGCCGCAACTTCGATGAGGTGCTGCGGGTGATCGACTCGCTGCAGCTGACCGCGAAAAACAAAGTCGCGACCCCGGCGCAGTGGAACAAAGGCGACGACGTGATCATCTCGGGCTCGGTCAAAGAGGACGAAGCGAAAGAACTCTGGCCCGAGGGCTGGGAGTCGCCGAAGCCCTACATCCGCATCGTTCCGGACCCGTCTAAGTAAGTCGCTGCAGTAAATCGCCAAGGATCCGCGCGGTTGCTCCCCAGATCAGCTGCCCTTCCACCTCATAGGTGGGGGTGTGGACGGGGACGCCGCGGCGGACCAGGCGGCGCATCTCGTAGCCCTCGCGCAGCAGCTCCAGCGAGAGGGTAAGGACGGTCTCGACCTCGGTCGGGTTCGGCTGCAGGTCGAGCTCGCGGGGGTGGGGGACGGTGCCGACGAACGGGTGCACGCGGTAGCCGGTGACGAAGGTCGAGACCGGCGCCAGTGCCCCCGTCAACTCGACCGCGGCGGGGTCGAGGGCGATCTCCTCCTGCGCCTCGCGCAGCGCCGTCGCCGCAAGGTCGGCGTCCTCGGGATCCTGTCGCCCGCCCGGGAACGAGATCTCGCCCGCGTGCCGCCGCAGGTCGGCGCGGCGCTCAGTGAAGATCAGGCCCGGGTCCTCGGGCCACCCGTAGAGGGCCAGCAGTACCGCCGCCTGCGTCCCCCGCCGCCCCGCCATCCGCGCCGCCTCCTCGGGCGAAAGCAGCACCTCGCTCAAGCTCGACGGGCCGCTTTGTCCACCTCCAGATGCCGACGGGCCTTTTTGTCTATTCATATGCGTCTTTTCGTCCCGTCGACCCATGGGTGTGGACAGTTCGGCCCGTCAGATGATCACTTGCACGGTGCCGCCGTCGACGGACCAGGCGGCCCCGGCGACGTAGGAGGCGCGGTCGCTGCAGAGGAAGACGATCGCGCTGGCGATCTCCTCGGCCTTGGCGAGGCGGCCGATCGGGCGCTTGGAGCCGGCTTCGGCCAGCGCTTCCTCGCGGGTCGCAGCGCCTGACATCTCCAGCGACTGGTCGAGCAACCCGCCCTCCTCCATCCACATCTCGGCTTCGACCGGGCCGGGGGCGACGGCGTTGACGAGGACGCCAGTCTTCGCGTAGCGGTCGGCGAAGAGGCGGGAGAGCGAGAGCTCGGCGGCCTTGGCGACCGAGTACTCGGCCATCGCCGCCGAGGGACGCTTGCCGGCGGTCGAGCAGACGTTGATGACGCGGCCCCAGCCGCGCTCGGCCATCGGCGGGATCGCCGCCCGCATCGCCCGCAGCGGCGCCATCACGTTGAGCTCGTACTGATCGCGCCAGTCCTCGTCGGGGACGTCGTCGAGGTCGCGCCACTTGGCGGCGCCGGCGTTGTTGACGAGGACCTCGAGGGCGCCGAAGTGGGTCTCCGCCGCTGCCAGCATTCGCTCGCCGGCGTCGGCCTCGGTGATGTCGAGGACGAGGGACGCCGCCGCGCCGCCGGCCGCCTGCGCCGCCTCGGTCGCCGCCGCCAAACGCTCCTCGCCCCGCGCCACCAGCAGCACCTTCGCCCCCTCGGCGCAGAGCTGCAGCGCGGTCTCACGACCGATGCCGCTGCTGGCGCCGGTGACCACGCAGGCGCGGCCGGCGAGGCCGAGATCCATCAGGCGGCCTCCAGGCGCTCGACCACGTTGACGTGCGCCTCGCCGGCGAGGACCTTGTGGACGGGGCATTTGGTGGCGATGACCAGCAGCCGGCGCTTCTGCTCGGCGTCGAGATCGCTCGGCAGCTTCAGCCCGACCTCGAAGTTCGTCGGCACCGGGCCCTCGTAGGACATCTCAACGTCGACCTCGACCGGACCGATGTCCCAGCCTTTGCGGTCGGCGTACATCTCGACCGTGATCGCGATGCAGCCGGCAAGGCTGGCGCCGAGCAGCTGCGTCGGGCGCGGGCCGGTGTCGGTGCCGCCGTGGTCGGGCGGCTCGTCGACCCGCAAGTCGTGGCCTTCGAGCTCGACCTCGTGGGCGTAGCCCTCGCGGCGGCGGGCGACGATCCGCAAGCTCAGCGCCCCCGACCGACCGGGTTGAAGGCGAAGCCGGTCATCACCTTGGGGAAGAAGAAGGTCGACTTCGGCGGCATCACCGTGTCGGTGTTGCAGATCGCCTTCACCTGCTCGACCGGCACCCCCCGCTGGATGAAGGCGACGTCGTAGCCACCCTCGTCGACCATCGTCAGCGCTGCCGGCACGCTCTTCGCGTATTCGAGGCCGTTGCGCTCGTCGATGTCATGGTCGCTCATCCCCACCAGGCCCTTGAGCACGAGCGTCTCGAGGATTGCCGAGTCGAGCCGGCGGTAGGCCTCCGGTTTGCCCTCGAGACGGCGATCGACCTCGGTGACGTTCTTGAGGCGCAGGCGGAAGGCGCGCTTGTGGAAGGAGTCGTAGAGGCCGAACACGCCGACGCCGTCCTCATTCGCCGGATCGATCTCCTCGCGCGGAACCTCCTCGACTTCGAAGAGCTCCCGCAGCCCGTTGCCGAGGCGCTGCTGCTTCTCGGGATCGTCGGCGAAGCCCGACAGCAGGCGGTGGGTCGGGAAAACGGTGAGGCCGGGGTCGTCGAGGCCGGTCAGCGACATCAGCGTGTAGTTGTGCGGGCCCTCGCCGCCGATCTCGTCGCGGAAGGCGCGGGCGGTCTCGTAGCGGTGGTGGCCATCGGCGATCAGCAGCTGGGCGCTGGAGAGGCACTCGGTCACCGCTGCGTGGATCGCCGGGTCCTCGACCTTCCAAAGCCGGTTGACGGTCCCGTCTTCGTCGCGCGCCTCCCCCCAGGGCTGGTCCGGCAGCGAGGGCGCGACCAGCGGCCAGGCGTCCTCGGTCGAGAGCGAGAAGATCGGCGAGAGGTTGTAGCCGCTGGCGCGGGTCAGCTCGAGGCGGTCGAGCAGGGGGCCGGGATGGGTGCGCTCGTGCGGGCGGACGGTGCCGCTCTCGTAGTCCTCGACCCGGACTCGGGCCAGGATGCCATTGCGGCTGTAGGAGTTGCCGTCGGGGGCGACGTAATCTTGGGTCAGCGCCCACAGCGAGGGTTGCTCGTCCTGGACCAGGGCGCCGTCCGCGCGCCACTGCTCAATTCGCGCCGCCGCCTCGGCGTAGGGGTCGCCGCTTGGATCGCTGTCGGGGTCAGCCGGGTCGAACGGTTTCGGCAGGTCGATCGCGACCGCGTTGTAGGGAGAACGCTGCAGCAGCGCCGCTCGCTGCGCCGCGTCGATCACGTCGTAGGGAGGGGCCGCGACGGCGTCGAGCGAGCCGACCTTCTCGAGGTCGTAGTGCAGCGCCTTGAAAGCAAGCACCTCCGCCATCGCCCCCAGAACCTACACTTGCCTCAGTCGGGGTGTGGCGCAGCCTGGTAGCGCGCCGCCTTTGGGTGGCGGAGGTCCCCGGTTCGAATCCGGGCACCCCGATCTTTCGCTTCAGTGGCTCTTTTTTTCGCGGGCCTTTTCGCAGCCGTGCGGCTGCTTCTGAACCTGCTTGCAGGGACCGCTGCCCGCCCGCCACGGTCCTTCGGCCGGCGGCGGCGGCGGGGGCGGCGCTTCGACGGTGACGGTCCCGGCGGTGGCTCGCCCTTGCTGGCCGATGTCGTCGACGGCGATGACTTCGACCAGGTATTCGGCGGCGAGCGTTCCGGAGTTCGCCGGAGCGTTGAAGGTCCCTTCGAAGTGATTGGAGTCGAGCGCGATCATCGCCACTTCGGTTGAGGTGCCGCCCGGCCCCGTGACCAGGGCGTAGATGCCCGCGAGTCCGCGGTTGTCGCCGGCCTCGGCCCGGATCGTCACCGCGCCGCCTTCGGCGGGCAGAACCGAGGGATACATTTCCGTCGAGGTGACCCAGGGCCCTTCGTCGAACTGGGGCTGCCCTTCGACCTGGACCTCGCCGATCGTGGTGTTGACGTAGGCGTTGTGAGAGTCGTAGGCCTGGACTTCGACCGAGTAGCTCATCGTCCCTTCGGAGGTGTTTTCCGGGACTTCGAGCGTGCCGAAGTAGTTGTGCGAGAAGCCTTCGTAGAGCTGGATCGCCTGGAAGGAGCCGTCGGAGCCGTAGACCTGTGCACTCGTCATGTAGATCCCGACGTCGTCGATGATTTCGACTTGGATCTGCACGTTGCCGCCTGAGGAGGGGAGGTAGCTGGGGGTGACGCTGCCGTTGACGATCTGCGGCGGGGTGTCTTCGCCTTCGCCGTCGGCGGCCGCGCGGTCGGCGCTCATAAGCAGAGCTCCGAACAACCCGAGGAACAGGGTCAGCGCCCAGGCACTCCTGAAATTCACCGCAGACCGCATCATTTTCTCCTCCCGTTGGCTCCCGCTGCGCCCGAGGTTATTCGACAGCCTGTCCAAGTCAAACCGGGCTGGCCGAACGTCCGCCGCCGATGATGATCCTCACGAACGGGTAGGGGAACCGCAGGTTTACTCGGGAAGGAGACTGCAGATGGAGAGTTGGGACCTGAAGACGGTGGAGGTGGAGCCGCGCCAGCCGCGGATCCTCGCTTCGGCTGAAGACGCGCGGACGATCCTGTTGCGCCTGCCGGAGGGGGAGGAGCTGCAGGAGCACGAGGTGCATGAGCGGGCGCGCGTCCTCGTCGTCGACGGCGACGTCGACGTCGCCGAGGCGGATGGCGACTTTGCCAGCGTCGCTGCCGGCCACCTCTTTGAATTTGAGCCCGGCGAGCGGCGCACGATCGTCGCCCGCTCCGATGCCCGCCTGCTGATGGTCCTCTCGCCCTGGCCCGGCGACGGGCACCCCGGGGCGATGAGCCTGGAGGACAAGGCGCAGGCGCGCGAGAAGGCCGCCGAACACGCCGGCTAGGTCGGCTACCAGACGACCAAGGAGCGCGGCTGGTCCTGCTTGGTGATCGCTCGATCCTTCGTCAGCAGCTTGACGCCATGCTCGATCGCGGTTGCGTAGATCAACCGGTCTGCTGGGTCGCCCGGAAACGAGGCAGGGAGGTCTGCGGCCGTGGCAGCGATGGCAGGGGTAATCCCGATGGTTCGCAGATTTTCCCCAAGGCCTTGAAGCCAAGAGTGGATTGGGAGGTCGAGGACGATCCGCTCATGACGTACAAGCCAGGCCAGCTCGTACCAGGAGATTGCCGCGACGGTGATTTCATCGGCCTCTCTAAGGGCTCGACGCGCCGTTGCACTCACGCGGTCCGGTTCGGCCGACCACCAATGGATCACGTGAGTGTCCAGCAGGAGGGCGCCCATCTAATCGAAATCCCACATCTCTTCGGTGCTCATGAGAGCCTCCTCGTCGACCGCCGTACTCGCATGCCCATGGAACAAGCCCTCGAGCGAGTGGCCCCCGCTGGGAGGGACCAGGCGAGCCACGGGTCGCCCATGACGGGTGATCTCGATCTCTTCACCGGCAGCCGCCTCGCCGAGGAGGCGGAGGAAGTTGGACTTGGCAGCGGTTGCGTTCACTTGTTTCGCCACATGGTCAGAATAGTGGTCATTACGGATGCGTCAACTCTTGGCACCCCTGTCTAAGGCTTCCGGGCTTCAAGTTCTCCCCCCGGGGAGCCGAAAAACCCCATAGCGATGGAGGACGTGCTGCAAAACCAGGTTGGCGAGGCGTCGGACAGGCCGTCGCGTCGACGGGTCGAGCGGGCGGTGTTCGAAACCGACCGCCAGCTGATCGAAGGGGACCTGACCCTGCCGCCGGCCGGCTACCAGAGCCGCTTCTCGGACTCGCTCAACCGCGGTGAATTCGAATTTGTGCCGCTGACCAACGCCAAGGTCACCTCGCTCGCTGACGGCAAGGTTTCCGAGCTGCCGTTCGTCGTTCTCTCCAAGCGGCACATCCGGGTCGCTTACCCGACCCCCGACTGAACCCGCCCCGCGGTCGGCTCAGGCGCGCTGGCGCTCGCGGCTGCCGCGCACGTAGGAGCCCAAGTCGATCGCGAAGGCGAGGATGACGATGAACCACTCGAAGCCGGAGACGCGGTTCGAGCTCGCCCACATCACCGCGTAGGCGAGCGTCGTCCAGGGCAGCAGGAAGAAGCCGAGGAAGGGGACGAACCAGCTGTCGAAGGCGCGGCTCAGCAGGTCGGAGAAGAGAAAGATCGCGAACAGCGCCAGCCGCGGAGAGAGGAAGGCGAGGAGGACGACGAGGCAGCCCATGCGCGCACGCTATCTCGTTAATCGGCCGGTTAGATCTGGGGCGTAACGTTTCCCGTAAGAGGAAACGGAGGGAAACACATGAACAGACTTGGAAAGTTGATGGAGATAATGCAGCCGGAGAAGACGAAGCTGGTCGCTGCGGACGAGGCGCTGCCGGGGCGCAGCGAGCGGGCCTTCGAGGTGCCGAAGACGCACGCCGTCCTCGGGACGCCGCTGGAGCCGCCGTTCCCGGAAGGGATCGAGGTCGCCTACTTCGCGCTCGGCTGCTTCTGGGGCGCGGAGCGGCTGTTCTGGGAACTCGACGGCGTCTACACGACGGCGGTCGGTTACCAGAACGGGACCACCCCGAACCCGACCTACGAGGAGGTCTGCTCGGCGAAGACCGGTCACGCCGAGGCCGTGCTGGTCGCCTTCGACCCGCAGAAGGTCACCTACGCGGACCTGCTGAAGGTGTTTTTCGAGGAGCACGACCCGACCCAGGGGATGCGCCAGGGCAACGACGTCGGCACCCAGTACCGGTCCGGCATCTACTTCACCAACGACGCCCAGAAGGCGACGGCGGAGATGGCGCGCGACGCCTACGACCAGGCGCTGCGGTCGGCCGGCAAGGACCCGGTGACGACCGAGATCGAGCCCGCCGGGCCCTTCTATTACGCCGAGGATTACCACCAGCAGTACCTGCACAAGGTCCCGAACGGCTACTGCGGCCTCAAAGGGACCGGGGTCGCCTGCAGCATCCCCACCGCCGCGGCCTAGCCGCGGCGGTGCCCGCCGGGCGCGCCGAATAGCATCCCCGCCTTCGTGGCACCGTCTTTCGGCTCCTACATAGTCGGCTGCCTCGCCGTGATCGGCATCGTCGCGGCGCTCGGCCTCGGCGGCTACTGGCTGCGGCGCTGGATCGTGCCCGAATTCACCGGCGCCCTGGCGCGGCTCGGCGACGCCGTGATCGCGGTCGCGCTGCTGGTCGTGACGCTGGAGATCCTTGGCACCCTGAGCATCCTGCGGATCGGCTGGGTGGTGCTCGGCTGCATCGCCGTCGGGCTCGGCGCGGCCTGGCTCGGCCGCTCGAAGACGACCGGCAGCGGCCGCGAGGTGGCGGCGCCGCCGGTCGAAACGATCGCCCTGCTGATCGCGGTCGGGGTCGCCTCCTTCACCGTCGCCGAGTGGTCGTTCCCCTCGCAGTCGAGCCTCGACTTCGGCATGTTCGGCGGTGACACCACCTGGTACCACATGCCCTTCGCGGCCTGGATGGCGCAGACCCACTCGACCATCCACCTTCACTTCACCGACCCGCTGCGGCTGGCGGCCTGGTTCTACCCGCAGAGCTCGGAGCTGGTCCACGCGGCCGGCATCGTCATCTTCAAGAGCGACTGGCTCTCGCCGCTGATCAACCTCTTCTGGCTGGCGATCGCCCTGCTCGCCGCCTGGTGCATCGGCCGCCCGTACAAGGTCGGGCCGGCGACGCTGGTCGCCGCGGCGATCGTCCTCGACTCCGGGGTGCTGATCGAAACGCAGCCGGGGGAGGGGCGCAACGACATCATGGGCCTCGCCTTCCTGCTCGCCTTCGTCGCCTTCCTGATCAACGGGCACCAGCGGCGGGCGCCGACGGCGGGTGCGGTGCAGGACGCGCCGGAGCGCGACGCCGCCTTGCTCGACAAGGGACCGCTGGTCCTGGCGGGGATCGCCGCCGGGCTCGCCGCCTCGGTGAAGACGACCTTCCTCGTCCCGGTGGTGGCGATCGCCTTGGGCGTGATCCTCTTCAGCGGCCGCGGCCGGCGCTGGACCACCACCTGGGCGATGGGCTTACCGATGCTGATCGTCGGCGGCTATTGGTATCTGCGGGCGGCGATCAAGAGCGGCGGCAACCCGATCCCGATCACCAAGTTCGGGCCGCTCAACCTGCCGATGCCCGACCAGATGCCGCTCGACCCGCGGCCGCGCTTCGCGGTGGCGCACTACCTGACCGAGCCGACGATCTACCGGCGCTGGTTCTTCCCCGAGCTCGACAACGCCTTCGGGCCGCTCTGGCCGCTGATCCTGATCTGCGCGGTGGCCGCCGCGGTCTACATCGCCTGGCGCTCGCGCAACAAGATCCTGCGGGTGATCGCGGTCGCCTCGCTGCTGACCGCGGTCGTCTACGTCTTCACGCCGCTGACCGCGGCGGGGCAGGAGGGCTCGCCGACCGGCTTCTTCACCAACACCCGCTACCTGACCCCTGGGCTGATCCTGGCGCTGACGATGCTGCCGATTGCCCGGCCGCTGCGGGCGCCCGACCGGCGGGCGTGGCTGACGCTCTTATTTCTGACTGGCGTCTACGCGATCACGGTGCTGACGACGCCGCGCTGGTTCACCAGCTACCTCCTCGGCGCCGTTTTCATCACCCTGGCGCTGGTCTGGGCGCCGGCGGGGCTGTCGCTGGCGCGGTCGCGGCTGCGGGTCAGCCGGGCGATGGTCGCCGGGATCGCCGCCGCGGTGGTGCTGCTGGCGGTCGTCCTCGGCCGTGCCCAGCAGGTCCAGTACGCCGACCAGCACTACGTCAACCCGGGTCCCTTCCTCGAGGAAGGCGGTCCCTGGAAGGCCTACGAATACACCCAGAAGCTCAGTGACAAGAAGATCGGGATCATCGGCTCGAGCCAGATCATCTTCGGCCAGTACGGCTTCTACGGCAACGACGCGACCAACAGCGTCGAGTTCATCGGGGTGAAAGGACCGCACGGCTCCAACCGGCTGCCGACCAGCTGCCGGCAGCTGCGCCGCCTGATCAACGAAGGTGGCTACGAATACCTGGTGATGAGCCAGTACACGCAGGACACCGGTCCCTACAACACCGGAACTCCCAATCCGTACCAGTTCCCGATCTACGCCTGGGTGAAAGGCGACCCGGCGGTGAAGCAGGTCGTCGACGACAGCGAAAAAGCCTCGCCCGAGCCCGACTACGTGTTCAAGGTGAACGGCAAGCTCGATCCGGGCGCCTGCAAGCCGGAAAAGCGCCCTACGGTCCCGGGCGAATTCGAAGACGTCGGCTAAGCAGTTAGGCGCCGCTGGCGGCGAGCGCGTGCTCGCGAATCAGCTCGGCCGAGCGCTCGGGCTGCTCCCACCAGAACATGTGGCCGACGTCCTCGAGGGTCTCGAGTCGCGCCGCCGGCATTAGCGAGGCGATCATCTCGCCGTTGGGGTAGGGGAGGACGCCGTCCTCGGTCCCGTGGATGATCAGGGTCGGAGTCGAGATCTCGCCGAGGCGGGCGCTGGTGTCGTGGCCGAAGATCGCCTGCGCCTGCAGTTCGATCGTCTGTTTTGCCGCCGGCACTGAGGTCGCCATCTCGTGGAAGGCCGCGTAGCGGCTCTCATCTGAGCGGAAGGCGGGGGAGAGGTTGACTTCGTAGCCGGCCCGGATCGCCTTGTCGCGGTCGCCCGACATCATCCCGGCGGCGAGGATTTCCACGTTCTCCTGCGGCATCAGCTGCGAACCCGGGCCGCCGCAGTAGGTGCAGCCGAGCGTCAGCGACCGCAGCCGCTCGGGATGGGCGAGCGCCAGGTCCTGGGCGATCATCCCGCCCATCGAGATCCCGACCACGTGCGCGCTCTCCAGCCCCAGCTCATCGAGCAGCCCCGCCGTGTCCTCGGCCATTTCGAGGATCGTGAACGGCCCGTCGATCGGCCCCGAGAGCCCAATCCCCCGGTTGTCGAAGGCGATGACGTCAAAGCTCTGACGCAGCGGCGCCAAGAACGCCTCCCCCCAAGCGACATGCGTCCCGCTCATCCCCTGGATCATCAGCAGGGGCTCGCCCTCGCCGCCCCGCTCGTAATGAAGCTCGTGCTCCCCCACCTGAACCTTCGCCATCCGCCGATCCTACGCCAGCCGCCCGCCCAGCCCCTACCCTTGACCTCCGAGCCCCCGTAGCTCAGCTGGATAGAGCATCGGACTTCTAATCCGACGGTCGCTGGTTCGAATCCAGCCGGGGGCATTCGGACCGCTTTTGTCCAGGACGGCCAACAGCAAACTTCCCTTAGTACCCAAAAGGTACTTGACTAAACTTTGGGTCGGCTTTAGGTTGGGCCAAGCTCCGCGGTGGGAGCCTAGACAGAGAGACTCGCTCACCAGTCCGCCGCGGTCGTAAGGGGAGAACGAGCAGCTATGTCTCGCTCGTACAACGCAAGGCGGAAGGCCAAGCGTCAGCAGGCGCGCACTGCGCGCGAAGGCGCCACCGATGCAAGACGCTGGCATCCACCTCGTGCGATGGCTGTCATGCCAGTCATCGCCATCGCCGCGATACTCGCCACCGTTGGAGTCGTGGGTTTCGGCGACACCAGTAGCGCCGTCGACAAAGCAGAGGTTCAGCAAAGGGTCAGCGGACTGCTAGCCGGCATCCCTCAGCACGGCGCCACGCTTGGATCTCCCAAAGCCCCGATAACCCTGTGGGTCTATGCCGACCTCGAGTGTCCGACGGTCAGGCGATTCGCCGCGGCATTTCTCCCGTCGATCATCAGGAACTGGGTGCGCGATGGGACGGTGAAGCTCGAATACCGCTCCCTCAGGACGGATACCTACGACGAACGGACCTTCTTCAAGCAGGAAGCCGCTGCCTTGGCTGCCGGCAGTCAGAGCAAGATGTGGAACTACGCCTTGACCTTCATCAATGAGCAGGCCAAGACGCACACCAACTACGCCACGGATGAATTCCTCGCCGATATCGCCTCTCAAGTTCCAGGACTGAGTCGGATGCGATGGCAGCGTGATCGGGAGGAACCATCCCTTTCGAGAAAAGTGGCCCGCGAGCTTCACCTCGCGAGCGCCAAAGACCTCCGATCCACGCCGTCATTTTGGTTGATCTTTCGCGGGGTGAAGGCGTCAGTGAGAAAAGAAGTTGAAGCCTCTCTCAGCGCAGCTGTTAATGCCCTGAACGAAGAATCTTCGGGCGATGCACCCACTCTTGGCTTCTTCGGGGAACAGCAAAGAGGCCTAGAAGAAATCGAAGTGCCTTAAACAAACGGGGAGAGAAATGCCATTACGCTCATACATAACATCAATGGCCGCACTGTGCGCAATATTGAGTTCCACCGCGTTCGTCCTATTTGCAGGAATCGCGGCGGCCTGCTCAGGGACGGGTGGCGGAGGAGGCTGCCCGGCGCCCTCTGTCTCGACTGGAGGTTATGACTCGCTCACCAGCAATAGTGTGACCCTGACAGGGTCGGTGAATCCACAAGGCTGTTACACCGAATATGCATTTGAATACGGGCGTAGCTCGGAAGGCTACCCCGACGAAATATATGGCTCCGCGGGGAGTGGAACCTCCTCAGTCACTGTATCTACCTCCTCAGCCATCGTGCAGCCGAGTACGACTTATCATTACCGCCTAAGCGCGTGGAGCGAAGGTGGCGAAGTTACTGGGGGCAGCGGATCCTTCACGACCCCGGCCGCATGCTCAAAGCCCACGGTAACGACCGAAGCTGCGTCCTTCGTGCAAGAAACGTCTGCGACGCTCAACGGGTCCTTAAACACTAACGGATGCACGACGACCTATTCGTTTGAATATGGACCGAGCTCATCAACTTCATATCCATCAAAAGTCAGTGAAACGGTGTCCAACAGAGGGTTCGCATTCGGGGTGTCGAAATTTGTTTCCGGGCTGAAAGCCAACACTAGTTATCACTTCCGCCTGTCTGCTACAAATCCTACAGGAACGACTGTAGGAACTGACAAGTATTTCACGACCCCGGGCAAAGACCCAATTCTATTTGTGCATGGCTGGAAGGGGAGTGCAGGTACCTGGACCACCATGATGAATCGGTTCATCGCCCTAGGCTGGCCGAGCTCATGGCTACGGACTTTTAACTACGATAGTGCCCAGTCCAACGTGGACACTGCCGATCTGGTGGCGCAGCAGGTGGCACTGCTCCGTGGAGCAACTGGAGCGGCAAAGATCGACATCGTCACCCATTCGATGGGGGCTCTGTCTAGCCGCTACTACCTGAAGCATCTCGGTGGGACTGCGGTAGTCGAGGATTTTGTCTCTTTGGCGGGTCCGAACCACGGAACGACTTCGGGGTATGCCTGTCAGTTGATGTTCGAAGTCTCGTGCATTGAGATGCAACCCGGCTCGACGTTTTTGACGGAGCTGAATGCGGTGGATGAGACCCCTGGCTCGGTTCGGTACCTGACGGTTCGCTCCGAATGCGATCCGATTATCAATCCTGACAACAGCGTCGAATTAAGTGGAGCTGTAAGAAATGATGCATGGTTCCCTTCCACGTGCCTGACCAGTCATTCCGACATTCATGAGGATTGGTCCATATTCACCAAGGTGGAAGATTTCGTCCGGTGAGGTAAGGTCCCGCGTAACAGATCGCGCATTACGCTGATATCAAACGGGGAAGGTAGGCACGTCTAGCAGGTGCGGTGTCCGATGTGCCTACCTCGCCCGCCTCTATCGACCAGATTCGCTTTGTTTAGACGCCTTCCGGCTGAACTTCTAATCCGACGGTCGCTGGTTCGAATCCAGCCGGGCGCGTCGAGAGCTTGAGGCTCCGGAATGGCGGCCGCCTACGCCTTGGCGGGGCGGAGCATCGAGGTCATTGGCGGGCAGCTGCCGGCCTGCGGTGTGGCTATGACCTCGAAGCCGTGCCTTTCGTAGAGCGGAACGGTCCGGGGGTTGGGGGTCTCGAGGAAGGCCGGGAGTCCGTCGGCGTCGACGATCGCCAGGCTGTGCTCGAGCAGCTGGGTGCCGAGACCCCGGCCCTGCAAGGCGGGGGCGACGGCGAGCCATGGCAGGTACCAGTGGGGGTAGGTCGGGTGGGCGGCGTCCATCTGCTCGAGAACCGAGAACAGGTCGTCCTGCTTCTCTGGCGCGACGGTCTCGGTGAGGATGCCGACCACCTTCTCCTCTTCAGACTCGACGCCGGGCGCCAGCCACAGCGCGACGGCACTGGCGTCGGCGAGCCCCCAGGCGCTTTCGTGCTCGAATGCCTGGCCGCCGAAGGCCGCGACGAAGTCGGGGAAGCAGCGCTCGTATAGATCCGCCTCCGGCCACAGCCAGCGCTCGACCGGGTCTGCTGCGAAGGCGGCGACGACGGTCGCGATCGCGGCGTCCTGCCCAGTGCTCGGGAGTAGAGAGATCGCGCCCATAGGCCACCCTAGCTCCCGTCGATTGCCCGGCTGCCTACGGAGTCAGGCCATAAAGCGTGAGCGGGTCACCGGCCACGAGGGCTTGGAACTGAGGGCCGGTATCGGTCGGCCACGCGACGGTGATGCTCCCGGACAGGTTCGTCACTTCCACCATCGGTGCTCCGGTCCCTGGGGCTTCGATCGGAATCGAAACTCCGAAGTTGAGAGCGCTGCCCGGGACCAGCCCCAGGCTCAGCACGCTCCCCGTCGCGTAGAGGTTGCTGATCGAAAACGTGCCGGAGATGGAGAGAGCACTTAAGGAGGTGATGCTCCAGACGGCACCGCCGAAGACGCGGAACTGGACCGTGGAGCTCGTAGCTACGCCGGAGACGGTAAATGAGACGGTGGAAAGGGCGCCGCCGTCATCGACGAACAGCGAGGCGGCGCCGAGATCTGCGGCCCTCACCGGATCCGCGCGGCGGGCGAAGGAGGCTAGCGCGGTGTCGCGGCCGTGCAGCGGCGTCGCCCGGTAGGTCAAGGTCTGCCGGGCGCGGTTGTAGTGGGGGTGAGAGAGAGTGAGGAGGGCGACGTCGTGAGAGTCCGGCGCGTGGTCCAGGACCAGCGCCGCGTTGGGGGGATCGGCGGCGAAGCCGTTCGCTTTCCAGCTTCCCACGAAGCTCTCGAGGCCAAGCCTGCCGGCGCGTCGGCGAGGGCGGTCGGTGAAGGTCGTGACGAGCGGCGAGACTCCGGTCAGCCGCAGGCGGTAGGCACCGGCGCCGAGCCGCTCGATCGAGCCGCCCGCGGTCTCCTGCACGTAGAGCAACGAGCCTTTCGCATGGCCGCTTCCGGCGGGAGCGGCCGCGGCCGTCGAGGCGAACGCGGCCAGCCCGAGAAGGGCGCCGCAGACGATCAGGAGCTTGGTCGCAAGAGACTTCATGACCCGGTTCTCGGCAGCCGGCGGGTCCGCCGTTAATTCTGACCGCAAGTGCCGATCCACGGGATATCGTTCCCGCATGGGGGGAAGGCGCCTATCTCTGGTCGCGGTCGGTTTCGCGGTCATGGCCGTGCTGCTGGGGGGAGCGGTGGGGCAGGCGAGCTCGCGGGGCGGCAAGACCGAAGTCCAGCCGGCGCGCACGTACGGGTTCTTGGACCTCGGGAAGGAGAAGGGCTACAGGCTTGCCCTCTACATGCCCGACAAGCGGGTCGTCGTCTTCTACGCGTATCGACTCGACCAAGGGGAGAGCGAGAACTTCGGCATCAGGTACAGCCTCTATGCGGTGCGCAACCGGGGGGATCTGGAGCAGGGGGTGGTGCGCGCGCGGTTCGGCTCGCTGGGGCGGGTCGATCTCCGTTTCCGGCCCGGGGGGAGGGTGAACAGGGACGACCCCCAGTCCGGATGCGAGGGGGGTATGGAGACTGCCCGGTTCGGCAGCTTCGTGGGACGGCTGCGATTCCGCGGGAGTGGCAACTACTTCCACGTCTCCTCGAGCAAGGGCAAGGCCTTTGTCGCCCACTCCCCTCGTCTCAGATGCGAGGCGGGGCAGGCGGAAGGGGTAACGGGCGGGTCGCTGCGGGGGTACGTAACGCCCTCGCCGCTGATCTCGGATAACGACAGCATCGCCTTGCTCGACGCGTCCGGCCACCGGCACGGGCGGCAGGTCAGGATCTCGGCCGTGCATGAGGAGGGGTCGCCGCCGGGAGCTGAGATCCAGCTGGGTATCGCCGAATCGAGGCACGGGATGGCGATCGGCCACGGCATCTACTTCGAAGGAGCCCGGGGCACCCTGCTCACCAGCCTGCCGGGCGCGCATCCCGCCACGGCCACCCTGTCGCCGCCGGCGCCGTTCTTCGGGAAGGGCGTCTACTCGGAGGAGAACCAGTCGTGGAGCGGCTCGCTCGGAGTCAAGGTCGCGGGGTTGAAGGTGCCGCTGACCGGGCCCGGCTTCCACGTCCACCTCTGCGTCGCCAATGCCTTGAAAGACAGGAACGGCTGCGAGTACTTCAAGGGAGAGCCGGCGGCCGACGAGCGAGCGGCGCGGCCGGGCTGGGATCTGCGATGAGGGCACTTCGCGTCGCCGCCGCGGTGCTCGTGCTCGTCGTCTTCGCCGGCGTTGGGGGAGGCGCCGCCGCCGAGGCCAAGGGGAGGGCGCCCGAACGGTGGCTCGACATGGAGCTCCAGGGCTCTGACGGCTACTCGGTCCACATCAGCTCGGGCCCCAGCGGGCATCTGAACCTTGAGGTGAGCAAGGGATGGTTCGCCGCCACCTACGTCACCCGCGACCAGCTCGCCGCTCCCGATCGCGTTAAGGCTCAGCTGCGCGGCTTGGGGACGGTCTCGGTGCGGTTCCACCCACGCGGGCCGGTCCGGCAACCAACGGCGCCCTACTGCAGCAAGAAGCAGCGCCCGACGCTTCAGCCGGGCCTGGTGCGTGGGACGATCAAGTTCACCGGCGAGCGGGATTACGTGCGGGTCGAAGCCGATGAAGCGAAGGCCTCGATCGAAGAGTCGAAGAGGGGGTCCTGCCGGTACGCAAGCCCACCTGAATTCGATCCTCGCGAGCGCGACTGGGTGAGCAAGTTCACCGCGAGCGGCGACGGCGTTTTCTTCCTCGCCCGCAGGTATCAACCCGGGGCACTCCCTACCGGCGATGCCCTCTACTTCACCGAAACCGGAGAACTGTTCAAGGAGACTGCCGCCCTCCCCTGGCTCCTGATCTGGAGGGAAATCAAAGTTCCGGCCCCCGCTTCGACCTTCCAGGACGCTCATCCCGAACACCTGACGATCACGCCGCCGCCGCCGTTCAGCGGCACCGGCAGCTTCGCCCGCACCCCCGAATCGGTCTTCACCTGGGAAGGCGACCTCGCGTTGCAGTTCCCGGGTCTCGATCCCATCGCCCTCGCCGGTTCAACCTTTGAGCCCGGTTACTGTCTGCGGGAATGGGGCTGCATCGACCAGCACCTCGACTAGATCGGGTGCCCGTATCTCCCCCGGCGGCCTGGGGAGTCCTCGCCACCGTCGCCGTCGTCGCCGCGGCGACGCTGTTGGTCTATCCGCTGAAGGACATTGCGCCGGCGGTCTCGCTCGGCGTCGTCTACATCCCCGGGGTACTGCTGATCTCGAGCGTCTGGGGGTGGCGGCTCGGGCTGGTCTCGGCACTGCTGAGCGCGCTGGCGTTCAACTGGTTCCACTTGCCGCCAACTGGGCGGCTCGAAGTCGCCGCCGACAAGGACGCCGTCGCACTGGTCACTTTCGCGATCGTCGCCCTGGCGAGCAGCTCGCTGGCGGAGATGGCGCGGGCGCGGGCGGCTGAAGCCGAGCGGGGTCGGGAGGAAACGGAGCGGGTGCTGGGGCGGTTGCGGGAGCTGTCGGAGGAGCGGGACCGGATGGAGGCGGAGGCGATCGAGGCGGGAGCGCTGCGGCGCAGCGACGAGCTGAAGACGGCGCTGCTGCGCTCGGTCTCGCATGACCTGCGGACGCCGCTGACCTCGATCATCGCCGCCGGCACCGCGCTCGATTCGCCGACGCTGACTGAGGAGGAGCGGCACGAGCTGAGCGAGGCGGTGGTCGAGCAGGGCCAGCGGCTCGCCCACCTGGTCGAGAACCTGCTCGACGTCTCGCGGCTGGAGTCGGGGACGGCGGAGCCGCGGCGCGAGCCGGTCGACCTGGCGGGGGTGCTCGAGGCGGCGCGGGAATCGCTCGGCGGCGACGGGGCGCTGGTCAGGTTCGGGTTCGGCGCCGAGATCCCCGCCCTCGTCGCCGATCCGGTGCAGCTCGACCGGGCCTTCTCCAACCTCCTGATCAACGCGGTCCGCTACGGCGGCGGCCGGGAGGTCCTGGTCCGCTCGCGCGAGGTGGGCGGGCGGCTGGTCGTTCGCATCGTCGATCAAGGTCCCGGCCTCCCGGAGGGCGAGCGCGAGCGGATCTTCGAACCCTTCTACCAGCGCCAGGACGGCCAGGGCTCTGGCCTCGGGCTCTCGATCGCCCGCGGCTTCATCGAGGCCAACGGCGGCGAGGTCGCGGTTGAGTCGGTCCCCGGCCAGGGCAGCACCTTCGTCGTCTCCTTTCCGCTGGGGGAGAGCGCGGGATGAACGACCGCCCCCGGATTCTCGTCTGCGATGACGAGCCGCAGATCGTCCGCGCCCTGCGGGTGATCCTCCGCGACGCCGGCTTCGAGGTGGTGCCGGCGGGCAGCGGCGAGGAGGCACTCGACCTCGTTGCCGTGCGCCCGCCGCAGGCGGCGATCGTCGACCTGATGCTGCCGGACATGGACGGGGTGGAGGTGACGCGGCGGATCCGCGAGTGGAGCGAGATGCCGATCGTCGTCCTTTCGGCGATCGGCGACGAGGACAAGAAGGTCGAGGCGCTCGCCGCCGGCGCTGACGACTACGTAGTCAAGCCGTTCGGCCCGCGCGAGCTGGTCGCACGGCTGCAGGCCGCCCTGCGCCGCGCCCGACCGGAGGCAGAGGAGCCAGCGATCACCGTCGACGGCCTCGAGATCGACCTTGCCGCCCGCAGCGTCCGCCGCGACGGCGAGGAGGTCCACTTGACGCCAACCGAGTTCGAGCTGCTCCGCGTCCTCGTCCGCAACCGCGGGCGCCTGATGACCCACCGCTCGCTACTGGTCGAGGTCTGGGGGGTCGAGTACGAAGACGACCTGCAGGTCCTCCGCGCCCACGTCGCCAACCTGCGCCGCAAGATCGAGCCGTCGGGCGAGCAGCACTTCATCCGCACCGACGCCGGCGTGGGATACCGCTTCGCAGCGTGATCGTGGTTCCTTTGTCGGCTCCCACCCGACAAAGGAACCACGCAACTGTCTTCATGGAATCTGTATACGCCGAGGCGTCTTCTTCATGCGCTCTTGACAGCGGCGGGCGCATGATCGATGGGTGCTCGTCCCGACTGCCACCGAACGTTCCTCCCGCACCGGCATCCAGGCCGCGCTCGCGCTCGGCGCCCTCGGGGTCGTCTTCGGCGACATCGGCACCAGTCCGCTCTACGCGGTCGAAGCCGTCTTCAACCCGGCCGACCCGCATCCCGTCGCCGAGACGAAAGCGAGCATCTACGGCGTCGTCTCGCTGATCTTCTGGTCGCTGACGATCGTCGTCACGCTGAAGTACGTGCTGCTGGTGATGCGGGCCGATAACCAGGGCGAGGGCGGGATCATGGCCCTGATCACCCTGATCCGCAAGGGGGACCTCCCGGGCGGCCGCCGCACCAAGGTCGTCCTCGCCGCGCTCGGCATCTTCGGCGCCTCGCTCTTCTTCGGCGACAGCATGATCACCCCGGCGATCTCGGTCCTCTCCGCGGTCGAAGGGCTGAAGGTGGTCGAGCCCTCCCTGGCTCATCTCGTGGTCCCGATCACGGCGGCGATCGTCTGCGTCCTCTTCGCCTCCCAGCGTTACGGCACGGCGGCGGTCGGCCGGCTGTTCGGCCCGGTGATGGTCGTCTGGTTCCTCGTCATCGGCGCTTGCGGCATCTCCGGCATTGCCGTCCACCCGCAGGTCCTCGAGGCGCTTTCGCCGACTTACGCCCTCGACTTCCTCTTCGGCCACTTCGGCATCGCCTTCTTCTCCCTCGCCGCCGTCGTCCTCGCCTTCACCGGCGCCGAGGCCCTCTACGCCGACCTCGGCCACTTCGGGCGGATGCCGATTACCGCCGCCTGGCTCGGTCTCGTCTTCCCGGCGCTGATCCTCAACTACATGGGACAGGGTGCGCTTCTGATCGACCACGGCGACGCCAGCGGCTCCTTCTTCCTGCTGGTGCCGGAGTGGGGGCGGGTGCCGATGATCTTCCTCGCCACCGTCGCCACGGTGATCGCCTCGCAGGCCGTCATCACCGGCGCCTACTCGGTCGCCCACCAGGCGATGCAGCTCGGCTACCTGCCGCGGCTGCGGGTCGTCTACACCTCGGCGAAGACGATGGGGCAGATCTACGTCCCCTGGATCAACTGGCTGCTGATGGCGGCGGTGCTGGCGCTGGTCCTCGCCTTCCGCACCTCGGCCTCGCTCGCCTTCGCCTACGGGACGGCGGTGACCGGGACGATCGCGATCACCACCCTGCTCTTCTTCTACGTCGCCCGCCGCCAATGGGGGAAGCCGCTCTGGCTGGTGCTGCCGGGGGCGATCGCCTTCCTCGCCTTCGACCTGCTCTTCTTCTCCGCGAACCTGACCAAGCTCGCTCACGGCGCCTGGTTCCCGCTGCTGGTCGGGCTCGCCGTCTTCACCGTGCTGACGACCTGGCAGCGGGGGCGGGAGCTGGTCTCCGAGCGGCGCCAACGACAGGAAGGCTGCCTGCGGACCTTCGTCGAGGAGCTGCACCGCCGCCAGCCGCCGCTGCCCCGCTCGCCCGGCACCGCCGTCTTCCTCAACCGCAGCGAGACGACGACGCCGCTGGCGATGCGGGCCACCGTCGAGCACAACCGGACCCTGCACGAGCACGCCCTGATCCTCTCGATCGAGACCCTGCCGGTGCCAAGCGTCGCCACCGCCGAGCGATTCTCGGTCGACGACCTCGGCTACAGCGACGACGGGATCAGCCACCTCACCGCCCGCTTTGGCTACATGGAGCAGCCCGACGTGCCGGCGGCGCTGCGCTGCACCGCTGAAGGGCCGCTCGGGTTCCCGATCGACGTCGATGGCGCCTCCTACTTCCTCTCGACGGTCGAGCTGCGGCCGGGGAGCGGGAACGGGATGGCCCGCTGGCGCAAGCGCCTCTTCCTCGCCAGCTCACACGTCAGCGCCGATGCCGCCGACTACTTCGCCCTGCCGCGCGAGCGGACCGTGGTGATGGGTTCCCTGATCGAGGTCTGACGCAACCGTAAGAATCGCCGCGTGGGCGATCTCACGAGCTTCATCGGGCTGTCGCTCACGGCGATGCTGAATCCGACGCTGCTGGCGGCGGTGACGGTGATGATGCTGCTGCCCGACCCGAAGCGGCTGATGCTCGGCTACCTGCTGGGCAGCTATCTGACGAGCATCTCGGTCGGGCTGCTGATCGCCTTCTCCTTCCACCAGTCGAGCGGCGTCGAAAGCGCCCGCACCACCTTTACGCCGGCCGAGGACCTGGTCTTCGGGGCGATCGCGGTGATCATCGGCTTGGTCCTGCGCAGCGACTTCGGCGAGGAGCGGCGACGGCGTAAGAAAGAGTCGGCGAAGGAATCGTGGCCGGAACGGATGCTCGGCCGCGGCTCGGCGAAGATCGCCTTCGTGGTCGGGGCGCTGCTGAGCTTCCCCGGTGCCTCCTACCTCGTTGCCCTCAACCGCCTGAACCACCTCGACCCCGGCACCGGCGCGACGATCTTCCTCGTCGTCCTCTTCTGCGTGATCCAGGCGGCCTTCCTTGAGCTGCCGCTGGTCGGCTACGCGATCTCTCCCGAGCGTACGGAAGAGCGGGTCAAGGCTTTCCGCGACTGGCTCGCGCGGAGGGGGCGGCAGACTGCCGCCAAGGGCGCGATCGTGATCGGCCTGCTGTTGTTGCTTCGCGGGGTGCTCGAGCTCGTCCTCTGAACGCTGCGGCGCTCAGTCGCCGAGGTGGCGGCGGAAGCGGCGGACTTCGACCCGCGGGCCATAGGGGTCCTCCATCCGGGTGGCGCCGTCGCGGCGCCAGCCGTCGGCGCGGTAGAAGCGCTCGGCGGTCTCGTTGCCGCGGAGAACCCAGAGGACGGCGTCGGCGTAGCCGGCGTCTTCGAGGCGGCGGCGGGAGTCGTCGAGCAGCCGGCGGCCGACGCCGGCGCCCCAGTGGTCGGGGTCGACGTAGAGGGCGTAGATCTCGGCGGCGCCCCGGGCGTCGTCGTCACGGGTGGGGCCGAAGGAAGAGAAGCCGACGATCCGCTCGCCGGCGAGGGCGACGATCGTCTGTGGCTCGGCGGGCGTGGGGGGGGTCGAAGTGGTACCAGCCGACCCGCTGCTCCGGCTGCAGCGAGTCGAGGAACTCGTCGCCGATCAGGCCGCGGTAGGCGACCTGCCAGGAGCGGACGTGGACGCGCGCGATGTCAAAACGCTCGTCCGCCCTGGCGGCTCGGACTAGGAGCTCCGGCGGCCCCGCGTGTTCGGCATCTTGAAGAAGGCCTGCGATGAGGAGACGTTAATGCCCTCCTCGCCCGACTCGACCATGCGTTCGCCGCTGCGAGCAGCTATGTCAAGGAGCTCCTGATGGGCTCGTTGATGCGCCTCCAGCGCTTCACTCATGCCTTCTTGGTCGAGTAGTAGCGGGGTCCGACCGAGATGGAAGTCGGCGTCGGAGCCGACCACGCCAGCGCGCGCTGAAGTCACGAAATCATCAAGGAGCTTCTGCATCATTTCGCGGATAAGGCTTTCGCCCATCATCGGGTCGAGCTCGTCCCAATCCTCTCTGTCGATCAGGGACCGCTCGGTTGCTCGATAGAAGTGCTCCAAGGCGCCGCGAACTGGTCGGGTGTTGACGAGCTCTGCGCATTCCAACTCGACCAGCTGTTTGGTGTGGTAGCTGACGTTGGAGAGATCCTCGCCGAGCTCACGAGCCATTTCGGCCGGGCTGGAGGTTCGTTCGGCGAGGATCGAAAGTAGCGCCGCCCTGAGCGGATGGTTCATCGCCTTGATGCGGTTTTGCGTCGCCGTCTTGCGATCGAGTTTGGTTGACATCGCTTTTCCCTTAATCGGTAGCTGATTAGTGCCGGTTTCTTGATCCTAGTGGTTTAACTGGACAAGTTGTTCAAAAATCCGGATTCTTTTCCTGAATCGGTCTCCATTGGTGGAACCGATTCCACCAATCGCCGGTTCGGTTGATCGACAAGTCATAGCCGGGGAGGAGGTGAAGACGGATGACTCTCCAGACCGGGCATGCGGTGCCTCTTCTGATGTTCGTGAAGACCACCTAGCCACCCACCGCGGGCCGGCCTCCGCCTGGGGGGCCGGCCCCCTTTAGTTCAGGGGCCGGGCTGGCACGAGCTAGAGGCCCGGCGGGTGGCGGACCACGAAGCCGGCGGTGGAGGTCGTGGCGAGGTGCCAGCGGGGGCCGGTGCCCTGTTCGTCGCCGACAGTGTCCCAGCGCAGGCCGGCGATCTCGGCGAAGGTGTGGCCGGCGTTGGCGTAGACGGTGATCCATTTGCCCGGGCCGGGCGCGCCCCAGTGCTCGAGCTCGCCGGAGGTGAGGGGGCGGGGGATGAGGCCGCCGCCGAAGAGGGCGAAGCTGACCGAGCCGGAGCAGTCGTAGGAGCTGGAGTAGAAGGAGGCGTGGCCGCCGCCCCAGACGTAGGGGCGGCCGACGATCGTGTTGGCGGCGTTGATCGCGCCCTTCACGGCTTCGGGGGCGTTCGGGGGCGGCAGGGCGACGCCGGTGAGGAGGATCGCGGCGTTCGGGTCGCCGCTGCGGCGGTGGGCGAAGATCTCGGCGCGGCTGAGGTTGGAGTCGTGGGGGACGGTGGTGCCGTTGCTGCCGGCGGAGGCCGGCGGCAGCTTCGATGGGTCGGCGGCGATTTCCGCCGCGGTGGGGACGGCGGCGGCTTCGTCCGCGGCCGGCTTCGCCTGTGCCGTCGGCTTCGCGGGTGCGGCTTCGATCCGGTGCTGGACACTGACCAGGGCCAGGCTGTCGCTGACCGCTTCGATCGCCTGGTGGCCCCCGCTGACGCCGATGCCCACATGGCCGAAGGCGATCGCCAGGGTCGCCAGTGCTGCCGTCGCTCCCATCATTGGAAGACTACGGAGCCTTGAAATTCCTCTTCGTCCCCATCGTCGTCATCGCCTTCGTCGTCTTCCTGCTCGTGCTCGGGGCGATCGGCTTCGCCGTCTCCTTCGCGGTCCTCGCCGTCCTCGGCCGCGCCTGGCGCCTGGTCTCCGGCGGCCGCTCCCGCGGCTCCTGACTCGGCGTCCAGCCGGCGTTTGCGATCCCTCACAAAGGGAAACTTTTCCTTTGGGACCTGGGAAACGACTACGCCGACGGCGAGGAGAGTGGAAGCACGTGGCTCAGCAGACGAAAAGCAAAAGCAAACGGAAATCGAAATCTTCCGGCAGCAAAAACGGCCAGTCCGTCCACCAGAGCACCGCGGGGAGCGGGCGCAACAAAAGCCCGACCCCGAAGAAGGAGCGGGTCGCGAAAGCGACTGGCGATGAGCAGCAGGCCGGCATCCGCAACCAGGGCGGCAAGAAGACTCGACCGGAGCAGATGTACGAGGACTACACGGTCATCGACCCGGTTGAAATCAGCGACACCGACGAGCCCGACGTCATCGTCGACATTCCCGTTGTCAAGGTCGACGAGATCCACTTCGAGCTCGACGACCTCATGGCTCGGGTCTCGCTGCACGCGGAGGTGCTCGACCTGGTGAAGTTGAGCGTCGGCGTCCACGTCGAGCTGGGCAAAGTCGAACTCAACATCAAAGGGGTCGAAGCGCAGGCACTGATGCGGGCGCGGCTCGACCACGTCACCGCGATCATCGACCGCGTGCTGACGACGCTCGACCGCAACCCCGACGTCCTCAACAACATCACCGAAGCGCTGCAGCCGGTCACCGAAGGCGCCGGCAAAGCCGTCGGCGAAGTCGGCGAAGGCGCGAACAAAGCGGTCGGGCAGATCGGCGAAGGCGCCGGCAGCGCGGTGGAAGACGTCGGCGAAGGAGCTGGCGGTGCGGTCAAAGACGTCGGCAAAGGCGCGAGCAGCGCCGTCGAAGACGTCGGCGAGGGTGCCGGCGGCGCGGTCAAAGACGTCGGCGGTGGCGCTGGCAAAGCTGTAGGCGAGGTCGGCGAAGGCGCCAACAAAGCGGTCGGCCAGGTCGGCGAAGGAGCGGGCCAGGCGGTCGGCGGCCTAGGCGAAGGCGCCGGGCAGGCGGTCGGCGGCCTCGGCCAGGGCGCGGGCGCGCTGGGCGCTCTTGCTGGAGCCGGCGGCGGTGGCGGCGGCGACGGCGAAGGCAACGGCGGTGGAAACGGCGGGGGTGGTGGTGCCGGCGGCGGGATCGCCAAACAGATCGCCAAAATCGTCGCCGCCGAGATCGCGGCCGCGGCCAGCGACGAGGTCAAAGACATCGGCCTCGGCGCCGCTCACAAGGCGATGGAGCTGGGCGAGAAACGCCGCCAGAAGCGGGCGCAGAAGCACAACGCCACCGAGGCGGCGATGCGCAAAGCCCAGGAGGCCGGAGTCGACATCGACGAGGTCGAGGGCACCGGCGCCGAAGGCCGGGTCACCGTCCACGACGTCGAGAAAGCGGCGGCGGCCGCGTGAAGGGCCGCCCCGATTTCGAGTGGTTCACGTCGGTCAAGGCCAAGGAGGTGACCTTCGGCAAGCTCTCCGACGAGCGGGAGGTCACCTACGCCGAGGAGCCGGACGCCGAAACGGAGGTCAAGGTCGAGTGGGAGAACATCCCGGAGGAGCCGGAGGTCGGCGTCACCTACCGCGACGTCAAGGTCGACTGGACGGTGGTGCAGCGAATCGTCCACCCGATCGAGGAGGACGACGCAGACGATTCAGAGGACGCTGCTGAGGACTGATGTGAAGTGAGGCGTGCGACCGCGCGTCCCAGACGCGCGGTCGCAGCCAATGTCCTCAGGGCCAGCCCGGCGCTAGCGCCTCGCGGTGAGTCCCTGTAGAACGACCTCGACCGGAGAACGATGCTTCCCGTCTCCGTTCGACGACTCTTGGGCGCGCGATATCCCGTTGGCGATCTCGCCAACCTGCGCGCTGACTTTCCCAACCTCTTTGGCTGCCTTCGCCAGGTCTCTTGACTTGATCTTGACCTTGGGTTTGCGCGGCATCGCGGCTTTGAGGTTCTTCATGCCCACTTTGTTCTTGCGGCTGCCTTTGGAGGCGGCGGCAAGGGCCATCGCACCGCCGGCTCCGGCGATCGCGGCTCCGCCGGCGACGAGCGGCACTTTCGCTTTGCTCGCCACTTTGCCGACTCCCTGACCGGCGCTCTTGGCTTTGTCGCCGACCCCGCCGACGGCGTTGCGCACGGCCTCAATCGGGGTGCTGCCGCCGCTTGAGCCGTTGCTCGAACCGTTCGAGCTCGGCGCTTTCGCTTTCGAGCCGGACGATTTGGAGCTGGACGATTTCGGTTTCGCCCTTTTCGCGGCAGCTTTCGGTTTCGAAGCTTTTGATTTCGTCGATTTCGGTTTCGTCGCTTTCGATTTCGAAGCTTTGGGTTTGGCTTTCGATTTCGACTGTGATTTCGGTTTCGATTTCGACTGCGGTTTCGATTTCGATGACGACCCGGCGCTTTTCGGCGCCGATCGTTTTTTGGTGTTGGTGTCCGCCATTTTCCTCTCTCCTCGGGGGGTTCCCTATTAGGTCAGGTACCCAATCCATTGAGGGCAAATCACGCTGAGTGCGGCTAAATCAGCATGAATGGACGCTTGCGGCGCTCTTCACGACCTCGAAGGCGCTGCCCGGGATCCGCTTCAGCTGGTTCAGGTTCTCGTCATCCCAGCGGCGGTCGCTGGTGCCGGAGAAGAACCAGTTGGAACCGTTGTCGGCGACGATCAGGCCGTAGCGCTTCATCGCCAAGGCGATCGTCTTCGCCGGCCCGCTGAAGCCGCCGAGGCCGAAGCCGGCTTTCAGCCGCAGGCGCAGGCCCATCGGCGGCGCGCTCGGGTCGGAGGTGTCGCCGGCGCAGTGGGAGGCGGGGTGAACCCAGGCGTTGCGGGTGCTCTCGAAGGTGACGCGGATCGCATGGTCGAGGTGGCCGGCGGCGACCTCGTCGTAGCGGACGAGGCCGGGGAAGATCGGCAGGCCGGCGGCGTCGGCCGAGGTCCAGCCGTCGGGGCGGCGGGCGGAGGAGCGCAGGTCCCAGGCGGTCCCGGAGTCGGCGTTCCAGTGGGGGTGCGGTTTGGCGACGTAGAAGGCGCGGTAGAGCTCGTAGAGCTTGCAGGCGGAGCGGTCGACGACGAGCACGTGGCGGTCGCCGTCGCTGCCGTTGCCGCCCTCGACCGGCGCCTTCGCTGGAACCGGGAACGGCCCCGGGTCGCTCTCATCGCCGTAGGCGGTGTAGTGGACCGGCAGCTGGCGCTGGCCGCCGACGACGGCGTAAGGGAAGCCGTAAGCGCGCGGCGAGCCGAAGTCGGGGTGCAGGTGGTCGCCGCCGTGGGCATTGATGTAGGCGATGTAGGCGGAAGAGCGCGGGTCGCGAGGTGCCTTCGAGACGTCCTGGTTCCAGGCGGCCTCGGTCGGGAGCGACGGAGCGCGCGGCGAGAGCGAAGCGGGCGGCTGCGGGAAGACCGAGCAGGAGCCGAGGGCGGGATACGGGCCGACGGCGGAGGCTCGTCCCACCACCAACACCGAGACAACCACCAGAGCCGCGAGCCCGACCGCCCAAGCGGTGGGAGTTATCACCGCATAGCGACGAAAAGTCCCACCACTCGCCATCTGTGTCCTCGGCATGGGCGCAAGCTACCCGGGTAGGTTCGGCGCATGGACGTATGCCTGATGATCGAGGGGCAGGAGGATGTGACCTGGGAGGACTGGCTGGCGCTGGCGGCGGCCTGCGAAGAGCACGCGGTGGGGACGATGTTCCGCTCCGACCACTACCTCTCGGTCGACGACCGGCGCGAGCGCGGCTCGCTCGATGCCTGGGGGACGATCACGGCGCTGGGGGCCGTCACCGAGAAACTGCGGCTGGGGACGATGGTCTCGCCGGCGACCTTTCGCCACCCGGCGGTGCTGGCGAAGGCGGCGGTGACCGCCGACCACGTCTCCGGCGGCCGGGTGGAAGTCGGGATCGGCGCCGGCTGGTGGGAGCGCGAGCACGAGCTCTACGGGTTCGAGCTGCCGCCGGTCGGGCCGCGGATGGACGCGCTCGAGGAGCAGATGCAGATCATCCGCGGCCACTGGGCCCCGGGCCCCTTCGACTTCGACGGAGAGCACTACTCGGCGCGCGAACTCGACGCGCTGCCGAAGCCGGTCCAGCAACCGTTGCCGCTGATCCTCGGCGGCCGCGGCGGTCCCCGCAGCCTGCGCCTCGCCGCTCGCTACGCGGACGAGTACAACACGGTGATGGCGACGCCGGAGGAAGTTGCCGACATCCGCCGCCGCCTCGACCAAGCCTGCGAAGCCGAGGGCCGCGACCCGGCGAGCCTGCCGCTCTCGATGATGACCGGCTGGCTGGTCGGCGCCGACCGTGACGAACTAATCGACCGCGCTTCCCGCCTCTCGCAGTGGAAAGGCGAGGACGGCGACGGCGAAGCCTTCATCGCCGGCCTGCGTGAGAGCACGATCCTCGGCACGGTCGAGGAGGCGCTCGAGCAGCTGCGCGAGCTAGAGGCGGCGGGCCTGACTCGGATCATGGGACAGCACCTGCTCCACCGCGACCTCGACGCCGTCGCCCTGATGGGCCGCGAGATCGCGCCTCAGCAGGAAAAGACTTCGTAGGTCGTTCGCGCGTCCCAGAGGATGCCGGCGGTTTTCACTCCCGGCGCCGTGATGAAGGCCCTGCACATGACTTCGGCTTGCTTTTCGTTCCAGTGCGGGGTCTTGTGGTTCGTCAACTTGGTTTCGACGGTCACGGTCGAACTCCCTGAACTCTCGTCGATGTGGGTGATCAGCGGGTACCAGCTCTCGTTCCCGAACCGGTGCTTCATGTAGAGGGCGATCTTGCTCGGCTTCGGCCGCGGCTTTTCCGCGGCGACCCTTTCTGCCTGCAGAGCAATGGTGTCCCCCGAGCCTCCACATCCGGTCCCGACGACGAGCGCCCCACTGAGGATCAGCAGGCAGACGAGCGCGCCGATCGCCTTCAGACTGCTCGATTGCACGAAAGGATTAAACCATGCAGGCGCTAGGCGCTAGGCGGTGGGCCCGGCGGTGCCGTAGATCGCGCGCAGCCAGATATCGACGAGGACGTCGATAACCCGGTCCTCGTCCAGCGACGGGGACTCGTCGGTGAAGCTTGCGTACTGGACCCGCTCGTTCATCTGCACGAGGGCGATCGCGAGGTCGCGTGCCGGCTGCCCAGCCGGGGCGGCGCCGCGGGTGCGCTCGGCTTCGATCACCGCGGTGACGTCGGCGACCCAGCCCTCCATCACCTCGGCCCAGAGGATGCGTGCTTCGGGGTTCCGCATCCGCAGTTCGGCGGCGGCGAGGGTGACGGCGCGGCGGGCCCGGAAGGCGCCGTAGAGATCGGTGAGAGCCTGGCGCAGGCCGGCGCGCAGTTCGCCCTCGGCCATCGTCGTCAGCGCCTCCTCGCGGCTGTCGGCCGCGGCGGCTACGAGGCGGTCGATGATCGTCAACACCACCGCGTCCTTGGAGGGGAAGTAGAAGTAGAAGGTGGGCCGGGAGATACCGGCGCCTTTGGCCAGATCGTCGACCGAGATCTCGCTTAGCGGTCGCTCCTCCAGCAGCCGCTCGGTCGTTTCGAGGATCGCCCGCTCGCGGTCGTCGCCGCTGGCGCGGGTGGCGCGGCGGCCGCGTCCGTTGGCAGCCGGACTGGGTTTGGCGACGGTTGGCACGCCTTCCACCATACATCGCGTCGACAAAATCAACAAGTAGTTGACTCACTCGACACAGTGTTGATAAAGTCCCGTCCGTGAGCCACCTTTCCCAGGAGACCCCCATGCCAACCACCGCGAGCACCGAGCGCGAGCACGTCAACGTCCTCATCGTCGGGGCCGGCCTCGCCGGTATCGGCGCCGCCGTCCACCTGCAGCGCAACTGCCCGGAGAAGAGCTACGCGATCCTCGAGGCGCGAGAGACGATCGGCGGCACCTGGGACCTCTTCCGCTATCCCGGCATTCGCTCGGACTCCGACATGTTCACCCTCGGCTACTCATTCAAGCCCTGGCTTGGGGAAAAGGCGATCGCCGACGGCGAGTCGATCCTCGCCTACATCAATGAGACCGCCGGCGAGTACGGGGTGGAGGACTGGATCCGCTTCAAGCACAAGGTCATCGCCGCCGAATGGTCGAGCGCCGAGGCGCTCTGGACCGTCCGCGCCGAGCGCGACGGCGAACCGGTCGAGCTGACCTGCGACTGGCTCTACGGTTGCACCGGCTACTACCGCTACGACGAAGGCTTCTCGCCGAAGTTCGAGGGGACCGAACGCTTCGGGGGGCAGATCGTCCACCCCCAGCACTGGCCCGAGGACCTCGACTACGAGGGCAAGCGCGTCGTCGTGATCGGCAGCGGCGCGACTGCGATGACGCTGGCCCCGGCGATGGCCGAGCGGGCCGAGCAGGTGACGATGCTGCAGCGCTCGCCGACCTACGTCGTCTCCCGACCGGCCGTCGATCCGATCGCCCAGCGGCTGCGGCGCCTGCTGCCGGAGAAGCTCGCCTACTCGGCGGTGCGCTGGAAGAACGTGCTGGTGCTGCAGGGCAGCTACACCCTCTTCCGCCGCTGGCCCAATTTCTCGAAACGCATCCTTCGCAAGCGCCTCGAACCGCTGCTGCCCGCAGGCTACGACATCGACACCCACTTCAAGCCGCGTTACAACCCCTGGGACGAGCGCCTCTGCGCGGTCCCGGACGCCGACCTCTTCAAGGCGATCCGCGGCGGCAAGGTCGACGTCGTCACCGACCACATCGAGACCTTCACCGAGAAGGGGATCCGGCTGCAGTCGGGGCGGGAGCTCGAGGCCGACGTCATCGTCACCGCAACCGGGCTCAACATGCTCGTCCTCGGCGGCATGCAGATCCTGATCGACGGCCGGGAGAAGCAGATGTCGGACACCATCGGCTACAAGGGGATGATGTTCAGCGGCATCCCCAACATGTGCCTGGCGCTCGGCTACACCAACGCCTCCTTCAGCCTCAAGACCGACCTGATCGCCGAGTACATCTGTCGCCTCCTCAAGCACATGGACGCCAACGGCTTCCGCGTCGCCACCCCGAAGGCGCCCGGCCCCGCGGTCGAGATCGAACCGATCATCGACCTCAAATCCGGCTACGTCCTGCGGTCTATAGACCAGCTCCCCAAACAGGCCGCCGCCCACCCCTGGCGCCTGCACCAGAACTACGCCCAGGACATCCGCCTCCTGCGCAAGGGCCCGATCGACGACGAGATCGAGTTCTCGCGAGGTGGCGCGGCGGCGCCGCGGCGCGAGGCGCCCGTCGAGGTCGCGGCCTAGCCGGACCGATGGGCGTCGCGGAGACCGTCGCGCCCACCAGCGGGCCGCTCGACGCGGACGAGGCCGCCGGGCTGCCGGCGCCGCCGGTGATCCAGCTGCCGCAGCCGGTCCAGCTGCTGCGCTTCAACCAGCGCCAGATCGAGTTCGTCTTCGGGGCGCGGCGGCGTCACGGCGACGTCTTCGCGATGGAGACGCCGGAACCGCTGCCGCTGGTGATCACCAGCCTGCCCGAGGACGTCCGCTCGCTCTTCACCGCGAAGCCGGAGGAAGCGCCCTCGCTGGCGGCCGAGTCGCCGCTGCGGCCGATCGTCGGCCCGGACTCGGTCCTCACCTCGCTCGGCGAGCGCCACATGCGCCAGCGCAAGCTGCTGCTGCCGCCGTTCCACGGCGAGGCGATCCAGCACTACACGGCGGCGATCGCCGAGGCCGCCGAACGGGAGATCGACAGCTGGCCGTTGGGCCGTCCCTTCGCCTTGGCGCCGCGGATGCAGGCGATCACGCTCGACGTGATCATGGCCGGGATCTTCGGGATCGACGGCCGGCCCGAGCCGCGCAGCGCCAAGGGTCGCCTGCGCTCGACGATCAAAGCCCTGGTCGAACTCTCGACCAAGCCGGTTGCCCAGGTCGCCGAGCTGATGAACGTCCGCCGCGAGGAGCCGGTCGGCCTCACCCGCCTCGGCCGGGCGTTGATCGACCGCCGCATGGATGCGGTGATCGCGTTGCGGCGCGGTGAGGACCTGGGCGGGCGCCGCGACATCCTCTCGCTGCTGCTGCAGGCGCGCGGGGAGGAGGGGGAGCCGCTGACCGACGCCGAAATTCGCGACGAGCTGCTGACCCTGGTCCTGGCCGGGCACGAGACGACCGCGAACTCGTTGGCCTGGGCCTGGGAGCGCCTGGTCCGTACGCCAGCGGCGCACGAGCGCCTGGTCGCGGCGGTCCGCTCCGGCGAGGGAGCCGAGGAGGCGGTCGAGGCGACGATCACCGAGACGATGCGCTCGCGGCCGGTGGTGCCGATCGTCGGTCGCCGCGTCAAGCGGCCCTGGCGCCTCGGGGAGTTCGCGGTCCCCGCCGAGACCCCGGTCCTGATCAGCATCCTCCTCCTGCACCATCGCGAGGACCTCTACCCCGAGCCCTACGAGTTCCGCCCCGAGCGCTGGCTCGACCGCAAGCCCGGGACCTACGAGTGGCTCCCCTTCGGCGGCGGCATCCGCCGTTGCCTGGGGGCGGCGCTGGCGATGGCCGAGCAGCGGGTGGTCCTCGAGGCAATGGCCCGCCGCCTCGACCTCGAGGCCGTCGACCCCGAGCCCGAGCGGGCCCTGCACCGCAACGTGACGATGATCCCGCGCCACGGGGCCCGGGTCGTGATCAGGTCGCGCCATGTCTGAGGCCGTGGATGCCTCGGCCGCGCCCGAGCCCCCGAACGAGAAGGGCTTCGCCGACCTGATGGAGCGGCTCTGCGAGGGTCCGGTGACGATGCTGAACCTCCTCGCGTTCAGACCGGACGGCGGGCGGGGGCGCTATCTCGAATACGGCGCCGCGGTTGCTCCGCTGCTAGAGAAGGCGGGCGGCCGTCTCGCCTTCCAGGGGCCCGCCGCCCCGGCCCTGCTCGGCGACCATTCCTGGGACCTGGTCCTCCTGGTCGAATATCCGACCCGCCAAGCCTTCCTGGAGATGATCCAGTCGCCCGAGTACCAGGCAATCGCCCACCTCCGCACCGAGGCCCTGGCCAAGGGCGAGCTGCACCCCCTGGACCGACCATCCGACACCCCCTGACCCCTGGGCGCCAGCCGCCGCCCCCGCAAGCTAAATTGGGTCTAGCGCGGTGGCAGTAGCTCAGTTGGTAGAGCTCCGGCTTGTGGTGCCGGCGGTCGCGGGTTCGAATCCCGTCTGCCACCCCTAAAGTACCTGCAAATCGGCATCTTTTGTTGAACCGACGACCGCCGGGCCAGGAACAGGCCGACCCATTTGTGCCCGAAGACCCGGCAGAAATTTCGGGTCTCAGGGCACGGGCGTGCCGGTGCCGTCGGTAAAGGCCTGCAAATCAGCATGTTTCTGGCGACTTTGAACCGACGGGCTCTTGTTTTCCGGAGTGCCTAAATGTGAACCACTCGTCGCGCGACCAGAACCGAGGGTGCCGCGCCCCAAAGGTCGATTAGTCCGAGTGCAAAAATGACCGCGGGGGCGCCGGAGGGAAGCCGTGTCCACCAGGCCCAAAGGTCAGCTGCTCCATCGCCACGCCAAGAGCGGCTGGCGTTGGGCGATCCGCTTCACAGACCATGGACGGCGCCGGTACCTCACCCTCGGAAGAGAGGCTGACGGTTGGACGCGGCGGCGGGCAGAAGATGAACTGGCTAACGTGCTCGCCGACGTCAGGCGAGACTTGTGGGTTGAGCCCGGCCGCGGCAGCCGGCGCCGCAAGCGGCGCGTGCGGGATCCGCTTTTCGGCACCTTCGTCGCCCAGCTATTGAATGAACGACGGGGGGAGCTGAGCGAAGGGACGCTTCGCCACCATGCTTGGTGCCTCGCGCATCTGTCTCGCTACTTCTCCGATTGGCGTCTGCGCGAGATCGACGCCCAGGCGGTCGACGAATACCGGACTGAGAAGGTCCGCGAGTCCAAAGCGCGGGGGAGGGCGCTCGAGGCGGGGCGACCCGAGCACGACGACGACGGCAGGGTCATGCGGCCACTCACCCCGCACTCGATCAACAGGACGGTCGACACCCTGCAGTGGGTTCTCACCGCCGCCCTGGACTACGGGCTGATCGATGCGAATCCGGCGCAGGGAAAACGGCGCCGACTGCGCTACGAGGTGCGGGCGCCGGTATTTCTCGATTCTGCTGCTCAGATCGAAGCGCTGATCTCGGCCGCCGAGGCGCTTGATCGCTCGCCCGAGTCGCGGGTTTCCGATCGGCTGCCGATGATCGGAACACTGATCTTCGCCGGTCTTCGCTCCGGCGAGTTGGGGGCGTTGCTCCGGCGCGACGTCGATCTCTCTGAGGGGAGAATCCTGATCCGACAGTCGAAGACCGCGGCCGGGCGTCGGGAGGTAGCGGTGTCGCCGATCCTGTCGTCGCTGCTGAAGCGGAAGCCGGGGCTTGACCCTTGTCGGCGCCCGCAGGAGCTCGTCTTCGCCACGCGGACTGGACGGCCACGCGATAAGGACAACATCCGCGGCCGAATCCTTCTTCCGGCGGTAGCGCGCGCAGACAAGCTGCTCGAGCGGGAAGGCCGACCGCCGCTACCGGTCGGTGTCTCCCCGCACAAGCTCCGCCACACCTTCGCCTCGATCCTCGTCGCCTGCGGGGAGGACCCCGTCTCGGTGATGTATCAGCTAGGGCACACAAGCCCCGAGTTCACCCTGAGGACCTACGCTCACATGATGCGCCGGGAGGTCGGCGAGCGCGAGCGGCTGCGTTCGTTAGTGAGCAACGAATGGGAGCCACCTGCGTATTAGCCGGCGCGGTTGAGCCCGAGCGGATGGGCCCCCGACGCCGGAGGGCGTCGCCTGCCGCCCCTACGATTGGTACATGTCGTTTACGGCACTCCACCGCCTTCTTGGGGTCGGTCCTAGACCCATGACGGATGAGCTCATCGACGAAGCGGTGGCCACCGGTGCTGTAGAGACCGATGACGTGGATTGGAAGGTCGGGCTTCCACGGGCAAAAGGCCTAGCCCAGACCGATTTCCCCAAGGATGTCGCGGCGATGGCGAACAGCGGGGGCGGCGTGATCGTCTTCGGTGTGAGCGAGACCCAGAAGGTCGCGACCGGGCGCGTCGACGTCGGCGAGTTTGACGAGGCCCACGAGCGTTCACTGCGCAGCGTTGCGATCACTGCCATCTCCCCGCCCGTATTCGGCCTGAACATCCACCGCCTCGGGTCCGAGGGAAATCGGGCCATCGTGCTAGAGGTTCCTGCGAGCGTCGAGGGACCGCACCTGATCTACAAGAACCAGTATTTCGGTGCGCCCATGCGAAACGACGCCGACACGGTATGGATGACGGAGCGCCAGATTGAGGCGATGTACAGGTCTCGTTTTGACGAGCGCCGCCATGCAACCGAGGCTCTGGATCTCCTATTCACCGAGGCATCTGCCGGACGCACCACCGATAGACGGGCATGGATCGTTGGAGTCGGTCACCCGCGCATCCCGCGCTTTCGCGATCGCCTAACCCGCGACGCGGCGCGCGAGGTGCTGTCGAAGAGCAAAAAGTGGGCATTGACATATGCGGGAAGGGGCGGGATTCATCCGTTGGAAAGCGTGGGCGATCACAACCCCCGACCCGGACTACGCCGCTGGGTCGCCGCAAACACGGCAACGGGCGAGGGCAAGGCGTGGAAGGAGTCATGGGCCACCATTCATCACGATGGATCAGTGACCCTCGCGGCCGCAGTCGGCGGGCATCGCATGAACAGTGATTCCTACTTTGAGGGCTGGCAGATCGAGTCCGCCGCTATTGAGTGCGCCGTCGCGGATCTGATGGCGCTCATCCGAGTAACTGCGGGAGCGACCGACAACGATGAGTACGACGTGCGGGTCGGGATCGACTGGACCGGCGAGCACCCCCTCGTGATCTTGGGGAAGGAAAACCTTGGCCATGCCTCCGCCGGGGGATCGACTCCCCTATATCGCTACACGCCCGTTGAGACGACGGTGAATGCTGTGCAGCCTGACTCCGACTTCCATCGTCATATCCACGATCTCGCTCAGGACTGCGTGAACCAAGGTGGCATCTCGGACGTGCGGCTCATCCGTCCGGCTAAAAAAGATGATTCGGCGATCTAGGAGGGAAACCTGCCATGGAGTGGGACCATTTGCCGGTGTCGCCAGTGCGTTCCTCGCTACCTTTTCGAGCGCCCGAAGGGCGTGAAGTTCGGCGAGTTGAGACCAGTCGAATACAGGTCTAGACTGACCAGCTCAGGCGGCGCCCTAAGCGCAGCCGCCGCAAGGTCCCAACACCCGGCCGCTATATGCGCGTCCGACGGGGTGCGAGCCGATCCGTTCGATTCGGAGGAAAACGGGTGGCCCCGGCCGCACGGCTAAAACCAGCTACGAGTTGTCGACGGGCGAGTTCGTTGTGCACGAAAAGGTGCCCATCCTGTCCGGCCCCCGGCTTGACGAAACTCTCGTCCATCAGCGGCGAGGTTGGGGGTGGGTTGCCGAGCGCTCCTTCCCCGGACGCCTTCGCCGGACCGTTCGGGGTGTCAAAGCCGGGCGCCCGGTCCGGGGGGGCAGCCTGACCCGCGACCGTGAACTCTTGCCGATTCTCTCTGGACCGACCGACCCCCTTGCAATCCTCGCGAGCCTATGCCCGACTACTCGGCGAAAGTTGTCGCCAATACGGTCTTCTATGGCGAACGGGCTCGGGAAATAGTCGACCAGGAAATCGACCGGGCCAAATCTCTAGATACGAAGGCCGGAGCAGTCATCGCGGCTTGCGTTGCTCTTATTGGTGCATGCGCCGCCCTCGTCCTCGGTCTCGCAAAGCTCGAAGGGGCTGGATCTGGGGCACGGACGCTATGGGCGGTGGAGATCGGTCTCTGTCTGGTCGCGCTATTCGTGGCCGCTGGTTTTGCCGTCTGGGCGCTCGCTCCGAAGGTTGTGCGGTCCCAGGTTCATTACGACGAAATAGAGCGTTGGACTACGCCGAACTCGCTCGAAAAGGACCCGACTTTGAATGCAGGCACCCTCGTCAATGCCAGTGTCCACAGCATTGGGATCTCGCGGCCTGCCAACAAGGACAAGTCAGATCGCCTCCTTGTTTCAAGTATCGCCATCGGCGCTGGTCTGGCGGCTATAGTCGCTTTGACCATCAGCGTCGCTGTCCATTCGGCTCAGTACCCATCGAAAGCGGAACCACCAGAATTCAATGGACGACCCAAAGCAAGACACGCAGCTAGACAACGAGGATGGCCAGGAGCCTCCGGAGGAAGATTCCATGTTCCCGATGCCGGAGATGGACATGGAGCTGCGCGAGGGGTTGGCAGAGGAGCATGGGAAGAAGGAGGACGGCGATGAGTGACTCCTCCGATCAGAACGCGGGCGGGAAACAGGGCGGCGGCGGCGACAAGCCGTCGGGCGAGTCGCTCTTCCCCAAGCCGACGATGCAGGTCGTGACCGCCGACCGGAAGCCGGCGTCGACCAAGACGCCGCCTAAAAGCGGGCCGAAGAAAGGGTCCTGAAGCCGCGGCAGTGGCGATCCTTCTTCTCACGCCGTACCTGCCGGTCTCGGATGAGCTGTCCATCGGGGAGTGGCGGCTGATTCCGTTTACCGCGATGGGAGGGTCAGGAATCGTTCCGGAGCCGCTCGCCAAACCAGTCGAGCGCCTAATCGCTGCTTATGGCCGAGATGACGGCATGGGCGCGGTTGTCCATCTCAATGGTCGACAGGTTGGTGCTGAGTTTGAGATGGGCGATTTCACCCGACTGCGTGCCGCGCTTCTTGCCGGGACGGTCGGGGGCAACCCCGAGATGGCAAGCACCCAGGACGGAGGGTTGGGTGCTTGGTCGCTGACTACCGCGGAGAACGCGCTTTTGGTCGGTCATCCCATTGGGGATGGCAGCGGGTATGCGCTTCAGATCGGTGTTCTCGTTCGGGTGCTTAGTGGGCGAGGTGCGCTTGAGGACGAGCCGCTGCCCCCGATCGAGCCGCCGCTTGAGTTACCGACTCCGCTTGTTAGCTTTTTCGACGGGGAGCTTGCGCAGGCCATCTACACCGCTCTCGGTACTGGTGATGATCGTGCTCGGCGGCTTGAGCGCGCCTTGGAGTGGTATCGCGTGGTCCTCAGTAACGCGGAGGCGGTTTCCGTCGATGTTCGCGTCGGTGCGGTCAGATCGGCTCTTGAGGCGCTTCTCGGGGCCGGAGACGAGACGAAGAAGGTCGTCAGGGCATTCGGTCGTCTCGTTCGAAGACCGGATTCGACCGACCAGACCTACGAGGACGTGTTTTGGGCGAACGGCCCAGTCCAGTTGACCAGGGACGAATGGTGGCTGACGCGCCTGTCGATGCTCCGCAACGCCATCATGCACGGCGACGAGGTGCCGAACGACCTATGGGAACACGAAGGTCATCACCAACTCAACCTCGTCCACGACAAACTCATCGCTGTCCTACGAGCCTTTATCGCCGAGGGCGCAAAGACGACCTCCTGCGCTGTCGCCCGCCGACCGAAACGTCGCGCGCAGGCAGGCAGCGGCCGTAAGGGCCCTTGAGGCAATACGCTCGGACCAAGAGTAGCTGGGGACTCTGCGACCGAGCTGGCGAGGGCACAATTCGATTCCAATTCGGAGTCAAGTCCGGAGGTGGAGTCCCGTCTGCCACTCCTAAGTAAGGTTGGGCGATTAGGCACCGATCACGATGAATGGCGCCCAAAAGTACGGGTGCGAAAATGGTCTGCCCGGTCGAGACCATCCGTCCACGGAATGAGAGTCGATGCCAACCCGCACGCCTCTCTCTACCCGTCGCTGTGCTTCGGCGTCCAGGAGGGGATGCTGTTGGAGATAGTCATTCTTTCTCTTCTCGTTCAGATCTCGCAGCCAGAGTTGGGCGCGACGGAGAGCCTCCGGGGGACGTAGTTCGTTGCGGAACATCTCCTCGTAGAGCTTCGTCATCAGGACCGCGGTGGCAAGATCGTCCACCGACCAGAGGCTTGCGATTACGCAAGCTGAACCGGCCGCGAGAAATGCGGTGCTGGTAGCGAACGCCTCCCCTGAGGGCCCTGCGATGTACGGCAAGGCCGACTGGCAGGCCGAGATCGCGACTAAACGGCTCTTCAGCGCTCCGCTCATCTCCATCGCGGGGAGGTCGCCATCAGAGAGGCAGACGACCATCGACTCGATCTCGTAGAGGCCGCCGCCGGCATGGCAGGCGAGGTGAATATGGGTCGCCTCGGCCGCTGCGTTACGCAGGAAGTCTAAGTTCGCTTCGCGACCGAAGGCGAGTTTAGGTCTGCCGCCGATGATGGTGGCGATTTCGCGCAGCTCGGGACCCGCGGAGTCGAGGTTGCGTTGCGGGTCGGCGATGCCAACCAGCTTCGGTTCCCTCTCGGCGTGCCGCTTGGCTCGCGCGAGGCTGGTCCTAACCAGCGCCGCCGAGGGCGAGTGGCGTACCTCGAAGTCGTCGAGTAAGCACCGGGGACCGGACCTGGTGGACCAAGGAGCGCTCGCCAGCGGCACCGTTGAAAGCGGTCCGCAGGAAATGAGCGTCACGCCGATGGCCCCGATCTCCTTGAGAAGGTCGCCGATCGGTCGCGCCAAGGCCGGACCGATCCACCCCAGGGTGTCGACGATCGCTTCGCCTAGCCGGGTTTCGGAGATGTCGATGTCGCCCTCGTCAGGTTCCTCCTCACCTAGACCTGCGATCCCAAAAAGGTAGCCCGCCCCGTGCTCGTCGGACGGGAGCCCTGCGTCTTCCTCGTACCTACTGCCTGCGATCAGACGCATAAAGAGGAGGGTCGAGGAAGGCTCAGCGAGGTGGCGGGTCGTGACCTTTCCCTCTCCCGAGCTGTCGACAAGGATGAGAACAGTTCCGGCCGGAGTCGGGTTGACGTAGAGGACCGGCCAGTCTTGCTCGGTCGCCTCAAGTAGGTCCTCGAGTCGCTCGCCGGCGCCGAACTCTTGGAAGCCGGGGAGATTGCGTATTGCCACGAGGGCATCGCGGAAATCGCGACCGGCCTCATCTCCGGCGCCGAGGGGCGAGGAGGCCAATTCGCCGAGGGCTGACTCGTAGGCTCGGCGTAGATCCCCCGGCAGTTCCCATAGACGGCCGGCATCAGCACTGGTTAGACCGAGGCGTCGGCGCAGCTCGCGGGTGCGGGCGTTCTCAAGCACCGTTGCCGCCTCCTCGGGCTCGCCATCCATCGAGAGCGCGAAGGCCGCCCAGCGTCCTAGCTCACCTACTTCCTGCGTCTCGTCCCGACGGCGGTCGTTATCGCGGAGGCCGCGGAAGATGAGATCCGAGGCGGCGAGCGCTGAGCGATAGGCCTGCGCCGCCTTGTGCCAATCGCCTCGCCTAGCGAAAGAAGCGGCGAGAGCGAAGCCGACCTCGAAACAGAGCCGCGTCAGTCGCGTCGGCGACAGGATCTCGAGTGCCCTCGTACCGGCTTCGATTGCCGCGTCGTCCTCCTCGAGGCGACTCAGCAGGAGGCAGAGCTCAGCTCTTACCTGAGCGATCTCAATTCCCTCGGAATTCTCACCGAATAGGTCCTCGGCGGCGCGTAGGTGCTCTGCAGCCTCGCGACGGAGCTTAGTGTCGTTTTCCTCCTGCTCCTCCTGGGTTCCCGCCTCGATAGCTTCGACGATCTCCAGCGGTGAATGGTTAGTGGCGGTCCGCTTGGTCCGGGCAAGTTCATGGTGAGCCGCCGCAGCCATCTCGGGGGCATCGTTTTCCTGAGACCAGGAGATCACCTCCTCGAAGATCGTCTCGCCCGCCTGGGTCGAGGACCGGTCAATGCGAGCGTTGTTGACGATCAGCCCCCCAAGCGTCAGCTTCGCGCGGATCCAGAGGCCGGATGCGTCAGCAGCTTCGAGATCGGCCATCGCCTCTTCGGTCACCGCAATCCCACGTTCCAGATTCGTCCGTCGATCGCCGTCTTCACGGCGCATCAGCGATTGGCCGAATTCGTACTTCAGCTGCCCGCGAAGCTCTGGCGGATCGTCGGCGGTGACGAGACCAAGCGCAGCCTCCATCAGGTTGGAGCTGACCGCCAGGTTGTCGATCCGGTCGCCGGCCTCGCGCTCGGTGTAGACGCGGGCCAGTTCGAGCATAGTTTCCAAGGAGGGTGCGCCCGGTCGTGCATAGGCGAGAGCCTCGTTAAGCGCCTCGATCGCCTCCTCGAGGTTCTCGGCCCGTGACCCCTCCTGGCGAATCTGGAGCACGCCAGCCCGCAATTTCTGCAGATAGCCGACCTGGCCTCCTGCTCTCAGCATCCGCCCCCGGGCGATCAGCTGGTCGAAACCTTCGAGCGCCTCCTCGATCTCACCGCGGGAGAGAGCATCGGTGATGCCCTCCATCGCGTCGTTCAGGCTCTGCATGAAGTCCTCGACCGCCTGTGCCTCGGCTTCGCGCCTCTGCCAAGCCACTTGCGGGTCTGAGCCGGCGTCCAGCAGCAAGTCAAGCCATGCTGCGTAACTGAGCCCACCGTGGCGCTCAGATCGTTTTCGTAGCAGGACGCGGATAACCGCCGAACGCTGCCCCGGCCCGTGTGATCTCAACCACTCCTCGAAAGCTTGATAGCTGCGCAAATAGAGCAGGTTCTGAAGGGCCTCCTCAACAGCCTTATCGGTGGGTCCAGGTGCATCGGTCTCTTTCAAGGCGCCCACCGTAGCCTTTTAGCCCGCGCTTCCCGGCGGCATGGGACTCGATGGCATGTCACAGAGTCTGAACCTCCGCCAGCGGATCGCGCCCGGTGGCGGCCAGTCGTAGGGCGCCGAGCGCGAGGCGATCGCCGATGTTGACTTCCGCTCCGGGCTGCGGCTGCGCGACGTCGAGCCCTGTTGCCGGTGGTCGCGAGTTGGAGCCCCGCCTGTCGCCCCTTTGAACCAGGGGTATGGCCGATCAGGCAGAAATCCGCATTTCTGCCAGTACACCCCGACAGTCGCCGAATATCCCCGCATATCGAGGTCCGGCGGCGGCCAACGGGGGCGGGCGCAAAACCGCTTGTCATGCGGGATTCGCTGCCGGCACCGCCGAGCAGCAGCCGAATTGTGGTGCCGGCGGTCGCGGGTTCGAATCCCGTCTGCCACCCTTCAAACCGGAGGTAGTCCGCCTACCCAACGGCTGAGGTATCTCCGAGGTCTGCTCCGTGCTCTGCGTGTAGGGGAATGTTCTTTGGTGGATCAAAAGGGACGGCCTCGGGGATCAGGCATGGGAAGGGAAAATTCGAGCCGTTTCGTTCCGACGCCTTCCATCGACCCGGCTGCGAGGGTATGCTGATGTTTGTGCAAGCGCTACCGGGACGGGATGCGAGGGTAAAACGAGGCACCCCTCCTGCAAAAGTTACGCGCGTTACTGCTGCCGCCGAGCAGCGCCGGCGGATTCTTGCAGCTACCGGAGAACTGGTTGCGAAGCGGGGATATTCAGACGTCAGCGTCGAGCTGATCGTCAAACGGGCCCACGTCAGTTTCAAGACCTTTTACAAGCACTTCGCAAGTAAGGAAGACTGCTACGCGGCCTTGTTCGACCAGGCGGTTGCGTCGACGGAGAAGGCGATCCGCGAGGCAGTTGCAGAGGAGCCCGGAGCCTGGGCAGAGCAGGTCGCGGTCGCCCTGCGCAAGCTGACGGAGTTGGTTCTCGCCGACCCCCTGACCGCCAAAGCGGTGATCGTCGAGGCGCCGACGGTGGGCGGGGAGATCGTCCAGCGTTACGACAAGGCGATGAAGGCCCTCGTGCCACTTCTTCGGTCCGGTCGCGATTACAACCCGCGCGGTATCGAGCTCCCGGCGACCGTCGAGGAAACGCTGGCGGGGTCGGTCTTCTGGTCGATCTACCAGCGCCTCATCGTCGGCGAAGCAGATGCGCTTCGGGAGGTTCTGCCCGGGCTTATCCAGCTCGTGCTGCGCACCTATCTCGGCGAAGCGGAGGCCGCGCGCATCGCCAAGGACGAGGCTGCTCGCGTTCCTTCGCTGGCCTGAGGCCGAGTGTCAACTCGATTCAGTGGCGCCGTGGGGGATTGCCGGCGACTGCATAGGCACGGTCCGGGCCCACAAAGCCGACCAAGGTGATGTAGGTCGCCAGAGGGACGATCGCGGACAGGCTTTGCGGACCTTTCCTGCGAACCTGCTCGCGGATAAGCGCATAGGCCGTCGCGGCGGCCGCCTCGGCGGCCACGGCCGGCGCCTCGGGATTTGCCTCAAAGCCGGGGGCGAGCATTTCGGCCAGAGAGTCGATCACCCGATCCCGGCGAGCCAGAGCCCCGGGCCCCGCCCCGTAGACGCCGACGGCAGCCAGCTGCGCCATCGCGGGCTCCCCGGCGAAGTAGGCGCACATCGCCTCGTAGAGCGCCTTCACGCCCATCTCCCAGCTCGCCGCTCGTCGCGCCGCCGGAACCGCGGAAGCCATCATCTGGGCGCCGCTCATCTCGATGGTCGCCAGCACCGCATCGGTCTTGTCCGTGAAGTGCTCGTAGAAGGTGCTCAGTGAGATTTCTGCCTTGGCAGCGATGTCGCTGGTCTGCATCGCCCCGAGACCTCTCTCGCTGACCACGCTCGCGACGGCGTGGGCGATTCGTTCGGCCGGCGTGTATCCCGTGAACCGCGGACCTGCGGGGGCCCGCTGCCGGCGCGGTGTCCCGAAAGCAGCCGGCGGAGGCCTCACGCTGGTCAGCCAGGTCCAAAGTTCGTTGCCCAGCTTCGGCAGCTCCTTTTCTTCGCGGCGGTAGAGCCGGGTGTGGACGATCTTGGAGATGCCGCCTAAGAGGACCTCGGCCAGCTCCGGTGCCGGTCGGCGATTGGGAAGTTCGCCGATCAACTCGGTCGCCAGCCTGAGCAGGGAGCGGAAACAGCCATCTGCAACCAGTTCGCCCCCCTTGCCCGTTGCATAGAGCTCGACGAAGCAGATCCGTGCCGCTGCCGGCTGCGCGGCGACCAGCTCGAGAAATCGCTGCAGGACCGCCTCCGGTGCTTCCCTGCCGGCGCCCTCGCGGACCCTTTGCAGCTCCTGCAGCGTCGGTTCCGAGATGGCTTCGACGGCTTGAATCAGACAATCCGCCTTGTTGGCGAAGTGCTTGTAGAAATCGCTGCGCGAGACCCCGCACAGCTCGATCAGCTGGGCAACGGTCGTTGCCTCGAAGCCGTTTTCGGAAGCGACGGCGACGATGGCCGCAAAGAGGCGCTCGCGCTGATTGCGTACCACCTCGGCGCGAGGGGTTCCCCCGCCCGGGGACAGTTTGCGCATCCGCAGCTCGGATGTCTGCCCCCAGGGAGTGATGACGGCGGCACCCGGTTCCCCGGTTAAGGCCATCGGGCCGCCCGGCGGGCCGATATCGACCGCCCTCTTCCGCGAGTCCCTTCCGCCGCCGGCGTCACTTGTAGCTCCTACTTGCGTGCATCGCCCATCTCAAACCCCGCTGGGTCCGCTTCCCGGCATCCGAGGGTCAAAACATCCTCTCTCGGCGGCACCCCACAGTAACGAGGTTCAGCTTATCTTCAGAAAACCCTCTTGTCCTTCAGCCTTTCTTTTGCTTTGATTGGCAGCTCCACGCATGGCTCCCCCTTCGAAAACTTGCCCTCGCCTGTTTCCCGACGAGGGCAGCGGTGGCGTGACTCCCCCTATTCGTCACGCCGCCAACCCCCGGTCACTCAGACGGCAATGGCCATCCCTGTCCATTGCCTCAGGATCGGTTGCAGGGGTCGACCCCGGACGCAGAGCGGGACTTCCCTGGCCCGTGCGTCCGGGGCGCCCTGCCCTAGTCCGCTGCACCTGATCATCCAGCGGGGCCTAAGCGAGGTACTCGTGGACTAGCTGCTCGGTCCGCTGCGAGAGCGCGAGCGCCCTGTCCTGATCGACGGCGAGAAGCGTCACTAGGAAGACAAATCCGGGCATCAGCGGCGCCACTCCTGCGGCATCGTCGCGGGCGAAGGCGCTGCGCATCGCCAGCTCGGCGCCGTCGAGGGCAATGCCCAGCATCCGCTCTGAGACCTCCGTGGAACCTGCATTTGCAGCAGCCACGGCAACCCTGGCCAGCGCCTCTCTCATTGCTCCCACCGACGACTCCTGCTGGCGGGGAAGACGGGCCCAGCGCGGTTGATCCCTGCCGGCGGGCACCGCCCATTGTTCAGCGGGCGCTTCGACTTCGGCCGTCTGCCCGAGCTCGGCGCAGAGGTGATCGGCAACCCGAAGCAAGGCCTCACCTTCGTTTCGCGCCGCCATAAATGGGAAAACTATCGACATCCTTAAAAAACCGTGCACTTCTGAACTCGGGGTGGGTAACCTCCGGGTTTGGTGGAGACAGGAAAAGCCGAGCAGCGGAAAGAGGCGCCGGTTGAGTTGGGGCCGCTTCCCGGCGGTCACCACGGGTTGACCCGCGAGCAGATCGAAGATTCCCAGCGCGAGCGGCTGATCGCGGCGATGGCGGCCGAAGTCGCCGAAGTCGGATACCGCGAGCTCCGGGTCCGCTCATTCACCCGGCGGGCCGGAGTGTCCACCCGCGATTTCTACGGCCAGTTCGAGGACAAGGAAGCATGCTTCCTCGCCGCCTTCGACGCGGTCCGGGACTATCTCGAAGCTCGCATCGCCGCCGCCGTCGCGGCGGAACCCAACTGGTCAGAACGGGTGATTGCCGCGCTGCGCGTTTCCCTCGAGTTTTTCGCCTCCGAACCCGACCTGGCCCGCCTCTGCCTGGTCGAGCCGGTAAGCGCCACCCCGACGATCGCGGTCCACTTCCGCGAGGCTGTCCTCGCTTGTGTCCCGGCCCTCGCGAAAGGTCGAGATCTTCTCGCCGCCGGCGATTCGCTACCGCCCAGCACCGAGGATTCACTCCTTGGCGGAATCATCTCCCTCGCCACCCGGAAGATCCTTACCAGCGAGACCGAGCAGCTTCCCGAGCTGCTCCCCGACATGGTCGATTTCGCCCTCAGTCCGTACCTCGGCGCCGAGCTCGCCACTGAACTCGCAGCCGAAGCGGCAAGAGCCTAAGACGTTCAATAACCCGCCGTTTGTGGCCTCTGAGCATGGAGGTAGCTCGGCACACACGTACCTCTCCCAGGCAGAGTAGAGACATGTTCCTACCTCCAGAAAACTCTGCTTGCCTTTCCCTGGATCTTGTGCTTCCATGACCTTGCCGCGTCAGGGAGACCGGCAGGGATTAGCAAGAGGCGAGCAGGCCGACCGGGACTCAACCGACCAGGTCAGCGCCACATACCCAAGGAGAGTCATTGATGTATCGCAGATTCCACGATCGTTTCGGCACCGCAGGAGTGGTGATCGGAGTTGTCGCTCTGGTCATGGCCATGGTCACCGGCGCCTACGCCGCCGGGGGTGGCCTCACTTCCAAGCAAAAAAAGGAAGTAAAGAAGATCGCCAAGCAGTTTGCCGGAGCACCGGGAGCACGCGGACCGGAAGGGCCGCAGGGTCAGAAGGGCGAGCCGGGAGCAAAGGGCGACCAAGGGCCCAAGGGCGATCAGGGCATTACGGGCAAAGAAGGCCCCGAAGGGCCGGCGGGGCCGACGGAAACCAAACTCCCTCCCGGAAAGACCATGACCGGCGTCTGGTCAGTTTATGGCGAAGGTGAAAAACATTACCTGGCTAATATCAGCTTTCCCTTACGAGTATTCCCGGCCCCGGAAATTGTCGGCAATCCCGCAACGGAACCCGAACGTTGTCCTGGCAGCGCTTCCGAACCCAAAGCGAAACCGGGCTATTTCTGCCTATATAGAGCCGCTCCGTACGAAAATGTCATCAGAGACGGGCTTGAATGGCAAGCAGATCCCACTAGCGGATTTATCTTGGAGTTCGAACGGCAAGGAACGGGAACCCTGGCTTTTGCCTATGGCACCTGGGCTGTGACCGCCCGCTGCCCAATCGACCCCGAAACCGAAGAAGAAGAAGAATGCTGACGCCGTAAGGCGGCATGTTGGGGGTGTGCGTCCCGAGACTCTGAACCAGTCTCGGGACTGCCGCCGCTTTTGACTTCGACAGGTGATAGCAACAGAACACATGGAGACACATGAGATGACTAAGAGTGCACGTACTACATTGTCCTTGCTGCTCATGGCCTTTGTCGTCATGTGTCAAAACTCCACCGCGGCGGCTTCTTGTCCGAACGACAGCTTCCGCACGGGCGCCTCGGCGGCGCTCCCAGACTGCCGGGCTTACGAGCTGGTTACTCCGCCCGACACCAACGGCCGGATGCTGGACACGTTGCAGACGTTTACGTTCGGTAGGGCCTTCGATGTATTTCCCACCGAACTGGCGTCGCCGCTGAAGGAAGATTTTGTCTACGAGACGTACGCAGCTTCACTGCCAGGGTCAGCCTTACCAAGTAGCGGAATTTTCGACGAGTATCAAGCCGAACGCAAACCGACGGGATGGCAGACGACGCAGCACCTTAGCCGACCGTCTACCACGCTGCAGGTACCGGGGCCGGGCGGACTGTCCGTTGACCATACGTACGCCTTTCAGGCCGAAGGCCAAGGAACTCCGGAAGAGGAGAACGCAGACTATCTGCGACTGCCGAACGGATCCTCCGAACTTCTAGGCATAGGGAGCCTAGGTACTGAACCCGCAGCTCGAGGACGCTATATAAGCGCTGAAGCTGAACACGTCATCTTCTCTCTCGGGAGGAAAGCAACCGGAAATGACCGGTGCGGCGCTTGTCCCGTGAGGCGGCTTGAGCCTGACTCACCGCCTGAAGGTGTTGGCGCCGTTTACGACCGATCTCCAGGGGGTCCGACCCACGTGGTCTCGCTTCTGCCCGGCAATGTGCCCCCCGGACCTGGTGAAGATGCGCTTTACCAGGGGGTCTCGAAGGACGGCAATGTCGTTGCATTCATGATCAACGGCACCCTGTATGCCCGTCTGGACAACGCGGAAACGCTCGATATTGGCTCCGGTAATCCGGAATTTGGTGGCCTTTCCGATACGGGTCGTTATCTTGTCTACGTCAGCGAAGGAGTCATTCACCGTGTCGACACGGTCACGAAGAGTGATATTGCGGTCAACCCTGGCAGTGAAGGGAAGATTGTCAATGTGTCCGCGGACGGGTCGCATATTTATTTCATTTCCAATCAGCAGTTGGATGGCTCGGAGGGGAGCCCTGGGCAACCGAATATGTACGTCTGGGGCGGAGCTTCAGCGAAATTCATCGCTACGGTCGCCGCCAGTGACCTCGTGCGCACTTCAGGAAGCCTACTTGCTGCTCTGCCGGCGCTCACTCGCTGGACCGTCGGCGTCCAGCAGCCATGGCCAGAACTCGAAGCTGGTCCAGGTGCCGACTCCTCGAGGACGACGCCTGACGGCAGGGTAATCGCCTTCGAGTCGAGGGCGCAGCTGACCGACTACGATAATGCCAATCCTGCCAAATGTCCTAGCTGGACTAACGCTGGGCCAGACGAAAAGTTTGGGACGGCTGATGATGTCCTTTTGAATACGGAAGGTCGTTGCACTGAGATATATCGGTTCGACGAGGTAGATAACGAACTTCAATGCGTCTCCTGCGATCCCGCTGGCTCTTCGCCTGCAGGAGACGCACGTTTTCAGGAAGTCAGCCAAATCAGTCCGCCGACCGTCATTCACAACCTCAGCAGTGATGGGGGCCGGGTCTTCTTCGAAACGTCTGGGGCGCTCGTGGACGGCGATGACGATGGCCTCAACGACATTTATGAGTGGGAGCCAGGGGGAATTGACGCGGGTGATTTGCATTTGATCTCCTCCGGCAAAACGCAGCGTTATCCGCTACCCGAAGAGTTGCTCCAGGAAGAAGGAGCGACTGGAATCAATTTCCTCCCCAATCCGAACGTGTTGATGTCCATTACTCCAAACGGGAATGACGTGTTCTTCGTAACGCAGGAGGCGCTGGTCAATGGGGCCGGCGAGGGCGGCGTCGATGCGGTCTACGACGCGCGTGTGGGTGGGGGGTTCGCAGAACTAGAGGCCCCAAAGCTGTGTGCCGAGGAAGACTGTCGAGGCGCAACCAGGGCGGGTGAGGCGTCTGAGGTCAAATCGCGTCCCTCGGAAACCAATGCAGGTAAGGGAAACGTCAAACCCCGGCATGCCCGATGCCATCGCTCCGGCTCTAGGAGAAGCCCGCGACGACGGCACCAACCGTGCCGTCATAAAAAAAGAGCCAAGCAGCAAAAGAATGCCCAGACCTCAAATGTGGATATCTCGACGGAAAACTACGAAGGGTCGGGGCCTGCCGCCCACCCGGCGGGTGCTGCCGGGCTGGAAGGCGGAGGGCTACCGGAGGACAATCCGCGGGCATTTCAGAGCACCTCGGTGTCCGCGGATGAACATTTTGGATTTCAGCGCTTCGAAGGACAGCTGTCGCCCCCCGCGGACGCAGGTGCACCCACCGACTTCACGGTGTCGTTCGAATTCAACCATTTCAACGAACATGGAGTGGCAGGACATGAAACCTCCAGCGAGGCAGCGAAATCGATCTCGTTCAGCTTGCCGCCCGGTTTGGTCGGCGATCCGGGCGGGTTTCCCACCTGCGACACCGGCGCCTTGGTGTCCTTCGGAAACTGTCCGACCGACGCCCAGGTAGGGATCGCGAGGGTCAGGGTGGGGAGACCACTGTTCACCGCTGCCGTCGAGCCAATCTACAACCTTAAACCGCCACATCCGGAAGATGAAATCGCGCGGCTTGGCTTTCTGGCTTACTTCTATCCCATCTTCATCGATCTCAAGGTGCGAACGAATGGCGATTACGGCGTGACCGCGACGGTTCAGGGCGCGCCGGGGCTTGCTCCGATCGTGAGGGCAAAAACCACCTTGTGGGCGAATCCGACCAGCTCAAGCCACGACGAAGAACGGCTGAAGCCGATCGAAGAGGTCAATTGCGAAAATGCTGCGGACTGCAAAGTCCCCGGCGGCAGGCCCAGCACTATTCCCCTTGCCGCGCGCAAGACCTTCATGACCAATCCTTCCGCCTGCCAGGAAATGCCTTTGAGCGGAGAAGTCGTGACCTACCAGCATCCGGATGAACTCACGTACGCGAGCATTTTGATGGCCCCAATTGTGAACTGTACCGGCCTTCCCTTTGCCCCCGAATTCGAAGCAGATCCCACGAGCCATGCGGCCGGTGTCCCGACCGGGTTGAAGACGGTGCTGAAGATCCCGCAGCACCTGAAGCCGGAGGAACGGGCTTCCGCAACGATGCGCGAGGCGCGGGTCACCCTGCCGGCCGGTATGCAGGTTGCAGCTGGCGCTGCCAACTGGATTGGCACCTGCTCGGAAGAGCAGATCGGCTACCACCAGGAAGTCGACGCCGCATGCCCTGACAACTCGAAGCTGGGGACCGCGACGTTCATCTCGCCTGCACTGGCAACGCCGATCCAGGGCACGATCTACCAGCGTGAACCGCGTCCAGGTCATCAGCTTGGCCTCTGGCTTGCCTCCGATGCCCTCGGCATGCACATCAAGCTCCCCGGCGACCTCGAATCGGACCCAGCTACCGGCAGGGTGAGCGCGGTCTTCCATGACCTGCCACAGGTGCCGGTGGAAGAGATCGACCTCGACGTCTGGGGCGGGCCGCGGGCGCCGCTGCAGAACCCCGATCATTGCGGCACCTTCACCACGAACTACACGTTCTCGCCTCACTCCGACGATCCACCGGTGAGCGGAGCGAGTCAGATGAAGATCGACGAAGGCTGCAACCAGGCCTTCTCGCCGAACCTCAGAGCTGGAGTCACCAGCCCGGTTGCCGGCGGCTTTTCGCCTCTGGTCGTCGACCTGGGACGCGAAGACGGCGAACAGGCGCTACGCGGCTTCAAGCTGCACCTGCCCGACGGCGAGCTCGCCAGGCTGGCCGGCGTGCCGCTGTGCCCCGACCCGGCTGCCGCCACGGGCAGTTGCCCGGCCGGCTCGCGGATCGGCTCCCTGTCCGCAGTCACGGGACCGGGCCCTGAACCGCTGCAGGTTCCCCAGCCCGGAAAGCCTCAGCCGGCGATCTACCTTGCCGGTCCCTACCAGGGCGCCCCCTACTCGATCGTCTCCGAGGTCCCGGCCCAAGCCGGGCCGTTCGACCTCGGTGTCCTCGCGGTGCGGTCCGGGCTCGAAATCGACCCCGAGACGGCGCGGGCAACGGTGAATGCCGATCCCCTCCCGCAGTTCTTCGAAGGAGTCGGGATCTCCTACCGGCACCTGCATGCGGTGATCGACCGCCCCGAATTCTCGCTGAACCCGACCGACTGTCGCGAAACCCAGATCACCTCCGACATCACCTCAACCCAGGGGGCTGTGGCTCACCCTGCCACTCGCTTCGAGGTCGACGGCTGCAATGCGCTCAAGTTCAAGCCCTCGTTGTCGCTGGCGGAGAGCGGCGGCCCGAAGGAAATGCGCCGCACCGGCAACCCGCAACTGACTGCGGTGTTGCGAGCACGTCGGGGCGACGCAAACATCGCCGCTACGACGGTCTTGCTGCCCCACTCCCAGTTCATCGACCAGGCCCATATTTCCAACCCCTGCACGCGGGTCCAATACAACGAAAACGGGGGAGCCGGCGGCGGTTGCCCCAAGCGCTCGGTTCTCGGCACGGTTGAGGCGACCACGCCGCTGCTCGATCAACCCCTGAAGGGCAAGGTCTACTTCCGCTCCAACGGCGGCGACCGCGAACTGCCCGACGTCGTGCTGAGCCTGGACGGGCCGATCCACATAGAACAGGTGGGCTTCGTCGACTCACGCCACGGGCGGATCCGCACCCGCTTCGCCTCGATCCCCGACGCGCCGTTGTCCAAGGTCACGATCCGGTTCTTCGGAGGCAAGCGAAGCTTGCTGGAAAACAGCACCAACCTCTGTTCCCGTATCCAGAAGGCTCGAGTCACCCTGGCTGCCCAGAACGGACGCGGGCGGACGGTTAACTCCACGATCACGACCAGCTGCGGGAACCACAGTGGGAGTGGGTAGCCCTGAGCAGTCTTCGCTCAGCCACTCGGCCGACGTCCATCGTGGACGCGCGTCGAACGCTGGCCGAACGTCTGCGGGCCCGCCTCCCCGAGCTCGAAGCGGCGGCCCTGGCCCGTATCTACTCGATTCAAGACCCCGCGGAGACGAGTGATCCCGAATACGCTCAGGGCCTCCGAGCCTCCCTCCGCACGGCTCTCGAGTTCGGTCTACGCTCGCTCGAGAGCGGGGAGGACAGGGCTCCGAGCATACCCGTCGCCTTGGCTGCTCAGGCGCGGATGGCAGCGCGACTCGCCGTCGGCCTAGACACGGTGCTGCGACGCTACCTCGCCGGTTACTCCCTCCTCACTGACTTCGCAATCGAAGAGGCCGAGGATGCGGGCTTCATCGACCATTCCGTAGTGCAGAAGATTCTGCGCGACCAAGCCGCGGTACTCGACCGTCTGCTCGAGATGGTGAGTCAAGAGCACCGGCGAGGAACGCGGGAGAGAATCACCTCGAGCGAGCAGCGGAAGGCCGAGCGCGTGAAGCGCCTCCTGGCCGGCGAGCCGATCGATTCCTCGCCACTCAACTACGACCTCGATGGCACCCACCTCGGCCTGGTCGCCAAGGGGCCCAGCGGGGGCAAGCTTGTGCGGAACCTGGCGGAGCGGTTCGGGAAAAGGCTGCTGCGAGTGCATCGCGACGAGCTGACGGTGTGGGGGTGGCTCGGGGCTTCGGACGTCGGCCCGCCTGACGAGCTATCAAGACTGCTCGAGGAGGCGCGGCGCTTGGGAGGCGAAGACATCGTTACGGCCTTTGGCGAGCTCGGCTTCGGGCCGACTGGATGGCGGTTGACGCACCGCCAGGCACAGGCTGCCCTGTGCGTTCTCGACGCCGCGAATGCGCCTACCGGGCGCTACCGCGATGTTGCCCTCCTTGCCTCGATTCAAAATGACGATTTGCTTGCCACTTCCCTCAAGAGCATCTACCTCACTCCCTTGGACGGCGAGCGGGATGACGCTCTGAGGATGACCCTGCGGGCATATTTCGCGGCTGCGCGTAATGTCTCCTCGGCTGCGGCCATATTAGGTGTGAAGCGACACACTGTCACAAAACGCCTCAGGGCAGCCGAGGAGAGACTTGGGTTTGCGATTTCAGACTTTCCAGTTGAGTTGGAGGCAGCCCTGCGTTTCGAGGAGGCCGAGGAGCCGTCCAGGGTGGCCCCGGCAGCTGCTCCCTGTGGCCACATTGGTGCAGTCGGCTACTGACCCGACTGCCACTCTTGTGCAGCTGTATTGAAGTACCAAGCCGTATTCGGTACTGCGAAGTGCACAAAGGCGTATAAGGAGAAAGAATGAAACTAAAGAAGATCGGCGCAGCCCTCGTAGCTGCATTGGCCTTGGCTGCAATTTCAGCCGGGCCAGCCTCGGCAGCCGAAGGTATCCTTGTTTCTGGAGGCACTGGGGTTCCCGTCGGAACCGGAATTGCGGGCTCCGCTGCGGGGGCAGTGCATCTCTCGAGCGGGGGGAACACTGTTTTCGAATGTTCAGGTGCTGAACTCAGCGGTACGGTGGTCGGCAATACGACCGAATCGGTGAACATCAACCTGGAAAGTGGCCGACTGACTGGCCCAGAAACCGGCGGCAAATGCAAAACTCCGTTGGGGAATGCGGCGGTGACCTTCGAAGCTCCTATGTGCCTATCGCACAATAGAGGCGCGACCCGATGGTCGCTGCGGGGGAATGTATGCACGGCGGAAGCTCGCCGCCTGGCATTCACCATTGAAACGACGAACGTCGGTATCTGCACCTACACCAGGGCTGCCACGGCTGAACTGACGAGTCCGATCAATACCTCGCCTCTGCTGATCAGCACCAAAAGCGCTGAATTCGCCAAGGCGAGCGGTTCGGCTCTCTGCTGGGGTTCCCTGAAGCTGGAAGGAACCTTCGAACTGAAGACCTCCAGCGGGGCAAGCCTGAAGGTCACCGGCTAGCTCGCTGCAAAACCCGCTCGGAAGAGGCCGCGCGTCAAGCGCGGTCTCTTCGGTTGTGGGACCCCCTGCCGCTGCGCTAACTTGACGGGTCGGGTGGCCGCCATACGAAGGCGGTCGCGGCGAGAGCGGATCGGGGGGTCTGGAGCTTGCATCGGGACGACACAGCGCGCCGGCGGCGCACCTTTCAGCGGCGAGCGGAGCTGGGGCGTGCCCTGTTTTCGGTCTTTGGCGCTCTGTTTCTCGTTGCCTCGGTCAGCGCTCCCCGGGCCGATGCATCCTTCGGGTTCGAACAGGTCTCCTTCGGAGTGACCGAAAAGGACGGGTCCACGGCGACCCGGGCCGGGGCCCATCCGTTTGCGTTGACCGCTACGGCAACATTCAACGCTCACGGTTCGGGCGAAGATAGGCTGCCCGACGGGGACGTCAGAGACCTGCGGATGGTCCTTCCCCTCGGCCTGGTCGGGACTCCTGCTCTACGGCCTGGCTGCAGCCATTTCCAGTACGTAAACGATGACTGTCCGCTCGGCTCCGCGCTGGGGACCCTGGAGGTGCGTGCCCGCGTCAACTCCTCTGGGGGAAGCACTCCAGTGCTGATACAGGCGCCCGTTTACAATCTCGACCCCGTTCCGGGGGTCGGCGCCGAACTCGGAGTGCGGCCGCGAGCCCTCGGGTCGACCTTTCCGCTCATCTTCCGGCTCGGCGTGGAAACCCGTGCGCCTTATTCACTTGCCGCATCGGTCGCCGACGTGCCGCAGGCACTTGCGGTCCTTGGGCTTCAGATCGTTCTCTGGGGCAGTCCAGCGGACCCGGCTCACGACCCCTACCGAGGAGAATGTGCGAGCTCATTCGTGCCGGGCGCGGAAAGCTTCGAACCCATGTCATCCGGGTCCTGCCCGCTCGCACATGACTCAGGGTTCCCCCTCCTCTCCAAGCCCACTTTCTGTTCGGCGACGACGGCCCGAATCGAAGCGACCTCTTGGTCGTCGGATCGCAGCACCGCAGACGTTGCGGTCCAAGCGTCGACCGGTTGCTCGGATCTTCCTTTCGAACCAAGTGTGAGCGCCGCACCGACGAGCAGGAATGCGAACTCGCCCACCGGCCTCGACCTGGGTCTCGAGCAGCCCGCCGCAGGTCTTCTCTCCTCCGACCGGCTTGCCGAAGCGCTGATAGATCGTGCCAGCTTCAGCCTGGCCCCGGGAATTACGGTCAACCCACCAGCAGCCGCAGGCCTTGGATATTGCAGTTCCGAGCAGCTCTCCACAGAAGCCCTCAACGCGTCCTCCCCTGGCGGGTGTCCGACCGACAGTGAGATAGGGGCCGCCGATGTGCGAACCCCATTGGTCGATGGTTTGGTCCACGGGAGCCTCTATCTCGCGGAACCGAGCGATCCCTTTGACGGTCGCTTCGCGCTCTACCTTGTACTGCGGAACCCTGAGCGCGGAATCTTCGTCGTCCAGCCGATCCAGGTGAGCGCTGATCCGGTAACCGGACAGCTCGCCGCCACCGTCACGGGAGTTCCGAAGCTCCCTCTCGAACGTGTCGAACTCCACATCGACTCCGGCAGCCGGGGGCCACTCGCCACTCCTCACGTGTGCGGAAAGCATTCGTTCACCTCTTCGCTGGAGCCGTCTTCCGGGAACCCGGCAGCGACGGGCGTCGAGGTCGAGACGTTCTCGATTGACGACAACTGCCCGGATGGCTTCAGGCCAAAATTGGACCTCGGGGCCGGATCGCGGACGGCCGGCTCACCCACGAACGTTGGCATCGACCTCTCGATCTCCTCTTCGGAACCGAGCCCGGCGGCAATTCGCCTCGAGCTCCCGAAGGGGATCGCCGCCGACTTTCGTGCAGTTCCCACCTGCTCGGAGGCGTCCGTAGGGAAGGGTGGCTGCTCGTCGCAATCGCGGATCGGCAGCGTGCGCGTTGCCGTCGGAGCGGGGCCCGAACCGCTCTGGGTCCCTGCCGCCCGGGCGCCGGCGGGAGACGTTTTCCTCGCCGGTCCGTATGAGGGCGCCCCTTACAGCCTGTTGCTCGAGCTTCCGGCGAACGCCGGGCTCTTCGACCTCGGTCGCGTGGTGCTGCGCGCGCCGCTTTCGATCGACCCGGCGAGCGGGCGGGCAACGATCGAAATCGGCGACATCCCCCAGATCCTGGCCGGCATCCCGCTCCGCTACCGCGAGATCCGCGTCGATCTGGACCGGCCGGGCTTCCTCCGCAATCCCACCTCCTGCGCGCCGGGCGCGATCTCCGGCACGGCGACGAGCGCCACGGATGGGACGGTTGCCCGCCTCCGCTCGCGTTTCCAGGCCACAGGTTGCAAGCGACTCCGCTTCAAGCCTCGCCTTGCCGTAGGTCTCTCCGGTGCCCTGGCCCGGAACGGCCACCCTGCGCTGCGAGCCGTCCTACGGACGGTGCCCGATGAAGCCGGCATCGCCGCCGCCAGCTTCACCACGCCCTCGGGCGAGCTGCTCGACTTCCACCACCTGCCGCCCCTCTGTCCCCGCCGGTTGCCGGCAGGGGGCTGTTCCGACGCCTCGCGCTTCGGCCAGGTACGTCTGTTCAGCCCGTTCCTTTCCCGACCTCTTGCCGGGCCGATCTTCCTACGGGAACCCGAGAGCGGGCTCCCCGGGCTGCTCGCCGATCTGCGTGGCGGAGGAATACATCTGAGCCTCCAGGGCCACACCTCCGCTTCCGGCGGGACGTTGCGCTTCGGCTTTCAGTCATTCCCCGACTTCCCGATCTCGAAGGCCGTGATCACCCTTCCCGGAGGGCCTCGCGGCTTACTGGTCAACAGCAAGCCGCTATGCGGGCGACGACCCCGTGCGGTGGTGCAGCTGAGCGGTCAGAACGGCAGGCAGCGGCGCTTAGGACCTGCCCTGAAGCTTCACGGTCGTTGCTAGGGGAAGCTGCGGTACCGGGCTCTTCTCAGAAAACAGATTCATCTTTCCGGTTACTCTGTGCTTTCACCTTGGCGATCCCGAACACTGACTAGGGAGCGATGGGAGACCGTCTTCGAAGCGTGAACCGGGCGTCGACCGCGCGTGCGCGCGCAGTGGTTGTCCTTGCCGTCACCTTGGTGGCGGTCGCGAGCCTCGGCCTGATCGGCACCCGAGTCGAGGATCACCTGCAGCCAACCTCCCTGGCGATCTCCGGCACCTCCTCCGCTCGTGGGGAAGCCCTCGCCCGTGCGCGCTTCGGCGAGAGCTCGCCCTTTGCGGTGCTCCTGCGCGGACCGGCCGGGGCGGTCGAGCGCCAGGGCCGTCGCCTCGCCACCATCCTGCGCCGAGAGCCGGAGCTCACCGTGATCTCGCCGTGGGATCCGGCTCGATCGGCCCGCCAGCTGCCGGCGCCGGTCGGCGGGGCACCGCCACACGCCCGTTCGCACGCCCTTCTCCTGCTCGATTTCCATCTGCCGCTCGCCCGGGCGATGCGCGACACCGTTCCCGACCTGCAGCGCATTCTGGCCACGCATACCGAGCCGCCCGTCGTAGCGACGTTCTCCGGCTACGCGAGCATCTCGCGCGCCCTGCAGCACGAATCGCTTTCGGCTTCCGAGCGGGCAGAGCTCTACGCCGCCCCGCTTCTGCTGATCGTCCTGCTGCTCGTCTTCCGCTCTGTCCTCGCCGCCCTGATCCCACTCGCCTTCGGCGCGATGACCGTGCTCGCCGGTCGTGGCGTGCTCGTGTTCCTCACCGGGTTGATGCCGATCGATGCTCTGTCCCTGGTCGTCTGCACGATGATGGGTCTCGCCCTCGGGGTTGACTATTCGCTGCTGATCGTCTCCCGCTTTCGTGAAGAGCTCGCCCTTGGGCGCCCAGCGGCCGCCGCCGCCGCGATGACCCGGGCCAGCGCCGGACGCACGACCGCCGTCGCCGGCGCCACCCTTTTCGGTTCGATCTTCCTCTCCGCCTTTTTCCAGCCCGGCACCCTGCTCGTCTCGCTTGCCGCCGCCCTTGCCACCGTCACCGCAATCGCCGTTCTGATCGCCTGGGCCGCGCTGCCCGCCCTGCTTACGCTGCTCGGCCCGCGGATCAACGCCGGGCAGATCGTGGCCGCCCGGCCGGGCTCGGGTTCCCGGGTCGCCACCGCCGCCTGGGCGGCCATGCGCCACCCCGGTCTTGCCACCCTCGTGATCGTCGCTCCTCTGCTGCTGCTGGCAGCACCCGCTCTCGCGTTCGATACCGGCTCCCCGGGGGTCGACGAGCTTTCGGCTTCGAGCCCGGCCCGTCGGGACTCGGATGCGATCGCGGCGGCGGTTGGCGCCGGTTGGCAGGCTCCCTTCATCCTCACCCTTGCCGCCCATCGCGGTCCCTTCACCACGCATCGGGGGATCGCCATGCTTGCAGCCATCCAGGCGCGCATCGTCCGTTTCGGTGGCGTCGACGCTGTCATCGGGCCGGCTCAACTCGCCGTCGTCGCCAAGGCGGTGCGGTCTTTCGGCGGCGAGCTTGGTGGAGACGGATCGGCTCCCGCCCAGCTTGCCCGGCTCGGCCCCGGCTTACAGCAGGCCTCGGGCGCGGTCGGCCAGATTCGGAGTCGTCTCACCGAAGCCTCGGCCGGCGGCGACCTTCTCGCCGAAGGAGCGGAACAGGCGGGCCGGGGGGCCCAGCTCCTCGCCGGCGGTCTCGATCGCGTCCGGGCCGGTGGACACCGCGCGGCCGGCGCTTTGCAGCGCCTCGCCGCGGGTTCCAGGCGGCTCGCAGCGGGTCAGCGCGTAGCCTCCGGGACCGCCTACGGCCTTGCCCGTGGCCTCGGCGGCCTCCTTCCCAACCTCACCGCCCAGGGGTTGGGCCGTGCCAGGCGTCTCTCCGCCCGCCTCGGCAAGGCCGCCTCCTCGGACCCTTCGATGACCCCTGCGGCCCACGAAGCGGCAGTCCTCGCCTCGGTGCTTGCCAGCTACCGCGAAGAACTTTCGCGTCTGCGCAACCAGGCACGGAGTCTCAGGCTCGGGCTCGGTCAGTTGTATGGAGGCGGCAGGCGACTGCGCGGCGGCTCTGCTCGCCTCGCCGCTGAAGCGCAGTCCCTAAGCGGCAGCCTGGGGACCCTGGGCGGCGGCGCCGAAGCGCTTGGTGGCGGCCTCGGAGAACTGGGGGGAGGCGCCGCAGCGCTCTCCGGGGGTCTGGCCGAAGGCTCGCGCCGCGCCTATCCGCTGCAGCGGCGCCTGGGTGCGGCCGGCGCCAGGGTCGCAGCCGCCGCCGGACCGCTCACTCGGCACCTACGCCGGCTGCGTCGACTTTCGCCGGGGTTCCTCGATTCCGGCTACCTTGCGCTGGCCGCTCTCGACGGTGCCGACCCCACCCGCCGGTCGCTTGCCGCCGAGGTCATCGACGTGTCCGACGGCGGGACCGCGGCCCGATACCTGGTCGTCCCCGATTCCGGGTTCAACACCCCGGGCTCCCGCCGCCTGGGCTCGCGCCTGCGAGCACTGGCCGCCCACCTGGACCGAAGCCCAGGTCTAAGCGCCGGCCTCAGCGGTGGCGCTGCCGTCCTCAACGACTACGGAGCGGCGACCAAGGCCCGACTGCCCCTGGTCGTCGGCTCGATAGTCGCGATCACCTTTCTGATGCTCCTCGCCCTCCTCCGCGCTCCCCTGCTCGCGGCCCTCACCGTCGCCCTCAACCTGCTCTCGGTGGGCGCCGCGATCGGCGTCGTCACGCTCGCCTGCAAGATTCCCGCGGGATACCCCTTGGGCGGGCACCCCTATATCGACACGGTCGGAGCCGCGGCGATCTTCGGTGTCACCTTCGGGCTCTCGATCGACTACGCCGTCTTCCTGCTTGCCCGCATGCGCGAGCGCTGGGAGAGCGACCATGACAACGCGGGCGCGATCAAGCACGGCCTCGACAAGACGGCCGGTGTGATCACCGGCGCCGCGGCGATCATGGCGGCCGTCTTTGCCTCGTTCGCCGCGGCGCCGGTCGCCACCGTCAGCCAGATGGGCCTCGGCCTCACCGTTGCGATCCTGCTCGATGCGACGGTGGTCCGAATCGTTCTGCTGCCGGCCCTGATGCTGCTGATCGGCGAGCGGGTATGGCAGACACCCTTCTGGCTCGCGCGCATCCTTCCAGGCACCCGGCGCCCCGTGACGGAGGCGGCGAGCTGATGCGCTGGGCGCAGGCAGCGATCACCGTGTTCTCGGCCCTAGCTGTCGTGGGCGCGCCGGCGTGCGCTCTCTCGAGCGCCGCAGAAGTGACCAGGACCGAATACGTGACCCGCCTCGAGCAGATCTGCAAGCCCAGGTCAGAAGCGACGCAGCGGGCCGTGCGCGGAACTCCCGCTGACGTCCGCAGGGAACGTTTCCGACAGGCGGCCGGCAAGGTCTCAAAGGCAGGTCGGATTTTCGACGGCAGCGTCGCCGCGATCTCTGCAGTTGCCCGGCCCGCAGACGACCGGGCGACTCTCGCCCGCTGGTTCGTCGCCTTGAAGCGCGAGTCTGCGGCCCTTCAGCGGACCGCCGCCGCCCTCCGCGCCGAAGACCTCGCCCGCTTCCAGCGCGTTTGGGCCGATTTCATCCACCAGGGAAACAAAGCGAACAACATCGTCGTTTCCTTCGGCTTCAACTACTGCTCCTTCAAGCCCGCGAGGTTCCAATGACTCGGGTGTCGACCGCTCTCCTCGGTGCGCTGGTGACATCGGCGGTGCTGGCCGTGGGCCTCGCCGATGCTGAGCAGAGCGGCCAGGACGGAGTCGTCGCCCATTTCAATGGCCGGATCGTGCCCCACCAGTTGCCCCGCCACCGCCGCGCTGCCGTAGCGATGACGCTTTCTGGACAGATCGAATCCAGCGTCGGCTCGTCGCTGCCCCGCCTTGCTCGGCTCGAACTGGCCTTCGCCGGCCGCGGTTCCCTCGACGTGCGCGGACTTCCGCGATGCCCTCGCGACCGCCTTCGCAATGCCACGACGGCCCAGGCGCTCGCCCGCTGCCGCAGTGCCCTGGTCGGCCGGGGAGTCATCACCGCTGAGGTCCCCCTGGCCAGCGAACGCCCGTTCGTTGTTCGCACCCGCGCCCTTGCCTTCAACGGGCACTCGCGCGGCCGCCCGGCCGTCTGGGTGCAGGCTGCCTCGCGGACGCCGCCGGTGTCTTTCGTGCTCCCCTTTTATGTGCGCCGCCGGCCCGGCGACCGCTTCGGCCTGCTGCTGCGCGCACCGGTGGCTCGGACGCTCGGACTCTGGCCGCGTTTGCGCTCCTTTCGCCTTACTCTCGCTCGCCGCTATCGCGCCGGGGGCACTGTTCACACGTACCTTGGAGCGCGTTGCGCCCTGCCGACCCGCCTCCATCACCTCGCGGTGCCAGTTGCCCGCGTTACTTACTCTTTCGCCCCCGGACCGACCGTCCTGATCACGACCATCCGCGCCTGTCGGGTCCGCGAATGAGCAGCGAAGCCCCAGTCCTCCTTATAGGCCGGTCGGCGAGGGCACGCCGCGACTCGGCCCGCCTCTTCGCTGCGGCTGCCGGCCGTTACTGGCTCGGAGTCTTTCCCGCCGTCCACCGCACTCAGCGTCGCCTCCTCGCCCTTGCCGAAGCGATTCCCGACCCGGCGCTGCGCGAAGACGCACTCGCAGCTCATCGCGACAAGCGCTCCAACTCCGAGGGCCTTGCGGCGATGGCGGTTCTTGCACCCGCCGCGCGGCGGGGGGCGCTCGCCCGCGGCCTGGTCGCTTACCAGCTCATGCTCGACTACCTGGACGGCGTCTCCGAGCGGCGCTCCTCCCAGGCGTACGCCAACGGATTACAGCTGCACCTTGCCTTCGAGACTGCGCTCGATCTCGACGCCGACTATCTCGACTACTACGCCTTGGCGCCGGCCTCGGCCGACGGCGGCTATCTCCAAGCGCTTATCGACACCTGCCGAGCGGCGCTGCCCGAGCTGCCCTCCTATGAGGTCGTTCGGCCCGCCCTGCTGCGGCAGGCTCGCCTTTGCCACCAATCGCAGGCACTCAACCACGCCCGGCATTTCGAACCGCTCGAGCAGGAGATTGCCGACTGGGCGGCGCAGTGCACCGCTGAGACCGCACTCGGAGGGGACTTCGAGTGGTGGGAGCTACTGGCCGCGGCGGCCGCCTCGTCCCTCAGTATCGGTGCCTTGCTGGCGCTCGCAGCGACGCCCGGGGCAAGCGGGGAAGACGCACTTCTGGTCGAGTCCGCTTACTTTCCCTGGGCCAGTGGCTTGAACGCCCTGCTCGACTCCCTTGTCGATCTCGACGAGGACCCTCACGAGGTGAGCCATCTGCGCCGGTACGCTTCCCTCGGCCAGTCCGCCGAGCGACTGGCGGCGATCGCTGCCGGCGCCCGCGAACGATTGACAGCGCTCCCCGATGGCAGCCTCCACGAGGCGATTCTCGCCGCAATGGGAGCGCTGTACCTGGCCGAGCCAGTGGCCTGGCACCCTGGTCGGGAGGAGATTTCCGATCGTGTTCTCGATGCGCTGGGCCCGCTGGCACGTCCATCGCTGGCGGTTCACCTGCTTCGCCGCCGTGGCCGTGGTACCCGTGCCTTCCTTGCAGCAAGAGAGCGCTCTCGGAATGCCTCCAGATAGATACTGTGAGAGCAGATGACGGAGGACAGCGCAAACGAGGTCAGCCGTCTGCGCGAGGCGATGCTCGACCTCTGTATCGAGCGCGGCTACCGAGGCTTCGGACTCGATGATCTCCTCGAGCGCTCGGGGGTCGACCAATCTACATTTCAGGAGCATTACACCGACCTCGATGCTTGCTTTGCGGCCGTGCTCGGCGAGATCTACGCTGAATTCTTCGCTTCGGCACGGGAGGCATTGACGGGGCAGATTGGCTGGCGCGATCGCATGCGGGCGACCGCGTATGCGCTGCTGCGCTTTCTCCGCCGCGATCAACGCGTCGCCCATCTCGCTGCGGTGGAGGCGCAGGCAGGAGGGGAGGCCGCCCAAGGTCTCTTCTTGGAAACGTTCAATCGCCTCGTCGACCTGATCGAGGAAGGGTCGACCGAGGCCGCTGGTCCAGACTCGCCCAGCCGCGCCACCGCGCTCGGCGTCGGTGGCGTCCTCTTCGCTCGCCTTCAAGAAGCCGTGGCCGAGGGGGAACTGGAACTCGGCAAGGAAGAGATCCCCGAGCTCATGTATGGAGCTGTCTTCCCTTACCTTGGCGCCGAGGCGGCCGCCGAAGAGCTCCGCATCCCGCCCCCCCCGGATCCTTAGTCAAGACCGCCGCAGTGGCATCCGGCGTGGCCAGGAAGGGGAATGCTGCGCCGGCCCCCTGATACCCCTCCTTGACGATGGGTGGGCCAGATGGGAAGCTCGCCGCGCCGTGACCCTCGCCCCCAAGCGCCTTTCCATGCTGCTCGCGATCGCCTCGATCGCGGCGCTGGCGGTGGCCGGCAGCGCACAGGCGGCTTTTTCGGTCGCGCCGGTTCGCACCTTTCCGATGGGCTCGCTGCTCTACGGGTTGGCTCCCGACGGGACGATCTGGTCGACGCCGAGTGGCGAAAGCAACACGGCGAGCTTCTTCCACTTCGACGACGAAGGCAATGACCTGGGCGACGGTTTCTCGGTCAGCCGCAACAACTACTTCCCGCTGGGCATCGGGTTCTATGGCAATCGGGTCTACGTAACGGACGCCGCCGACTTCGGAGGACGCCTGATCAGCTACCAGGCCGACAGTGCAGACCCGGGCCACGGCCTCCTCCAAACCGACCAAGCGACCAACGAACGGTTCGGTTCCAACCAGGCGGCGCTACGGGTCTTCAGCGACGGAAGCATGGCGGTGGCGCTGGGTCAGGAGAACAAAGTCGCCACCCTCGACGGCAAAGACCTGACGAAAGAACACCCCTTCTACCCGCAGGCCTTCCACGGGGCGGGGATCAACAAAAACTTCACCGCAGAACCGCCGTTTGCCCTCGAAAGCTGCGTGCTCGGGCTCGGCGGCCCGCCTGTCTTCGGCGAACCGGATAACTGCGGGATCCAGGACGGCCGCGCCGGTCCCGATGCCCCCGACGGCGTCAATTACCCCGACGACATCGCCTTCGGCCTCGGCGGCATCTACATCTCCGAGGGAGGCGCCAGCGAGATCACCCACTACAACACCGTGGCCAACCCCGGCGCCACTCGCGACCTGCGTTTCGGCGGGCCCGGCAGTGGGGCGGGGCAGCTCTCCGGTCCGGGGTCGATCGTGCGGCAGCCGAGCACCGGCTGGATCTTCGTCAGCGAGGAAGGGAACCAGCGGATCTCGGTCTTCGACGGCCAGGGCAACTTCATCGCCGCCTTCGGCTACGGGGTCTTCAACGGGGCCGACGAAATGCAGATCTGCGGACTCGAAATCGGCCCCTGCCAGGCCGGTGTCTCCTACCTCGTCGATCCACGCTCCTACTTCAGCCGGCTCGACTTCGCCCCCAACGGCGACCTCTACGCCTACATGCCGTTGCTCCACCAGATCCAGGTTTTCCAGGTGAGCGGGGGTCCCGAAGGTGGGAATCCCGCCGGTCCGCCGGCCGGCTCGGGCGGCGGCTCCCCCGGGCCCAGTGCGCCCGCGGCTCCGCAGTCCGAAAAAGACAAAGTCCGGATCAAAGCGAAGCCGCTGCGGGTGAAGAAAGGGGCGAAAACGAAGCTGACCGCGATCGTCAATCCGCCCGACACCTGCCAGCAGCGCCTCGTCCTCTTCCAGCGCAAGGTCCCGCGCTCGTGGGACAACCTCGGCAAAGCGCAGAAGCCGGGCAAAGGCTGCACCACCTCGAAGCTCGTCAAGGTGAGCGCGAAGAGCGTCTACCGCGCCGTCCTCATCGGCGGCTCTAACCATGCGACTCTGGGCTACTCGCCGAACCTGACGGTGAAGCTGAAGTAGCCGTAGGAGGGCCAGGTAAAATCGCCTCCGTGGTCAACCTGACCCGCATTTACACGCGCCTCGGCGACGCTGGGGAGACGCACTTGGGGGACATGAGCCGGGTGCCGAAGGACCATCCGCGGATCGAGGCCTATGGGGTGGTGGATGAGCTGAACTCGTTTGTGGGGTTGACTCTGGCTGCTTGCGAGGTGCCGGAGGAGCGGCGGACTTGGCTGGGGCGGATTCAGAACGAGTTGTTCGACCTCGGGGCTGATCTGGCGACGCCGCCATCGGAGGAGGGGCGGAGCCGGTTGCGGATCGAGGCCGGCTATGTGGAGTGGCTCGAGGGGGCTTGCGATGAGGTCAACTCGGAGCTGCCGGCACTGAAATCGTTTGTGATCCCAGGGGGGTCCTTGCTCTCCTCCCATCTCCATGTCTGCCGCACTATTTGCCGGCGGGCGGAGCGGCTGGCGATTCGGATCGAGGACGTCAGCCCGGAGGCGCTCCAGTACCTGAACCGGCTCTCCGACCTCTTCTTCATCCTCGCCCGCGAGGCGAACGGGCCGGACGAGCCGCTCTGGGAGCCGGGCGGCTCCCAGCAGAGCTGACGCCGGTCCCGCAGCCGGTCAGCTCGTAGCCGGCATCGAGGCGATGTCGTCGCGGCCTTTCTGGGCCTTGGCGGTGAGGTAGGCGAGCTGGCTGTCGCGCTTGCTGTCGAGGTCGGCTTTCTCTTCGGCGAAGACCTGCTTCCAGTGCTTGGAGCTCTTTTCGATCTTCGCGTCAGCGGCGGCTTCGAGTTCCTGCTGTTGGCTGCGCTCGGCGGCGCGGAGCTCGGCCTTTTGTTCGCGGAAGCCTTCCTTCAGCTCGGCACGCTTCTGGCTCTCTTCCTTGCGCTTGGTTTGCAGTTCGGTGATCTTGGCGGTGATCCGTTCCTGGATCGCGTTTTTGGCGGCGACGCTGGTGGCGCGCGCCTTCTGGCCGCGCAGGGAAGCGATCTGTTCGTTGACCTTGGCTTCGAAGTTCCGGTGCCCGGTCTCCACCCGCAGGACCTTTTCGCGAAAGCTCGTGGCGGCCTTCCGCAGCCGCGCCGCGAATTCGGCTTCCAGGGCTTCGGTTTCCTCGCCTTCGGCCCCGCGGATCGACGCCTGCTGCTGCTTGAACTTGGCGTTTGCTTCCGCCTCGGCTTCATCGCTGCCGCGGTTGAAGAGGGCGTTGGCTTTGTGGGTCGCCGCTTCCAGCTTCGCGGTCAATTCCGACTGGTAGGTGTCTTTCTGCGCCGAGGAGGTCGCCTGGCCGACCAGGCCGTCGAGCTTCTTGACGTATTCGACGAAGGCCTTGTACTGCGCGGTCGAGGCGAGGCTCGGCCGCTTGCCGGCGGCCGCCGCGCTGCCGGGCAGCAGCAGCGCTGCGCAGAGGACGGTGACGAGGACGCTTCCTGCAAGGCGCTGCGGTTGCTCTCGCATGACTGCCTCCGGGGTCGAGACTGGTTGCACCGCGCACCTACCCGCGCGGTCGCGGAAATATCGCCTCAGGCCGCCGCGGGCGGCTTCGACCGCTGCCGGCGCGTCGCCAGCCAGCAGCCCAGTGCCGCCAGCAGAGCGCCGGCGACCGCGTCGATCAGGATCAGGGCCGGCGGGAAGCTGCCGAGGTCGACCTTGGCGTCGGTGCCGGCGAGCTGGTGGGCGGCGAGGATGCCGAGGCCGAACATCGCCCCGGCGACAGCGCCGCGGCCGGCGGCCTCCCTGACCTCGGGGTGCTCGAGGCCCGAGAGAAGAGCGCCGAGGCTGGCGACGGCGAGGAGAATCCAGTAGAGGCTCGCCGAGGTGCCGAGGACGACGCCGACGACGGCGCCGAAGAGGAGGGGGACGATGACCGCGAGGACGACCTGGGTGTTCTCGGAGCGCTCGCGGAGGTGGGTCGGTCCGGCCACGCTGTCCACGGTAGAGACCGGGGCGGGAGGAGTAAAGCGGCGCGCGGTCAGAGCGCCCGGCGTAGCGGCGCGGCGAGGTCGCCTTTGCGGGCGACGGAGACACCGCCGAGGCCGAGCCACTCGCTCAGCGCCCGCAGCTCCTCGGCCAGCTCGGCGGCGACGTGGACCCGGTCGGCGCCCTCCTCGGCGAAGGCGCTCTGCACCCGCAGGACGCCGGCCTGGCGGTCGCTTTTGAGGTCGACGCGGGCGACGAGGTTGTCGCCGAGCAGGAAGGGGAGGACGTAGTAGCCGTAGACGCGCCTTGGCGCCGGCACGTAGATCTCGATCCGGTAGCGGAAGCCGAAGAGGCGCTCGGCCCGCTCGCGTGCCCAGACCAGGGAGTCGAACGGGGTCAGCAGCGCCCGGGCATGGGCGGCGCGGCGCAGGCCGGCGGGGCGCTCGCCGGCGAGGTAGGCGGGCTGGGTCCAGCCCTCGACCCGGACCGGGACCAGGGCGCCATCCTCGGCCAGCTCGGCGACGCGAGCCTTCGACTCGGAGCGGGGGAGGCGGAAGTAGTCGCCGAGGTCGGGCTCGGTGGCGACGCCGAGGCGCTTGGCGGCGATCAGCAGCAGCTGCCGCTGCGCCTCCTCCTCGGTCGGGGTCGGCGCCTCGAGGACCTCGCGCGGTAGCACCCGCTCGGGCAGGTCGTAGTGGCGCTCGAAGTTGACCCGCCGCGCCGCGCAAAGCTGACCGGAGAAGAACAGGTACTCGAGCGCGGTCTTCTCTTCGCTCCAGCTCCACATCTCTCCCGGCTCCCGCTGCCGTCCCTCCAGCGTCAGGTCGGAGGCCCGCAGCGGCCCGTGCTCGCGGACCTTCTCGAGCACGAACTCGAGCAGCTGGGGCTGTTCGGCCATCCGCCGCACGCCTTTCCAGGCCAGCGAGTCGGCCCGCGCCATCCGCCAGCGCAGCAGCGGCTGCAGCTCGACCGGCAGCAGCGAGGCTTCGTGTCCCCAGTACTCGACCAGGTCCCGCCGCCGCGCCCGCCGGGTGCGGCCGCTGCCGTCCTCGTGCCAGGCGAGCCGGTCGAGGGCCTCGCGCGGGTAGGGGCCGAGCCGCGAGAAGAGCGGCATGTAGTGGGAGCGGAGGAAGACGTTGACCGAGTCGAGCTGGAGCAGGCCGACGTCGTCGATCGCCCGTCGCAGGTGGCGGGCGTCGACCCGCCCGCGCGGCCGCGGGCGGCCAAAGCCCTGGGCGGCGAGGGCGAGGCGCCGGGCCTGCGCGGCGCTGAGGTCGAACTCGGGGCGAGTCGGCATCGGGCGATTCTGCCGCAGGCGGTAGGGTGGCCGAGTGCGGTACCAGTCCACGCTCGCACTGATGCTGCTCTGCGCAGCCTTCACGCTGGCCTCGGCCCCGGCGGCGTTCGCGCAGAACGAAATCGCCTACACCTGCGACCTCGACGTCTGCCTGATGGATCCCGCCAACCCGGGGGCGGTCACCAACCTGACCGATAACGGCGAAACCAGCTACGACGGCAAAGCGATCTGGTCGCCGGACGGGACCAAGGTCGCCTTCGTCAGCGACTTCACCGACAAAGGACACGGGGAATGGAACGTCTTCGTGATGCCGGCGGCGGGCACGGGCGACGAAATCAACCTCGCCACCCAGATCACCAGGTACCCACACACCGAAAGCAAGCAGATCGACGACCTCGCCTGGTCGCCGGACGGCAGCCGCATCGCCTACACCCGCGGTAACAACGCCGGCGACGACAAGGTCTGGGTCGTCAACGCCGACGGAACCACGACCTTCCCGCTGGAGATCGGCGGCACCGGGGCCAAGCGCCACCCGACCTGGTCGCCGGACAGCTCCAAAATCGCCTACGCGGTGGTCAAAAACGAGCCCGAACAGATCTACATAGCCTCATCGCAGGGCGGCATCGGCCAGCCCCTGGCCAACGGCAAAGGGCACGAACCGAACTGGTCCCCGAACGGCGCGAAGATCGCCTTCGATGGCTACCGCCCCAGCAGCTTCAGCTTTGTCGATCTGCACATCGTCAGTCCCGACGGCAGCGGCACGCCGCTGATCGTCACGCCGAGCTTGCAGACGGAGTGGACCTTCAACGCCTGGTCGCCCGACAGTGGGCGGATCGCCTACCGCTCGACCCCCTCCAACGAGCAGAGCTTGTACCGGGTAATGAACGTCGACGGCAGCGGCGACCATCCGCTGGCGAGTCCCGGCGAAGGCGACGCCCGCAACGCGTCCTGGTCGCCCGACGGCGCGCGGATCGTCTACGACGGCGCCCTGATCGGCAACATCAGCGCCCATAACCTCTACCTCGTCAATGCCGACGGCTCCGGCGGTGCCCAGCCGCTGACCAGCGACGGCAAGAGCAAAGACCCCGCCTGGCGCGTCGTCACCGCGGCGCCGCCGGGGCAGCCGCCCGGCCCGGGTCAGACGCCGCAGGCGCCGCCGCCCCACCCGGGCGCGGAGAAGCCGAAGGTCGTCTGGATCACGAAACGGATCTTCGTCGGCGGCGGCCGGCCGGTTCCGATGATGAACGTCTTCTGCGGCGCTCCGGATTGCGGCGCCAATAGCCATGCCACGACCAAGGCCGTGATCCCGGCGGGGATCAGGTTCCGCCCGGCAACGGCGTCGGGAAAGAAGAAGGCGAAGCAAACCCTCGTCGGCAAGGGCAAGCTCCACTTGACCGAAGGCCAGACGAAAACGCTCTATCTCCGCCTCAACAAGGCGGGCTGGGCGGTGCTGGAAAAGCAGGGCAAGCTCACCATCCAGGCCACCGTCACGATCAAGAGCACCGGGCTGGCGAGCGAAACCTTCAAGAAAACGCTCCACCTCGTCTTCAAGAAGAAGAAGACGAAGCACTAGCGGGCGCAGCGGCTGCGCCTCCCGCAGCGGGGACCTGCCCCTGGAGCGCCCCGGCCCTGGCCGGCAGCAGGGCGCCGGCCGTCGCCGCGACCACCGAGAGCCCGGCCGAGACCCACATCGCCGCGACGAAGCCGTCGCTGAACTCCGCCGGCGAGGCGTAGCCGCCGGCGCCGGCGAATGCGGCGACGCCGAGGGCGATGCCGAAGACGCCGCCGAGCTCGCGCATCGTGCTGTTGGTCCCGGCCGCCTTGCCGATCGCCTCCGGCGGGACCGAGCCGACGACGGAGTTCTGGGCGGCGGGGAAGGACATCGAGACGCCGACCCCGGCGATCATCAGCGGCGGGATCAGGCCCGCGTAGCCCATGCCGGCGTCGGCGATCAGGGCGATCCAGGTCATGCCGGTTGCCTGTAGCAGCGGCCCGGCGACCAGGAACGGGCGCTCGCCGAAGCGGTCGACCAGCTTGCCGGCGACCGGGGCGACGAAGAACAGGGTCGCGGTCCAGGGCAAGAGGCGCAGGCCGGCGCCGAGCGGGCCGTTGCCGAGCCCGACCTGGAGGAACTGGGACATGAAGAAGACGGCGCAGAAGAGGGCGGCGACGACCGAGAAGATCGCCGCGTTGCCGGCCGAGAAGGCGCGCGAGCGGAAGAAGCGCATCGGCAGCATCGGCTCGCGCGAGCGCAGCTCGAAGGCGACGAAGGCGGCCAGCAGCGCCAGCCCGCCGACCAGCGATCCCAGCACCTCGAAGCTGCCCCAGCCGGAGACGTTGCCGCGCACCAGCCCCCAGACGATTCCGAGCACGCCGGTCGTCACCAGCGCCAGGCCGGGCAGGTCGACGCGGGCGTCGGGGCCGTGGCTCTCCGGCATCCGGGCGCGCACCAGGGGGATCAGCGCCAGCCCGATCGGGACGTTGAGCCAGAAGATCCACTGCCAGGCGATCCCCTCGGTGACGGCGCCGCCGACCAGCGGCCCGCCGGCCACGGCGAGGCCGTTGACGGCGAAGAAGATGCCGAGCGCCGAGCCGCGGCGCTCGGGCGGGAAGGCGGCGCCGATCAGCGCGAAGGCGAGGGTGGTGACGGCGGCGGCGCCGGCCCCCTGGACGGCGCGGGCGGCGATCAGCGCCCCGACCGAGGGCGCCAGTGCGCAGGCGGCCGAGGCGGCGGCGAAGAGCCCGATGCCGCCGATGAAGATCCGGCGGCGGCCGTAGCGGTCGCCGAGCGCGGCGGCGGTCATCAGCAGGACGGCGAAGCTGAGGTTGTAGGCGTTGACGGTCCACTCGAGCCCCTCGACCGAGGCGCCGAGGTCGGCTTGGAGCGTGCTCAGGGCGGTCGTCACCACGAGCGTGTCGAGGGCGGTCATGAAGGCCGCCATGGCGGCCAGGGCGAGGATCCATCTCTGTTTCGAAGTCATGCCGGTAAAGACACCGGCCGATCACGAAATTGAGCGATGAGTTTCGGGTCGCGCCCGTGTCCTTATAGATGCATGCGACGAGGAGGACGCGAGACCCTTGGGAGAATCGAGAGATGACCGACGCAACGCTCGAACGCGCCCGCGGCGGCGACGAGGCGGCCTTCCGCGCCCTCACCGACCCGCACCGGCCGGAGCTGCAGCTGCACTGCTACCGCATCCTCGGCTCGGTTCAGGACGCCGAGGACATGGTCCAGGAGACGATGCTGGCGGCGTGGCGGGGGCTGGCGGGCTTCGAGGGCCGCGCCTCCCTGCGCTCCTGGCTCTACCGGATCGCCACCAACCGCTGCCTCAACGCGCTGCGCGACCGACACTCCCAGGACATGGCTGACTCGATCACCGGCGCGCCGGAGCCGAGCCGCCGGGCGGAGCCGATCTGGCTGCAGCCCTACCCCGACGCGCTGCTCCAGGGGCTGCCCGACCGCGCCCCCGGCCCCGACGCCCGCTACGAGACCAAGGAGGCGGTCGGCCTCGCCTTCGTCGCCGGGCTGCAGCGGCTGGCGCCCCAGCAGCGGGCGGTGCTGGTGCTGCGCGATGTGCTCGGCTACCGGGCGGCGGAGGTGGCGGCGATGCTGGAGGCGACCGAGGCGGCAGTCAACAGCGCCCTGCAGCGGGCCCGCGCCGCCCTGGCGGCGGCGCCGGAGCGCCCGGGCGGCGCCTCGCTGCCCGACTCGCCCTCCCAGCGCGCCCTGCTGGCTCGCTTCAGCGAGGCCTTCGAAGCCGGCGAAGTCGAGGCTCTGCTGGAGCTGCTGACCGAGGACGCCTGGATCCGCATGCCCCCCGAGCCGCACGAATACCAGGGCCGCGAGGCGATCGGCGCCTTTCTCTCCAGCCGGACGATCTTCCAGGGGCCGGGGAGGATCCGCCTCGTCCCGACCAGCGCCAACGGTCAGCCGGCCTTCGCCTACTACCTGCGCGACTCCCACGCCGGCGTCTCCCGCGCCAACGGCTTCTTCGTCCTCACCCTGGAGGGAGAGGAGGCGATCGCCGCGATCACCCGCTTCGGTGACAACGGCGTCCTGCCCTACTTCGGGCTGCCGCGGACGCTGCCTGGCTAGCGCAGCTCGTCGAGCGTTTTGACCTCGAGGTCGAAGGGCTCGTCGGCCGAACGCCGCCGCCGGTAGGGGGAGACGGTGACGCGGTGGGTTTCACCGCAGGGGCAGGGGACCTCGATCGGGCTGGTGTCGGAGGAGGGATCGGTGTCGACTTTGAGCCGGCGCAGGGTCCCGGTCGTTTTGCAGCCGAAGGAGATCACCCAGCCGAAGTCCTGGCGTTCTTTCGGTTTTCCGGAGCGGCGCGGTTGCGGCATTCGCACATCCTGCCTGTTTCCTTCAGCTGAGATGTTTCAGGGTATGTGCGCCGTGGTACCAGTACCCAATCTTAGGTAAGGGAGGATCCAGTCGATGCCGAAGGAGCCGGCCCATGTGGCCGGCTCTGGCCTGCTGTCTGCTCGCAGGGCTGCTCGCCGCTCCGGCGGCAGTCGCCGACCCGGCTTTCGACGCTCGCGGCAGCGTCGAACAGGTCTACGCGACCGGCCTCGAGCCCGGCGCCGCGGTGTCGCTCCTCGACAGCGGCGGGCAGACCGTCGCGACGCGCAACGCCAACGACCTCGGCGGCACCCTCTTCCGCAACGTCGCGCCTGGCTCCGGCTACAAGGTCGCCTCGGCCGGCGAAGAATCGGGGCCGCTGGAGGTCCTCACGGGCGCGTCGGCGCCGCCCGACGAAGGGATCTACGACCAGCCGATCGCGGAAAGCGGCTACCAGTACCTGACCACCCGCGACGGAACCAAGCTGGCGATCGACGTCCACCCACCATCCGACGTCACCGGCGTCCTGCCCGGCGTTGAGCTGCCGACGCTGCCGAGCGGGCCGACGCCGACCCTGATCGAGTACTCCGGCTACGGCTACGCCAACCCCGACGGTCCCGAAAACGGGATCTCGATCATCGCCAACCTGATGGGGTTCACCGTCGTCGACGTCAACATGCGCGGCACCGGCTGCTCGGGCGGCGCCTACGACTTCTTCGAGCCGCTGCAGAACCTCGACGGCTACGACGTCGTCGAGACGATCGCCCACCAGCCTTGGGTCCTCCACAACAAGGTCGGGATGATGGGCATCTCCTACGGCGGCATCTCCCAGCTCTTCACCGCCGCCACCCAGCCGCCCGACCTGGCCGCGATCTCGCCGCTGTCGGTGATCGACAACACCCAGACGACGCTCTATCCCGGCGGCATCCTCAACACCGGCTTCGCCCTCGAATGGGCGAAAGAGCGGGTCCAGAACGCCGAAGCGGCAGCGCCGGATCACGGTCAGGCCTGGGCCAACAAACGGATTGAAGAAGGAGACGCGACCTGCGCCGCCAACCAGGCGCTGCACCCCGAGGCGGCCAACCTGCTGCAGAAGATCGAAGAAAACGACCACTACAAACCCGAGGTTGCCGACCCGCTCTCGCCCGTGACCTTCGTCGACAAGATCGACGTCCCGACCTTCATGGCCTGCCAGTGGACCGACGAGCAGACCGGCGGCCACTGCCCGACCCTGGCCGAGCACATGACCGGCACCGAGAAAAAGTGGTTCACCTTCACCAACGGCACCCACATCGACTCGCTCGACCCGGAGACGTTCAACCGCTGGTTCGACTTCCTCCAGCTCTACGTTGCCGAACGGGCGCCGATCGCCACCGCGGCCGCGGTCCAGGCCGCGGCGCCGGTGATCTTCGAAGAAGCGATGGGGATCCAGGGCGTGACGCTGCCGCCGGACCCGATCCAGCAGAAACTGACCTACGGCGAAGCGCTGGCTGCTTTCGAAGCGCAGAAGCCGATCCGGATCCTCTTCGACAACGGCGCCGGCAAAACGCCGCTAGGTGAATCCTCACCCGGTAAGCCCTATCCGGGCTTCGAGGCATCCTTCGACGGATTCCCCGTGCCCGGGACGCAGGCGCAGCGCTGGTATCTGGCGCCGGGCGGCGGCCTCAGCGAATCAGCGCCTGGGGGATCCGGGGCAGACGAATTCACCTGGGACGCCGGCGCGCTGCCGAAGACCGACTTCAGCGGCAACCCCGGCAGCGACACCGGCGGCCTCTGGACGCAGACCCCCGCCTACCACTGGGAACAGAGCCCAGCCGGGGGCGCGGTCTCCTACCTGACCGCGCCGCTCGGCGCCGACACCACTGTGATCGGCGCCGGCGCGGTCGAAGTCTGGGTTCGCTCCTCGACCCCGAACGTCGACCTGCAGGCGACGATCAGCGAGGTCCGGCCCGACGGCAAAGAGACCTTCGTCCAGAACGGCTGGGTGCGGGCGAATGAGCGCAAGCTCGACGCCGCCAAGAGCAACCCGCTGGAGCCGGTGCTGAGCCTGCGCGAATCCGACGTCGAACCGATGCCCGCCGGGCAGTTCGTGCCGGTGACGATCCCGCTCTACTACGAGGGCCACGCCTACCGTGCCGGTTCGCAGATCCGGGTGACGATCGCCGCCCCGAACGGAACCCAGCCGATCTGGGCCTTCGACGAGACCGAACCGGAAGGGACCACCCAGGTGGCGGTCGCCTACGGCGGCGCGACCCCGTCGAGCCTGCTGCTGCCGGTCGTCCCCGGCGTCAGCGTGCCGACCGGGCTGCCGCCTTGCCCGGGCCTAAGAGGCGAGCCCTGCCGTGACTACCAGGCGCTCGCGAACCTGCCGGCGGCGTCGGCGTCCACGGAAACCTCGGGCGAATCCTCGGGCGGCTCGACCGGAACCGCCGGCGCCGGCGGTTCCACAACCGCGCCGGCAGCGCCCGCCGCGAAGCGCCTCAAGTGCCGCAAAGGCTTCAAGAAGAGGAAAGTGAAAGGGCGGCAGGTCTGCAAGAAGGTGAAGCACCACCACAAGCGACGCCATCGCCACCATCACCACTAGGTGGCGCCGCCGCGCCCGGCGCTAATCCCGCTCGATTGAGAACTCTTCACCCTCGAAGTAGCTAGTCGCGTCCTCGCGCCGGAAGAAGAGACGCAGGCCGCCGCCCTGGGGTAGCCGCTCGCCGAAGCCGACCTTGTCGCCGTCGGGGTAGACGATGACGTCGGGCCTGCCGCTGCTCGAGATCGCGATCAGCGTCACCGTCTCCTCGGTCGCGTTGAAGATCTGGTGCGCGCCCTCCTCGCCGAGCGGGAACCTGACCGCCTCGCCCCGCTCGAGGGTGCGAGTGCCCTCCGGGGTGCGGAGGCTCGGCTCACCCTCGATCACGATCACCAGCTCCTCGTCGGCGTAGTGGTAGTGGTAGGGGTAGGCCGCCTGTCCGGGCGGGATCTCCCAGACGCTACAGCCGAGCAGCTCGGTCCCGAGCTCGTAGCCAACCCGGGCTCGCTTCGACTTGAAGCCCTCCGGCCGTTCTCCCTGCTCGAACTCGGGCTTGTAGATGTTCGGCATCGAATCTCCTTCGGCTCGCGGATGGTGGCTGAGCCGGGATCATCGCCGATGGGGTTGCAGAACCAGGATCCTCCTATAAGGTCAAAACGTTCTGTCCATAGGGGAGGGGCAGGCGACCAGCTTCCGGGTTGAGCGACGGCAAAGGCCTCCGCGGCAAGGGCTCCCGGTTGATTTCAAGGAGGAGCACCATGAAGTGGAGGCGCATTTCGGCTGTTCTATGTACGGCGGCGTTCTTCGTCGCTTTCGCCAGCCCGGCGCTGGCGACCAAGTACGTCGCCCTCGGCGACTCGTACTCGTCGGGAGTGGGAACGCGGACGTTCTACGAATCGACCTGCAAGCGGTCGGTTTACGCGTACCCGTACCTGCTGCACAACGCCCATCCAGAATGGACCTTCGTCAACGCGACCTGCACGGGTGCTAAGACGGGGGACATCCTCAACACCCAGGCCAACAGCCTCACCTCTGACACCAACTGGGTCACCTACACGATCGGCGGCAACGACGCCGGGTTCTCGAGTGTGATCACGACCTGCGCGCAGCCGTCCTGGGCGTCCAACTGCGACGGGGCGATCAACACCGCCCAGTCCTACATCACCAACACGCTCCCGGGCCGGCTCGACCTGGTCAACAACAAGATCAAGGAAAAGTCGCCGAGTGCAAAAGTCATAGTCCTCGACTACCCGAAGCTGTTCAACGGCGAAGACTGTAACGCGCTCACCTGGTTCAGCCCGAGCGAGGAGACGCGGCTGAACGAAACGGCGACCATGCTGAAGAACGCGGAGAGCGCCGCGGCGACGCGGGCGGGCTCCAACTTCATCTTCCGCGACGTAATCCCCTCGTTCATCGGCCATGCCGTCTGCGACGGCGGCGGAGGATCGTCAACCGAGTGGATCAACGGCCTCTCGAGCCCGACGGAAGAAAGCTACCACCCGAAGGTCGCAGGCCACGCGAGCGGTTACTACCCCGTAGTGCACGGAGTGACGGGGTAGGTACGGGCCTGCCGCAGGCGGGTGGGGGCTGGCCCCTCGTCCGCCTGCGGCGGCCTTCAGCACGGCTTGGTGTACCGCGAGCCGCAGATCCCCCAGACGTAGTAGCCGCCGGTGTACTCGAGGATGCGATGGTCGTAGGCCCACTGGCCCCGGTACCTGAACTTGATGGTCATGCGGGTATAGAGCGCGTGGCGCGGCCGGCGCACGCGAATGATCGCCCGGTGGCGGTGAAAGGTTCCCGCGGCGCAGTAGGGCCGGCAGTCGTTCAACCAGGCGTAGCCCCGTGCCAGCGCGCTGGAGCCTCCCCACGAGAGCCAGTTCAACCCTCCCTGGTTCAGGTCACCGGGGGAGGTGCTGCGGCCTCCAAGGTAGCCGGTGCCGTCGCCGGTGTAGGCGACCACCGGCGGTTCCACCTGGAGGGGTTCTTCCACCCCCTGGGTCGCGAGCCTGATCTCGGCGCTCGCAGTCGCGGCCGTCGACCCACCGAGACACATCAGGATTAGGGCCACCAGAATGATCTTTCGCATTTCGATTCCTCAGTAGGTGCTTTGACGGGCGGGGATCCTGCTGGCCTCGAACCCGTGGCCGGTTGCGCTGTCCGAGCAGCTAATGCCGCGCGGTTCGTTTGACTCCGGGACCGAACAGACGACCGACCCAACGGTGACGGTGCTTCCGTACTCCGCCAGTTCTCCGGCTTCTCGCGGCAGCAGGGTTCCCGATTCGAGGTGTCCTGGTTCTCCATTGTCGAGAACAAAGGTCTCCTCGATCGAGGAGACGGAACAGAGTGCGCCAATGGAGCTGATCTGACACGAGACGTTTCCGCTCGGTGCGTGGAAGGTCTTCGAGTCGGGCGCAGGGGTGGATTGCGATCGGGGGTGTGCTCCCTCGGCTTCAGTGACGACGACCGTAGCCTGCCGGCCCTCGTGAACTTCCTTCTTCAAGTGGTGGACCTGGTGCTCGAGGTTCTTGATTCGCGCTCGTTCACGTGCTGCTTCTTCGCCTTCCCGTCGCGCCGACTCAAGCTGTTGCGCTGAAGAATCGGACGCGCTCCCGCTGCCGCAACCCGAAAGGGCCGTCGCTCCCAGCACACACACGCTGACCATCACTGCTACCCCCGCCTTTTTCATACCTCTCCCGTTTAAGGACTCTCGAACGGTGGAGGAGTGTATCGGTGCCTGCGAGGGACGAAGTCCGCCTACGTCGGACTACCACTCGCCGGCGCGGGCTTTGTCCCAGAGGTCGATGTCCGCGTCGGCGTCGGTGTGGCGGTCGATCTCGGATAGCTCGTCCTCAGAGAGGTCGAGGTTGTCGAGGGCGTCGACGTTTTGCTCGAGCTGCTCGACCGAGGAGGCGCCGATGACTAGGGAGGTGACGCGGTCGTCGCGCAGGGCCCAGGCGAGGGCGAGCTGGGCGAGGCTCTGGCCGCGGGAGGCGAGGTCGTTGAGGGCGCGGAGGCGCTCGATCATCTCCTCGCTGAGCCAGTCGCGGTCGAAGGTTTCGCCTTTGGCGGCGCGGGAGCCCTCGGGGATGCCGTCGAGGTAGCGGCCGGTGAGGAGACCCTGGGCGAGGGCGGTGAAGCCGATTACGCCAACGCCGAGCTCGGCGGTCGTCTCGAGCAGGCCCTCGGTCTCGATCCAGCGGTTCAGCATTGAGTAGGAGGGCTGGTGGATCAGCAGCGGGGTGCCGAGGTCATCGAGGATCGCCGCCGCCTGGCGGGTGCGCTCAGCGTCATAGGAGGAGATGCCGACGTAGAGCGCCTTGCCTTGGCGCACCGCCGCGTCGAGCGCGCCCATCGTCTCCTCCAGCGGGGTCGACGCATCGAGCCGGTGGCTGTAGAAGATGTCGACGTACTCGAGCCCCATCCGCTGCAGCGACTGGTCGAGCGAGGCGAGCAGGTACTTGCGGGAGCCGCCGCCTTGGCCGTAGGGGCCGGGCCACATGTCCCAGCCGGCCTTGGTCGAGATGATCATCTCGTCGCGGTAAGGGGCGAAGTCCTCGCGCATCAGGCGACCGAAGTTGAGCTCGGCGGAGCCGTAAGGCGGGCCGTAGTTGTTGGCGAGGTCGTGGTGGGTGATGCCGAGGTCGAAGGCGCGGCGCGCGATCGCCCGCTGCGTCTGGAGGGGGCGCTCGTCGCCGAAGTTGTGCCAGTAGCCGAGCGAGAGCACCGGCAGGTCGAGCCCCGAGCGGCCGCAGCGTCGGTACTGCATCTTGCCCTCGTAGCGGTCGGGGGCGGCGAGGTAGCTCACGCTTTGGACCTACCCGGACGGGAATCTCGGTAAGCGGTTGGGATGCAGCTCAAGCCGGGAACCGGTTATTGCGGCCTTCCGCTTCTGCGAAAGCAATGTGGACGCTGAAGCGCCGATCGCAAACTGCAGACATCAGGCAGCAGGGATCTGCCGAGGGAGCAGCGTTGCGCCGCGGCCGCGCGGCGACTTGAGTTTTGCTCCATTCCCATCTGAGTTGAAACTCAATTCGATAGGCGGGACCGTGAGCTCCGCCTCGAAACCCCCTCGCCTCTGCCTCGGCAAGGCAGTCCGGTTCCTGCGGGAAACGAAGAAGCTGAGCCAGCGTGAGCTGGCCGGCAGCAGCGGGATCGACGCGACCGAGATCTCTCGCCTCGAGAAAGGCAAGAGCAACCCCACCCACGAGACTTTGCAGCGGCTGGCGAATGGCCTCGGCGTGCCTTGCTCGCAGATCTTCACGTTGGAAGAGATCTTCGCCAGCGCGCCAGATTCCTGAACGATCGCGTCAGCTGTGCTGGTAGGCTTCCGGCGAGGCCTCCCAGAAGTCGTCGACCTTGTCGCCGCCGTCGTTGTCGCTCTGGCGGGAGATTGCCCACATCTCGACGGGCTCGTCCCCCTCGTTGCGGTGCGAGCGCAGCGTCTGCGGCGCCACCCGCACAGCCGTTCCCGGCCCCACCGTCTCGATCTCCTCGCCGAACCGCATCGTCAGCGTGCCACGGGTGACGAGGTAGACCTCCTCGATCTCGTCGTGCCGGTGCCCCGTCCCCTGCTCGAAGTCGGAGTGGGGCGGGATCCGGATCAACGTCAAGGCCAGCTGCTCAGCGCCGAGCGCGTCGGTCAGCGAGCGGAACTCGCCCGGGACGTCGCTGTCGGCATATACGTTCTCGGCTTCGTCGGCCTTGACGATCGAGTAGTTGGTCATGACGGGTCGGTACCCGTGCCGTCGACCCCTACACGCGCCGGCCGAGGCTTTCAGGTCCTAGATCAGCCGCTTTTCGGAACGTCAGAAGTTTCGCAAATAGCGGGCTTCACGCGAAAACCATGACTTAAACTCTATGGAGTTGGCGGAGGTTGAGTATTTCTCTATAAGGCCTCTTGGAGGCCCCCTCTCACCCGCTGGCACCCTTCGTCGGAGCTGTTGTCAGGACGCTGCGACTCTCTCTCGGATGGAGTCAGGACGCACTGGCGCTGGAGGCAAGAGTGCGGCTGGGAGCGAAAATCTACTCCAACCAGATATCCCTCCTCGAGCGAGCTGAGCGCGACTCCACTCTGCCGACTCTGGAGCCGGTGGCCCGCGCCTTAGGAATTAGCTGCTCCAACTTGCTCTGGCAGGCCGAAATGCTGAGGCGCCGAGTGGAACGCGAAGAAGTTAAAAAGAAGGAGTGATCGCTGCCGTCACTTTCGACTTCTGGAACACGATCGCGCAGGTGCCGGAGGGGGCGATGTCGGCGGCGCGGCGGCGGGCGGTGGCGGCTGCTTGTGAGGAAGGCGGGTTGGCGGTGGAGGCGGCGCTGCTGGAGGCGAGCCTGGAGGAAGTGCGGTTGCGGTGGGAGAGCTCCTGGGCCGAAGGCACTCACCTGCACCCGCAGGAGGGGGCGGAGATGCTGGTGCGCTCGCTTGGGGTGGAGGGGGAAGGGAGCGCTCGGGTCGCCGAGGCTTTCCTCGGCGCGATGCGCGAAGTCGAGCTCGAACTGGCGCCGGGGATCGGCACCGCGCTGGAGGGGCTCGCTGCGAGGGGGATCCGGATCGGCATCGTCTGCGACGTCGGTTTCAGCGGCGGCGAGATGCTGCGCGAGATGCTCGAGCGGGAAGGGCTGTTGAGGCACTTCGACGGTTGGTCGTTCTCCGACGAAACCGGCCACTACAAGCCGGCCCCGCAGGCGTTCGAACCGGCGCTGGCGGCGCTCGGGGCGCAGCCGGGGGAGGCGCTGCACGTCGGCGACCTGCGGCGGACCGACATCGCCGGCGCCTCCGCTCTCGGGATGAGGACCGCGCGCTACCGCGGCATGCACGACGACGCCGAACCCGGCGTCGAGGCCCACTTCGTTCTCGACAGCCACCTGGAGCTGGTCGAGCTGGTCGACCGGCTCAGGCGCCAGCCCGCTTGACCGCGTAGGCGGCGAGGTCCTTCGGCGTGCCCTTGGCGCGGAAGCGGCGGTTCTTCGAGCTGACCGCGCTGGGGTCGAGCTGCAGAAGCACGCGGTCGGAGACGAGGATCTCGCCGGGCTTGGCGGCGTCGCAGAGGCGGGCGGCGATATTGACGTCGACGCCGAGGTAGTCGCCGCCGACCTTGCGAGGGCGGCCGAGGTGGATGCCGGTGCGCAGCTGCGGGCGGAAGCCGGCGACCTCGACCGCGGCGACCCGCTCGTGGGCGGCGAAGGCGGCCTCGGCCGCGCTCGGGGCGTCCCAGAACGCCGCCATCAGGCCGTCGCCGAGGCGCTTCACCACCTCGCCGCGGCGCTCGCTCACCGGCGGCTCGATCGCCGCCGCGACCTCCCGTAGCAATCGCAGCGCCGGCTCGTCGCCCGCCTCCAGCGCCCAGCTCGAGAAGCCAACGAGGTCGGTGAAGAGGATCGCGACGTCGACCTTGCCGCGGCCGCGATCCTGGGACTCGGCCAGTCGCTGCCAGGCCTGCACCGCGGTCAGGCCGAGCTCGCCGAGGATGCCCGGCGCGTCGCCCCGCAGTTCGACCAACTGCTGGGCGGCGAGGTCGGCGGGGCGGCCGCGGGCGGTGGAGAGGTGGTCGACCAGCGCCTCGTCGCCGAGCAGCCGCTCCCGCGCCTGCCGCGCCGCCTGCAGCAACTTCGGCTGGCGGTTGAGCTTGCGCGCGGCGGCGATGAACCGGCGCGTCGGTTTGTCCTCGGGGCTGGCGGGCACGGCGGCAGCCTACGTCGTTCGGGCGTGTCGACTTAGTGGTCCTATAGACGACAAAGGCGACACTTGCCTTACACCGGGGTCCCCACTAGATTCGAATGACCCGGTGAGGTGAGGTGGTTTGCCGGGCGCCATATCTCGGAGCCTCGTACGCGCGCAGCAGCGCGCCAAGGAGGTTCTCTGTGAGCGCAGAGGAGAACAAGCAACGGGCCGAAGCCGGCTATCGCGCTTTCAGCGCGGGCGATGCGGCGGCGGCGATGGAAGATATGGACGACTCGGTGGAGTGGACGGTCCGCGGCGACAGCTCGCTGACCGGCACCTACCGGGGCAAGGAGGAGGTTGGCCAGCTCTGGGCCAAAATGGCCGAGAAAGGGGTCAAAACCGAACCCCACGACTTCATCGCCGATGGCAACAAGGTTGTGGTCCTGACCACCGCCTCGCTCAATGGCGAGTCGACGGAGGCCGCCGACGTCCTCACCTACAACGGCGAAGGCAAGCTGATCGCCTTTGAACAGATCGGTGACCCCGCGGTCGCCAATCGCATTTTCGCCCGCTAGGCCACAGGCGTGTCGACTTAGTGGCCGTATAGGTCACTAAGTCGACATCGCGCCGCGGCTCACTCTCTCACGACACCGCGGCCGCGGCGAACCAGGCTTCGAGGCGCTCCTGGGTGAAGACGTCGGTTTGCGGGCGCAGCCGGCGGCTGAGGGCGTCGCGGAGGTTCTGGCCGGCTTCGGGGTCGGCGGCGATGCCGCGGAAGACGGGGCCGGCGACCGCGGGGTTGGCGAAGCGGGCGAAGTCGAAGGACCACTCGTAGTGCTCGCGGGCCCGCTCGTCGCGCCAGGCCTCGTAGCCGTCGAGGCGGTCACCGTCGAGGAGTTCGCCGGCGACGTGGAGCGATTGCTCGATCGCGTCGGAGATCCCCTGCGCCGTCGAGGGGTTCTTGAAGTGGGAGGCGTCGCCGACGAGCGCCCAGCCGGGGCCGGTCGGCTGGCGGAAGAAGCCGCGCAGCATCGTCTCCGGCGCCAGGTGGACCGGGCCGACCTGCTCATGGGTGTCGAGCCAGGTGGGATCGAACCAGTCGGCAAACTTCGCGGCGCCGGTGCGGAACTGGCGCTCGCGCTGCTCCTGGTTACCGCGGGTTAGCTCGGGCGCGAGGCCGAGGACGAGGATCGAGAGGTCGTCCTCGCACGGCATCCAGGCCAGCGAGCCCTCCTCGATCACGTCGATGAAGAAGCGGTCTCGCTCGGGCAGGCCGCGCCAGTAGCCAAACATGAAGGCCATCTCGCCCGCTTCCGGGCGCTCCTTCTCCAGCCCGAGCAGGCTGGCGACGGTCGAGGCGCGGCCGTCGGCGCCGAGGACCCAGCGCGCCTCGATCTCCTCGCCGTCCTCGAGGACGACGCCACGCACCGGTTCCTCCTCGCCGCCGGCGCCGAGCAGGCCGGTGACCCGCTGGCCGAAGCGCGTCTCCGCCCCCGCTGCGACTGCGACCTCCAGCAGCGCCTTGTCGAGCACCGGCCGGGTGATCGCGTAGGAGCGGTCGAAGCCCTCGATCGGGGTGAACGGGCCCACGGTTTCAAAGCCGAGAATCCGCACCCCGTACTCCACCGGGTTCAGCCGGTGCTCGGCTTCGATCCGCTGCAGGGCCCCGAGCTCCGCCAACCGCGCCATCGTGTTCGGGAACAGCATGTGGGTCGAGAGGGTGTCGGCCGGCGGCGGTTCGCGGTCGACCAGCAGGACCGACCAGCCCTGCTCGGCCAGCCGCGCCGCCAGCGGCGTGCCGGCGCAGCGGGCGCCGACGACGACCGCGTCGTAGCTCGTGCACCGGCCGCTCATGCGGACCGCCGCCCGACCGTGATCAGGTACTCCATCTCGAAGCGGGCGTCGTCCTCGCTGCCGCGGTTCCACTCGGCGCAGAACTCGCTCAGGACCTGGTCGAACTCCTCCGCCCGGCCCTCTTTCTCAGCATTGGCGCGGGCGGCGATCGTCGGTCCGTAGCGCTGCTTGAAGTGCTCGCCGTAGTCGTCGGGGCGCTCGAAGGCGGTCACCTCGAGGATGCCTTTCTCGATCTTCTCCAGCTCGACCCGCTCGCCGAGCAGGCCGCGGAGGTGCTCCTCGCCGCCCCATAGAGGTGGTGGTTGCGCGCCCTCGGGCGGGGGAGGCATGAACTGGCCCATCGCCCGGAAGAGCCCGCCGATCATCCCCTCCGGCGTCCAGCTCAGCAGGCCAATCCGGCCCCCGGGTTTACAGACGCGGACCAGCTCGTCGGCCGCCTTCTGGTGGAAGGGCGCAAACATCACGCCGATCGAGGAGATGACGACGTCGAAGCTCTCGTCCTCGAAGGGGAGGTCGTGGGCGTCGGCCTCGACCCACTCCAGCTCTACTCCGGCCGCCTCGGCGCGAGCGCGCCCGGCCTCGAAGAGCTCCGGGGTGAGGTCGCTGGCGATGACGTCGGCGCCGGTTGCCGCCGCCGGGATCGAGGCGTTGCCGGTGCCGGCGGCGACGTCGAGGACGCGATCGCCGGCGCCGATCTCAGCCGCCTCGACCAGGCGCGGGCCAAGTGGGGTGAGGAAGGTCTCGACCATCGACGGGTAGTCGCCGGAGGCCCACATCTTTCGGTGTTTCTGCCGCAGCTCGGGGCTGGGGGTGTCGGTGCTGGGGGTCACTTCGAATCTCCTTTTGTTGGTGTGAAGCGACTATCCACCTGTACCGAAGCCCGATCAACTTCTAAATCTGCAGTTGGGCGCCTACACTGCCTGTGGGGATGCCGGAGAGCTACGGACAGTTCTGTCCAGTTGCCCAGGCCGCCGAGGTATTGACGGAGCGCTGGACCCTGCTGGTTCTGCGCGAGCTCTTGATGGGGAGCACGCGCTTCAACGAGCTGCAGCGCGGGGTGCCGCGGATGTCCTCGTCGCTTTTGAGCAAACGGCTGAAGGAGCTGGAGCGCTCCGGGCTGATCACGATTTCGCCGCTAGAGGGCGAGCGCGGCAATGCCTATGAGCTGACGCCGGCCGGCGAGGCGCTGGGGCCGCTGGTCGTCGGCATCGGGACCTGGAGCCGCGACTGGCTGAAGCGCGAGGTCAGCGCCGAGGAGGCCGACCCGGCGCTGCTGATGTGGGACATGCAGCGCAGCCTGCGTCTCGACCGGCTGCCGGCGGAGCGGGTCGTCACCTTCTTCCGCTACCGCGACGCCGAAGAGGGCAAACGCGCCTGGTGGATGGTCGCCCAGGAGGGCGACGCCGATCTCTGCCTCACCGATCCCGGCTTCCCAATCGACCTCAATGTCGACGCCGAGGCAAAGGCGATGGCCGAGGTCTGGCTCGGTCAGCTTGAACTGGGGGCGGCGATGCGCTCACGGCGCCTCAAGGTCACCGGCCCCGACCACCTCGTCCGCAGCCTGCCCGACTGGCTCGGCCTCAGCTCGTTCGCGTACCCAGACCCGGCAGCGGAGCTCGCTTCGCGAGGCTGAGCCCGCGCTTGACGGCGCCGCCGAGGCCGGAGCCGAGCCCGCGCGCAAGCATCCCAGGCGAGTCCGGCAGCGCTAGGCGGCCGATCTTCTTGATGACGCTGCCGAACTGGCGGCGCAGCGGGCCGACGTTGTAGGGGAGGCCGTAGCGTTCGCAGATCTCCCGCACCTCGACCGAGATCTCGGCGTAGCGGTTGGCGGGCAGGTCGGGGAAGAGGTGGTGCTCGATCTGGAAGCTGAGGTTGCCGGCGAGGATGTGGAAGAGGCGGTTGCCGCTGAGGTTGGCCGAGCCGAGCAGCTGGCGGTGGTACCACTGGCCGCGGGTCTCGTTCGCGGTCTCGGTCTCGTCGAACTCGTGGGTGCCTTCCGGGAAGTGGCCGCAGAAGATGATCGTGAAGGACCAGAGGTTGCGGACGATGTTGGCGGTCGCGTTGCCGGCGAGCGGGAAGACGAACAGCGGTCCGGAGAGGGCGGGGAAGAAGACGTAGTCCTTTAGCGCCTGGCCGCGGACCTTGGTTGCGATGCCCTTCAGCAGCTCGCGCTTGTCGGCGAGGGTGATCTCGCCTTCGGCGATCCTCTCGACTTCGAGATCGTGCAGGGCGACCCCGCACTCGAAGAAGGTCGCCAGCAGCGCCGCCCAGAGCGGGTTGCCGAGGTAGTACGGCTTCCAGGGCTGCTCCTCCGACATGCGCAGGACCCCGTAGCCGATGTCGCGGTCCTTGCCGACGATGTTGGTGTGGGTGTGGTGCATGTAGTTGTGGGAGTGCCGCCACTGGTCGGCGGGGCAGGCGGTGTCCCACTCGAACTGCTTGCCCGAGAGCTTCGGGTCGTTCATCCACTCGTACTGGCCGTGCATCACGTTGTGGCCGATCTCCATGTTGTCGAGGATCTTGGAGAGCGAGAGGGCGGCGGTGCCGGCGAGCCAGAAGGGCGGGACGACGCCGGCCCAGAGCAGGCCGCGGCCGGCGACCTCAAGGCCGCGCTGGGCGCGGATGACGCCGCGGATGTAGTCGGCGTCGCGCTGGCCGCGGTCGGCGAGGACCCGCTGGCGGATCGCGTCCATCTCCTCGCCGAGCTGCTGGAACTGCTCGGCGGTGAGGCCGTAGGGGTTGGTGGTCGGCTGCGCGGCGAGGTCGAGCGAGGGTGCCTGCGGCGTGGTCGGAGTCGCGGTTGCGGGGTTCATCGAAATCCTTTCGTGGAGGGCTATAGCTCGACGGTGAGGTCGCCGAGGGCGGCGGAGACGCAGAGTTGGATCTCCTCGTCGGGGGCGGAGGAGATCTCGCCCGTGATCAGGTTCTTGTGGGTGCCGGCGCGCTTGCGGCAGGTGCAGGTGTGGCAGATGCCCATCCGGCAGCCGTATTCGGGGCGCAGACCGGCGGCCTCGGCCTGCTCAAGCAGGGACTCGCCGCTGTTCGTGACCTCGATGTCAGAGTCGGCGAAGCGGACCTGCCCCTCGCCGGGCTCGCCGGCGGGGAGGAAAGTCGGCGGGACGAAGCTCTCGACGTGGAGGCGGTGCTCGAGCCCGTTGGCCCAGGTGCCGCGGACGGCGTCGAGCAGGGCGGTCGGACCGCAGGCGAAGGTCTCGGCGGCGGTGAAGTCAGGGTCGGACTGGGGGAGGTGAGTGGGGCTGAAGTGGCCGTCGAGCTCGCCGGCGCCGGGGGCGCGGGTGTAGGAGCGGCGGAGCCGGAAGTTCGGGTGGGCGGCGGCGACCCGTTCGAGCTCGGCGCGGTAGATGCAGCGCTCGGCGTCGTGCGTGTAGTAGAGGAGGGCGAGCGGGCGGTCGTAGCCCTCGGTAAGGAGCGTGCGGAGGATCGACATCAGCGGAGTAATGCCGCTGCCGCCGCCGATAAGCAGGACCGAGTCCGGGCGCGCGGTCGGCAGCTGGAAGTCGCCTTCGGCGGCGGAGAGTCCGACGACCATGCCGCGCTTGGCGCGGTCGACGAGGAAGTTGGAGACGAGCCCCTCGGGGTGGCGCTTGGTCGTGATCTCGATCGTCCCGCCTTGTCCCTCGACGCAGGCGGGGGAGTAGCAGCGCTGGTGGCGGACGCCGTCGATCTCGACCGTGACGTTGACGAATTGGCCGGCGCGGAAACCCTTCCAGGCGCGGTTCGGGCGCAGGGTCAGGGTCACGCTCTCCGATGCTCGCTCGACCGCGACGACCTCGGCGCGGCACTCGCCGGCGACCAGCAGCGGATCGACCTGTTCGAGGTAGGAGTCGACGCCGTGCGGGGTCGCCACCGCCTCGAGGAAGCGGAGGCTGGGGCGGGGAAGTAGCTGCGGGGACATGACCTAAGCAAGGTAACATCGAATGCCGTCACGTCAACCGGCGAAACGTCACACAGTGGTAGCTTCTTCGCCGTGCCCGCGTCTGAGAAGCAGCAGGAGAGCCAGCAAGAAAACCACCTGACGATCGAAGAGCTGGCGGCCGAGACCGGGATGACGGTCCGCAACATCCGCTCCCACCGCGCCCGCGGCCTGCTGCCGGCGCCGGAGGTCCGCGACCGGGTCGGCTACTACGGGCCCGAGCACCTGGCACGGTTGCGGATGATCCAGGAGCTTCAGGCCGACGGCTTCAACCTGAAGGGGATCGAGCGGCTGCTGAACCAGAACGTCGGTGCCGCCGAGGAGTTCCTCTCCTTCCGCCGCGAGCTCGACGGCTTCGATGCCGAGCAGCCGCGCACCTTCACCCGCGAGGAGCTGGCCGAGCGCTTCGGCGACGGCCTCGACGAGGCGCTGAAGCGGGCGGTCGGTGTCGGCGCCCTGGTCGCGGTCGAGGAAGACCGCTACGAGGCACCGTACCCGTCGCTGCTCGACGCCGCCGAGGGGCTCGTCGCCACCGGCGTCTCCGCCGAGCACGCGCTGATCGTCGTCGACAAGGTCCGCGGTCGCTGCAAGCAGATCTCCCACGAGTTCGTCCGCCTCTTCCTCGACGACGTCTGGAAGCCGTTCGAAGCCGAGGGCTACCCGGCCGAGCGCTGGCCCGAGGTCCGCGAGGCCCTCGACCGCCTGCGCCCACTGTCCCTCCAGGCGCTGGCCGCCCTGCACCGGATGACCCTCACCGACGAAGTAGAGCGCGCCCTCGGCAAGCAGCTCGAGCGGATGGCGAACCGCAAGGGCTAGGGCACGTGTCGCTTTTGTCTCGCCTAGGGAGACAAAAGCGACATTGCCCGCTTCGAGCTGCGACTCCATGCGGCGTAGAGGCCGATCGCGACCAGCGGGACGATGAAGTCGCTCCAGAGGAGCAGGCCAGTGTTGTCGGGGTCGTGGTTGTCGTACGTGGCCTCCTGGTGGAGGTGTCCGTAGGCGTCGCCGAGGTAGGCGATCGAGACGGCGATCACGGCGGCGAGGAGGAAGCCGTCGCGGAAGCGGGCGCAGAGGACGCCGAGGACGCCGATCGCCAGGTCGGCGAAGGCGACCTCGGTCTGGAAGCCGCCGTCGCCGTTGGTGTAGCCGATTTCGCGAGCGGTGCTGGGGCCGTCGAAGAGGTGGAACATCGCCCCGAAGATTGCGGCGACGCCGACCGCGACGACCATCCACCAGACGAGGAAGATTTCCAGCGTCCGCGCCGGACCTCGACCCCGGTCGCGGTGGGCGTGGATGGCGGCGCCGATCAGCGCGATCGCGGCGAAGAAGAGGAAGGGCACGGCCGCGCAGACTAGGCGGCGGCTCGGATCAAATCGGCGGCTTTCTCGGCGATCATGATCGTGGGGGCGTTGGTGTTGCCGGAGACGATCAGCGGCATCACCGAGGCGTCGACGACGCGGAGGTGGTCGAGGCCGCGGACGCGGAGGGTGGGGTCGACGACGGCTTCGTCGTCGCTGCCCATGCGGCAGCTGCCGACGGGGTGGTAGAGGAGCTCGCAGCGGCGGCGGGCGTCGGCGGCGATCGCCTCGTCGGTGTCGACCTCGGGGCCGGGGAAGAGCTCGCGGCCGACGACCTCGGCGAGCGGACCCTCGGCGGCGATCTCCCGCGCCAGACGGACGCCGGCGACGAGGGCGTCGACGTCCTCCTGCTCGGAGAGCGAGTTGGTGAGGACGCGGGGCTTCGCCGCCGGGTCGGCCGAGCGCAGGCGCACCCAGCCGCGCGCTTTCGGTTTGACCAGGACCGGGCCAGTGCTGATCGCGTGGCCGTCGTATTCCTCGAAGCCGTTGTCGGCGAAGTAGGCGGGGGCGAAGTGGAACTGGAGGTCAGGCGAGGGGAGACCGGGGCGGCTGCGGACGAAGGCGAAGGCCTCGGCGACGGTCGAGGTCAGCGGCCCGGTGCGGCGCAGCAGGTACTCGAGCAGCGCCTTCGGGCTCTCGCCGTCGGCGAGGGAGCCGCCGCCCGGGACGTCCCAGCTACAGGTGACGTAGGGGTGGTCCTGCAGGTTCTCGCCGACTCCCGGTAGCTCGTGGCGCACCTGCACGCCCTGCTCGCGCAGCTGCTCGGCCGGTCCGACACCGGAGAGCATCAGCAGCTGCGGCGAGCCGATCGCACCGGCGCTCAAGATCACCTCGCGTTCGGCCCGCGCCAGCTGGGCGCCGCCGCGGCGGCGCGAGTAGCGGATGCCGGTGGCGACGCCGCCCTCGATCTCGACGCCGGAGACGAGCGCCCCCGTCACCACCTCCAGGTTCGGCCGCTCCAGCGCCGGTCGTAGGTAGGCGTCGGCGGCGCTCCAGCGTTTACCGCCCCGCTGGGTCACCTGGGCGAGGGCGGCGCCGTCCTGCTCGGGGCCGTTGTAGTCGGGGATCCGTGGGATGCCGTGCTCGGCGCAGGCGGCGAGGAAGCGGCCGGTCAGCGGCCGCGGCGAGCGCTCGTCCTCGACCCGCAGCGGGCCGCCGGTCGCGTGGTACTCGGAGGCGCCGCGCTGGTTGTCCTCGGCGCGGAGGAAGTAGGGCAGGACCTCGCTCCAGCTCCAGCCGCTCGCCCCCGCCTCGACCCAGCCGTCGTAGTCGAGCGGGTTGCCGCGCACGTAGAGCATCGCGTTCATCGAGCTCGAGCCGCCGAGCCCTTTGCCGCGCGGTATGTAGATCGAGCGGTTGTCGCAGTAAGGCTCGGGCTCGGTCGCCAGGTCCCAGTCGAGCTTGGTCTTGAACTGTTTGGCGAAGGCGGCGGGGATCTTGATGTTGGGATGGCGATCCCGCTTGCCGGCCTCGATCAGAAGCACCCGCACCGAGGGGTCCTCGCTGAGCCGGTTCGCCAACACGCATCCGGCCGAGCCGGCGCCGACGATCACGTAGTCGTGCATCGGCCTCACCCTTGCAGCGAGAGCGCCATCGCGCAAGCGTCGTCCTGGCGCGCGGCCGTCTCCGGTGTGCGCCTGCGCTGCCCGGGTAGGAGGAAGAACGAACTCAAGAGAAGGGAAACTCGTGAGTGGAGCAGGGAAGCGCCTCGCGTTCGGCTTGACGGTATGCGGCTTGATGGCGATTTGCCTGCTCGTGCTGGTTTTTAGCCCCGCCCTCGAGGCGAAGCGGCCGTTTTGCGGCGGCCGCAAGGCGACGATCGCTTCCAACAACCGCTCGATCCACGGCACCCGCGGTCCCGACGTGATCACCGGCGGGCGCGGTCCGAACACGATCCACGGCGGCGGCGGCAACGACGTGATCTGCGGCGGCTACGGGCGCGACCGGATCTACGGCGGCCGCGGCAAAGACACAATCGACGGCAAGAAGGACGCCGACCTCGTCCACGGCGGCCGCGGCTCGGACGAAGTCGACGGCGGCGCCGGCCGCGACCGGGTCTTCGGCGACAGCGGCAACGACACGGTGCGGGGCGGTCCGGGGCCTCGCGACATCGTTAACGGCAGTCTCGGCGACGATGCAGTCTTCGGTGGCGGTGGCAACCACGACGTGCTGGTCGGCGGGGTCGGCCGCGACCACGTTAACGGCGGACCTGGCGGCCACGACATCGCCTCCTACATGAGCGCCGGCGGGCCGGTCACGGTTGACCTGGCGAGTGGGACCGTGCGCGGCGCCGAACAGGAGCGCCTGATCGGGATCGAGGACGTGCTGACGGCGCCGGCGACCGATCCCGGTGGTCTCGGGGTGCGGGTGCAGCTGGGCCGGGGGGCGCCCGGGTCGAGCCTCGCGATCACCGGCGGTGAAGGCGCCGACGCAGCCGACGTCGGCTACTGGCAGTCCCGCTACGTGATCTCTCCCGAAACCGGCAGCACGGTGCGGGTCGAGGGCGGCCGGGTGAGCTCGATCAGCGTCTCGCTCGGGGCCGGCAACGACGAAGTCGCCTTCGACCGCTCGCTGCCCCCGGGCGTTGCCGTCGTCGCCGATGGCGGCGACGGGAGCGACTGGCTGCGGGGCGGGCCGGGTGGCGACACCTTGTACGGGGGCGATGACACCGAACCCGACCGGCTTGAAGGCGCCGGCGGCGACGACGCCCTCTTCGGCATCAACGTCCTCCATCCGCAACACGCGAGCGGGGCGGCGACGATGCTCGGCGGCGGCGGCAACGACCTGATGATCGGCGGCCAGCCCTGCGACGGGGACTTCTTCAACGGCGGCCCCGGGAGCAACGACAGCGCCTCCTTCTCCCGCGTGCGCAACGAAGGCACCGTCGTCGACGCGACGATCGGCGGCGCGGTGCTTGATCCCGACGAACCGGGCTGCGCCATCGGCCGCATCTCCCGCAGCACCGAGAAGATCGAGGGCTCGACCGGCCCCGACGTCCTCCAGGGCTCCCGGCGCGACGACACCCTGCTGGGCCGCGGCGGCTCCGACCGGCTCGACGGCCACGGCGGCGAGGACCGCTGCATCGGCGGCAACGGCGACGACAGCGCCGGCCATTGCGAGTACGTCCGCTAGGGCATCGGAAAACCGCGCCGTGTTTGCTCAGACATCGCCTGGGCAACTAGGCTCGCTCCCATGTGGGGACCTCCGGAGGGGCGCGATGGATAACCCGAAAGTTGCGAACGGGATTGCCTTGGGAGTGTTCTTTGCGACGCTCGTTCTCGGCCTCTTCCTCGTCGCCGAGAAGGGCCCTGAATTCGAACGGCCGGAAACCCGCACCAGAGTCATCGAAAACAGCAGGGGTAACGGGCCAGGAAAAAGAACCAGCGCCAAAGAGCGTTCACGGCAGGGGGCCGGGTCGAAGTCTCAGAGTGCCACCTATACGTTGGAACGGCCGGTGGGCAAACCTTCCCGAAAGTCCTCGCTGACGATCGAGCATGGGTCGCGCTCGCTGCCGGAAAGGGCTCTCGGCGAAAGCGGCCTCGTCGGGCTGCAGGTGGCGTTGGTCGTTCTCGCCTCGTTCCTCTTCGCCGGCTTGGTGCAGCGAGCGCTGCTGGGCGATTTCGCGGTGAAAATCGGGAACTTCGAGCTGGGGGCGCTGGCAAAGAGCTCGGAGGTCGACAAAGACCTCCTCGCCCAGGTATCAAAAACGGTGGAGAGGACCAACAAGCTCAAGAGCGCAACCGCAAAACAGAAACAGCAGCTGGATGCGCTGACCGCAGCCTTCCAAAAGAGCGTGCAGAACTCGGAAATCGAGTTGGGCGTAATCGGGAAACAGCAGCAGGAGCTCGCTGGGCTGACCGCTAAACTCGAGGCTCTCGAAGCAAAGGTGGCCAAAGGCGCATGAGCGGACCAACCGAGATCGACAAGTTGATCGAGAGTTACCAGGAGCTCGCGGGGACGACCGAGGAGATCTCGCGGGATATCAAGGCTACGGAGGTGCCTGCGGAGGAAGATCCCGACGCGGTGATCAAGGCAGGGGCCGAGAATCTTTCGGCGTTCCTGCGGGCCGCGGGGCTGCCGCATCAGGAGCCCGCCGAGATCGAGTCGCAGATCAAGCGGCGGCGTCGATCGCTCAGCTCCGAGTAGCGGCGCGGCCGGTGCCCTGTCGGCGCTCCCTGCTCATAGGATGAGGCGGTGCCACCCCAGCCGGTACAGGGCTCCTTCGAGGTCGCCCGCGGGGCCGTTCCCCAGCAGCGGATCGACGACGCGCTGCGGCTGCTGCACCTCGACCTGCTGCAGCGCGGCGCTTCAGCCGAGGAGCTGAGCGAGTGGCTGTGGGGGGTGCACTGGTTCCCGCATCTGCGGGAACGGGAGGAGATCCTGGCGCTGGCTGAGTCGCTGCCCGAGGAGTGGCGGACGGGCCGGCCTTGCGAGCCGCAGATCCTGCTGCAGTTCCCGCACGTCGGGCCCGAGCCCGAGATCAAGTTCCACCTCGACCAGGAGCCGCCGTGGGCGGGTACCCGCACCTACTTGCGGATCGTCGGCGTCCCGCTCAGCCCCTGGCGCGCCGACAACGGCGGCCTGCTGGTGAAGACGGCGGACGGTCCGGCGCCGGTCGAGGCCGAGCCCGGCGATGCGATCATGATGAGCCCCGACCTGCCGCACTCCGGCGGCGTCAACCGCACCGGCGCTCTGCGCTACGGCGTCTACTTCCGCTGGCTCGCGGACTGACGGCGCTCAGGCGCAGAGCGATGCGACTTCCTGGCGCGTCGCTGCCAGCCGTCGCTTCACCCGCTTTGCCCGCCGGCTGAGGCGGCGCTTCCTCGGGCCGATCGCCCGCCTGGCGTTGTGCTTCAGGCGCTTGAACTGCCGCTTGAGGACAAGGGCCCTGCCTTCGGCGAGTTCGCATGCAGAGGGCGGCGGCGCCTTCGGTTTCGCGACCTTCACCGTCAGCTTCCCGGTTTCCACGCCCTGGTAGTTGCCGTCGGCCGAGTGGGAGGCGACGAAAGTGGCGTTCTTGCCGTAGGCAGTTTCGGGGAGGGCGAGCTGGAACGTGGCCACTCCACCGCTGGTGGTGGCGCTGTAGGTGGCGATGCCGCCGTTGTCCCAGGTAACGGTGAGATTGAAGGTCAGTCCATCCGGTGCCGGCTGTCCCGTCGAGAGGTTCGCCGAGGCGCGGATGACGCCGGTGGCACTGACTCTTTCGACCGGTTTCAGGGCGGCGTCGAGGTAGTGGAGGATCGGCCCCACCGTGAAGTCGTAGGGGTAGGTTTCGTAGTACTGGGGATTTTCGGAGTTCGTATAAGCGAAGAACTCGAGGTAGCTCGAGTTGGAGGTCGCTTCCTGGACGGTGATCTCGGTGTGGGCCGTCCCGCTCCCCGCGAGCTCGTACACCGGCCCATAGGAGCTGCAGTAGCTGCGGTTTTCGAAGACGCTTCCCCAGTTGAAGTCGTCGATGCCCTGCACAAGGGTCATGCAGATCGGGAATTCACCCGGTTCCCTGGTGAAAGGAGCGCCATGCCAGTCGATCGGCACGACGTCGCGGGTGGAGAGCGGGGGCAGGCGCCAGAACGCCACCTCCGCGTCGTCGCTGTAGTTGGCGTCGTCGCGATGGTTGTTGAGCTGGCCCGTGTAGTGCTGACCGAGCACGATCGTCGGCGCCTGACTCGGGCTCCGGCCGCCGCCTTCGAATGCCGAGGCCGAGGCGCAGATCCCGAGCGCCGAGATCGCCACCGCCACAAACGCACACACAGCTTTCCGCATCTCCCCATCCTCCCTGGAATCCACCTGTCTCCCTTCGAGTACTCGAAGAGTTTCGGGAGGATATACAGCTCGCGCGAACGGGTGTCGCCTTGGTAACCGAGGAGGTAACTAAGTCGACATGCGGGTCGCAGCGCGGAGTTCGGCGGTGCGGAGGGTGCGGGCGTGGTCGTTGCGCTCGTCGCGCTTGCAGATCCAGACCTCGTGGGCGGGGCGGTCGGCGATGCGGAGGCCGGCGGAGCGGGCCATCGCTTCGACGCAGGCCCGGTCGGGGGCCCACCAGTTGGTCGGGTCGCCGGCGAGCTGGTGCTCGATGAAGGCGGCGCGGGGCCAGCCGGGCTCCAGCAGGCGCTTGCGCTCGCCGATCTCGATGTCTTCAGGGGTTCCGGGCGACTCCTCGCCGGGCATCGTCAGGGTCTGGACGACGAGGGTGCCGTCGACCTTCTCGGCGACGACGTCTAGCGCGAGGAGGGGGTAGCGCAGGTGGTAGAGGACACCCATGAAGAGGACGACCTCGAAGCTCCCGTCGAGATCGACGAGGTCGTAGACCGATCCCTGGCGGAACTCGACCCGTCGCTCCGGGTCGAGGAACTGCGCCGCCCAGCGACCCTGCTGCAGGTAGTGCTCGTCGAGGTCGAGGGCGAGGACCTCGGCGCCGCGGGCGGCAAGCTGGAAGGAGTAGAAGCCGGCGTTGCAGCCGATGTCGAGGGCGCGAGCGGCGCTCAGGTCGGCGGGCAGGCTGTCCTCGATCTGGCGCCACTTGAAAGCCGGGAAGTCGCCGAGCGGGTGGTCGGGGGCGGTTTCGCGGCCGTCGGGCAGGTGCAGGTTGTGGAACCAGGGGCCGAGCTCGGCGATCGTGCCTTGCGCCTGCAGGGTCATGCCGCTACCAGCCCCTCGACCTCCTGCTCGAGCAGTTCGCAGCGGCGCTCGGCGGTGTGCTCGGCGAGGACGCGGGCGCGTGCCCGCTCGCCTAGGGCCAGCCGCTTGTCCTCGCCGGTCTCCGTCAGGTAGTGGATGACGTCGTCGGGCGAGTCGGCGACGAGGATCTCCTCGCCGGGGGTGAAGATCTCCTCGAGGCCGTCCCAGCGGTCGGAGATCACCGGCACCGCGCAGGCGGCGGCCTCGAACAGGCGCACGCTTGGCGACCAGCCGGCGGCGCGCATCTGCGCCCGGGTGACGTTGAGGGTGAAGCGCTGCGCGGCGTAGAAGCTGGGATGCTCGGCGGGGGCGACGTGCTCGATCCGCTCGACGTTCTGCGGCCACTCGATCTCCTCGGGATACTGGGGTCCGGCGACCGCGAAGTCGCGATCGGGGAGCCGCTGCGCCGGCTCGATCAGCAGTCGCTCGAGGACCGGCTGGCGGTCGTCGCTGTAGGTGCCGAGGTAGCCGAGGTCCCAGTAGGGCGCCTCCTGCAGCGGCCGGTAGGCCTCGGGGTCGACAAGGCAGTAGAAGGCGCGGGCGCGGCGCGCCCCGAACTCCTCTTCCAGCACCCGCAGGGTTGGCCCGCCGGTGAAGGAGAGGTAGAGATCGAAGCGACCGATCAGGGCGGGGGAGAGGTACTCGGCCTCGCCCTGACGCAGCTTGCCGAGGGTGACCGGGGTGTCGATGTCGTAGAAGGCGACGGCCCCCTCGGCGCGGTCGAGCACCCACTCGGCGACGGCGACGCCCTCGGGCACGTAGGAGCCGACGACGACGAGCTCGGCGCCGGCGACGTCGGCCGCGTGGTCCTCCAGCTCCTCCAGGGCGGAGTAGAGGGCGGTCCGGCCCCACGGCGGTTCGGGCAGGTCGCGCTGCGCCGCGTACCAGGGCATGTCGCGCTCGAGGAAGAGGACGTCGTGGCCGCGCCCGCTCAGCTCGCGGACCAGCGCCCTGTAGTTGGTCGCGTGGCCGTTGCCCCAGGAGGAGGTGATCGAGAGGCCGCAGAAGACGATCTTCACCGCGCCGGCACCCCCTCGAGGATCGCCTCGACCTGCTCGGCGCGGCGGTCGTAGGTGTGTTCGGTGAGGACGCGCTCCAGGGCGGCCTCGCCGATCGCGCGGGCGCGCTCGGGGTCGAGCTCCGCCAGCAGCTCGGCGACGTCGGCGCCGTTGCGGGCGACCAGCACCTCCTCGCCGGGCGCGAGGAAGTCCTCGACGCCCTCCCAGGCGTCGGTGATCAAGCAGGCGCCGGCGCCCGCCGCCTCGAAGACCCGCGTCGCCGGCGACCAGCCGTTCGCCGCCATGCTCTCGCGGCTGACGTTGAGGACGGCGAGGGCGCTGCGGTTGAGCGCGTTGTGGTCGCCGGGCGGGACGTGGCCGAGGTAGCGGACGTTGCCGAGGCCGGCGACGCGGTCCTCCCAGCCGTTGCCACCCAGAATGTGGACGCTGGACGGGAGCGCCTCGGCGGCGCGGAAGAAGAACTCCTCGACCCGGGCCTCGCGGTCGGGCAGGCGGTTGCCGAGGAAGGCGAGGTCGCAGGCGAGCTCGGGGCGCGCCGGCTCGGGGTGGTGGGTCTCGGGGTCGAGGGCGTTGTAGATCGGGGTGCAGGAGCGGGCGCCGAGGGCCGCGTAGCGGTCGATCACCGGCTGGCCGCCGCCGTACGTGAAGACCATGTCGTAGGCGGGGATCAGCGCTCGCAGGGGGCTGTCGGCGCCGTTGGTGGTCTTCCCTTCCATCGAGGCCAGCGTCGCCGGGGCGTCGACGTCCCAGAAGATCCGCGCCTCCGGTCCCTCCAGCTCCGCCACCGCCTCCTCCAGGACCGCGTCGAAGACGCCGACCCCGCTGGCCTTGACGACGACGTCGGCGTCGGCGGCGCTGGCGACGACCTGGCGGACCGCGCGCTCGTCGCGCGGCTCGTAGACGACGACCTCGGCCCAGGGCGGATCTTCGATGTCGCGGTGCGCCTGGCGGTCGAAGGCGTCGGGTTCGTAGAAGCTGATGCGATGGCCGCGGGCGTCGAGGGCGCGGACGATCCCGCGGTAGTAGGTGCAGGCGCCGTTCCAGTAGGCGGAGACCAGGCTCGAGCCGAAGAAGGCGATCCTCATCCCGCCACCTCCAGCGCCGGCTCACCGCGCAGGCCGGCGTCGATCTCCAGCAGCTCGTCGACCCGGTGGGCGCAGGTGTGGCGGGCGCGGATCGCCTCCAGCCCGCTCGCCCGCAAGCTCTCTGCCAGCTCGGGGTACTCGACGATCGCCTGCATCGCCTCCCGCATCTCGGCGCAGTCGCGGGCGACGAGGTAGTCCCGCTCGGTGCGGAAGAGTCCCTCGCAGTCATCCCAGGGGGCGGAGATCAGCGGGATGCCGCAGGCCATCGCCTCAAAGGGGCGGATCGTGGGGATCCCCGGCAGGGCCTCGACGTAGGGGCGGCGCGGCACGTGGACGGTGAGGCGGTGGCGGGCGAAGAGCTCGGGAGCGCGATGGTTGGCGACCCAGCCGCGGTAGTGGAGGCGGGCGAGGGCGATCCGCAGCCGGGCGGCGCGCGGGTAGCGGACCCCATATATAGAGCCGTGGAGGCGGGCGCTGCGGGCGGGGCGGAGGAGGAAGGTGCGGAGCTCCTCGCTGCGCTCGCCGTCGCCCCAGTTGCCGATCCAGACGAGATCGGCCTCGGGCTCGACGGCCGGCAGCGGGTGGAAGACGCGGGTGTCGGCGGCCTCGTGCCAGGTCCAGGCGCGCGCCGCCCAGCCGCGCTCGAGGTAGATGCGGCGGATCACCTCGCCGTAGGCGAGGACGCCGTCGTAGTCGGAGAGGTCGTAGCGCTCCATCTCCTCCGGCGCCGTCGCGGCGCGGTGGTGGGTGTCGTGGAAGAACAGCCGGTAGCCGCCGTGGCGGGCGCGGTGGGCGCCGATCCGGGCTACGAGCTCAGGCTGGTTCCACTCGTGGACGAGGACGAGGTCGGCGTCGTCGAGGGCGCTGTCGAGGTCGAAGTCCTGCGGGTCGTAGAGAGTGCCGTGGAGGTGGGGGAAGGCGCGGGCGAACTCGCGCAGCGGCGCCTCGCCGTGCTCGCGGAGGAGGTTTTCGCGGCTCCAGCCGGCGGCCGGTTCGTAGACGGTGACCTCGTGCCCGCGCTCCTGCAGCTCGGTGACGACGCCGCGGAGGAAGTGGGCGTTGCCGTGGTTCCAGTCGGAGACGAGCGAGTGGGAGAAGACGACGACCTTCATGCGGCGACCTTGGCGTGGAGGCGCTGGTAGAGCTGCCGGTAGGCGGCGGCGGTGCGCTCGATCGTGTACTCGGCGGCGCGCTCCCGCGCCGCTTCGGCGAGGTCGTCGCGTACCTGCGGCGCCTCGATCAGGCAGGCGAGGACTTCGTGCAGCGCGCCGGCGTCGCACGGGTCGACGAAGATCGCCGCGTCCTCCCAGAGCTCGCGCAGCGAGGGGATGTCGCCGAGGACGAGCGCGCAGTGGTCCCGCGCTGCCTCGAGGACCCCAAGCCCGAACGGCTCGTAGACCGCCGGCGCCGCGTAGATCGGAGCCTGCCGCCGCAACGCCGCCAGCGCCTCACGGTCGAGAACGCCGGTGCTGCGAGCGTGCCGCGGCGCCTCCCCGTCGCCGAGGTCTCCCGCCACCACAACCGGCCAGGCAAGCCCCGCCCCCGCCGCATCCAGCGCCGCCAGGTTCTTCGCCGCATCCCAAAACCGCCCCGCCCCCAACACGAACGGTTGTCCTTCCCGAACTGCATCAAATTCTCTTCCTCCTGGAGGGAGAATTTGATGCAGTTCGGATGGGGTGGCTCGGCTTGGCGGCGGGGTTGCGGAGCCGTTGGGGATTACTTGGGTGCGCTCGGGGTTTAGGGGGTGGTCTTGTTCCAGCTCCTGGAGCATTGCGGCGGTGGGGGCGACGATGGCGTCGGCGGCGCCTAGGCCGGCGGAGGTTTCTTCGCGGTAGCGGTTCCAGCTTGCGGGGGCCTCGGTGCCGTGGACAGCGCGCCACCAGGAGAGGACGTCGGAGTGAGCGACGAGGACCTTCGGCGCCCGGAAGGGGAGGGCGGCGTGGGCGTAGGAGCAGAGGTGGACCACGTCGGGGCGCACCTCTTCCTCGAGGCGCAGCAGCCACTCGCCGGCGGCGGCGACGTCGTCCCATGGATCCTCCATCCACTCGAGTCGGAAGCCGCTCTCGTGGAGACGGGACGGCAACGCTTCGCGCTGCGCTCGGCTCGGCCGCGGGCCCATCGTCGCGACCACAACCTCGTCTCCGGTGGCCTCCAAGGCGGCGGCCAGCTCGGCGGTGTAGGTGAGGACGCCGCCGACCGCGTCGGTGCTGATCAGGATCTTCATCTACCCCCCCTACCCGCGAGTGCGTAAATCGCATCGATCGTCTCCGCGACCGCCTCCAGCTCGTCGGCGGCGGGGTCGTAGGAGCGGTCGCCGCGCAGCCGCTCGGCCCAAGCGGCGATCGCCCGCCCGCCCCACTCGTCCGGCGGCTCGACCAGCGTCTCGGAACTCGTGCCATGCCAGAGCTCGGCGCGGAAGTCATAGAAGGAGCCGTCGACGTTGCGGACCGAGACTGCCCCCTCCTCGCCCCAGGCCGTGCACTCGAAGACGCAGTCCCGCCCCGCCGAGCTGAACCAAGAGCAAGCGACCCGCGCCCGCACCTCGTCGCCGAGCGCCAACTCGGCCGTAGCGTGATCCTCCACCGCGTGCCCGTGCAGCGAAAGCATTCGGGCGGCCTCGACCGCAGTTACGTGGTTCCTTTGTCGTGTCTGAGCCGACAAAGGAACCACGCGATTGCGATCGCTGGACCGGGCGGCTTCGGTCAGCCAGAGGGCCAGGTCCACCAGGTGGGTGCCGAGGTCGATCAGGCAGCCGCCGCCGGCCAGATCGGGGTCGATGAACCAGGGCTTGTCGGGGCCGTAGGCGTTGTGGAAGACGAGGTCGAGCGTGTGCAAGCGGCCGATCGCGCCGCTCGCGACCTGCTGGTGCGCCGCCCGCAGCGCCTCGACGTGGCGGTAGGAGAGATCGACGGCGAGCAGGCGGTCCGCCGCCCGCGCCGCCTCCAGCACCTGCCGCGTCTCCGCCGCGTCGCAGGCCAGCGGCTTCTGGCAGAAGACGGCGAGGCCGCGCTCCAGCGCCGCCGCCGCCTGCTCGGCATGCAGGGCGCTCGGGGTGGCTATGACGATCCCGTCGAGCTCGTGCTCGAGCAGCTCCTCCAGCGACTCCGCCCGCATCGCGCTCGGCGCCACCGCGGCAGCCGCCGCGAGCGCCTCGGGCTGCGGGTCGGCTACCGCGGCCACCCGCGCCCGCCCCTCACGCGCCAGCGCCTCCATCCGGTTGCGGCCGATCCAGCCGACGCCGAGGAAACCGAGGCGGGGGAGGGTCGCCACGGTCACGCGATCACCAGCGCCTTCATGAACCCCTCCGGCCGCTCGACCGCGGTCTCCAGCGCCCGGTCGACCTCGTCGAGTCCGAAACGGTGGGTGTAGAGGGGGGAGGGATCGAGCCGCCCCTCCGCGACCGCGCGCGCCGCCTCGTGGATCCCCTCGACGTAGACCCGCGGGTCGCGCTCGTGGGCGTTGACGACGTTGAGGCCGCGCCAGTTCCAGAGCTGCATGTCGACCGTGCGCGAGCCGTCCTGGTGGAAGCCGGCGATCACCAGCCGCCCACGCGTCTTCGTCAGCGGCCCGGCGAGGTCGAGCGTCGACTGCACCCCCGCCGCCTCGACGACGACGTCGCAGAGCCCGCCCTCGGTCAGCTCTTCGACCCGCTCCAGCACCGGCTCCTCGAGGGCGATCGTCTCGCTCGCGCCCATCGCGCGCGCCGTCTCTAGCGCCGAGCGCCGCCGCGAGATTGCGACCACCCGGGCCCCCGTGTCCGCCGCCAGCTGCCCGATCACGCAGCCGAGGAAGCCGGCGCCGACGACGGCGACCGTGCTGCCCGCCTCGATGCCGCTGCGCCGCACCACGTTGACCGCGCACCCCAGCGCCTCGCCGGGGAAGTAATCGACCCCCTCGGGGAGCGGCACCAGGTCCTCGGCCCGGGCGAGGTCGTAGTCGGCGTAGGCGTTGTAGGAGAGCCCGGCGACCCGGTCGCCCTCGCCGAGGCCCTCGACGCCCTCGCCCACCGCGTCGACGATGCCCCAGCCCTCGTGCCCCGGCGCCCCCGCCGGGCGCGGGTACTCGAACCACGGCCGCCCGGTCCAGACCGCGAGGTCCGAGCCGCAGACGCCAGAGCCCTCCAGCCGCAGCCGCACCTCTCCCGGCCCCGGATCGGGCACGGGCACCTCGACCAGCTCGGCCAAGCGGCTCTCGCGGATGACAGCCGCGCGCGCCACCTGGTCCTCAGGCGTCGCTCATCGTGCAAGCCCTCGCGCGGCAAGTTCACCGTGCGCGGATTCCACCCTGTCGTCAGCGGTCTGGCCCTCGAGCCACTCTGCGAGCTCGGCCATCCCGTCGTCCAGTGCGATCTGCGGTTCGTACCCGAGCACCGCCCGGGCCATCGTGATGTCGGCAAAGCAGTGGCGGATGTCTCCGACCCTGTATTTGCCGGTTACCTCAGCTTCGATGTCCTCGCGCCCGGTCACCCAGGCCAGCCGCCGGGCGATCTCGCTAACCGTGATGCTCTCGCCGCTGCCGACGTTGACGGCGCGGCCGGCGGCGTCATCCCGTTCCAGCGCCAGGGCGCAGGCGCGGGCGATGTCGTGGACGCTGACGAAGTCCCGCCGCTGCTCGCCGTCCTCGAAGATCAGCGGCGGCTTGCCGTTCAGCAGCCGGCCGCCGAAGATCGCCAGCACCCCGGTGTAGGGATTCGAGAGCGCCTGGTCGGGCCCGTAGACGTTGAAGAAGCGCAGCGCCGTCGTCGGCACGTCATAAGAGGAGCCGAAGAGCAGGCACATCCGCTCCTGGTCGTACTTGTTGAGGGCGTAGATCGAGGAGAGGCTCGGCCGCTTGGTCTCGGGGGTCTGCTCCGGCGTCAGCGAGCGCCCGTCGGGGGATACCGGCTCCCATTCGCCGCGCTCGAGCGCTCCGCGGTCGCGCTCGACCGCCTCGGCGACCCGGCCCTCGGTGGTGGTGTAGAGGCCCTCGCCGTAGATGCTCATGCTGGAGGCGACGAGGAGCCGCCGCACCGGCCGCTCGATCAGCGCCTCGAGCAGGACGCCGGTGCCGACCGTGTTGACCGAGCAGTAGTCGGCGATCTCATACATGCTCTGGCCGACCCCGACCCGGGCGGCGAGGTGAACGACCGCGTCGATTCCGTCCAGCGCCTCGGCGACGGCGGCGGGGTCGCGGACGTCGCCTTTGATCAGCTCGACTTCGCGGTCGAGGTAGTCGGGGCGTTCGCGCTCTGGGTGGACTTGCGGGTCGAGCCGGTCGAGCGCCCGCACCTCGTGCCCTTGTCGCAGGAGGTGCCGGGCAAGGTGGGAGCCGATGAACCCGGCGCCGCCGGTGATGAGGACGCGATCTGACAAGGGGGTGGTCCTTCTGGGAGGTGGAGCAATGACTTGATCCCCTTGTTGCCATGTCCTGCTGCGCCTAAACACAAGGTCCGTCAGATGACAACCTTGGAGTCGATGAGCGAGCAGAAGAGGGCGATCCGGGCGGTCGTGCGGGGACGGGTGCAGGGCGTCGGCTTCCGCAAAGAAACGGTCGCAAAGGCGCAGCAAAGCGGCGCTTTTGGCTGGGTCCGCAACGCCGAGGACGGCTCGGTCCTGGTCCACGCGGAGGGCCCTGCGGATGTTGTCACCCGGCTGCTGGAATTTCTCGAAGAGGGACCGCGGGGCGCCGCGGTCGAGTCAGTCGAAGTCGAGGACGTGAAGGTCGAGGGACACGAGCAGTTCGCCGTCCGCGGGGTCAGCGCCGGAGTCTTCGTCGTCCAGGAGCACCAGGCGACCGCCCGCCACTACGACCTGCGGCTCGAGGTCGACGGGGTGATGCGCTCCTGGGCGGTGCCGAAAGAGCCCTCGATGGACCCGGCGGTGAAGCGGCTGGCGCTCGAGGTCGGCGACCACTCGCTCGCCCACAACGAGTTCGAGGGCGAGCTCGACGGCGGCTGGGTGAAGATCTGGGATCGCGGCACCTACGAGCAGGGGGGCCGCGTCCCCTGGCCGGAGGCGCTGGAGCGCGGCCACGCCGTCTTCGTCCTCCACGGCGAGAAGCTGCGTGGCGGCTTCGCCCTGCAGCGCACCCGCCGCGGCGATAAACCGCAGTGGCTGCTGATCAAGCGTCGCGACTAGGTATTTCTCAAGCTTCTTCTTGTCAGCGCCGATGACGGCTGCATGGACACCTCGTCCAAGCGACCGCCCGTGTCGCGCAAAACCGCCTATGCCGCGCTGGGCCTCCTTTCGGGCCTCTTGGGCTTCTACGCCGTGGTCACGATCTGGACGCTCGGTGACGCTTCCCTCCAGGACGCGGTCGGGCGCTGGGTCTACGACGCCGTCGTCCTCGGCGCCGCCCTGCTCGTGCTCGCCCGCGCGGCCTCGGTGCCGGCCGAGCGCGGTGCCTGGCTGGCGCTCGGCGCCGGCCTGCTGCTTTGGGCGCTGGGGCAGACCTACTACTCGGTTGTCCTCTACTACGCGAGCCCGGCCCCGTTCCCCTCGCCGGCCGACTTCGGCTTCCTCGCCTTCTACCCCCTCAGCTACCTCGCCCTCGTCCTGCTGCTGCGGGCGCGGGTCGCCCACCTCGAGCGCCTCGCCTGGGTCGATGGGCTGATCGGGGCGCTGGCGGTCGCCGGCGTCGCCGCGGCGCTGATCTTCCCGCCGGTCCTGGAAGCGCTCGAAGGCAGCACCTTCGGGGTCGCGGTCAGCCTCGCCTACCCCTGCTTCGATCTCGTCCTGGTGGGGATGCTGAGCGGCGTCTTCGCCGCCTCCAAGTGGCGCACCCACGGCAGCTGGCTGCTGATCGCCGGCGCCCTGCTGCTGTTCGGGGCCTGCGACGTCGTCTACCTCTCGGCTGCCGGCCAGTCGACGACCGCGCTCAACGTCGCCAGCGTCGGCTGGCCGCTCGCCTTCCTGCTCCTTGCCGCAGCCTCTTGGCTGCCGGCCACGGCGACCGGCGTCGCGGTCGCGCGGGCCGAGCGGCGGCGGATCGCCGTCCCGATCGCGATGGGCATGGTCGGGATCACCCTGCTTGCCCTCGGCAGTTTCGTCCCGATCGGCGTGACCGCGGTCGTCTGCGGTGTCGCCTGCCTGGTCGCGGTGCTGATGCGGCTGCTGATCACCTTCGAGCAGAACACGCGGATGCTGCAGGTGACCGAGACCCGCGCCATCACCGACGCGCTCACCGGCCTCGCCAACCGGCGGGCGCTGATGGCCGACCTCGACGACGCGGTTTCCGCCTCGCCGCCGGAGGCGATGGTCCTGGCGCTGTTCGACCTCGACGGCTTCAAGTCCTACAACGACAGCTTCGGCCACCCGGCCGGCGACGACCTGCTGCTGCGCCTCGGCCAGCAACTGGAGAAGTCGGTCGAGCCTCACGGCCGCGCCTACCGCCTCGGCGGCGACGAGTTCTGCGTCCTCGCCCGCACCCGCACGCTCCCCGCCGAAGCGATCTGCGAGGCGGCCGAGCAGGCGCTCTGCGAGCGCGGCAAGGGCTTCAAGATCACCGCCTCCTGGGGCAAGGTTCTGATCCCGGTCGAGGTCACCACCTCGACCGACGCGCTGCGGGTCGCCGACCGGCGGATGTACGCGAAAAAGGGCCGCCGCGCCGACTCCGCCCGCAGCCAGACCCGCGGCGTCCTGCTGCGGATGCTGCACGAGCGCGAGCCCGACCTCGAGCGCCACCTCGACGGCGTCGCCCACCTCGCCGCTGCCTTCGGCAAAGCCCTCGCCCTCGACGCCGAGGAGCAGGACGTGGTCGTCCGGGCGGCCGAGCTGCACGACATCGGCAAGGTGGCGATCCCCGATGCCGTCCTCCACAAGGGCGCCGACCTCAGCGACGAGGAGTGGGAGCTGATGCGCAAGCACACGGTGATCGGGCAGCGCATCCTCGGTGCCGCCCCCGCCCTGGCCCCCGTCGCCGACCTGATCCGCTCGACCCACGAGCGCTGGGACGGAGAGGGATACCCCGACCGCCTCGCCGGCAAGGACATCCCCCTCGGCTCCCGCGCAATCTTCATCTGCGACGCCTACAACGCGATGACCGAAGGCCGCTCCTACCGCTCGTCGATGAGCAGGGAGGAGGCGCTGGAGGAGCTCCGCCGCGGCGCCGGCACCCAGTTCGACCCCGACCTCGTCCGCACTTTCGTCGACAAGGTCGTGCCGGCGCTGGATCCACCGCAGCGAGCGAAGGAACAGGCCAGCGTCTCTAATTAAACCGGCGAAACCGCCATGATCCATGGCGGGTATGCGCCAGCTCCTGCAAAGGAACCGACCGTTTCGCGATTTTTGGGTCGGGCAGACGGTCTCCCTCTTCGGGGACCAGGTCTCACTGCTGGCGATCCCGCTGCTGGCGGCGCTGGAGCTCGACGCCGGCGCCGCCCAGATGGGCCTGCTGACGGCGGCGGCGCTGGCTCCCAACCTGCTCTTCTCGATCCACCTCGGCGCCTGGGCCGACCGCCGGCCGCGCCGTCGCGAGCTGCTGATCGGCGCTGACATTGGCCGCGCCCTGCTGCTGCTGACGATCCCGCTGGCCTGGGCGTTCGGCGTCCTCTCGCTCGCCCAGCTCTACATCGTCGCCTTCGCCGCCGGCTCGCTCGGCGTCGTCTTCAGCGTCGCCTACGACATCGTCTTTGTCGCCCTGCTCGACCGCGAGCACTACATCGAAGGCAGCTCGCTGATCAACGGCAGCCGCGCCGCCTCGATCGTCGCCGGCAACAGCGTCGCCGGGCTCCTGGTGCAGGCGCTGACGGCGCCGATCGCGCTGCTCCTCGACGCCCTCTCCTACCTCGGCTCGGCCGTCTTCATCGGCCGGGCAGGGGCGGTCGAGTCGACCCCGGCCCGCGAGGGGGAGGGCGGCAGCCTCGCCGCCGGCGGCCGCTTCATCATCCGCACGCCGCTGATCCGCGCCGCCCTGCTGGCCTCGGCCACCCTCAACCTCTTCAACACCGGCTTCTACGCGCTGCTCGTCCTCTACGCGACCCGGAACCTGGCGATGGGGGCGGGGGCGATCGGCCTGGCGCTGGCGATTGGCGGCTTCGGCTCGCTGCTCGGGGCGCTCGTCGTCCGCCGGCTCAGCAACCGGATCGGCCTCGGGCCGGCGCTCGTCTTCGGCTTCGTCCTCACCCCGGCGCCGTTGCTACTGGTGCCGCTGGCTGCCGGCACCCAGGTGCCCGTCCTCCTGCTCGCGGTCGCCGAGTTCTTCAACGGCATGGGGGTGATGGTGCTCGACGTCGGCCTCGGTTCCCTCTACGCCGCCCTCGTTCCCGACCAGCTGCGGGCGCGGGTCTCTGGGGCCTTCCTGCTCGTCAACTACGGCGTCCGCCCGATCGGCGCTCTGGCCGGCGGGCTGCTCGCCGCCGCCGTCGGCCTGCAGACGACGATGTGGGTGACCGCGATCGGCGCCCTCGGCGGCGTCCTCTGGCTCCTGCCCTCGCCGATGCCGCGGCTGCGGGAGCTGCCGCGCGTGGCCGTCGACAGCTGAGCGGACGCGAGCTCTAACCAAGCAGAGCGGCGGCTGCGACCCCCGCCGCGGCGGCGCCCAGCAGGGCGGCGAGGCGGCGCGACGCGGTGCGCGGCTTCTCGTTCAGCTTCTCGACCGTGATCGCGGCGGTGAGGGCGCCCATCCACAGCAACCGGCCCGGGCCGGAGACCGCGGCGGCGACCATGATCGCCCAGCACGAGAACAGGCAAGCGCCGCCGTTGTGGAGGGCGAAGTTGCCGACGCCGAGGCTGGCGCGCCAACCGCGCGGCGGCAGCGGTCGGCTGCGGTGGCAGGCCCGCAGGGCGCGCAGCTTCAGCGGGGTCAGCTGCCAGAGCGCCGCCGCCGCGAGGGCGATCGGGAGGGCGAGCGGGGAGGCGGCTGGCTCCAGGCTCATCAGCGGACCCAGGGCGAGGACGCTGAAGGCGGTCCAGAGCCCCAGGAAGACGAGCAGGAACTCGAGGGCGGCACGGCGCCGGCGCCAGTAGAGGCTGGTGAGGGAGGCGTGCTGCACCGCCGGCATCGCCGTCGGCACCATCATCGCCGCCGCCATCAGCGCCCACATCGGGGTTCCGGCGGCGAGGGAGGCGGTGGCGAGAGGGGCCGAGGCGGCGGCTTCGTGGCTGCCGTGGGAGGCAAGCCGGCCGAGGCCGGTGGTGCAGATCCACAGGGGCCCGTTCGCCCAGCTGCCGCCGCCGGAGCCGTCGGAGGCGCGGGCGGCACCTTCCCCAGCCAGCAACGCCAGCCAGGCCGCCGCGACCATCGCCTCGACCCAGAGGGTCGGCCGGCGCCCGAGGGAGCGGAGCGCCGACACCGGCGCCTCAGGCGTCGATCGAAAGGCTGATCCGGCCGATCTCGATCGGGGCGTGCCGGGAAGCGTGCGAGGTGTCGATCAGCTCGCGCGCCTCCTCGGGCATCTCGGCGGACGGTTCCGGGACGACCGGCCGGAAGCAGATCCACAGCCGTTCGCGATCCCAGTCGGATTGGTCGCGCAGTCTCCTGATCACCTCAGTGACCTCGGTGCTTACACGCATTCCGTGGGGTGCCTCGTCATCGGCGGGGTCGGTGGTGCGCTCGAGGCCGAAGAACGAGAGGGTGGTGAGGTAACGGTTTTCAAAGTCGGCAGGGCTGGCGTCTTCGGGCAGGTTGAGGTACATCGCGTAGACGGTGTCAGGGGTGGACTCGCCGCGGATCTCCTCGACGTTGACGTAGAGGTGGCGGGGATCGTCGGGTTCGGCCGATTCCTGTACCTCTTCCTGCCCGTTCGGGTCGATGTCGAGCGGCACGTTGGTCGACTCGCCTTCTAGGTAGATCGGCTCTTCGGTGGCGCCGACGAATTTCGGTTCGGTCGGCGCGCCGGGCTCGGGCGTCGGTGGTTCAGTTGGAGTCGGGACCACTTCTTCCACGGTACCTCCACCGGGGGGCGGGTCATAGGTGTAGCCGAGGAGGGCGGTTTCGGTCAATTCGCCGCAGGTCTTCGCAGCCTGGCTACCGCCGGCGTCGAAGAAGCTGAAGTCGTGGTTGGTCCAGCCGCTTTCGGTTGGGTTCGGCAGTCCTTCCTTTTCGTTCCAGACCGCCCAGATCCGGTCGATGTTGGCGTGATGCAGCCAAAAGATCGGGTCCCACGCCGCTTCTTCGGGGTTCCTCATCCAGCCGCCGACCTGGACGTGGACGGTTCCGTGTGGGGTTTCCTCCGGCAGTCCCGACTGCCCCCAGAAGCGCGGCCGGTGAGGCGATTTGTTGTTGCCGCCGAACATTGCGTTGCCGATGAATTCACGCAGGGCGAGCGCGGCTTCTTCGGTCGAGATCAGTTCGGGAAGGGGCCCACCAGCGTTGTAGTACGGCCGCCGCACGCCGACGTAGAGCGGGTTCGTCTGTTCGTCGGCGGGCTGACGGAAGGGCTCGGGTAGCGAGGCGAATTCTCCACCGAGGTCGTAGTTCCAGTACGGCAGGGTCCAGTCTTCGGGGCCGCCGGTGTCGACCACCGCTTGGCGGACGATCTGCTCGAAGTAGTAGAGGTAGATTCGGTGCCAGGGGAAAAAGAACCAGCTTTCGTGTTCACACTGTCTCTGCAGAGAGAGTGGGTTCGATTCAGTGCCGTGGATTGCCGCCTGGTAATCCCAGCTCGTCGGGTCACTCGATTCGCGTTCTTTCATCGCACCTACAGCCCTTGCGTAGTGCTGCAGCGCGTCCTGTCCCTGGGTGCTGCGCGCCTCGTAGCGGACGAGCAGTTGATTTCCGTTGGCCATACAAGAACCTTAAACCGCATGACAAGGGTAAAAGTAAGGTTGACGCCAGCAGGAGCCGGCGTTTAAGTAAGGGGTTAGGGGTGTTTTGAAAACCGGTGTGTGTAGTTACCTCGGCTAAGATGGCCGGCATGGGCGAGTTTCGCTACGAGGGCCACCGGATCTCCTACGACGTCTACGGCGAAGGAAAGCGGCTGATCGTGTTGACGCACGGGCTGCTGATGAACCGCCACATGTTCGATCGGCTGGCGCCGGAGCTGGCCGAGCGGGGGAACCGGGTGGTGACGGTCGACATGCTCGGCCACGGCCGCTCGGACCGGCCCGAGGACCTGCGGCTCTACTCGATGCCGCTCTTCGCGCGACAGGTGGTGGCGCTGCTCGACCACCTCGAAGAGGAGAGCGCGGTGATCGGCGGCACCTCGCTGGGGGCAAACATCGCGCTCGAGCTGGCGGTGCACAACCCCGACCGGGCGCGGGCGCTCTTCATCGAGATGCCAGTGCTCGACAACGCCCTCTCCGCCGTCGCCGCCTTCTTCGCCCCGGTGCTGCTCAGCTTCAAGTTCGGCCGGCCGCTGTTCGAGGGCCTCTCGCTCCTCACCCGGCCGCTCCCCCGCACCAACTACCTCGCTGACATCGCGCTCGACTTCGTCCGTCAGCGTCCCGGCCCCTCGCAGGCGGTACTCGAGGGCTTGCTGCTGGGGGAGACGGCTCCGCATCGCGAGGAGCGGGTGAAGATCGAGCATGAGACGCTGGTCGTCGGCCACCCGCGCGACCCGCTGCACCCCTTCAGCGACTCCGGGATGCTGCTCGAAGAGCTGCCGAACGCGCGCCTGGTCGAAGCCAACTCGATCATGGAGTGGCGCCTGCGCCCCGAGCGCTTGAACGCCGAGCTGACCGCCTTCCTCGAGGAGGTCTGGGCACCGGATCTCCGCGCAGTCGCGGCTAGCTGACCTGGGCCCTGTCAGAATCCTGGCCGGTGAGCCAAACCGCCGGCGACAAGCGGGTCGAACGCGAGGCCGAGTTCTCGACGATCTCCGGGCAGGAGATCGAGCCGCTGTACGGGCCTGAGGACGTCGATCCCGCGCTGGAGGAGCGGGTCGGCGCGCCCGGTTCCTACCCGTTCACCCGCGGTCCCTACGAGTCGATGTACCGGGGGCGGCTGTGGACGATGCGCCAGTTCGCCGGCTTCGGAACCGTCGAGGAGACCAACGAGCGTTTCCACTACCTGCTCGACCAGGGGCAGACCGGGCTCTCGACCGCCTTCGACATGCCGACCCTGATGGGTTACGACTCCGATCACGCGAAAAGCCTCGGTGAGGTCGGCCGCGAGGGCGTTGCCGTCGACACCCTCGCCGACATGGAGCGCCTCTTCGAGGGGATCCCGCTCGGCGGCGTCACCACCTCGATGACGATCAACGCGCCGGCGGCGATTCTGCTCGCCTTCTACGTCCTGGTCGGCGAGAAACAGGGGGTAGCGCCGGAGAACCTCGGCGGCACGATCCAGACCGACATCCTCAAGGAGTACATCGCCCAGAAGGAGTGGTGCTTCCCGATCGAGCCGGCGATGCGCCTGGTCACCGACATGATCGAGTGGTGCACCGAGAAGATGCCGCGCTGGCACCCGGTCTCGATCTCCGGGTACCACATCCGCGAGGCCGGATCGACCGCGCAGCAGGAGCTCGCCTTCACGCTGAAGGACGGCTTCACTTATGTAGAGCGGGCGATCGAGCGCGGGCTCGACGTCGATGATTTCGCGCCGCGGCTCTCCTTCTTCTTCAACTCCCACATCGACTTCTTCGAGGAGATCGCCAAGTATCGGGCGGCGCGCCGGATCTGGGCGCGGGAGATGAAGGAGACCTATGGGGCGACCCGCGAGGAGTCGATGCGGCTGCGCTTCCACACCCAGACCGCCGGCGTCAGCCTGACCGCGCAGCAGCCGCTCAACAACATCGTCCGCACGGCGCTGGAGGCGCTGGCGGCGGTGATGGGCGGGACCCAGTCCCTGCACACCAACTCCTACGACGAGGCGCTGGCGCTGCCGACCGAGGAGGCGGTGCGGGTGGCCCTGCGGACGCAGCAGATCATCGCCACCGAGACCGGGGTGCCGAACACCGCCGACCCGCTCGGCGGCTCCTGGTTCGTCGAGAAGCTGACCGACGAGATGGAGGAGGCGGCCTACGGCTACTTCGCCCGCATCGACGAGCTCGGGGGGATGGTCGAGGCGATCCGCCGCAACTTCCCCCAGCGCGAGATCGCCGACGCCTCCTTCCGCTACCAGCAGGAGCTGAACGAACGCAAGCGGATCGTCGTCGGCGTCAACGACTTCACCGCCGACGATGAGGACGAGATGCCGATCCTGAAGATCGACCCGGCGCTGGAACGCAAGCAGACCGAGCGCCTGGCAGCGACCCGCGCCGCCCGCGACGGCGCCGCCGTCGAGTCCGCCCTCGCCAACCTCAAGCACGCCGCCGCCACCGAGGCCAACTTGATGCCGCCGATCATCGAGGCAGCCCGCACGCAAGCGACCGAGGGCGAGATGATCGCGGCGATGCAAGAGGTCTTCGGCACCTACACCGAGTCCCCCGTCTTCTAACCGATGTTGGATCGTTTCCACCTTTGCAACCCCTATAGGGGCCAAAAGGGTGGAAACGACGATTACGAAAGGAACGAATGAGCGTCGACACTGTTACGCCCGCCTATGAGATTCCGCAGGAGGCGCTCGATCTGCGCGACATGGTGCGGCGGCTGGCGCAGGAGAAGATCGCGCCGCGGGCTGGGGACATCGACCGTAAGAGCGAATACCCGTGGGACGTGCGGGATCTGCTGGCTTCGCATGACGTGCTGGGGCTGCCGTTTGACGAGGCCTACGGCGGTACCGGGACCGGGACGCTGGTGCTGCAGATGGCGGTCGAGGAGATCGCCCGCGCTTGCGCCTCCTCGGCGCTGATCCTGATGGTCCAGGAGCTGGGGACGCTGCCGATCCAGCTCTTTGGCTCCGAGGAGCAAAAGCAGAAGTGGCTGCCGAAGTGCGCCAGCGGCGAGTGGTCGCCGGCCTTCGCGCTCTCCGAGCCGGAGGCGGGGTCGGATCCGGCGGCGATGCGGACGAGCGCGGTGCGCGACGGCGAGGAGTGGGTGATCAACGGCCAGAAGGCCTGGATCACCAACGCCACCGTCGCCGACTTCTACGTCGTCTTCGCCACCACCGACCGCGCCAACCGCCGCACCAGCGCCTTCGTGGTTGAGAAAGGCGCGCCCGGCTTCGACCCCGGCAAGCTCGAGCACAAGCTCGGGATCAAGGGCTCGCCGACCGGCGCTCCCAGCTTCACCGACGTCCGCGTCCCGGACGAGAACCTGATCGGCGGCGAGGGCAACGGCCTCCGCGTCGCCCTCGGCACGCTCGAGCGCACCCGCCTCGGCGCCGCCGCCCAGGCGGTCGGGATCGCCCAGGGCGCGACCGACTACGCGAACGAGTACGCCAAGGAGCGGGTCGCCTTCGGCAAGCCGATCAACCAGCTGCAGGCGATCCAGTTCAAGCTCGCCGACATGGAGGCCGGCACCGCCGCCGCCCGCGAGCTCCTCTACAAAGCCTGCTCGATGGCCGATCACGCCGAGCGCCCCGCCGACCTCGGCAAGTGGACCTCGATGGCAAAGCTGATCGCCTCTGACAACGCGATGAGGGTGACGGTCGAGGGCATCCAGGTCCTCGGCGGCTATGGCTACGTCAACGAGTACCCGCTGGAGCGGATGATGCGAGACGCCAAGATCACCCAGATCTACGAGGGCACGAACGAGATCCAGCGCGTCGTCATTGCCCGGGCGATGGCGGGGTAGGGGCGTGTCGACTTAGTGGCCATATAGGTAACTAAGGCGACACGGGGGCTTCATGAGCGATCAGGCGGTTCGAATGACTCTGGCGGAGCGCCTGCGCGAGCGGTTGCCTGAGCTTCAAGGTTCGGTGGCCACCCGGATCTACTCGATCTCCGATCCGCGGGAGGTGGCAGATCCGGGGTATCTGCAGGGGCTGAACGAGGCGGTGGCGGCGGCGATCGAGTATCGGTTGGGGGTGCTTGAGGGTGGGGAGCGGCAGGCTCCCGATGTGCCGGCGGTGCTGCTGGCGCAGGCGCGGCTGGATGCGCGGGACGGGGTGCCGCTGGACACGGTGCTGCGGCGGTACTTCGCCGGCAATGCCTTGTTCGGGGACTTCTTGGTCGAAGAGGCGGAGCGGGCGGAGGTGCCGAGCGCGGCTTTGCGGCCGCTGCTGGCGGCGCAGGCGACGCTTGGCGACCGGCTGATCGCGGCGGTCAGCGAGGAGCATGCGCGGGAGGCGAAGAACCGGCCTCGCAGCGCGGCGGAGCGGCGGCGAGAGACGGTGAAAGCGCTGCTGGCGGGGGAGCTGGTCGACTACTCCGAGCTCGGCTACGACCTCGACGCCCACCACCTCGCGGTGATGGCGCAGGGGGAGGGGGCGGCGGAGCTGATGCGGGGGATCGCCGAGCGGCTCGATCGCCGGCTGCTGGCGGTGCAGCGGGAGGAGGAGCCGATCCTCGCCTGCTGGCTCGGGGGGATGCGGCCGCTGGCGGCCGCCGACGCGGTGGCGGCGCTCGCCGCGGCGGCTCCCGAGCGGGTCTTCATCACCGTCGGCGAGCCGGGGGAGGGGCTGCCGGGGTGGCGGTTCAGCCACCACCAGGCGAAGGCCGCCTTGCCGATTGCCGTGCGCCGGCGCGAGGCCGTGCTGCGCTACGCCGACGTCGCCGTGCTCGCCTCGATCGCCCGCGACGACCTCCTCGCCACCTCGCTGCGCCGGCTCTACCTGGAGCCGCTGGAGCGCAGCCGCGACGGCGGCCGGGCGGCGCGGGAGACCCTGCGCGCCTACTTCGAGGCCGAACGCAACATCTCCTCGACGGCCGCCGCCCTTGGGGTCGACCGCCGCACCGTGCGCAATCGCCTGCGCGGGATCGAGGAGCTGCTCGGCCGCCAGCTGACCGGCTCACTCGCCGACCTCGAGATCGCCCTCCGCCTCGACGACTGAGCGAGTGCGCCCCACCTTCGTCTCGCATAGCGGGACAAACGTGGGGCGGACCCTCTTTCCCACGTTGGTCATCCGGAGGCGCCCGGCGCTCCGAATCGGGGAGGCGGCGGATGCTCTCTCGCGGCGAGGATCGGGGTGACCCCACGCACGGGGAACTCACAACGGGAGGCGGGAGCATGAAGGGGAAGCTGATTTGCATCGCCGCGATGGCGGCGGCACTGGCGGCGATCGTGGCGGGTTCGGCCCTGGGCGACCGCGGCACCCGGCAGGAACACTGCGTCGGGGTGATCTGCGTCGGCGACGACGGCGGCATCTCGCCGACGGCGCTGCCGAAGCGCGGCAGCGCCCCCGTCACCGCCCGCATCGACGGCGAAATCAAGACCAGCGACGGCAGCCATCCGCCGGCCCTGCAGGACCTCGAAGCCGATATCGACCACACGATCAAGGTCGACGCCGTCGGCCTGCCCACCTGCAAGGAAAAGCAGCTGCAGGCGACGAGCAGCGCGACCGCTAAGAAGATCTGCGGCGACGCGCTCGTCGGCTCGGGAACCACCGAAGTCGAGGTCGCCTTCCCCGAACAGGCGCCGTTCCGCTCGACCGGGCCGCTCCTCCTCTTCAACGGCGGCGTCCACGGCGCCACCACCACCGTCTTCCTCCACGCATACGTCGACGTGCCGGCACCAACCGCGGTCATCGTCCGGGCGACGGTCACGCGGATCCACAAGGGCCGCTTCGGCCTGCGCCTGAAAGCGCATGTCCCCGTGGTCGCGGGCGGTGCCGGCTCGGCGACGGCCTTCGACCTGCGGATCGGCCGTCGCTACACCTACAAAGGCCGTCAGAAGAGCTTTCTCACTGCAGGTTGTCCAACCGGCAGCTGGGCGACGAAGGGGAACCTCCTCTTCGGCGACCGGACCCGGGTCGGCTTCACCCACGTCTTTACCTGTACGCCGCAGGCATGAGACCGGCCAACGGTCGAAAAATTGAGCTGAAATCTCTGTCCAACGGCACTGGACGGCGTGTACAGGCGGGTTAAGATGAAGCTGCTGTATGCAGAAATCGATGGCGAGGTTTCTGGGAGAAATCTCGCAGTTTCGGGCACTTCGGCCGGCCCGGCCGACATTCCTTCAGAACCCCTAGGCAGGAGCGAAGGACAGTCACTCCAACCCAGCTTTCAGAGCGACGACCCCGCGTCCACGGGCGCTCTGTGCTGGTCGGAACCGAAAAGTTCCACATCCGCGGGGTCACCTACGGCACCTTCAGGGGACCGGGGGACTCGTCGTTTCCGGCGCCCGAGCGGGTGCGGGAGGACTTCGCGGCGATGGCGGCTGCCGGGATCAACTCGGTGCGCACCTACGTGCCGCCGCCCGCCTGGCTGCTCGACGCGGCGCTCGCGCACGGGATCCGGGTCATGGTCGGCTTCGCCTGGGAACAGCACATCGCTTTCCTCGACGACCCCGACCGGGCGGCTCGGATCGCGGCCCGCCTCGGCGACGAGGTGCGCGCATGCGAGCAGCACCCGGCGATCCTCTGCTACTCGATCGGCAACGAGATCCCCGCCTCGATCGTGCGCTGGCACGGCAAGCGGCCGGTCGAGCGTTTCCTCGAGCGCCTGCACTGGGAGGCGAAGACGGCCGACCCCGAGGGACTGGTCACCTATGTCAACTATCCCTCGACCGAGTACCTCGAGCTGCCGTTCCTCGACATCGGCGCCTTCAACGTCTTCCTCGAGCAGGAGGGCAGCTACGAGGCCTACCTAGCGCGGCTGCAGAACCTGGCCGGCGACCGGCCGCTGCTGATCACCGAGATCGGCCTCGACAGCCGCCGCAACGGCGTCGCCGAGCAGGCGCGGACGCTCGAGTGGCAGGTCCGCCAAGCCTTCGCCAGCGGCGCCGCCGGCGCCTTCGTCTTCTCCTGGACCGACGAGTGGCACCGCGGCGGCCACGAGGTCCTCGACTGGGATTTCGGCCTGGTCGCCCGGGATCGCGAGCCGAAGCCGGCGCTGGAGGCCGTTCAGCGCGCCTTCGCCGAGGTGCCGTTCACCGGCCGCGGGCCATGGCCGCCGGTCTCGGTCGTCGTCTGCACCCACAATGGCCAGGCCACCCTCGACCAGTGCCTCGCCCGGCTCGGCGCCCTCACCTATCCCGACTACGAGGTGATCGTCGTCAACGACGGCTCCAGCGACGCCTCGGCCGAGATCGCCCGCCGCCACGGCGCGAACCTGATCCAAACCGCCCACCGGGGGCTCGGCCACGCCCGCAACAAGGGAATCGAGGTGGCCCGCGGCGAGATCGTCGCCTTCCTCGACGACGACGCCTACCCCGACGCCGACTGGCTCCACTACGTCGCCGCCCTGCTGCGGGCCGACGGCCACGCCGGCGTTGGCGGTCCCAACATTCCCCCCGACGACGACGGCTTCATCGCCGAATGCGTGGCCGCCGCCCCGGGCGGCCCGATCCACGTCCTCATCTCCGACCGCGAGGCCGAGCACGTGCCCGGCTGCAACATGGCCTTCCGCAAGGACGTGCTCGTAGAGGTCGGCTGTTTCGACGAGCGCTTCCGGGTGGCGGGCGACGACGTCGACCTCTGCTGGCGACTGCAGAAAGCAAACCGGACGCTCGGGTTCAGCGCCGGCGCGGTCGTCATGCACCGTCGCCGCGACTCAATCCGCCGCTACCTGCGCCAGCAGTACGGCTACGGCAAGGCCGAGGCCCTGCTCGAGCGCAAGTGGCCGACCCACTACAACCGCGCCGGCTCCTCGCGCTGGTCAGGACGGATTTACGAGGCGCCGGCGGCGCAGAAACCGCGGCGGCGCTCCCTGGTCCGCTACGGCACCTGGGGCACCGGGCTCTTCCAGTCAGTCTATGAACCGCCGCGCTTCTGGACCGGGATGCTGCAGGCGCCGGAGGGGCTGTTGCTGGTCGCGCTGCTGGGAGAGATTTCGGCCCTCGGGCTGCTCTGGTCGCCGCTCCTCGTCGCGGCGCCGGTGTTCTTCACGCTGATCGCCTGGATCGTCGCCGGCGCCGTCGCCAACGGCTGGCGCTCCCACCACTCCCAGCCTGGCCGCCCCCTGCGCGAGACCCTCAAGCGCCGGGCCGTAACCTCGCTGCTCTTCCTCCTGCAGCCGCTGGCGCGCCTGGCCGGCCGCCTGCGCAACGGGCTCTCTCCTTGGCGTCGACGGGCGCGGCCGCTGCCCGCCCTGCCGCGGCCACGAACGGTCGAGGCCTGGAGCGAGAGCTGGCGCGACCCGACAGTCTGGCTCGAGCAGTTGCAGGACGGGCTGACGGCGGCGGGGGGCTTCGTCCACAGCGGCGGTCCTTTCGATCGCTGGGACCTCGACCTGCGGGCGGGCGTCCTCGGCGGGGTGAAGATCCGCACCGCCGTGGAGGAGCACGGCAACGGCAAACAGCTGCTGCGTGCGCGCGTCTGGCCGCGGACTACCGCGGCCGGCCGTCTCGCCGTCCTCATCCTGATCCTCTTCGCGGTGATCGCGATTCGCCTCGGCCAGTCTCACATCGCAATCGCGCTCGGCGTCGCGATCACCCTCCTCGTCACCTTCGGGATCGAGGGGATGGCGACGGCGACGAGCCTCGCGGTGGCCGAGATCGAGGCGTTGGAGGAAAGCGGTTCCCCGGCAGCGGACCCGGTTCCGGCCGCCGGCGCGCGCAAAGAGACTCGCCTCGGGCTGGCGGCGATGGAGGAGCAGCGATGAGCCCGAGCATGGGGCCCGTCCGCCTGCGGGTCTGGCAACGGCGGCTGAAAAAACCGAGGAAGGACCGCCGGTTCGGGGCGTGGGAGCTCTGGAAGGCCCTGCCGCGGGTTCGGCCCTACCTCCGGCCCTACCGCAAAACCCTGATCGGAATCCTGGTGCTGACGCTCCTCGGCGCGGTATTCGGCCTGGCCGAGCCCTGGCCGCTGGCGGTGATCCTCAACCAGGTCCTCCATTCCGAAAACCCGACCGGCATCGTCCGCTTCTTCTTCGGCGAAGACCCGGCGGTGGGGGTGGTGCTGGTCGCGATGGTCCTGCTGCGGTTCCTGATCATCGTCTTCGGCAACGGGTTCACGGTCTGGAACCACTTCCTCGGCGCGCGGATGGAGCAGAACATGGTTCTCGACTTGCGCAGCGATCTCTTCGCCCACGTCCAGAAGCTCTCCCTGACCTTCCACGACCGCAAGCAGAGCGGGGCGCTGATGAGCCAGATCAACCTGCAGGCGGCCGCGGTCGGCAACATCGTGATGGTCATTCCGCCGATCCTGGAGGCGGTCCTGACCTTGATCGGGATGTTCGCCATCTCCCTGCTGCTGGACTGGGAAGTCGCGCTGCTGGCGCTGATCGTCATTCCCTTCCTGTTCTGGTCGTTCAATGCCTACGGAGCGCGGATCGTGCCGCGGCTGCAGCGGGTGCAGGCGCTCGAGTGGCAGTCGCTGTCGATCATCAACGAGGCGATGAACATGCTGCGGGTGATCGTCTCCTTCGGGCGCGAGGACTACGAACACAAGCGCTTTCGCGATCAGGGGCAGACCGCGGTCGACGAACGCGTGAAATTGACCGTCAGCCAGAGCCTCTACACCCTGGGCGTTCAGACGGCCACCGCGGGCGGCGCCTCGCTCGTGATGGGCGTGGGGGCATGGCATGTGATCCAGGGAAAGATCTCCCTCGGAGAGCTGATCGTGCTGATCACCTACATGGGGTCCGTCTATGAACCTCTGGAGCAGATCAGCACCACCGTCGGGATGATCCACGAGCAGCTCGTCGCCTTCACCTCGTCGGTGCGTCTGCTGGACACCGACCCGGAGGTGTTGGAGCGCGAGCACCCGGTGGTGCTGGAGCAGTCGCAGGGACGAGTCACCGCCCGCGGCGTCAGCTTCGCCTACCCGGGCCGCAAGCACACCCTCGAGGACATCGGCTTCGAGGCGAGGCCGGGGGAACACGTCGCCATCGTCGGCCATACCGGCGCCGGCAAGAGCACCTTGATGAGCCTGCTGGTTCGCTTCTACGACCCCAGCGGCGGGCGGATCGAGATCGACGGCGTCGACCTGCGCGACCTCAAGCTGCCATCGCTGCGCGACCAGATCAGCGTCGTCCTGCAGGAGCCGCTCCTGTTCTCCGGCACGATCGCCGACAACATCCGCTACGGCAAACTCGGGGCGACGCAGGAGGAAATCGAAGACGCCGCCCGGGCGGCCAACGCCCACGACTTCATCGCCAAGCTGCCCGAAGGCTACGAGACCGAGCTGGGCGAGGGAGGGGCACAGATCTCCGGCGGCGAGCGCCAGCGCATCTGCGTCGCCCGCGCCTTCCTCAAGGACGCACCGATCCTGATCCTCGACGAGCCGACCTCGTCGATCGACTCGCGGACCGAGGGTGTGATCCTCGACGCGCTCGACGAGCTGATGGAGGGGAGGACGTCGTTCATCGTCGCCCACCGGCTCTCGACGGTCCGCCACGCCGACCAGATCCTCGTCCTCAGCGAGGGCCGGATAGTCGAGCGGGGGACGCACGAGGAGTTGCTCGAGACCGGCACCGTGTACCAGCAGCTGCACGCCGCGCAGACCCGCGAGCGGCGTCGTCGCCGCGTCCTGCAGACGGGGAACGGCGAACAGCAGGGAACGACCGCTCCGCAGGTGGGCGAGTCCGACGACGAAGTGATCTGGAGGCAGATCACCGAGGAGTGGTAGGCGTGCCCACTCGAAGCTCCCGCCCAAAGATCGTCCTGCTGGGGATGATGACCCCGATGCCGGTGGCCGGCGTCGTCTGGCAGAACCTCCACTACCTGCTCGGTTTCGAGCGGCTCGGCTTCGAGACCTACTACGTCGAGACCCACGCCCGCACGCCGTCGATGCTGATGTCGAGCCCGGGCGACGATAGCGCCGCTCTCGCCGCCGAGTTCATCGCCGCGGTGATGCGCCGCTTCGGGCTCTCGGAACGGTGGGCCTTCCGGGCCCTGCATGACGACGGCCGCTGTTTCGGGATGAGCGAGGTCCAGCTGCATGCGCTCTACAACGAAGCCGAGCTTCTCGTCAACCTCCACGGCGGGACCCAGCCGCTGCCCGAGCTGGCGGCGACGGGCCGCCTCGTCTACCTGGAGACCGATCCGGTGCAGCTGCAGCTCGAGCTCCACCACGGCCTGCAGGAGACGATCGACTTCCTCGAGCCGCACTCGGCCTTCTTCACCTTTGCCGAGAACTGGGCCAACCCCGACTGCGGGCTGCCGGTGACCGAGCGCTACGAGTTCGTCCCCACCCGCCAGCCGGTGCTGATGGACCTCTGGCCCGACCGTTCCGCCCAGCCGGCCGACCTCTTCACGACGATCGGCAACTGGCGCCAGGACTGGCGCGAGGTCACCTTCGCCGGCGAGCGCTACACCTGGAGCAAGCACCACGAGTTCCTCCGCTACCTCGACCTGCCCGAGCGCAGCGGCCGCGAGTTCGAGCTCGCCCTCTCGAGCTACGAGCCCGAGGACCGGCAGCTGCTGGAGGAGCGGGGTTGGCGGGTCCGCGACGGCCTCGGCGTCTCCCGCAGCATCGATCGCTACCGCGACTACATCGGCGCCTCGCGGGCCGAGTTCACCGTCGCCAAGGACCAGAACGTGCGCTTGCGGACCGGCTGGTTCAGCGACCGCAGCGCCACCTACCTTGCCTCCGGCCGGCCCGTCGTCACCCAGGACACCGGCTTCAGCTGCGCGCTGCCGACGGGTACCGGGCTCTTCCCGTTCGCCTCGCCGGAGGAGGCGGCCGAGGCGGTGGCGAGGATCGACGGCGACTACTCGCGCCAGGCGGCCGGGGCGCGAGAGCTGGCCCGCGAGCACTTTTCCCACGAGGTCGTCCTCGGGGCAATGCTCGACACGCTCGGCCTCGGCTCTCGCCAGCGGTCACGGTCGACGTCGCCGCCGGAGTTGTTCCCGCCCGAGATCCCGCTCGAACCGGTCTCGCGGCGGCCGACGACGTTGGCGCGGGAGACGGTCGAGGCGGCGCGAGACCTGCCGATCTCCGTCCACTCCGAGCCACCCGTGCTCGGGCCTGGCAGCGCCAGCATCGTCGTCGTCACCTACAACGGCCTCACCTTCAACCGCCTCTGCCTCGAGTCGGTGCTCGCCAACACGGAGGAGGACTTCGAGCTGATCGTCGTCGACAACCGCTCCGAGGACGGCACCCGCTCATACCTGACCAAGCTCTCGGAGTCCGACACCCGGGTGCGGGTCCTCTTCAACGCCCGCAACGTCGGTTTCGCCCCCGCCTGCAACCTGGGACTGGCGCTGGCGCAGGGCGAGAACGTCGTCCTCCTCAACAACGACACGATGGTTCCGCCCGGCTGGCTCGGGGGGCTGCTGCGGCATCTGCGCGACCCCGAGGTCGGGCTGGTCGGTCCGGTCACCAACCGGATCGGCAACGAGGCGGAGATCGAGACCCACTATCGGACCTGGGGCGAGTTCCTCGAGCTCGCCCGCGGCCGGGCCGAGCGCCACGCGGGGGAGTGGCTGGAGATCCGCACGCCGGCGATGTTCTGCCTGGCGATGCGGCGGGCGACCCAGCTCCACCTCGGCCCGCTCGACGAGCGCTACGAGGTCGGCCTGCTCGAGGACGACGACTACGCCGACCGCGCCCGCGAGGCTGGCTACGAGCTGCGCTGCGCGGAGGAGTCGCTGGTCCATCACTTCGGCGAAGCCTCTTTCGGCGAGCTGGTTGCCGACGGCGAGTACGGGCGCATCCTGCGCGCCAACCAGCAGCGCTACCAGGAGAAGTGGGGGAGGGCCTGGGAGCCCTACGGGCGCCGGCCCAACCCTCGCTACGAACGCGAGGCCGAGCAGCTGCGCGAGGCGGTCAAGGCGGCGGTCCCCGCTGATTCGACGGTGCTGGTGATCAGCCGCGGCGACGACACCCTGCTGGAGCTGAACGGCCGCCGGGCGATGCACTTCCCGCAGGGGGAGGACGGCGGCTGGTCTGGACACCATCCCGCCGATAGCGAAGAGGCCGTCGGCCACCTCGAGCAGCTGCGCCAGCAGGGGGCCGACTACCTCGTTGTGCCGCCGACCTACCGCTGGTGGCTCGACCACTACGAGGGGTTACGGCAGCACCTCCAATCCCGCTACCGCGCAGTTCGCTTCGACGAGCGGGCCGGAGTCATCTTCGAGCTGCGGGAGAACGGCCGGTGAGCGCGGTGGTCTCGGTGATCGTCCCGGTTCACGGCGGCGCCGCCCTGACCCGGCGCTGCCTCGACATGGTGCTCGCCGAGCTCCCCGCCGACGCGGAGCTGATCATCGTCGACGACGCCTCCCCGGACGGCACGCCGGAGCTGCTGGCCTCTTACGGAGACGCGATCGCGACCCTGAGGCTGGAGGAGAACGTCGGCTTCGCACGCGCCTGTAATCAGGGAGCAGAGCGTGCCATGGGGGATCTGCTCGTCTTCCTCAACAACGACGTCGAGCCGGAGCCGGGTTGGCTCGACGCCCTGCGCCGCCACGCCGAGTCGAACCCGCAGGCGGCGGCGGTGGGGGCGAAGCTGATCTACCCGAACGGGTCGGTTCAGCACGCCGGCGTCGTCTTCGGCCAGGACGGCTACCCCCACCATCTCTACGCCGGGTTCCCGGCCGACCATCCGGCTGTGAGTCGCGCGCGACCGCTGCAGGCGGTCACCGGCGCCTGCCTGCTGGTCCGGCGGGAGGCGTTCGGCGAGGTGGGCGGCTTCGACCCCGGCTACCTCAACTCGCTCGAGGACGTCGATCTCTGCCTGCGGCTTGGCGAGGCGGGCGGGGAGATCCACTACTGCGCCGAGGCGGTGCTCGTCCACCTGGAGTCGGCCACGCGTGGGCGCAGCGACCGCTTCGAGTACAGCGTCGCCCTCTACCGCGAGCGCTGGCGCGAGCGTGTCCGCCGCGACGACCTCGACGTCTACGTCGCCGACGGTCTCCTCGCGGTTGAGTATCCAAGCTCCTATCCAGTGCGGATCTCGGTCGATCCCCAACTTGCCGCCGTCGATCGCGGCCGGGAGGAGGAGATCGAGCGCCTGCTCGAAGGCTATGCGCGGCAGACCTCCGACCTGCTGCAGGAGGTCGTCCGGCTGACGGCGGCCGCACCGCAAGCTGTCGGGGGTCCGCCCCCAGATGGCGACCCGGGGGACGAAGTCCTCGATCGCGAGGAGTTCCTGACTCGCGTCCGCCGCCTCGCGGGGGAGGTCGGGCGCCTACAGTCGGCGGCAGCGGGGAACACCGGGGTCCAACCGAGTCCGCAGCTCGGGTACGCCCACCTCGTAGAGCGGGTTCGCACCGCCGTCGAGAGGCAGGTGCCGGTCGGGGCGCGGGTTCTGGTGATCAGCCGCGGCGATCGCGAACTGGTACGTCTCGACGGCCGCAAGGCGGAGCACTTCCCTCAGGACGAAGAGGGAGATTACGCCGGCTACCACCCCGCCGACGGGGCGGAGGCGGTCGGATTGCTGGAGCGGTTGCGGGAGCAGGGCGCGGAGTTCCTCGTGGTGCCCCAGACCGCTTTCTGGTGGCTCGATCACTACGACGAATTCGCTCGCCACCTCGATCGGCGCTACCGCCGATCGAGCCTGGATTCCTGCGAGATCTACGAACTCGGCGCCCGCTCTCCTTTCGCGAGCGATGCAAATACGATGCCCGCATGAGCGACCGAACGCTGCAAATCGAAGAGCTGACGAGCTCCCTCCCCTCCGACCAGCTTTGGGGCGCCTTTCGGGTGCAGGAATCCGAAGGCAGCCGCATAGTCGTAGTCGGCTGGGTTCTCGGGATCAACCAAGAGGTGAAGTCGGTGCAGATCCTGGCGAAAGGGTCGGTGGTCGCCTCCGCAGCGCCGACGTTGCCGCGTCCGGAGGTGGCCGAGCAGCACTCCGACCGCGAGACAGCGGGAACCTCCGGGTTCGCGCTCACGCTTGAAGCGAAGGGGAAGGGGACGAGCGTCCTGGCGGTCGAGGCCGTCCTCGAGGACGACACCACCTCGCCGATGGGAGAGATCAAGACGGTGGCTCCGGTTCGGCGGTGGACCGACGTCCTGCGGCGCTCATAGGAACGGATGACCGCCCGCACCAGAGAAGTGCAGGTGCTGGAGCGATTCCGGTCGCCGCTGATCGATCATCAGGGTCGCGGCAACTTCGAAGCCGCCGCCGACCCCCAGGGGGTCACGATCAGCGGCTGGGCCCTGGGGCGGGAGCGGACCGCCATTGCAGTCGAGGCATTGGACGAGGACGGGATCGTGGTCGCGCGGATGCCGATCCTGTTGGAGCGCCCCGACGTCGTGCTCTGGGTCGGGGACGTCCCCGGGGCGGCGCGGTCGGGCTTCAAGATCAGGCTGGAGCCCCGCCGCTCTGGCGAGGCTGCCATCACTCTTCAGGTGGCCTTTGACGACGCCGAGGAGCCGGTGATGCTCGGCACCCTCCTTCTCCTCGCAGAACTCGAGGACGACGAAGAGGACGCACCCGCTTGGGTCGTCGCCGTCGACGAAGCGGCCCGCAGCCGGGTGCTCGAAGGCGAAGAAGGGTGGCTGTTCCTGCAGGGAGACCGCAACGACGCCCTGGGTCAGCACACCGGGCGGATCTCATTCGACGGAGGGCAGCTGGCAGATCTGCGGAAGTTGATGGTCGGGCGTCGCGATACCGCAGCGGCTCTAGGGGCGACCTGGCTGACGGCGGTCGTGCCGGACAAGGAGATGGTCTACGCCGATTTCCTGCCCCCGGAGGTGGCGCTTGTGGACCGGCGGCCGATCCACGATTACCTCGAGGTCGCAGCCGCAGTCGGGGCCTCCTCCATTTACATGCTGGAGGAGATGCGGAAGGCCGCGGCCGGCGGAGACGTCTACATGAGGACCGACACCCACTGGAACTACCGGGGTGCTTTCGTCGCCTATCTCGCGATCTGCCAGGAGCTCCAGGTGCTCGGGGTCGAGCTCGATGTAGTCAGGGAAGAGTGGGTCGAGTGGTCGGAGAAACCGAAGCAGGGCGATCTCGGCAGCAAGCTCTACCCGGAGGTGGTGGAGGGTTCGAACCTGATGGCGTCGATCTTCCCTTCCTTCGGACGGTTGGTCTACGACAACCAGGTGCGAAACCACGGCCGCGTCTTGATCCATGAGCAGGAGGACCAGTCTCGCCCGACGTGCTTGGTCTTCGGCGAGTCCTTCGGTCCCAACCTGCTGTTCTTCCTCAAGGAGTCGTTCCGGCGCCTCGTCTTTGTGCACACCAGCATGCTGATTCCAGAGCTGATCGAGTTGGAGCGCCCGGATGTCGTCCTCAGCCTGCCGATCGAGCGCTTCCTGATCCAGGTGCCTGACGATTCCGATGCCCTGGCAAAGCTGAAGGAGACGGTGCGTGCCAAGGGTGGTGAGCTCCCCGAGGCCTGGGCCGCGCGATGACGCTGGAGCGCCTGGTCCCGCCGTCGGACCCCGAGGCGTGGAACCGGGCACTGGAGGACATCCCGCACGTCTTCGGCCATACCTGGGGCAGCTGCCACGCGCTCGGGCTTGGCGGCGATCCGGCGGCGCTGTTTGTCGCGGAGGGCGAAGAGACGAAGGTCGCCTGCCCGTTGATCGAGCGTGAGATCGACGGGCGCCTCGACATCGCCACGCCTTATGGGTTCTCCGGTCTCACCGGCACCGGCCCCTGGCCGGGATTTGCCGATCGCTGGCAGAAGTTCGCCGACAGCCGCGGCTACGTCGCCGGCTACCTGGCGGTCAACGCCCTCTTCGGCGACGACACCTACGCCGATCCGGCGACGGTAACGGTGGCCAACGAGACCTACGTCATCGACCTGCGCGACGGGGTGGAGGGGGCCTGGTCTCGGCTCTCGACCAACCGCCGGCGCCAGCTACGCGAGTGGCGGGCGGAGGACTACGACCTCGACGGGGAGGGGCTGGCCGAGTTCTTCGTCGCGAAGTACCCCGAGACGATGGAGCGCAAGGGGGCGGCGGCGCGCCACCGGTTTCCCGCGGCGACGCTGACGGCGCTCTGCGAGCTGCCCGACACCTTCCTCGTCGGCACCCGCGGCGAGCGGGGGATCGAGTCGGTCTCGCTGTTCGGCTGGACGCCCCATGCCGGCGACTTCGTCTTCAACGCGGCGCTGCCGGGCTGCGCCCACCACTCGGTGCCGCTGATCTGGAGCGCCGTCCACCAGTTGGTCGAGCGCGGCGTGCCCTGGTTCAACCTCGGCGGCGGTATGAGCCCCGGCGACTCGCTGGCCGACTTCAAGTCTCGTTTCGGGGCGACGCCGCGGCCGATGCGAGCGGTGAAAGCGGTCTACGATCAGCCCGCCTACGAGGAGCTCTGCCGCCGCCACGGCGGCGATCCCGACAACCGCGACGGATACTTCCCGGCCTACCGCCATGGCTAACGGCATCCCCTACGAAAACTCCGCGCACCTCTACGACCTGATGTACGTGCGGCGGCACTACACCACGACCGCCGAGGAGATCCACGGGATTATCGACGCCGAGTTGCCCCAGGCGAGGGATCTGCTCGACGTCGGCTGCGGCACCGGGCGCCACCTCGAGCTGCTGCACGACTCCTACCGGGGCGAGGGCCTCGACATCAACCCGATGATGCTCGAGCAGACGCACGCGCGCTGCCCGGACATCCCGCTCCACGAGGCCGACATGCGGAACTTCGAGATCGACCGCTCCTACGACGTGATCATCTGCCTCTTCAGCGCGATCGGCTACGTCGAGACCGCCGAGGCGATGCGGCGCTCGATCGCCCGGATGGACGCTCACCTTCGCTCGCCGGGCCTGCTGATCGTCGAGCCCTGGTTCACTCCGGAAAGCTTCTGGGACGGCCACCTGGCGGCGAACTTCCAGAGCGAGGCCGAGACCAAGCTCGCCTGGATGTACCGCCAGCGCCGCGAGGGCCTGCAGGCGGTCCTCGACATCCACTACCTGGTCGGCGGCGAGGGCCAACCCGAATACATCAACGAACGCCAGCTGCTTGGTCTCTTCACTCCGCAGGAGACTGAAGCCGCTTTCGCCGACGTCGGCATGGAGGCGAGCTACCGCGAGGATGACGTCTGGAACCGCGGCCTCTACGTCGCCCGCAAGGGCGGCGTGGCCTAGGAGCGGCGGAGGGCCGACAGTAGGCCGCGGGGATGGCGGCGAGCGAGGGTCGCAAGCCCCCGGAACCCCCGGCCCCGTTCGCCGTTGGCGAAGGCGGCGCGGGTCGAGGCGACGATCGCTTCGCCGTAGTAGCGCTTCCAGAACTTCTGCCCCTCGCGGTAGGCGCGGCGCCGCTCCGGGTCGCGGCGGACGTGGCGCCGCTGGCGGCGCAGCGCCTGTTGGGTCATCGCCAGCATCGCTCCGGCGTCCTGGCTCATGCTGCTGCCGTGGACGCGGTATTCCGCCACCTCCTGCTCGTAGGGGCAGACGGCGTGCAGGCGCGAGAGCCGCAGCCCGAGGTCGTAGTCCTCGGCGCCGGGCAGGGTCTCGTCGAAGTTGCCGGCCTCTTCGAGGGCCGAGCGCCGGAAGATCCCGGTAGCCGGGATCCCGGCGTAGTTGTAGCGGAGGAAAACCGAATAGGGGTCAGTGTCGGGGCGCGGCTGATCGTCGTTCTCCAGCTGTCGCCCGTCGCTGGAGACGCGGCGGTAGCGGCCAAAGGCGAAGGCAGCCTCGGGGTGGGCCCGCAGCTCCTCGACGCCGACTTCGAGGGCTCGCGGCAGCAAGCGGTCATCGGCGTCGAGGAAGACGAGCAGCTCGCCTTCGCTCTCGCGGATGCCAGCGTTGCGGGCGGCGGCGAGGCCGGCGTTGGCCTGGCGGACGCAGCGGACCCAGGGGAACCGGGCGGCGACGCGGGCGGCGTTGTCGGGAGAGCCGTCGTCGACGACGACGATCTCGACTTGGGCGTAGGTCTGAGCGAGCACGCTTTCGATTGCTTCCTCGAGGTAGGCGGCCTGGCCGTAGCAGGGGATCACCACCGAGACGAGCGGAGCCTCCGCGGCGAGCGTCTCGCGCCAGCGGCTGCGGGCCCGGATCGTCCCGACCGCTGCCCGCCGCTGGTCCTTGAGGATCGCCCGCACCTCGATCGTCTGCTCCGGTGGGCCGCCGACGAGGCTGATGTCGATGCCGAAACCGGACCGGGCCGCGCCTGGGGAATCTGGGAACGCTTCCCCGAGATCGGGACGCTCCCGCCCGAGAGGTAGGCGGCGAAATGCCCCCGCCTCGGTCGCCAGCTCGATTGCCACGACTGCCGTGCCGTTGCCGATCGCCCAGCCGCCGATCTCGACCGTGTGGGCGTCGGTGGTCGCGCCGGGCAGCGGGCGGTCGATGTGGCCACCGAGCAGCTCCGGGTCCGGCAGGATGCTGACCTCCGTTATCTCTACGAGTGCGCCCATCGGAGCCGGCGCGCCAACCGCGGAGCTCACCTTCAAGAGGACGTAGCCGTCGACCTGAGCGACTACCTCGGAGACCCCCTGCAGCTGTCGGCCGAGGCGACTGTAACGGGTGAGCCAGTCAGCAGAGGGACCGACGGCCAGCAGGAAGAGGCCGCCCTTGGATTGGGCCTCCGGCTGCTGTTTGCCGCCCGGGAAATGGGCGAGTCCGGGCTCGGCTCTGGCGGCGGCGTGGCGCATTTTTTCCACCCGCACGGCGAGGCTGCCGTCGCGGTCGCCGGCATCGAGGTTGGCGAGGTCTTCATCCGCCACCTCCAGCTGCCAGACCTGCCGGCCGTTCAGGTAGGTCGGCGATTCGGTCGCCGCGGCGAGGACGCCGACCGCGCCGGAGAAGGGAATCTCAGCCCGCTCAACGGCGATCTGGCAGCGGCGCGAGCGGATTGCGCTCTCCAGCTCGGGCCGGTAGCGCTCCTCGACGACTGGTTCGATCAGCTCGTAGAAGCGGAGGTCCTCTTCCAGCTGTTCGGTCCGGGAGAGACCCGAGGAGATCCCAGCCGCGTGCATGCGGTAGACGCCCATCTGCTCGGGCAGGTAGCCAAGCTCGCCGTGCTCGGCGATCGCCAGCAGCGCCAGCCAGTCCGACCAAAGCCCCTCCCACACCCAGCTCGGCAAGCTGCGGACGATGTCGCCCCGGGCCATCAGCGAGAGCGAGGGGACGGGGTTGGAGCGCAGCAGGTCGGCATAGGTGAGCGAGCCGGGCATCTCGTCGGAGACATAGGAGCGGTCGGGGGCGTCGCCGTCGACCTGGCGCACGGTCGCGTCGTGAAAGCAGCCGGCCCAGTTCGGCTGCGACTGCAGCGCCTCGACCTGGCGCACGAGCTTCTCCGGATCGGTCCAGTAGTCGTCGCCGTCGAGCCAGGCGACGTAGCGGCCGCGGGTCTCGGCGAGGCCGCGGCGGAAGATCGCGGTCGGGCCGAGGTTGCGCTCGGGCAGCAACAACCGGATCAGCTCCGGGTGACGATCGCGGTATTCGGCCACCACCTGGCGGGTGCCGTCGGTCGAACAGTCGTCGGCGATCACGATCTCGAGCTCGAACGGCCGGTGCTGCTCGAGCACGCCGTCGATCGCGTCGCGGATGTAGGCGAGCTGCTGGTAGGTCTGGATGTAGATGCTGACCTCGGGTGTCACAGGTCGAGCCCCTCGAGCAGCCGGGCGGCGTCGGCCGCCCAGTCGCGCCGGTGCTCGGCGGGCGGCTGCCAGTCGCTTGCCCAGCCGAGCCATTGCAGCGCCAGCGCCAGCTCGCAGTGGCCGAGCGCTTGGCGTAGGTCGGCCGCGGAGATCTCGTCGGCAGCGGCGAGGGGCAGCGCCCTGTGGAACGCCTCGCACATCGCCTCGCGCTCTACCCCGTCCCAGCCGGTGACCAGCGCCGCGAGGTCGAGGGCAAAGGGTCCGGTTCCCGCCATCTCCCAGTCGACCGGCTTCACCTCGACCGTTTTCCCAGATCCCTGCCGAGCGACGATCACATTGGAGGCATACAGCTCGCCGTGGACGAAAGCGCGGGGGAGGGCTTCGAGGCGGTCGAGGAGGGCGTTGGCACAACCGCGCAAGCGCGCCGCCAGATCGCTCATCCCCGAGGTCTCGCAGGCGGCGATCGCCGCGGCGAGCCGCTCCTCGTGCCAGTTCCGATTGCGGTCGAGGAGGAGTCGGTCAAGGGACGGGTCCCGGTGCTCCTCGACGGCGGCATCCAGCTTCGCCGCCCATCTCGCCGCCGCCCGCCACGCCTCGGGGTCCCCCTCGTCGGCCAGCACTTCCCCCGGCACCCGCTCGAGGAGGAGCCAGGCGCGACCGCTGTCCTCGTCCTCGGCGGTGCCGTAGAAGCGGGGCGCGGGTACGCCGGTTGGTTGCAGCAAGGAGCGGTAGACGGCGATCTCGCGCCGGGAGTTCAGGGCCCGCGCAGGCTTGGTGGCCGCCGCGGTCGCCGACAGGCCGGCGCCGACGTCCTTGACCAGCAGGTCGATCTCTTCGCCTTCGTCGAGCCGGACCCGCAGCTCGTCGATCGCGAAGCTGGTCTCGTAGGCGAACGGCTTGCGCTTTAACAGGGCAACCCGCCGCGGCTCCTGCCCGGGCTCCGCCAGGGCCTGGTCCAGGGCGCGCCGCACGTCCTCGTCGCTGCTCTTGCGCAGAGAGGCGCTCATCGACTGCTCGCCCCCAGTTGCTCCAGCAACCGGTTCAGCACCCGGTCGGAGTCGAGGAACTGCTCGGCGATCTCTCGCGCGGCGCGGGCATGCTCTCGCGGATGGGCGAGCACGTCATCGGTGGCCGCTGCCGCCTCCTCGACCGTGTCGAACGCCAGCAGGCCCTCCCCGACCGGCAGGGTCCGGCCGAAGCCGGTGTCCTGGGCGACCACAGGGCGGCCGCAGGCGAGGTAGCAGGCGCTGCGATCGCTGAACCAGCCGCTGCGTGAGCGTACGTACCCCTCCTTGGCGATCCCGATCTCGGCTTGGGAGGCGCGGACGAACTCGCGGTAGCTGTCGGGCGTCGCCGCAACCTCGGCCGGGTCTGCCAGGCGCCAGCCGTTAGCCGCCAGCGCCTCGATGTCGTCGTGCTCGGACTCGTGGATTCCGAGGGCAAGTAGGAACTCCGCCTTGGTCCGGTGCGGCAGCTCGATCAGCTCGCGCAGCGAGTGCGCACGCAGGCCGTAGCGCTCGCCCTCGTGCTCGATCGGGCCGTAGCTACGCCAGTGGCCGACCGTCGTAAAAGGCAGGGACGGCGGCTCGGGCGCCGGCGCCCACTCCTCCAGCACCACCGGCGGCAGGGTCTCGATCCAGTCGAGCCCCAGCGTCGGCACCTTGTTCTCCGGGCTGTCGACCCCGGCGGCGACCGTGACGAAGTGGGTGTGGGCGGCGAAGCGCATGTCGGCACCCTGCAGGTGCCAGTGCTGGTTGAAGAAGGGGTCGAGGTCGAGGTAGGCCCTGACGGCGACCGGCTCCAGTAACTCCGGGACGGCCAGCATTCCCGAGACGTTGAGGAGGAGGTCGGTATCCGCCAGCAGCTCGCGCAGTCGTTCGCTGGAAATGGGGGCGCTGTCGCCGTCAGCATCGACCAGGGTTGCGTGCGTGAGGCCGAAGCGGGCCGCGACCGCTTCCAGGTAGGAAGCGCTGGCGGAGTCCGTCAGGTCCTCAGCGGCGACCGGCTCGATCAGCAGGACTTCGTGGCCCAGCCGCCTCAAGCCCAGCAGGTACTGAAGGACTGCCCACGACGCACCGCCCTGATGAGGGTCGCCCGCGACCATGCCGCTGACCGCGATCCTCACTCGATCTCCTCCAGCATCCGTCTGAGGACCTTGTCGGAGTCGAAGGCCTCCTCGGCGAAGGCGCGGGCGGCTGCCGCGTGGCGGTCGTACTCGGCGGCCACCTGGGTAGCCGCGTCCGCCGCCTGCAGGGGATCCGAGAAGGCGAGCAAGCCCGCCTCCGGTCGATAGGCGGACGGCAGGCCGGTCTCCTGCACCACGGCGGGTCTGCCCGCGGCGAGGTAGTGGGCGGTGCGGTCGCTGATCCAGCCACTGCGGGTTTCCGCGTAGATGCCCTGGGTGACCGAGAACTCGGCGCCGGAGCCGCGGACGAAGTCGCGGAACCCGGCTGGGTCGGCGGCGACCGCGGCGGGCTCGACGACCTTCCAGCCGAGCTGGCGCAGCCGCTCTGCCTCGTCGGCCTCATCGGGGTGGATCTCCAAGGCGATCTCGAAAGGCAGCCCGCTGCGCTGCGGCACTTCCGCGAAGCGGCGCAGCTGGTGGTGCTTGAGCGTGTAGGTGCGGCCGTCGTGTTCAGGCCGGCCGAGGGCGTTGCGCCAGGTGGCGACGGTGGTGAAGCGGTCAAACTTTCGCGGCTCCTGCGGTTGCCACTGCTCGAGCAGGACCGGGGGCGGCAGCGGCACCCACTCGAACCCGTCCGCCGGCAGCTCGCAGTCGGCCGCCCCAAGGTTGAGCCCGACCGTGAAGTGGCGGTGGTGGCGGGCGAGCTGATCGCCGAGTAGACCCTGCGCCTGCCAGATCTGGGTGAAGCCGGGGTCGAGGTCGATGTAGGCGCGCCGGTTGAACATCTCTAGAAGCTCACGGTCGCGCAGGTTGCCGCTGATGTTGATGAGCGCGGTGGCTCCGTCTGCCAGCTCCATCGCCTGCCGCCGATCCTCGGCCTTTCCTCCGACCAGGAGCAGCGTCCGCGACTCGAGGCCGGCGGCGGTGACGGTGCGCTCGAAGAAGGAGCGCCCGGCGGTCGCGGTCTCCGCGTCGACTTCCTCCACCAGCCAGACGTCGAAGCCGAGCCGCCGCAGCCCCAGGACCCAGGAGAGTCGAACCCAAGCCTCGCCGCCGTTGCCGGGCTTGGCGGCGAGGGCGCCGGCGACGACGATGGTGGGCAAGCTCAGTCTCCGACGGGGACCAGGACCCCTTGGGCGAAGAGCGCGCCCAGGCGCTCGGCCCGGATCGCCAACTCGAGATCGCAGTCGCTGCCGCCTTCTCCAAAGCCCTCCAGCTCCTCGAAGGCCGAGCGGCGATAGACCGCGGCGGCAACCCCGCCGCGGTCGCCGTCGATGACTCCGCTTGCCGCCGGCTTGCGGGTCAGCATCTCGACCGCCAGCGGCAGTGCATCAGGGGTCAACCGTGAACCGGCGGCGAGAAAGAGGATCAGCTGGCCGTTGCTCTGGCGGATGCCCTCGTTGCGCAAGGCGGGTCCGTTGAGCCCGCAGACCACCCCGCGGATACCGTTCGCCTCCCAGGCGGGTCGGGAGAGCGGCTCGGCGGTGGCCGGCCGCAGCACCAGCACCTCGGTGGCGGGATGGCGCTGGGGAGCGAGGCTCTCCAGCGTCCGCTCCAGCGCCGCCTCGTCGCTCGCCTCGTCGAGGATCGCGATCGAGACCAGCGGCGGCGTCTCTACCGCGAGCTCTTCGCGCCAGTAGCGCCGCAGCCGCAGTCGCCCGATCGGCAGGCGCGTTCCCTCGACCTCCACCGCCACTTCCAGCTCGGTTTGCTCGGGAGCGCGAGAGACGTCGCAGGCGATCTCGAACCCCGCCTCGGTTGCTCCCTCGACCTCGGGAAAGGCGTCGGCGAGGTCCTCGCGCCGGTGCCAGATCCCATGCCCGAGCGCCTCCCCATCGAGCGCAACCTCGACCTTCTCGGGTGGGCCCGAAGCGGCGAGCGCCCAGCCGCTGACTTCGAGACCGCTGGCCGCCATCCGCCGTCCGACCACCGGGGAATCGACGTTCGCGCCGAGCAGCACGGATCCTGCGCCGGCCTCATCGACGTCCACCGCGAGTACCTCGACGAGCTGACCCACGGTCGGGAGCCTAGCCTTCGAGCTGGCGCCGGACTGCGGGCGACGAGGCGACGGCAAGCTCGACGACTCGGCCAATCCCGCCGATGTCCTCGACGCTGACCGCGGTGCCGGTTGGCAGCGAGAGGCACCGCTCGAGGGCGGCGTCGGTGGCCGGCAGCTCGGGGATCGTGCCCTCCGAGTAGGGCGGTACCCGATGACAGCCGGGGTAGAAGTAACGGCGCGCCAGCACGTTCTCCGCCACCAGCACCTGGCGCAGCGCGTCGCGGTCGAGGCCAGCGACGGACGGATCGACGGTGATCGTGATGTGGTGGCAGTTGGTCTGCTCGGGGTCCAGGGGCAGCAGGCGGACTCCAGGGGTCTCGCCGAGCGCCTCCTCGTAGGCGCGGTAGTTGCGTCGGCCGGTGGCGAGAAAACCGGGCAGCGAGTCGAGGGAGGCGAGGCCCATCGCCGCCGCGGCCTCGCTCATCTTCGCGTTGGTCCCGAGGCCGACGATTTCGTCCTCGTCGACGAAGCCGAAGTTGCGCATCGTCGCGACCTGCTCGGCCAGCTCCCGGTCGGCGGTGACGACGACCCCGCCCTCGAAGGAGTTGGCGACCTTCGTCGCGTGGAAGCTGAGGACGGCGGCGTCGCCGAACCCGGCCAGCGGCCGTCCTTCGCGCGAGCAGCCGAGAGCGTGGGCGGCGTCGAAGACGAGCGGCAGCTCGCGCTCGCGCGCCAGCCGCTCGAGCCCCTCGGGGTCGGCGCTGCGCCCCCAGAGATGGACGCCGAGCAGGACGCCGGTTTCGGGCCCGATCCGGGCGGCTGCCTCGGCGGGTCCCATGCAAAGGGTCTCCGGATCGACGTCGGCGAAGACGGGCGTCAGCCGCTCCCAGGCCACGGCATGGGCGGTGGCGACGAAGGTCAGCGCCGGCAGCACCACCGCGCCCTGGACGCCGAGCGCTCGCATCACGATCTGGAGCCCGAGGGTGGCGTTGCAGGTGGCGACGCAGTGCAGTCCTCCGAGCTGCTCGGAGAGGCGCCGCTCGAAGGTCATCAGCTTGGTGCCGTTGTTGCTGAGCCAGCGCTCGTCGATCGCCTCGCCGATCGCCTGCAGCACCGCGGTGCGGTCGCCGACGTTCGGCCGACCAACGTGTAGCGGCTCGGCAAAGGCCGGCGGGCCGCCGAGGATCGCCAGCTCCGAGGCGGCCTTCATCGCTCGCCTTCGTCGAAGAGGCGTATTCGCTCACCGTGATAGTCGAGCGAGCGCTCGATACCGCGCTGCAGCGCCTCGCGTAGCTCCGGATCCTCGGCGACCAGCGGTGCCTGTCGCTCGAGCACGGTGGTCTCCGCCGCCATGATCAGCTCCGCGTTACGGGTCATATTGGCGCCGTGGCGGCGATACTCGGCAACCACGTGCGGATGCAGCCGCACCGGGAAGCTGGCGGCCGTCCGCAGGTAGAGGTCGTAATCGGCGCTGGCGCTGACATCCGGGTCGAAGCCGCCGATCTCGCCGAACAGCTCGCGCCGGTAGAGGACGGCCGCGGGAGTGGAGATGAAACAGCTCTCGAGCAGCGCCGGGTAAGCCTGCGGGGGCTGCTCGGGGGGGTCGGCGGGAAGCGGTTCCCCGGCCTCGCCGATCAGTTGCCAAGTGCCGGCGGCCATCATCGCCTCCGGGTCGGCCCGCAGCTCCTCCAAGCCTCGCCCGATCGCTTCCGGCAGGAGTCGGTCGTCGGCGTCGAGGAAGAGCAGGAAATCTCCGCTTGCCTCCTCCAGGCCGGCATTGCGGGCGGCGGCGAGACCGCCGTTGGGCTGGCGAAGGCACTTGACCCCGGGGTAGCGAGCGGCGACCTCGGCGACGTTGTCGGGGGAACCGTCGTCGACGACGACGATCTCAACCGATTCGTGGTCCTGGGCGATAACGCTCTCGATCGCCTCCGGCAGGAAATGGGCCTGGCGGAAGCAGGGAATGACAACCGTCACCTGCTCCGCGTTCGAATCGGCCTGCACCTCGACCGCGACAGTCGCGATCTCGGCTCGGCTGACCGGGTCGAGGACCACGCGGACCTCGAGCTGCACTTCGCCGGCGGCGACGGCGAGGGGAACCTGAGCTTCGAAGCCGCAGCTGCCCGCGTGGGGGACGTCCTCCTGCGCCGCGGCGATTTCCCGCCGCGGCAGCTCCACCGGCGCCCGGGCCACCACGGCGCCGGCATGGACGACCTCGATCCCGAGCGCCGGCTCGTCCTGCGGCAGCACCCAGCCACGTAGCACCAGATCAGGCCGTGATGGCGCGCTAGCCGTCTCCGCTCGCAGGAAGAAGCCGCGCAGATCGCGCCGGGGCGGCGCGATCTCTACCTCGAGCACCTCGATCCGGCTACTTGCAGGCCTCGACAAAGAGGCTCTCCCGCGGTCGGTTGTCGAGGCTGACGATCTCCGGATAGGCGCTGTGGGTCTGCTTGAACTCGCAGCGCCGAACCTCGTCGAAGCCTGCCCGTTGCAACAGCTCGGCGATGAAGTCGAAGGTGAAGAGGGACTTCGAGTAGCCGTACCAGAGCATCTGGGTGATGAACTTCGCGCCCAGCGAGCGGGCGTCCTCGTCGGGGACCAGGAAGTAGTCGCCGTCGCCCTCGCGGTAGGCGTCGATCCCGCGGTCGAGGTCGGGCAGGGCGAGGCGCAGGACGCCGCCCGGCACCAGCACCCGCCGCAGCTCCATCAGCGCCGGCACCAGGTCGGGATAGCGCAGCTCCGGCAGCGCGTGGATGCTGACCGCGTAGTCGATGCTGCCCTCCTCCAGCGGTAGGCCGTCGAGGATGTCGCAGCTGATGTCGACGGTCGGGTCCTCCTTGATGTCGGAGTTGATCCAGCCGGGGGTGGGCTCGGTGCCGCAGCCCCAGTTCAGGCGGCGCAGGCGCTGCTCGGTGCTCATGCCGCAGCCTCCAGCAGTGCGGCGAGAACGCGATCGGAATCGAAGCGCGCCTCGGCCAGTTCTCGGGCGGCCTCGCTCTGGCGCCTGTAGTCAGCCTCGATCTCCGCGACCGCCGCCGCCGCCTCCTCGGGAGCGCTGAAGCTGAGCAGGCCCTCGCCGGTCTCTACCTCGAGCTCGAACCCGGTTGCCTGCGCCAGCACCGGCTTGCTGCTGGCGAGGTAACAGATGCTCCTGTCGCTGAGCCAACCGCCGCGCGAGCGCACGTACATGTCCTTTGCCACACCCACCTCTGCGCGCGAATTCTGCACGTAGCGGCGGTAATCCTCAGCGCTCGCGGCCACCTGCAACGGCGAGACGAGGCTCCAGCCACCCTCGCGGAGCAGCTCCTCGTCGCCGCGGTCGGCCGCTTCGATCGCCAGCGCCAGCTCCATCGGGACGTCGGTGCGGCTGGGCAGCTTGGCGAAGCGGCGCATTTGGTGCGCGCGCAGCCCGTAGGTCTCGCCCTCGAATTCGATTGGCCCGAACGGCCCGCGCCAGGAGGCGACGCTGGTGTAGGCGGCTCCCGGGGAGGTCGCCGGCCAATGCTCGAGCACGACCGGCTGCGGGGTGTTGATCCACTCGATCCCGCAGGTCGGCACCCGGCTTCCCTCCTTGCCGACCCGCAGCCCGACCGTCGCGTAGGCATCGTGGCTGCCGAAGGAGGTGTGCAGCCCGAGCTCCTGCCACATCTGCGGGAAGCCCGGGTCGATGTCGAGGAAGAGCCGCCGCGGTGCCGCCGTCGACAGCTGGTCGTCCCCGAGAAAGCCCATCACGTCGACCAGCAGGACCGAGGAGCGCAGGTGCTCTAGTGCCTGCTCGCGCCCGACGCCAGCACTCTCGCCGTCGTCGAGCAGGACCGCGTAGCTCTCGCCGAGACCGTAGGCGTTTAGCGTCTCCTCGACCCAGCGCACCCCCTCATCGACCGAGGCTCCCGGCGGCAGCATCTCGCTGGTCAGCCGGTCGATGAACAGGACCTCGTGGCCGAGCCGTTGGAACCCGAGCAGGTACTGGAGGAAGACCCAGGCGTGACCACCGCGTCGAGGGCGCTGCGCGATCGAGCCGGCAACCGCCACCCGCTCGCGCATCATGCTGCCGCCGGGGAGTCTCCCTCCGCGGCTGCGTAGCCGAAGTCGGCGACGACCGGGGAGAGGATCGCGTCGCAACGCTCGGCGAGCTCCGGCTCGAGGTCGCGGCGCCAGCGGCCGATCGAGGCGGCGGCGCTGCCGGCGGTCATGTGGTGGTCCATGCCGCCGGTGGAGACGGCCGCTTTCTCGGCCATCGCCGGCGCCCCAGCCGGATCGAGGCCGAGGTATTCAAGAAGGGGCTCCAGGGTCGCAACCGGCTCGGTGATCAGCTCCTCGTAGCGGATCAGGTGGGTCTCGCGGCCGTCCATGTGGTTACGCAGCGCTTCCCCCGAGCGCCGGACGTTGTCGATGTACTCATCGTCGCTCCCTGCCTGCTCGCGGCCGAAAGCGTCGTAGCCACGCTTGCGGTTGAAGGCGAGGACCGAGCAGAAGACGTCCCGCAGATCCCTGACCAGGACCACCTCGGCGGCACCCGGGTAGAGCTCGCGCAGGAGGTCGCTGGAGATCTGCCGGGGAAGGAACTTCTCGACGAAGAAGGCGGCCTGCTTGCCCTGCTGCTCGGCGAGGAACTCATAGAAGGTGTCGATCCGCTCGCGGCAGGCGAGGGCTAGCTCGTAGACGCGACTGTCGGCCAGCCAACCGTCAAGGATCGAGTCGTTGAGGCGGGCGGGGACGTCGGCTTCGTGGCCGACCCACCAGTCGCTCTCGGTTACTTCGCCGGGATAGACCTGGCGCAGGTAGCTGGTCGGGTCGGAGAGCGTCTGCAGTACCGACATCCAGTACGTGCCGACGCGGGCATCGTTTTCGAACGGGCTGTGGGCAACGATCTCCGGATGCGACTGCAGGGACCAGACGCACCAGGTCGAGCCGGTGCGGCCGAGGGTGGTGACGATCAGCGGCCGCGGCCCATCGGCAGGGGGGAGCTCCACCGGCTCCCGCCTACCGACGATCGTCGCCAGTGGCATCGTCACGCCGCTCTCCAGTTCGCCGCGCAGGAGCAGCTCGAAGCTTGTACGCAGCCGCAGCGCTCCGACCGCCGCCGAGAAGCCGCTGGTGCCGGCCTCGGCGACATCGGGGAAAGCCGCGGCAAGATCTTGACGCGGCGTCTGCACCGGAATCCGCAGCACGCTACGGCCGTCCTGCAGCACCTCGACGGCCTTCACAGGCGAGTTGCGCCCGAGGATCCAACCGTCGAAGTGGAGGGTCTGGGCCTCCGAGGTTGCCCCCGTCGCCGGTCCCTCGAGCTCGAAGCCCCGCAGCTCGTCCTCGGCCAGCGGAAAGAGCTCGACCGAGTCGATTACGAGGCGCTTCACTCCGTCGCCGCCATCGCCTGCTCGATCTCCTCGTCCCAGAGCCGGGTGTGGAGCCAGACGTTGTAGCGGGACATCGCGGTACGAGTCTCCAGAGCGTAGGACTGGCCCTCGAGGTGGTAGAGCTCGACCTCGGGCAGGTACCAGGTGTCGCGGCCCTGCTCGCGCAGGCGCAGGCAGAGGTCGGTGTCCTCGTAATCGCCTTGGACGTACATGCCGCGCAGGCCGCCGAGGTCCTCGAAGAGTTCGCGGTCGATCATCATGCAGGCGCCGCTGACGGCGGGGACCCGGCGGGTTAGGTTGGCCGCCGGCAGGTCGCGATGCAGGCCCTTGAAGTAGTGCTCGTTCTCCCAGGCGCCGCCGCCGGGCGGCCGCTGGAATCTAATTCCCGCGTGCTGGAGGGTGTCGTCCTCGAACAGCAGCTTCGGGCCCAGCGCCCCGACCGAGTCCTGCTCTTCGTAGAAAGCCGCCAAGCGGCCGAGCCAACCGGGCGCTGCGGGAAGGACGTCGGAGTTGAGCAGCAGCAGCCGCCGGCCGCGGGCGAGCGAGGCACCGCGGTTGTTGGCGACCGAGTAGCCGCCGTTCTGGGCCAGGACGACGACCCGGAAGGGCACCCCGTAGAGCTCGAAGAGCTGGCCGGCGCTGATCTTCAGCGCTGCCTCCAGCTCGGGCGAGTCGAGGACGTAGATCAACTCACTTTCGCGCAGCTCGGGATCGTGGACGAACTGCGCCAGCTGGTGCTCGAGGAAGTCGATGCGACCGTAGAGGGGAACGACGATCGAGCTCTCTGGGTTGTCCGCCGGCTCGCCGAAGTCCCAGACGTCTTTGATCTTGGCCAGCTCCTCGAGCCGCTGCTGGATCCGGCTCACCGCCGGGACCACGTGGTCCATCAGCGGCGTCTGCCAGTCGCTCTCCTTGTGCAGGTCGGAGAGGATCGCCGCCCGCGCCGCCAGCAGGTCGCGGCTGACCTGCGGCCCTGGGAACTCGCGGCCGATGCCGAGAGCGTTTTCCATCTCCAGGACCCAGCCGCTGCTGAGCAGGCTCGGGGCGCCGGTCTCGCAGTAGCCGAGAAAGCCGGTGCCCTCGACCCCTGTACGGGTGGGGTCTTCATAGAAGGAGTCGACGTCGGGCCGCGGCTCGCGGTAGATCCCCGGCAGCAGCTCCACCCGGGAGCCCTCCGGGCTGATCACGGTGAGGCGCTGCATGGGCGCTTGGCCGTCGCGAGCCCAGCCGCGCACGTAGAAGGCATTCTCGGCAAGCGCGTGGACCGAGTCGAAGTGCAGGCCCTGGGGCTCGTCGCGTTCGACCACGCTAACCGGCAGCGGCTCGCGTAGGGCTTCCCGCACGAGCGCGCGGCTGGCGCTGAGGGCGATCGGATCCGCGGACGCCGGTTCGGCTGCCGCCACCTCGTCGAGCAACGTCATCACCGCGCCCCGCTCTTCGCTGGGGAGGGGGGCGAGCCGCTCGCGCAGGAACGTACGCAGATCGACGCACTCCGAGCGCATTTCCTCGCTCGCCGGCTCGTCGAGGATCGAGATCTCCAAACCGTCCGCGCCGTCTTCGGTCCCACGGTGGACCGCGACGACGTCGGCGGCCAGCAGCGCCGCCAGCGGCTCGAGTGCCGTGTCGGCCGCCACCGGCATCCGCTCGAGCTCTGCCTCAGGCATACCTGACGCTCTCGATCTCGGTTGCCGGCGCCGGCGGCGTCACCAGCTCCTCTTCGCTCCGGCTCGCAAGCAGCTCCCGGTAGTGGCGGCCGAGGGAGCGGACGTGCTCGTCCATCTCGTAGGGCGGCTCGATCCGGCGCTGCAGTTCGTCCCAGAGCCGGCGGGTGCCGACCGCCCGCGCGATCGTCTCCGCCAGGCTGGCCGGGTCGGCGGCCTTGAAGTGCAGGCCAGAGACCCCGTCATGCACTTTCTCGGCCATCCCGCCGATGTCGCTGGCGATCACCGGACGGCGGTGCTGGCCGGCCTCCTGGATCACCAGCGGCGAGTTCTCCCACCAGACCGAGGGGACGACGACCCAGTCGGCATCGGCCATGATCGTCGGCAGGTCGTCGTGGTTGAACTCGCCTTCGAAGCTGACGGTCTCTTTCGTCGCCTCCAGCAGCTCGGCGAATTCGGTGCGGAACTCATCCGGCTGCAGCTCGAGATTGGCTCCGTAGACGGAGAGTTGGACGTCAACCCCGTCCTCCTGCAGTCGTTTCATCGCCCGCAGGAGGACGTTGACCCCCTTGAAGTAGCTGAGCTGGCCGATGAAGACGAGCCGGTTGCGCACCCGCCGGTCGCGGGTGGGCGCTGGCGTTACCGGTAGCCGGCCGTACTCCTCGGGGAAGACCTTCTCCGCCGGCAGCCCCCAGTCGACGTAGCGGTCGCGGAGGAAGTTGCTGGGGGCGATGAAGCGGTCAACCAGCGACATCTGCGACTGGATGAAGCGCTTGCGCATGAAGAATTCCTGCGGGCTCACCTCGGGGAAGCACTCGTGGCAGCGGCGCGGCGACTCTTCGCGACAGGGCTTCTCGGTCGTCGTCCGCACCAGCTGGCCGTTGCGGTGGCAGATCGGCAGGAACTCGTGCAGCGTGTAGAGGATCGGCACTTCCTCGCCGAGCGTGTTGCGCAGCTCGCGCAGCATGTCGTAGCCGAAGAAGAGGGTGTGCTGGAGATGGACGATGTCGGGCCGCTGCGCCTCCAGGAACTCGCGCAGGTACTTGATCAGCGCGGCCTTGCCGCGGGGGGTGCCATTGAGCCAGTCGTATTCGAGCGTGTCGGTGTAGAAGAAGTACTGGTTGGGGTCCTCGTTGACCCCAGTCAGCAGCGTTCCCTCGTGGTAGCGGCTGCTGATCGAGACCGGGGGCCCGGTGCGAGCGAGAAAGAGTGGTTCGAACTCACCCCCATCGCGCACAGCGCGGTAGAGCTCGTAGGCATAGGCCTCGGCGCCGCCAGGGCGGACCGTCGGATGGTTATGTGAGACGTAGAGGATCTTTGGCTTGTCGGTCACGCGCGCGACCTTCTCCCTGCGGTGGCTCGAGCATCATCGCCGCCGAGGCCAAGGCGCTCAAGTCGCTTCGTAAGTTTGTCCGCTTCCCCGCTGTCGAGGTGCGAGGTGGAATTCGACGGATCGGCGGCGCGGCGCGAGAACCGCAAGTCCCCATTCGCTTCCGCCGAAGCTGCCTCGTAGAGGTCGCAGAGGCCCTCGCGGGAAGCGATCAGCCGCGTACTTGCGGCAAGCAGACGCACCAGCTCGGGGTCTGGAGGGGGGTCGGTGGGCCGTGTGGAGACGAGAACGAAGGCGCCGCGGGCCGCTGCAGCTTCCAAGCGGCGTTTCAGCCCGCGCGGGTTCCCGCTCCCGAGCGGCGAGATCGTCCGCCCCGAGGTCGCGAGCCCGGCGCCGTCGACGCCGATCGTGAAGACGAGCGCCTCCTCGGGCAGGATCGCATCGAACAACGCCCGGATCTGCCGGTTCGGGCCCGCGACGGCCTCGGCGGCGACGGCCTCGGCGGGGGAGCGAAGGAGGTCGTAGACGATGCAGGTGCTGCGGTCGTCGAAGACGACGCGGCAGTGGACGCCGAGCCAAGCGGCGAGCCCGGCGTAGTGCTCCAGCCACCACAGCGCGGTTGCCGGCAGGCAGAGGTATTCCGCGCCCGCAGCGCGACTGGCCTCCAGCTGGGCGATCGCTTCCTCGGAGGTGCGGGGGTGGTAGCCGGCGTAACGGCCCTCGGTGTCGGCAGGGAAGTGGCGCCCGCTGCGCTCGGCGAACTCGACCAGGCGGGGGTCGCCTTTGCTGACGACCGCGACCACGGCTTCGCTCGGGGTCGCGTTCTCCACGACCCGCCCCAACCGCTGGCAGAGCTCGTCGTACTCCTCAGGCTCGATGCGGCGGGATGATACTTGCGATTCGATGACCCCTATGGACGAAGAAGCGGCCCGCAATCTCGTCGTCAACGCCGACGACCTCGGCCTCTCCGCCGCCGTCAACGACGGCATCTTCGCCGCCCACGCCGAAGGCATCGTCACTAGCGCCAGCCTGATGGTGCGGCAGGGGGCGGCGCCGGAAGCTGCCGAACGCGCGCCCGAGTTCCCCGAGCTGGCGATCGGCCTCCACCTCGACCTCGGCGAGTGGAACTACGAAGAGGGCGAATGGACCCTTGCCTACTCCCACTGCGACGGCGACGATCCGGCGGCCGTCGCGGCCGAGTGCCGGGCGCAGCTGGAAAGCTTCCGGGCCCTGCTCGGCCGCGACCCGACCCACCTCGACTCCCACCAGCACGTGCACGAATCCGAGCCGGCGAAAGGAGTGGCGGAGACGCTTGCCGCCGAGCTCGGGGTGCCGCTGCGCAACCGGGCGATCCCTTACGAGGGCGGCTTCTACGGCCAGAGCGGCAAGGGCGAACCGTTTCCGGAGGGCATCACTCCCTCGCGGCTGATCGAGCTGATCCGCGCCCTGCCGCCCGGCTGTACCGAGATCGGCTGCCACCCCGCCGCCGGCCCCGTCCCGACCTCCTCCTATGACGCCGAGCGCCAGATTGAGCTGCGGACGCTCTGCGATCCGGCGGCGAAGGACGCGCTCGCGGAGGCGGGCATCGAGCTCCGCTCCTTCGCCCAGGTCTCGCCGCGGTGAGCGAGCCGACTCGCCTCCGAGCCCCGGACGCCAGGCTGCTCCTGGCCGGCTGCGCTCTCGCGATCGCGGCGTTCGCGCTCACCGCCTGGGCGGCCTTCCACGTCACCCGGCTGCACCGCATCGATGCGCAAACGCTTCGCAGTCTCTCGGCCCATCGAGACGGCATCGTCGGCCATCTGGCCGCGGCGATCGGTCACCTCGGCGATCCCCTCCCGCAGGCCCTGCTGCTCCTGGCCGGGGTCGCGATCGCGCTTGCCGGCGGGCGTCGGGAGGCGGCGCTCGCCGGCGCCATCCTCGTGCTCGGCGCCGACCTCAGCACGCACTTCCTCAAGGAGGTGTATGCGGCGCCGCGAACGGGCGGCACCCTCGAAGGCGGGCACATCTACGACAACTCTTTTCCCAGCGGGCACACGACCGCGGCGTTCTCGATGGCGGCCGCCTGGTGCATCTTCGTCCCCGCCCACCGACGCCCGCTCGTCGCCGCGATCGGCTTCACCGCGGCCTGTCTGGTCGGGCTTGCCGCCGTGATCCTCCACCACCACTTCCCGAGCGACGTCATCGGCGGCTTCCTGGTCGCCACCGCCTGGACCTGCGGCGTATGTGCGGTATTACAACTGTGCACTTCCGCACAGGAAAAGCAGAGGGGTCGCGCTACTTTCGAAGCATGATCCGTCCAGCCTCACCCGCACCCTTCAAGACCGCCGTCCTGGTCTTCGCCATCGCCGTTGCCGTCGCCCTGCTGGTCGCCGCGGCGCCTAATCCCTCGTAGCTGACGCGAAGCCCACCTCCACGGTCAGACTCATCCACCGCTAGTTTCGCCGGGTGGCGCCACCCACCGCGGAAGAACTTCTCAGCCAGATCGCCCACATGCGGCGGTTCTCGCGCGCCGGCTACGTCGCCCCGAACAAGCCGATCACCCTGCTTTGGGCACTGGCTCGACTCGAGGAAGGGGGAGCCGCGGCTTTGCCGCTTTGCCACCGCCGAGCCAGAACTGCAGCCCCTCCTCGACGCCTACGCGCGCTACCGCACCTCTCCCATCCACGCCTTCTGGGCGCTTGAAACCGACGGCTTCTGGGAGGTGGTTTGGGAGGGGGAGATGGTCCCGCGCCTCCAGAGTCGGGAGCCGACTCTCACCTCAATGCGCGAACACGCCTCCGGGGGCTTCCGGCAGGAGGTGTTCGATCTGGTCGCGGCCAATCCTGAGCTGCGCCGCGCCGCCACCCTGCTGCTGCGAGAGCAACTGCAAGGGGGCTTGGCGACGCGGCTGCCCGTACCCGCGGATGCGGGTGCCCGCGAGACGACCAGCAGGCTGAAGCGGGACGCCGCCTTCCGGGTCGGGGTGACGGCCCAGTTCGGTGCCCGCTGCGCGGTCTGCGAGTGGCAGGTGAGGAAGGAGGGTGGTCCCGTAGGCCTCACCGCCGCCCACATTCACTCGCTACAGGAAGAGGGGCCCGACGAGGCCGGCAACGGCTTCGTGCTCTGCTGGCTTCACCATTCGCTTTTCGACGCCGGCTTCTTCTCCTACGACGAGCGGCGCCAACTCATCGTCTCGGGCTCCTGGCCCGAGGGGGAGCGGGGGAGCATGCCCTCGCTGCGCGACTACCTCGGCCTGCCGGTGCCCGAGCCGCTCGATCCTCGCTGGCGGGTGCGCGACGAGCACCTCGAGTGGCACCGCCGCAAGGTGTTCCTCTCCTAGTCGAGCGCCGAGTCGCCGAGCACGATCGCGCAGTAGCCGTCGGCAATCTCGGCGGCGTTGAGACGGCCATGCGGCCGCACCCACTGCGGCGTGTAGTTGACCATCCCCAGCAGGGCGAGCAGGGAGAGGCGGCGGTCGGCGAAGCTCATCGAGCCGTCGGCCTCGCCGCGGGCGAGGATCTCGTCGAGGATTTTCTCGAAGGCTTTGCGCTGGGCGCGGACGTGGCGCCAGCGGGGCTGGCGCTCGATCGCCTGGCGCTCCTGGGTGAAAACGAGCATGTGGTGGCGGTGGGCGACGACGTGGGCGACCCAGGCCGCGACCAGCTCGCGCAGCTGGTCGACCGGGGGTGCCTCGGCGGCGACGATCTCGCGGGCGCGCTGGAGCAGCGGTTCCAGCAGCTCGTCGCAGATCGCGATCAGGAGGTCGTCCTTGCCCTCGATGTAGTGGTAGAGGCCGCCGGCGGCGAGCCCGGTCGCCGCGGTCAACTCGCTCATCGAGGTCCCGTCGTAGCCGCGCTCGGCGAAGAGCTCGGCGGCGGCAGCCACCACCTCGCTGCGGCGCGCCTCGTAGCGGGCGCGCAGGGCGGGGCGGGTCGGGGGAGAGGGCAGCGGCATCCTGGGAAGGGTAGACCAAAAACCGAACGCTCCTTCGAACTTCGAACGAAGATTCGGTAACCTGCAGGGATGGACTTCGAGCTTGGCGACGAGCATCGCCTGATCCAGCGCACCGTTCGCGACTTCGCCGTCGGCGAGGTGGCCCCGGTCGCCGAGGAGCTCGACCGCGAGAAGCGCTTCCCCTACGAGATCGTCCGCAAGCTCGCCGACCTCAACCTGATGGGGATCCCGTTCCCGCAGGAGTACGGCGGCGGTGGCGGCGACTCGCTCGCCTACGCGCTGGCGGTCGAGGAGCTGACCCGGGTCGACTCCTCGGTCGCGATCACCCTCTGCGCCCACACCTCCCTCGGCACGCAGCCGATCTACCTCTTTGGCAGCGAGGAGCAGAAACAAGAGTGGCTGCCGCGGCTGACCTCCGGCGAAATTCTCGGCGCCTTCGGCCTGACCGAGCCCGAGGCCGGCTCCGACGCCGGCAACGTCCGCACCAAGGCGCGCCTCGACGGCGGCGAATGGGTGATCGACGGCGCCAAGCAGTTCATCACCAACGCCGGCACCGAGATCTCCGGCGTCGTCTCCATCACCGCCCGCACCGGCGACGGCGAGATCTCCAACCTGATCGTCGCCAACGGCACCCCCGGCTACGAGCAGGGCGAGCCCTACCGCAAGATGGGCTGGAACGCCTCCGACACCCGCCCGCTCACCTTCACCGAGTGCCGCGTGCCAGAGGAGAACCTGCTCGGCCCGCGCGGGATGGGCTTTCGCCAGTTCCTGCAGGTGCTCGACATCGGCCGCATCGGCGTCGCCGCGATGGGCGTCGGCCTCGCCCAGGGCGCCCTCGACGAGGCGCTCGCCTACGCCAAGGAGCGCCAGGCCTTCGGCCAGTCGATCTCCCGCTTCCAGTCGATCCAGGCCAAGCTTGCCGATATGTCAACCGAGATCGAGGCGACCCGCCTGCTCGTCTACAAAGCGGCGCGGATGAAGGACCGGGGCGAAAACTTCAGCCTCACTGCCGCCCAGGCGAAGTTGAAGAGCGGCCGGCTGGCGGTGCGCTGCTGCGAGGAGGCGGTGCAGATCCACGGCGGCTACGGCTACATCGAGGAGTACCCGGTCTGCCGCTACTACCGCGACGCCAAGATCCTCACGATCGGCGAGGGGACCGACGAGGTCCAGCAGATGGTGATCGCCCGCGCCCTCGGGGCATAGGGGGTCCCGCGATGGCGATCCCAGACGCAGTCCGGATCCGCGAGGTCGGCCCGCGCGACGGCTTCCAGAACGAGCCGGAGACGATCGCCACCGATGACAAGGTGCGGCTGGTCGAGATGCTGGCCCGCACGGGGGTGCGGCGGCTGGAGGTGACGAGCTTCGTCCGCGCCGACGTCGTCCCGCAGCTGGCCGACGGGCGCGAGGTGTTGGAACGGGTTCAAATCCCCGATGACGTCGCGGTATCGGTCCTGGTCCCGAACGAGCGGGGGCTGGAGGCGGCGCTCGAGGTGCGGGACAAGATCGACGAGGTCAACGTCTTCCTCTCCGCCTCGGAGACCCACAACCGCAAGAACGTCAACCGCTCGGTCGAGGAGTCGCTCTCGGGAGTCGAGCGAGTGCTGGCGCGCGCGACCGAGGAGGGGCTGCGCTGCGAGGGCGTGATCAGCACCAGTTTCGGCTGCCCCTACGAGGGGCACGTGCCGCTGCGGCGGGTCTTCGAGATCGCCCGGCGGCTGAGTGCGGCCGGCGCGGTCGAGATCGGCTTCGGCGACACCACCGGGATGGCGAACCCGCTGCAGGTCGCCGAGTTCTTCTGGAAGGCGGCCGAAGAGGTGCCCGCCGTCGAACGCACCGCCCACTTCCACAACACCCGCGGCCAGGGTCTCGCCAACGTCTTCGCGGCGCTGCAGGCGGGGGTCGACAGCTTCGAGTCGAGCTTCGGCGAGCTCGGCGGTTGCCCGGTGCCGGCGGGGGCGACCGGGAACATCGCCAGCGAGGACCTGGTCTCGATGCTGCACGAGATGAACATCGAGACCGGGATCGATCTCGACAAGCTGCTGGCAGCTTCGCAGGCTGCGCGGGAGGTGCTGGGGCGGCCGCTCGGCTCCCACACCCTCGTCGCCGGACCGGTGGACTGGCATGCGTGAGCAGCACCTGGAGCTGATCGCCGAGCTCGAGGCCGAGCTCGAGCGCGTCCGCGGGGGCGGGGGGGAGAAGGCGGTCGAGCGCCACCGTGGCCGCGGCAAGCTGACCGCGCGCGAGCGCGTCGCCGGCCTCTGCGATCCCGGCACGCCGTTCCTCGAGCTCTCGCCGCTGGCCGCGCACGGGCTCTACGACGGGGCGGCGCCGGGAGCGGGGATCGTCGCCGGCATCGGCACCGTCAGCGGTCGCCGCTGTGTGATCGCCGCCAACGACGCCACCGTCAAAGGCGGCACCTACTACCCCGTCACGGTGAAGAAGCACCTGCGGGCGCAGGAGGTGGCGCTGCAGAACCGGCTGCCCTGCATCTACCTGGTCGACTCCGGCGGCGCCTTCCTGCCGCTGCAGGACGAAGTCTTCCCCGACCGCGACCACTTCGGCCGCATCTTCTTCAACCAGGCGACGATGTCGGCGCAGGGGATTCCGCAGATCAGCGCCGTGATGGGCTCCTGCACGGCCGGTGGCGCCTACGTACCGGCGATGAGCGACGAGACCGTGATCGTGCGCCACCAGGGGACGATCTTCCTCGGCGGGCCGCCGCTGGTGAAGGCGGCGACCGGGGAGGAGGTGACGGCGGAGGAGCTCGGTGGGGGAGACGTCCACGCCCGCAAGAGCGGCGTCGCCGACCACCTGGCCAAGGACGACGCCGAGGCGCTGGAGATCCTGCGCGAAATCGTCACCACCCTGCCGCCGAGCCCGGCGCCGCCCTGGGAGCGGATCGAGCCGCGCCCGCCGGCCGGGGAGGCGGAGGAGATCCTCGACGTCGTCCCGATCGGCTCCCGCGCGCCTTGGGACATCCGCGAGGTGATGCGGCGGATCGTCGACGGCGGCGAGCTGCGCGAGTTCAAGGAGAAGTACGGCAAAACCCTCGTCTGCGCCTTCGCCCGTCTCGACGGCCACCCGGTCGGGATCGTCGCCAACAACGGCATCCTCTTCAGCGAGAGCGCCCTCAAGGGAGCGCACTTCGTCGAGCTCTGCGATCAGCGCCGGATCCCCCTCGTCTTCCTGCAGAACGTCAACGGCTTCATGGTCGGCTCCAAGTACGAGCAGGGCGGCATCGCCAAGGACGGCGCGAAGATGGTCGCGGCGGTCTCCACCGCCCGCGTCCCCAAGCTCACGGTCATCGTCGGCGGCTCCTTTGGGGCCGGCAACTACGGCATGTGCGGCCGCGCCTACTCGCCAAGGTTCCTCTTCATGTGGCCCAACGCTCGGATTTCGGTGATGGGCGGCGAGATGGCCGCCGCGGTGATGAAAGAGGTAGGCCAGCCCGAGACCGCCGAGCTCCTCCACGACCAGTACGAAGAGCAGGGCAAGCCTTTCTACTCCACCGCCCGCCTCTGGGACGATGGCGTCATCGACCCCCGCGACACCCGCAACGTCCTCAGCCAAGCCCTAGCCGCCTGCGCCAACGCACCCTTGGCCGAGCCGGCGGCACCGGTCTACCGGATGTGATCCTCAACCTCTTATCGACCCTTATAGCCGCGGTCTTGGCTAGCCCCGCGCCAGGTCCGCTCCCATCGCACTGCCCGCCTGGCCACCCCGCCTGCCGCGAAACCATAGGCAGCATCGTCTACGTGGAGCGCATCGACCCCGACGGCGACGGCGACGCCCACTTCGTCATCACCGACCCCCAGAGCATCACCCTCCCCGGCCTTACCGCCATCGACGTCCGCGCCGGCCTCCGCCCTCATCCCCTGCCCGGCCCAGGCGACGAAATCACCGCCGCCGGCCCCGTCCAAACCGGCTCCTACGGCCAGCACCAGATCCACGCCCTCGAGCTCCATGTTGCACCGTCTGGTGACAAGCCCTAACGAGTGCTCCCTGTCACCGACAACCTTCGGCACCCGGCAGTTGCAGGTCAAAGAACCACACTGTTATCGAACCGAAACCCGAAACCAGACAGGGTGTCTTGATAAATCCCTCCAGCCGGTCTTGACAACCCCAACCAGCCGCCTGTAGAAGCTCCAGCGAAAGGTTCGCACCTTCTTGAGCGAACCAAAAAGAACTCCCGAGACGCCTTCCGCAAAGACAGCGCCCCGGGAGCTCAAATCAAACCCGAGCCATTGGCTCGAATGGGAAAGGAAGTATCTCATATGAAAGGCAAGCTCATTGCGGCCTGTATGGCCTTGGCGGCTTTCGCGGCATTTGCCGTCATGCCGGCACTGGCCTCGGCGGCCAACAGTCCGCTGGTCGTAGAGAACGGCGTGGCGATTCCTGTCGGCAGCAAGATTCTGGCGACAAACGTCGGCACGACCAAAATGACAACCAGCCTGGGCACGATCGAATGCTCGACAGCCATTCTCACAGGGGAATTGACCAGCAACACGACAGGCAACGTCAAGGGCAACATCACCAGCGCCAAATTCGGTGGTACCGGAGCTCTTCAGGCCGGTGCCGAAGAGCCCGAGTGCACAACGCAGGCAATCTTTGGCGGCAACACGACCATCACAGCGAACTCCGCCACGAATGGGCTCCCGTGGTGCATCGAAGCTACTAGCGCGATGGCGAATGACGAATTCCAGGTGCGCGGCAACAGCTGCGCCAACCTCGCGCGACCGATTCGGTTCGCGATGGACATCACAAATCTCGGTACCTGCGTCTACCAGCGCACCGGCGCGATTCCGGGTACGTTCACGACATCTACCACTGATTCCACTCTCAGCATCTCTGAAGTGGAATTTGCCAAGTTCGAAGGTGGCTTCGCATGTCCGAGCAGCGGTAAGCTCGACATGACGTTCACAATGGAGACAGACGTGTCCCCCTTCACCTCACTGGGGGTTACCTCATAAGAGGTTGAGGAGTATCGCTGCAGTGCCAGAGCCGCCCAATTGGGCGGCTCTGTGTTGTCTACCAATAGAAAGACGGAGTGCTAGGACGGCAAAGGAGGACGCAGCTCAATGAATCGCATACTCACCACCATCTGCATACTACTCTCACTCGTGGCCACGCTAGCGGCCGTACCGGTAACGGCTTCGGCTGCTAACTCGCCGTTAATCGTGGAGAACGGTGTAGCGGTACCCATCGGTACTAAGATCTTGACGACAAACATCGGCACGCTCAAATTTACAACCAGTATCGGCACGATGGAATGCACCACCGCAAAGATGACAGGAGAACTGACGAAAAACACGACAGGAACGGTGGAAAGCAGCATTACGGCTGTCGAAGTAGGTGGTACCGGTCTGAAGCAAGTCGGTGCGCCGGCGGCTGAGTGCACAACGCAGCCAATCTTCGGTGGGGATACCTCGGTCACAATGAACCCGACGACTAACGGCTTACCTTGGTGCCTTAGATCAACCTCTGCGATGGCGGATGACGAATTCCAGCTTCGCGGCAACAGCTGCGCCAACCTCGCGCGACCGATTCGGTTCGCGATGGACATCACAAATATTGGTACCTGCGTCTACCAGCGCACCGGGGCGATTCCGGGTGTGTTCACGACATCTACCACCGATTCCGCCCTCGTGCTCAGCGAAGTAGAAGTTCCGAAGCTCGAAGGTAGCTTTGGATGTCCGAGTAGTGGCAAGCTTGACATGACGGTCACATTAGAGACAGATGCATCGCCTAGCACTCCATTGGGTGTGACCTCCTAAGCTAAGACTGGTCAAGTTGTGGCGGGAAGTAGGGGGATGATCCCCTACTTCCATCTTGCACAGGTTGTCACCCTAACCGACGCCATGGTGCCCATATGATGGCTTTGGCGTTCCAACAGCGCCTTGGGAAGGGACCAGGGAAACAGGAGGGAGCGGGGGGATTATGTGGAGGAGACAGGTAGCTCTTCGGTGGCCATCCAGGAGCCTGTTTCTCAGTGCCGTCCTCTGGCTGGCCGTTATGGCGCCAGGCGCAACGGCGGCCGGGCCGTGTCCAAATGAAGGAATGCGGACTGGAGCTTCGCTTGACCTCCCGGATTGCCGTGCGTACGAGCTCGTGAGTCCGCCGGAAACCAAAGGCCGCTCGGTCATGGGCGTCTCAGACTTCAACTTCTCACATTCAGGCAACTTGTTTCCGATCGAGCCGATCACGGAGTTTGGCGACAGCGTCGTCTTTATGACTGTCAACTCCCCACTTGGTGACGATGAAGGAGCGGCAGGGACGCTCGATGTCTACGAAGCTGCCCGAGCGTCCGGAGGATGGCATATCGCGCGTCATCTCACCCCTTCAGGTCCGGAAGCTGTACTGCCATTGCCTGGTGGGATCTCAGCGGACCATCTCTATACGTTCGTCCATGTCCTGCCGGGAGAAGGTGGAGGCCTCGCTGTCGGTGGCAGCGCAGAGTACCTTGGTGCCTCCGACGGCAGCTTTGAGTTGGTGGGCATCGGCGACGTGGAAGGGACCCCAGTCACCGAACGCCTGGCAGAGGGCCGCTACATCAGCGAGGGTGGTGAACATGTGATCTTCTCGACGGGGCGCCTTCTGTCGGGAAGTAAGGAATGCGCGGAAGCTGAAGGCGGTCTCAAATGTCCTGTTCACCGCCTTGCAGACGAAGCGCCCCCTGAAGGCACCGGGGCCGTCTACGACCGTTCCGCAGATGGAACGACGAAAGTCGTCTCGCTTTTGCCCGGAGATGCCATCCCTGGGTCGGGTGAAGACGCCGCATACCAAGGCGCCTCGAGCGATGGTGGCACTGTTGCCTTTAAGATTGGAACCACGCTGTACGTGCGCGTGCCTGACTCTGCTGATGGTCACACTTTGATGGTTACCGGAGGCGATCCGGTGTGGGCTGGCTTATCTGACGATGGTGGCTTTCTCTTCTATGTCGTCGGAGGGGAAAGTGGCACGATTCATCGCTTCGATACCGAGACGGAAGAAAACGTCGAAGTGAATCAGGGCGCCGAAGGGGAAGTGGTGAACATATCTGCCGACGGGTCCCACGTCTACTTCATTTCTGAAGAGGTGATTAGTGGACACGGCAGCGCCGGCCAACCCAACCTATATGCCTGGAACGGCAGCACGATCAAATTCGTCGCTACCGTTGCTCCCGGGGATCTCGAAAGGACCTCCGGGGTTGAAGGTGGATATCCGAACCTGACGAACTGGACCGATTGGGCGGTATCCCCAGAAAAAGGAGCTTCCGAAGAAGGTCCAGGCGGCGAGGCGTCGCGAACGACTCCGGACGGCAGCGTCCTTGTCTTCGAGTCGAAAGCGCAGCTTACGCCTTATGGAAATGCCGGCCACACCGAGGTCTACCGCTGGGACAACACTGCCGGAATCCTCGTCTGCATTTCCTGTCATATAGGTGTAGAACCAGCTGTGGGCGACGCACAGCTGCAGAATCTTGATCTCGTTCGTCCCCCAATTGCGCTTCATAACGTAAGTGACGACGGCAGCCGAATCTTCTTCGAAACGACCGAAGCACTGACGGCTGATGATTTGGATGGTGAAATTAATGACATCTATGAGTGGCATGAGGAAAGCGGGGTACAGAAACTTGATCTGATTTCCTCAGGGCATTCGGTTAAGTACGCGGCTCTGCATCCGCAGGTGCGCTCCCAACCTTCTCCTAACGTGATTTTTGGGATCACCCCGAGTGGCAGCGACCTCGTCTTCCTCTCTCAGGATGAACTGGTTCCGGGGGCGGGCTCCGGTAGTGCCCCAGGCCTCTACGACGCACGTGTCGATGGGGGCTTTCTGGCGGCGCGCCCCCCGAGCCCGTGCCTAGAAGAAGGATGCAGGCCGGGCTCGCGCTTTTCGATCCCGACGTCCGGGACGCCGTCCTCGGAATGGCATGAAGGACGGGGCAACGCGAAGACCCAGAAGCGCCGCTGCCACCGTCATTCCAAAAAGCACAAAAGGCACAGCCGCTGCGGAAAGCACCGATCGAAAAAGAAGAAGTCCAACGCGTCCGTGTCTGTCGCCGCACTGATGCCTCGGTCGGATGATCCCGCGCCTGCGGACTCAGCTGGCGCAGTAGCATGGGCGGGCGGCCCTGCGAGTACCAACCCGTCTTCTTCGATCACTTTCGCCACCGAATTCGACGAATACGGGATCGAATCCGTGGGGACTAATCTAATGCCCGCGGCCGCTGGAGCTCATCCTGACTTTAAGACTAGCTTCACGCTCAAGCATTTTGTTGATAAATCGGGTAATCCACAGTCACGTGCTCGAAGTGAAAGGGTGGATATAGCGCTGCCGCCGGGTTTACTCGGCAATCCAAAAGGAGTTGCAGAGTGCTCGACCGGGCAGCTCCTTGCCTTTGCAAACTGTCCTCTTGATTCGCAGGTGGGGATAACCCGTGTTCTGGTTGCAAGCTTAGGAGAACTTACCGAGCCGATCTACAATCTTGAACCAGTCCATCCCGACCGCGAAATTGCCCGGTTCGGCTTTTATGCGGCCTTCTACCCAGTGTTTATTGATGTAACGGTCCGCACCGCGAGCGATTACGGGGTTACTGCAACCGTTCATCGATCTCCAGGACAGGGATCGATACTAGGGGCCGATACCGTCCTATGGGGGGATCCAACGGATCCGATTCATGATCCTCAGCGACTGACGGCAGAGGAAGCCCTCCATTGCGAACAGACCGGCACTGCCTGCCAAGCGCCAGGCGGCAAACACGAAGTTACCTATACCGGCAAAGCCTTTCTGACGAATCCATCGGCTTGCCAGTCGGGAGCAGTTGGCATATCAGTGAGGAGCTATCAGCTGCCCGGTCAGGTGTTCTCGAAGAGCGCTCCCCTCCCAGACATAAGCAACTGCACCGGCCTGCCCTTCGCCCCTAGCTTCGAAGCCGACCCGACGAGCCACGAGGCAGGAGCCCCCACCGGCCTAAAAACCAAGCTTGTGCTCCCCCAGCACCTGATGGCAGACGAACGCGCCACCGCGACCATGCGCGAAGCCCGCGTCACCCTCCCCGAGGGCATGCAGGTGGCCGCCGGCGCCGCCAACTGGATCGGCACCTGCTCTGACTCCCAGGTCGGCTATCACGAAGAAGTCGACACCGCCTGCCCCGACAGCTCCAAGCTCGGCACCGCCACCTTCATCTCCCCGGCCCTCTCGGTCCCGATCGAAGGCACGATCTACCAGCGCGCCCCCGAACCGGGCCGCCAGCTCGGCCTTTGGCTGACCGCCGACGCCTTAGGCCTCCACATCAAG